>Ga0315539_1000002_pt1 | contig 187968 bp, 163 predicted proteins | sample SalMarSW160150MG_FD_203097 | JGI IMG/M metagenome (GOLD analysis project Ga0315539, IMG submission 203097) | Salt marsh sediment microbial communities from the Plum Island Ecosystem LTER, Massachusetts, United States - Salt Marsh Sediment SW1601-150 ...
CTGTCTCAACTTTTACCGTTATATAAACATCTCTTTTCTCTCCCTCTTTCCACATTATATTTTATCTCCCGCGGATGATTTTTAAGTGCAAAGATACACTGCTTAATTCTACTTTCGATTTGTCTGGAGATTGCGAAAATTGTCTTGACAAAGTGACTCGAATGATGTACAAATGTAGAGCTTTTTGATTCGATTAAAGGATATAATATTAACAAGTGAGGTTAGATGTGAGAGACAAAAAAGCAGATTTGGCGGGACCTGGCATAGGGAACTACAATGATTTGGAAAAAATCCTACCGGATGACTATTCGTCAATCCTCGACAGAAAAAAAACGATGAAAGCTCTATATGGAGCAAAAAACTACATTGAGGAAAATCTTTGTAAGGAATTAAATCTAATAATGGTGCAAGTTCCTCTTATAGTCGACCGCGAAAGTGGGATGAATGATATGTTAGACCGTGACGGTTCGCGTACTCCAGTGGAGTTCCCGTGTGGGTTAGGTCTTGATGAACCGATACATGCACAGGTAGTTCAAGCGGCTACTAAATGGAAAAGGTTTGCGCTTAAGGAATTCGATTGCAAAGTTGGCGAGGGAATTTGTACGGATATGCACGCCATTCGGAAGGACTACTTTCTTGATCATGACCATAGCTCTTATGTTGACCAGTGGGACTGGGAACGGGTAATTACTCGTGATGATCGGAATCTGGATTTTCTAAAAAGCATTATAAGAAAAATCTGGAAGGTTCTAAAGGGTGCCGAAGCTTTAGTGCAAGATATGTACCCGAAACTTAAAACAGATAAATATCCAAACTTGCCGGAAGAACTAACTTTTTTGCATGCTGAGGAAATTCTAGATATGTATCCGGAATTGCCTAGAAAAGAACGAGAAACAGCAATTTTGCAGAAGTATCCGGCAGTTTTCATCATAGGGATTGGATGGACTCTTAAAGATGGCTATCCGCATGAAATGAGAGCAGCAGATTACGATGATTGGGTTAGCGAAACTAAGTCAGAGGATGGAAAAACCATGCACGGTATCAATGGTGATATCCTTGTATGGAATCCAATCACCAAGAGAAGGCATGAGTTAACCTCTATGGGTATCCGTGTTGATGCGGAGAAATTGAAAAAACAGCTCGAGATGAGTGGACAACTTGATTTATTGAATAGTCCCTACCATCAGGGTATTGTTAACAATACACTTCCTTTGAGTATTGGTGGAGGAATAGGGCAATCCAGAACATACATGCTTTTGCTAAGGAAAGCTCACCTTGGAGAAGTAAGCGTTACCGTATGGCCAAAAATACTCAAAGATATTTGCAGGAAGAAAAACATACATATCCTGGAATAATGATAGAGTCTTAAGGTCCGGCGAAATTGAAGGCTAATGAAATACTTCTACCGGGTGCAGGATAATCGTCATCGTTGAGTGTGTATCCAAAATTGGCTATATACTTCTTGTCGAAAATATTATCTATCCTCAAAGACAGGGAAATATGCTCGCTGAATTTCTGGAGGATACTAACGTTGTGAGTTAAGACCCGGTCGATTTCTTTTGTTTTGTAACCAGAAGACACAAAGTCGTAGAAGTAGGCTACCTTTTCGCTATTGTACATAGAAGCAAATCTGAGAATTGTATTCTTTCCACCTCTTAATTCAATAGAACCAGCGAGTTTTTTTAGAGGGATGTATGCAGCTTTCCTTTTATTAACTTCTTTCCCGTCAATTATCCAGCTGTAATGCAATAAAGGGTCTTCTGTTGTTCTCTCCTCTTCAGCCCTTTTTATTGCTACAGAAAAAGAGAGGGATAGAAAGTGAACTGGATTAATTGTAGGATTTACTTCAAGACCCTTCACCGTAAGTCTATCAACATTCTCTGGCATATAATTAATCCAGGAGATGGAATTATTTACTTTCCTTTGAAAACCCGATATCCTTAAGAAAAACACATTTCTGAGACGGATATCTATGTGTGTATTCATTTGAAAACTTTCTTCTGGTTTTAGCGTGGGATTCCCGGAACCGGGCCAGTATAGTTCGTTAAAGGTAGGTGCACGAAATCCCTTACCAAAAGACGAACCTATTTTCAGGTTGTCTCTTATTTTGAATAGTATACCTCCCGAGTAACTTAGAAAATTTGGATAATCACTATTTTTATCCCATCTTACAGAAGCAGATGGGATAACTTTATTGTCAAGGAATCCATGTTTCAAACTTACCCAAAGACCTTTTGTTTTTCTGTAAGAATTCCAGAATAGAGTATTCACAAGACTATCCTTATCACTGTTAAGGAGTGAATCGTGTGACCAGAATTCCTGTTTTAGAAAGTCCACTCCAGTGCATATATCTTTGTATGTTAATTTGCCTGAACCTGTGAGCTGTTCGCTTGTGTAGTACCAATTATCCTCGGCCCTGTATTCAGGCCAGCCTTCGTAGACGCTAAAATAGTCTAAGTTTTCCTTTCTATATCCAAAGTTTGAGGAGACTGAAAGGTCTCCATAGCTTTTATTAAATGCTGCAGAACCCATATAGTGTCGTGTTTCCTGATTATCAAATAGAGAATAGACGCTGCTGTCTCCGTAGGTAGGGATATATGTAGAAGATGGGACAGGTCCAGGGACGCCTACCTTTCTTTCTCCAAAAGAGAATCCTGTCTTTACGAGTTTGAAGAAAGAGAGTTTTCCCACTGTTGAAATACTATTGAAGTTACTATTTGGTCTTGTTCCATCGCTTTCTCTTTTTGAAATATTTAGGTTCGTGCTTACTCCACCTTTTTTGTAACCAGCATCACCAAATATATGTTTTGCACCCTTTTCTGTAATGTTACCATTCCCTTCAATATTTAGTCCCGGCTTTTCTGCATCCTTTGTGATGATGTTTATTACACCCGAGGATGCATTTGCTCCATAAAGACTTGATGATGGACTTTTCACAATCTCTATTCTTTTAATGCTTGAGATGGGTATTTCACTAAAATCGAAGCAACCATTTGCAGGTGAATTAAGGATGGTCCCATCGAGGAGGATCAGGGTTTGGTCGGCAGGAAAGCCTCTTATGCCAACAGTAAGTAATCCTCCTTCGTGCCCGTTTTGTCTTAAGTCTAAAGCCATTTGTTCGTTAAGCAGTTCTCCGACAGTTCTAAATCCCTTTTTGACAATATCCTCACGCGTTATTATGCTTATGTCTTTGGCAACCTCGCTTGAGGGTTCAGGAATTCTTTTTGCAGTTACAACAATCTCAGGAAGCCAATAATGTGGAATTTCCTTGACTTCTACTGCTGAAAAGGACAGAAAACTTATGAGTAAAAATGGCAATAAATTCATCATACCTCCCCTAAAAAAAGTAATACCAGCCTTAAGGCTGGCAAGAAAAAAATGCCTTACACCCCGCAGGACTTGTTTTCGCTCAGGTCTCCTGACTCTCGGATTATCCTACTGAAAGCACCTTCCCATCCTTCGATAACTCGGGACAGTGGTTACTGCTTCTTTCGTCCTCGATCACAGTGGCGGGGGCCGTACCGGTTTTACACCGGTTTCCCTTTGAGCATTGTATTCGAATTTGAGTCATATTACCAAAATTTTTTTTTGGTGTCAAGTAAAAAGATGTCTTTTTAGAAAAAAATCTTGACAATTTAAGAAAAACAGGGTAATATATAAAAAAGAAAAATAGGGAGGTGTCTATGAAAAGGCAGATTCTAATAGTATTTCTGATTGCCGGTTTTCTGTTTTCATGCAGTAAAGGGAAGGTTGAGAAGTTTACAGGAGAAACAGGAGGAGAGCTTATCATTGGAACAACAGATGAACCAACAAGCCTTAATCCCATTTATCCACCGTTAGGGAAAAGCATAGGTGTGGAGGACCTGTTGTTCCTGTCATTGCACGGAAGGAATGCATTGGGCAAGATTGTTCCGGAACTGGCAACAAGCTGGGAATACTCTGAAAACTTCAAATCGATTATATATTATCTAAGAAAAGATGTGAAGTGGTCAGATGGTCAGGCGTTCACAGCCACTGATGTGAAGTTTACATTTGACCTGATAAAGAACCCGGATATCGGATCTCCGCTTGCTGCTTCTATAAGATTCATTGATAGCGCAAAAGTTATCAATCAACACGAAATCTGTTTCTATTTCAGAAGAGCGTATGCGGATGAATTGCTTGATTCTGGAATTACACCGCTGCCAGAACATATTCTAAAAGATGTCAAGAATTTAAGGGATGCATCCTTTAATTCTTTACCTGTTGGGAATGGTCCTTATAAACTAGCAGAATGGAAGAAAAGCGAATACCTGACACTTGTTGCGAACGAGGAATATTACAAGGGAGAGATACCTCTCGATAAGGTTACCTTCTGGTTTGCACCAAGCGAAGAGAATTTGACAATGGAATTACTTGAGGGGAACATTGATATTGTTACCGATGTAACACCGACATTGTATGAAGAGATCAAAGAAAAAGGCGATATGAATCTCGTTATTAAGCCAGGTCACACATACACCTATATTGGCTGGAATTTGGAAAAAGCGCTTTTTGCACAAGATTCGATGCGACTTGCATTGACTTACGCTATAGATAGGCAGCATATCGTTAAAGACATGTTGTTGAATCTTGCAGATATTGCCAGTGGACCAATTCCACCAACTTCTTGGGCTTACGATGATGGATTGTCTCCAGTGCCATACAGCCCCGAAAAGGCAGCAAAACTTCTCGACAAATTAGGCTGGGTAGTCAACAAAAGAACAAAGGAAAGAAAAAAGGGCAAAGCATCTCTTAGCTTTTCTCTGATAACAAACAAAGAAAATCCGATAAGAGTTGCGATTGCCAAATTCGTTGCTTCTGAACTTAATAAGGTTGGCATTAATGTTAAGGTCGAATTTCTTGATACTCCAACATTCATAAATAGACTTGTTTCAAAAGATTTCGATGCTTTCATTCTTGGTTGGAGCATCAGGGAGCGAATTGACCCGACAATCGTATGGAATTCTGACCCTGACAAAGGGAAATTCAATCTTGTTTCATACAAGAATCCCAAAGTAGATTCAATGATAGATAAAGGGCTTTTAACGCTCGATAGAAGAGAAACGAAGGAAATATGGAAAGAGTTTCAAAACATTATTGCTCACGACATTCCAAATACCTTTTTGTTTTACCCTAAGGAAATATCGGCTGCGAGCAAAAGGGTGAATGGCATCGACGAAGATGATTCGAGATTCATCCTTGCCGATTTAGAGCATTATTGGATTCCTTCCTCGCTTAGAAAAACAATTGATGTTGCGTCACTTGTCGATACCGTCAAGCTGGAAGAGGCTAAAAAGGAAGAAGTGGGACCAGAAAAACCTATACTGAATCCAGAAGTTCTTCTTGAAAAAAAGGCGAAAGAAGAAGCAGTAAAAGAGGCAATCCCTGAGGTCAAAAAGGAAGTAACCGAAAAGAAGGAAGGGATAGGAGAAGATACCCCAAAAGAGAAAATTGCGAAACCGGAAACAACAAAAGTAATTAAGGAAGTTGTACCTGAAATACCACCAACACTTCCGAAGCTAAAAAGGCTTGTAATACCAGAATATCCCGAGGCTGCACGTTTAGTGGGGGCTGAAGGTAATGTATTTGTTCAGGTTAGTATCTCTGCAGATGGAAAGGTTAAAAAGGCTAGGGTTGTCAAGAGTTTCGGAAACCCAGTATGCGATGCAGCTGCTATGTCAGCAGCAAAAGCAACCACATGGATTCCTGGAACAAAAAACGGGAAACCAGTAGAAATGATACAAACTTATCCAATCAGGTTTCCACCTCAATAGTTAGAACCGTATTTTTTGCTTGTTTATAGGAATAAAAAAAGGGAAGCATTTTGCTTCCCTTTTTGCTAAGTTTTTTTATTCTTCCTTCTTTTTCTTTCTGTTTGTCTTCTTCTCTTCGGGTTTTTTCTCTTCCTCAGGTTTTTTAACTTCGACTTCTGGTTTTTCTTCATCCAGTTCCTCTTCGAAGAGTTCTTCCTTTTGCTCAAGCAGGTTCTTTTCGTCTTTCATCTTTACAAGTACCGTATATATAACGGTTTGTCCTGCTGACCACATTGAAAGGGCGAATCCCAGAACGAGGAAACCAAGAACATAGAAAAATATACCCAGAGCAAATCCACCTATGGTATTAGCAACATCTCCGGAGATAAAATGATGTGGCATAAGAATTGCAGGAAGGAATCTTGCGAAGAAATCATCGATTTGGGTCAAGCCAAAAGCAGGCAACTGTGGAAGATACCAGCGAGCGTTGTTCCATACAGCTTCCAACCAGGCTCGAGGTCCTTGTAGAACAGCAATTGAAATGTGCATCACGGTTAGCGATTTTTTCAAAAAGAAGGCAAAAATAAATGTTCCAATAAAAGTTGTTATTTTAAGTATAGTTTCCCATAGCAGAAAGCGCCAGGTTTGACCATTTATTATACTGAAATTCTCGAAAAGTGTGTCGAATGTATCGCTTTTCGTTGTTGCAACAACTGCAGGAGAAATGATTAGTGAGACAAGAAAAATTACCACAAGATATACTACGAAAAGGGCTGCAGAAAAGAGAAATGGCGAGAGAATTGCAGTGGCTACCGAACCGAAATGTGGGATTCTTCCAACTGCGACACCCCATACAATACCCATGAGAATAATAATCGCAATGAAAATTGCAAGGGTAATTGGCGCAAGGAAAGAACCTTTCCAGTACTTCAAACCGAACTTGAAAGCTTCCCTGACTTCATAGAATTCATCGCCTTTCAATTGCTCGTAGGTTGTTTTTGAAATGGCTGTAAGGGTGATTGTTATAAAAAGAAAGGAAATTAAAAGACCAATTGCCCATATAATCCATCCCCAAATATTGAAATTCACAGTGTGGAATGGATATGGAATAGGGAAATATTTATACGTTCTCCATATGTCGAGCCAATTCCATTTACTTGCAAGAAATGCCAAGAACGAGACTAAACTATAGACTACAAAACTTACGAAAACACCAATAGTGCCTATTTGGATTTTTTTTCCATTAAAGCCAAGTCTTGCTGCTGAAAAAACATCCATAAAGTTGAAGCCGAGTTTAATCATTGAAACACCTCCTTAATAGTTATTTGCTGCCCAGAGCATCATAGACTTTCTGACATCAGCAATTGTTTTATGTGCTTCCTTCTTTGCTTTTGTAGCTCCATCGCTGAGAACTTGTCTAATTTTATCTTTGTCTTTAATTATTTGAGCTCTCCTTTCTCTATAGGGTGAAAGAGAATTTATGACCAATGAAGCGCAATCCTCTTTACACTGAACGCAACCAATTTTCCCTTGTTTACAATCATCTTCCCTCTGTTTTAAATTCCTTGAGCTGAATATATTATGGTATGCAAAAACGACACAATTTTCGGGATGCCCTTTATCGTCTTTGTGTATTTTTTCAGGATCGGTAAAAGCCTGTTTTATTTTTTTTCTAATATCGTCTGGTTGTTCACCTATATAGATAGTGTTACCAAGAGATTTTTGCATTCTATTACCATCGGGACCTGGAACTCTTGGAAATTTCGTCAGCAAAGAGGACGGCTCGGGAAAAACATCGCTGTAAAGAGTGTTAAATCTTCTGGCGATCTCTCTTGTAAATTCGATATGGGGTAGTTGGTCTTCCCCAATAGGAACGGCTGTTGCCTTGTAAATCAAAATATCTGCTGCCTGCAATACAGGATAACCGAGGTGACCAAAGTGAACTGTTCTGATGTTTAAATCTCTCAATTGTTCTTTCAGGGTTGGATTCCTTTCAAGCCAGGGTAAAGGGGTTATCATTGAAAGCAGGGTGAAAAGCTCAATGTGTTCTGGAACATCGGATTGAACAAAGATTACCGACTTTTCAGGATTGAGCCCACATGCTAACCAGTCTGTTACCATATCAATGATATTTGAATTGAAATGCTCGGTTTCATCATATCCAGTCGTTAGAGCATGGTAGTCGGCAACTTCAAAATAACATTCATTGTTTTCCTGCAATTCTATCCAATTTTTAAGTGCTCCAAAGAAATTTCCAAGGTGCACTCTACCGGTTGGTCTGAAACCACTTAGAATTTTGTAGGACATTTCTATTTTATCATATTTCTGTGAAGAAAGGCAATAAGCATAAGAACAGCAAATAACAATAGAACTAACCACCAGAGAGATCTTTTGTAAGGAACATAACTTTTTCTTTTGAATCTCCGGTAGAATTTTACCATTCAATAATTAATGAATATTTATCACTGTTTATGCTATTTGTCAAGCATTTTCTTAAATTCCCCAGGTCTCGAGTAGTTCTCGAGCCTGGAGAAAATTAACAGGAAAAGTGGAAGAGAACGAACTACTCTTCTTCAACTTCTTCCAACGTAATAGCATCCGTGGGACATGCATCTGCTGCTTCTTCGCAGTCACACAAATCACCACAGCCATCTGGATTTATAACATACGCCTTGTCGTTGTCACCCATTTCGAAAACATCAGGACACATTGCTTCACATACTGCATCCCCTATACATTTATCAACGTCTATTTTAGGTACCAGTTTCACTTTAATCAACCTCCTTTCCTTGTTTTTAATCTAACGAATAATAAAGTCGGTTTAACATATAAAAAGAATGAAATTTTGTCAAGAAAAAAATTCATTCTTTTTATGGAGAAATATAAGTCATACAGGACGAACAGATATCACCTTATTATAATTGAAATGGGAATCAGTATAACATATCCTAGAACAAGAAGGATCGGAGCTAGTGTCATTGAGCCTTTTGAAAGTGTAAGATAACCGATGAGTATACTAACTATACCCAGGGTGAATAGTAAGTAGTTTTTTTTGCCAAAGCTAACTGTTTCCTCTATTTGTGGGATTTTAGTTGGTTTTTCAATATTTTCTATTAGTTTTCTCTTTTTTTTCTTCTTTCCCATAGTTTCTCCTTCCCGAGTGCTTCATCTTAATTTGACAATTTCACCTTTCTTTATTGTAAAAATTGGAACGGTTCCTTCAAATACTCCATTTGGGTTTACAAAACCAGATGCACCTAAAAATGGTTTGATCTCTCTCATTGTGGTTGCAAGAGATTTTGTGTCTTTCGCACCCTTCTCCAGTGCTTTCAGTATAATCATAGCTGCATCATATCCAAGTGCAGATTGTCTTGAAGGTTCAGTTTTGAATTGGGATAAGTAGAGCTGCCTGAAGTTCTTAAATTCTTTCGAATTCTTCTGCGCTACTGTTGGATTTCCTGAAAAAATTGCTCTTTCTACATACTTTTCACCTTTCAGTACAACTTGCGGGTCATTCCATCCATCAGCTCCCAGAATTCTTGCATGTATTCTGTAATATTTAAGTTGCGGAGCTATCATAATAGCTTCATTAGGGTAACAGGGAATGTAAATGGCTTCGGGTTTCTTTTCCTTGATAAACTTCATCTGATACGCAAAGTCGGTTGTTCCTTCGGAGTAGTTCTGCCTTGCAACAATCTGGGCACCGTTCTTCACCGCTTCTTCGTAGAATATATCTGCAAGACTGTTTCCATAAGCGTCGTCAGGATTCAGTATTGCAATTTTATAATAGCCTAATGTTCCTGTTGCATATTTTGCCATTTCTCTTGCCTGGGCCCCCAACCCGACATTTAACTGGAATACATAAGGTCCAATCGAGGTAATGTCTTCTTCAGTTGCAGTGGGCGAAATGATGGGAACCTTCAACAAGTTTGCAATTCCTGCAACTGCGATCATTGGCATACTCAGGATAGGACCTATGATAATAAAAACGTTTTCTTTTTCAATTAGGTCGATTACCTGGCGTATTGCTTCAATTGGATTACCATTTGTATTTCTTTCGACAATTCGAAGACTACTACCCTTTATTGCAAGTTCTACACCATTTTTTACCCTCCTGCCGAAAACACTGTAGCGTCCACTTAATGGTGCAAGAAAACCTATCGTACCACCTGTAGCTACCTTCTTTATTTCCTTGAACAAGGCAGCAGCGTCGAGTGTATTCTTGTTATTTGGGTAGATGTGTTTCATATGGTTGTAAATCTTCTTTGCTTTATTCTCTTTCCCCTCTTCCACACCTCTTTTTACTGCTGTGAAAAGGAGATAACTTCCCAATTTTGTTTTGTCATAATTTCTTGCAAGATTTTCAAGTTCATCGAAGTTAAGTCTGGTTTCGATTATGGTTTTGAGTTTTTTTTCGGCTTTATCCGTGAGAGAGGGTTTTGCAGGACTTACAATAATGTCGAAATAGCTTCTTGCTGCCTCATAGTCCTCATCGAGTTTCAAAAATGATTGTGCTGTGACGAGAAGTATATTTGGTTCTGTCGGTTTGGTTTTATAAAGTTTCTCGGTTTTTTTTGCAGTTATTACAACTCCTTTGTAATCGTCCAATCTGTATTTGGAAAGCAAAAGAATGTAGATTGCATCGTCCATCTTCTCGCTGGTGGGATACTCTTCCATTATTTTCTTCAATGGTTTTTCAACTTCTGCATATTTTGCATTCTTATAAAGGTTTTTGGCATAATTATATAATGAATCTGCCGCAGGAATTGCCTCTCCTGTTTCTTTATAGAGAGTGATTTTCTGTTTGGGAACACAGGAGACTAGCAGTATGAGACAGATGATAGATACCGCGAAATAATTTCCCAGAACTTTCATAAATTTGAAATTAGCATAAATATCTTTTTCTGTCAACAAAAATTAAATTGGATCAAAGTGACAAAATAACTCGAATTAATAGAGAAAAGTACTCCCGCCTATGAATTCTCTGAGAATTGAAGTAGGGGGGACCTCCGCAGGAGAAATTGTCTTAAAAAATGAAAGAAATTTTGATAGACGTTCAGCTGTGCTGTATTCTATGTTTTCGATTCCAACGTTTTTAAGCAGAGCAACTGCGAATCTTTTAAGTACCGAAAGCTCGTAGACAAGAGCAGAATTAAACATTACATCCGCCTCTTCCTGGAAGGGAAAGATATTTTTATTCTCTCCCTTTTCTACATTCCGCCACAGTCTAATTGTCTCGCAAGCTGTGTGTTTTCTATACAGGTTATCCCTTACCATTCTGCGGACTATTCTTGTGTCCCTTGTAGAGATTCTGTGGTCATTGTCTATGTTTAACTGCGTAAGTGCGCTGATGTAAATTTTGAATTTGTTTTCCTTCCGAATACACTGGGTTAACTCTTCATTTAATCCATGAATACCTTCGACAATAAGTATTTCGCTTTTCCCCATCATTATTCTTCTGCCCATTAGCCGTTTCCCGGTTGTGAATTCAAATCTGGGTATTTCGACCTCTTTACCCTGTAAGAGTGAAATAAGTTGTTTATTGAGTAATTTTACATCTATTGCTTTCAAGGATTCAAAATCGGGTGAACCATCTGGAAATTTGGGTGTCCGTTTTCTTTCGAAAAAGTAATCATCAGTGGAAATGGCTATTGGGCTTAAACAATTTACTTTTAATTGAATAGAAAGCCTTTTTGAAAAAGTAGTTTTTCCCGATGCCGATGGACCTGCAATGAGAACAATTTTTGTTTGTGGTGCCAATTTCTTTATCCTATCCGCTATCATGGCTATCTTTTTCTCATGAAGGGCTTCGGATATTTTAATAAGGTCCGAAATTCGATTCTTATCTATTGATTTGTTTAGAGATACAATGTTGCTAACTCCCAGAATTTCTCCCCACTGTTCATATTCTTCGAATATCCTGAAGAGCTTTTTTTTATCCGGAAAATCGATAATCTTAGGCACCTTACCTGGTTGTGGAAATCGGAGCACAAAACCGGGTTTGTAAGGATGGATGGCAAAAGCGCTCAAATAAGAGGAATTAGGAACCAGGGGGGTGAGCGTGAAATCTATGTAATCTTTGTATCTATATAAATCGGTAATTTGTGTTTTCTTGTATTGCCACAATTGAAGCTTTTCAAATTCTGATTTTTCTATAAGGTGTTTTTCGAATTCTCCTTTGCTTTTCTTGATTTTTTCGAACGGGAGTTTTTCTCTGATTGTTTCAACCATAGCCTTTCTTATTGTATCCAAGTCCGACTTCTTAACGTAAAACCCGTCGTCGAACCTGCAGTAGAAACCATCTCCGAATGAATGGTCAACTACCAGTTTTCTGCTTGAAAGAACCTGGTTAACTACTGCTGAGAGTAGGAAGGAAAGGCTGTTCTGATAGCACCTGAATCCTTCTCTTGTTTCAAGCCCAAGCGTTTCGATCCTGTCCCCACCTTCAATATTTTGATTCAGGTCACATAACCTGTTGTTTTTCCTCGAGATTAGAGCTTTTCTGTAATCCCTTTTTATTGATTTAAGGATTTGAAAAATCGTTGGATTTTTCTCAAATGTGTATTTTTTTCCGTTTATGTAACATATTTTCATTTTCTTCCTTATTCCTTATTCTTGAACGGCAAACACCAATTGTAATTTCCCATAATATTTCAATTTTGTCAAGGGGAAAAGATAGAACTCTAGCATTTTATTCCCTAATTTTCTTGACTTTTTTTAAGCAATCTGTTATGAACTAAAGTATGGATAAACTTTATCGTATTAAGAATATGCCAAAAGAAGAACGACCTCGCGAGAAACTGATAAAGCAAGGACCCGATGTACTCAGGAATCATGAATTGGTTGCGATTATTCTGGGAAAAGGTTCAAGGAAAGAGGGTGTTCTTTCAATTGCAAAACGAATAATGGATGATTATGGCACGAAATCGCTATCGGGAGAAAAAAATGCAAAACGATTGTCAGAAACTTTGCATATTACGAAGATTCAAGCGACGCAGATAATTGCCTGTTTTGAATTGGGAAGAAGATTTTTTGGGAAAGCGAGGAAAGACGTTTACCTTAATTCTCCTCACGATGTTTTTGACTATCTTGCCAATATTGGCAAACTTGAAAAGGAAGTTATGCACGGACTTTATCTCGATGTAAAAAATAAACTACTAAAAGATGAGATAATTTCGATTGGAACCGTAACTTTCAGTATAGTGCATCCAAGAGAAGTATTCAAACCAGCTTTCACCAATTCCGCTGTGGGTGTCATACTGGTGCACAATCATCCATCGGGTGATATTGAACCGAGCAAGGATGATATTACATTGACCAGGAAGTTGAAACGGGTTTCAGAGTATGTTGAAATTGAACTTCTCGACCATATTATTATAGGTAACGGGTGCTATTTTAGCATGAAGAGTGATGGAATAATCTGATGAGGAATTTGCATTCCGCAGCTATGATGGAGAAAAAAGAAAGGGTTCTTCTCATTTCGGTTTCCCGAAATCCAAAGGAGAAGTGGGAAAAGGTCGATGGACTTTTTGAGATGGCTTCTCTTGCCAAAACCGCTGGGAGCGAGGTAGTTGAGCAACTGATACAGAATAGAAAACAATATGATGCGGCAACCTTCATTGGTATGGGGAAGGTAAGAGAATTGAAAAGGATTTCGCAAGAACTTAGTATTGATACTATAATTTTCGGTGAGGAATTAACACCATCTCAGAAAAGGAAACTCGAGGAAATTACCGAAAGGAAAATCCTGGATCGACAGGAATTGATACTGGATATATTTGCTCAACATGCGAAAAGTCTGACGGCAAAAATTGAAGTTGAGCTTGCTCAATTGAGATTCAGGTTTCATATGCTTCAAGGTGCAGGTGTTGCACTTTCGAGACCTGGAGGAGGAATTGGGACAAGGGGCCCAGGTGAACAGCGGCTTGAAGTAGATAGGAGAAGGATGAGGACTCGTATAAGCCACCTTGAAAAAGACCTTAAAAAGATTGAGAGAAGTCTGAAGACGCAAACAAAAAAGAGGAGCAACATATTCAGGGTCGCTCTTATTGGATATACGAATGCCGGTAAATCAACGTTAATGAATACACTATCCGGGGCAGATGTAGCTGTTGAGGATAAACTTTTCGCAACCTTGGATTCTACGACACGGCTGGTCGAGATAGACCCACTTCACAGATTTCTTTTGACAGACACAGTAGGATTCATAAAACACCTGCCACCTCAACTTATTGCTTCATTCCACGCGACACTGGAAGAAGCAATAGAAGCTGACTTACGTTTACACGTAATAGATGGGAGTTACGAAAATCTTAATAGACATATGGATGCAACGAGCAATATAGTAACAAAGCTCAAAATACAAGATATGAGAACTTTAATGGTGTTTAACAAAGTGGACCAGATTCCAACTGCTGAAGTGGTTGAAAGATTGGTAAGGAAGTTTCCGGATTCCGTTGCTATTTCTGCAAAGGATGGGACGGGCATAAAAAAGCTATTAGATGCGATTAAAAATATTATGGACGAAGATACTGAAATCATCAATATCACTTGTTCCAATTCCGATGGTAAACTCCTTTCCTGGGTGAGAGAAAAGGCTTATGTTATTGAAGAACGCAGTGAAGATAGAGGATTATTCCTCAAGCTGAGAATGAGCAAAAAGGACATTGGGAAAATCAGGAAACTGAGAAGAAAAGAATAAGGATTGGTAATGAATAGGGAAATTGCTTCGATGATAGATCATACATTACTTAATGCGGATGCAACAGAAAAAGATATCAGGAGAGTTTGTCATGAGGCAATAAGATATGGTTTCGCTACTGTTTGCATCAATCCCTTTTGGGTTCCTCTTGTCAGCACGCTTCTCAAGGTTACGGCTGTTAAGACTTGTGCGGTCATAGGATTCCCGCTTGGTGCGAATAACCCGGAAGTTAAAGCTTTCGAAGCAAAAAATTCTGTCGATAACGGAGCGGAGGAAATCGATATGGTGATTAATATCGGCGCACTTAAATCCGGTAAATATGAAGATGTAAAAAGGGATATAGAAGGTGTCGTAAAAGCTTCCGGTCCTAATGTAAAAATCAAGGTAATTCTTGAAACAGCCTTGCTGACGGATAAAGAGAAGATAGAGGCTTGCAAGATAGCGATGGAGAGTGGGGCAGATTTTGTCAAAACATCTACGGGTTTTGGACCTGGCGGTGCAACGGTTAAGGATGTTGAATTGATGAATAAGATTGTAAAAGGTCATCTTGGTGTTAAGGCTGCGGGTGGTATTCATTCCTACCAGGAAGCGGTTAAGATGGTAAAGGCGGGGGCAACTAGAATTGGCGCATCAGCCAGCATTAAAATCCTAAAAAATAATTAACCACCGATTACACTGACGAACGCAGATTAATTAACTGCAGACAGAAGACCAGAGACCTAAGACCAGAGACCATGAAAGGTGAAAATACGAAATCAGGAAAGCACATACGAGGAGAGAAAATAGTTTAATTGGTTTAATTGGTTGGATTGGTTTTATTAGTTAAATCCATATTGATATTTAACAGTGTCTATCCGTGGCTAAAAATGATTTTTGCAGAAATTATTAGGAAAAAAAGGGATGGATTTCCTCTCACAAAGGGAGAAATAGATTTTACCATAAATGGTTTTACAGAAGGCAGAATTCCTGATTATAAAATGTCTGCATTGCTAATGGCTATAGCGCTGCAGGGAATGAATAGTGACGAGATTAAAGATCTAACAGAGGTGATGCTCCATTCGGGAAAAACTTTTGACCTATCGGATATTCCCGGCAGAAAAGTAGATAAGCATTCGACGGGAGGTGTAGGGGACAAGGTTTCATTAGTTCTTGCCCCCTTAGTGGCAAGTTGTGGAGTAATTGTTCCTATGATTTCAGGAAGAGGTTTAGGGCACACTGGTGGAACACTGGACAAACTTGAATCTATCCCGGGTTTGCGTACAAACCTGACTTATAAGGAGTTTTACGGGAATACGCAAGAGATTGGTGTTGCAATTATGGGACAAACGGAGGAAATCGTTCCTGCCGATAGGAAAATGTATAGCCTCAGGGATGTAACAGGGACGGTAGAATCTATTCCGTTAATTACGGCAAGCATTCTTAGCAAAAAGCTGGCAGAAGGGATAGACGGGCTTGTGCTTGACCTAAAGTGCGGAAAAGGTGCTTTTATGAAAAGATTAGAGGATGCGGAAAAACTAGCATCTGCAATTGGCTCCGTTATGAAAATATTTGGCAAGGGATATGTTGCAATTATCACGAATATGGATGAACCACTGGGGATGTCTGTGGGCAATAGCCTTGAGGTCATAGAATCCATAGAAGCTTTGAAAGGCAATGGTAATGATGAGCTTATGAAAGTTACATATACTCTTGGTTCCGAGATGCTTGTTATGGGAGAGAAAGCAGAGAATAGAGAAGATGCAACTGTAATGCTAAAACAAGCACTAAATAATGGAAAGGCACTTGATAGGTTCAGAAAAATGGTAGAATTGCAGGGAGGTAATCCTGAAGTAATAGATGATTACTCGCTGTTTCCTATTTCAGAAAATAAGAAAGAGATGATAGCTTCTAATTCTGGATGGATCTCTGAGATAAATGCCTATGAAATAGGCGTTATGAATCTACTCCTTGGTGGTGGAAGAAAAATGAAAGACGACAGGATTAACCCTGGAGTAGGAATTATATTTAGGAAAAAGCTGGGAGACAGGATTGAAAAAGGCGATGCGGTTTGCACAATCTATTTTGATAAAATTCTAAATAACGGAATTGAGGAAAGATTTTCCAGGGCATGCAAAATCTCACCTAATCCTGTAGAAAAACCAAAGATTATAGTTGGATAATGTCGTTTTTGGTAATTATTCAAATTTTAAGAATATATCTGTAAATGCTTATCTGCTTAACTCCCATTTTAATATTTAGCCTGAAAGATTGTCATTGCGAGGAGCGAAGCGACGTGGCAATCTCATCTTTAAGTAATGAAAATTGAAATAGTTAACAGCGAGATTGCTTCGCATTTGTGGAGCAAGCCCCGTGTAATAGGAAAATGTTTTGTGCATAATGCTATTACACAGGGCAAGAAGAAACGCTCGCAATGATGTTCTTGTGATATTATGAGTTAAGCAGATAAGCATTATCTGTATATAGAATATTACCTAATTTTGTATACATCTCTGTGCAATCTTACTACTTTTTTGAAAAAAATGTTAAGGGAAAAATTTGACCACGTTAAAGCAAAATACAAAGGAAATTTTAGAATGCATTAAGAAAGTTTTTCTGATTCCTTTTTGTCAATTAACTTTGCCAGGCATAGAAATAATGCTATTTTTCCAAGTGTTATCCCTACAAAAAATTAACCTCCGAATTCGTTGATGATTTTAGCAACCTCTTCGCCAACTCTTGCTTGACCTTCTTTTGTCGATGCACCGATGTGAGGGGTGCAGAAGAAATTATCGACCGTTAATAGTTTATTATCAACAGGTGGTTCGCTTTCAAAGACATCGAAGGCCGCTCCTGCTATCTTACCTCTTGACAATGCATCAAGAAGTGCATCTTCATCGACTACTCCACCCCTTGCACAATTGACAAGATAAGCAGTTTCTTTCATTTTCTCAAACGCAGAAGATGAAAGGAGATGATGGGTCTCATCCGTATGAGGGATATGAAGTGAGATGTAATCGGACTTGGCAAGTAGATCATCGATATCGGTCATCGATACTCCTTCGAGGCCGCTTTCTTTGATATAAGGATCGCATGCAATAACATTCATCCCAAGAGCTTTTGCTCTCTTCGCGGTCTCTTTTCCTATCCTGCCTATTCCAATTATACCAAGGGTTTTGGCGGCAAGTTCTGTTCCCTTAAGTTTCTTTTTGATCCATTCACCAGATTTGAGTGAAGCTGTCCCCGTAGGGATATGTCTCGCAAGTGAGAACATATGGGCAATTGCAAGCTCGGCAACCGACGCAGAACTTGCTGCTGGGGTATTTTTTACCTCTATTCCCATTTCCTTCGCATCCTTATGGTCGATGTTATCAATACCGACACCACCTCTAACGATGAGTTTAAGATTCTTTGCCTTTTCGAGTAGGTTTTTTCTCACCTTTGTTCTACTTCTGACAACAATTGCTTCATATTGAGGTATGACCTCCATCAATTCTTCAGGTGTTATGTCTGATTGCACTGTTACATCATTGCCGCCTTCCTTAATCAAATTGACGGCTGATTCGCTGACCGGGTCACAAATTAGCACTTTCATTTTTTCCTCCTTACAGCCCCTCTTGGGAGTTATTAGTTATCAGTCAATAGTTATTAGTCATTGGCTAATTATCTTCTCAGTTGATAATGAACTCTTCATAATTATTGGATTATTGCTGCTGAATTTTTGGATCTTTTCAACATTCTTATGTAACCGTTTACAATTTTGACAGCTGTCTCAATCTTGCTTAATGTAGTATCTGTCATATCTTTGTTAATATATTTGAATTGAAAACAGGAACGGATGTGATCCTTGAGTTCATATAAAGATCCTCGGCTTTGACGGCAAAATTGGATATTTTCTTGGAAATGGAATCTTCCATATCCTTCAGCAATATTAGCTGTCATTGATATAGATGCCCTTCTCATTTGTGATACCAAACCATACTTCTCGTCTTCTGGGAGTGTTTTGACAATATTGTAGATGTTGATTTTTATGTCGTTGCACCTCTTCCATACTTCTAAATCAGTGAAGTTTTTTATATTTGTCTTCATAATCACTATTGACCGATAACGATTGACGGTTAACTACTTTGGCTTGCTGGTTAGAGACCAACAATTTCATTGATTTGCGAAATAAGCCATTTCATCTCATCGAGCGTTAAATCCCCCATATGTGCTATTCTGAAGGATGTTTCTTTGAGTTTACCGTACCCGTTTGATATCATTGCACCTCTTTTGCCCAGTTCTTTGTTAAGGTCTGCTACACTTATGCCGCGAGTATTCTTAACAGCAGTGAGGGTGTTGGAGAGGTAATTTTGCTGGGCGAAGAAATCGAAATACTTCTTTGTCCATTCTCTCACATAGTTTGCCATTTCCAGGTGTCTTGCAAATCTGTTTTCAAGACCCTCCTGGAAGAATCTGTCGAGCTGTTTATCGAGTGCGAAAATGAGGGAAATAATCGGTGTTGTCGGTGTCTGATGCTTGTCCTGGTCATACTTGAGAAAAGTCAGAAAATCGAAGTAGTACCCTCTGTTTTGAACGGTTTCAGCCTTTTTTAATGCTTTTTCGCTTACCGAACATATGGCGAGACCCGGTGGAAGTGCAAATGCTTTCTGGACTCCAGCAAGACAAACATCTATGCCAAGTTTGTCGACTTCGATCTTGACTGCAGCCATTGAGCTAACTGCATCAACAAGGAACGAAACATCGGGAAATTCTTTCATTACTTCCGCAATCTCGTAGATAGGGTTCATAACGCCTGTTGAAGTTTCGTTATGAACAAGGGTTATGGCATCGTATTTTCCTGTTTTTAGAGCATTTCGCACCATATCCGGGAGAATTGCTTTTCCCCATTCTACTTCAATCATATCTGCATCTTTCCCATTTGATTTCGTGATTTGATGCCACCTTTTGCTGAAAGCACCACAAGCAAGATTCAATGCTTTCTCTTTCACACAGTTTCTTACGGCAGCTTCCATCAGTCCTGTTGAAGAAGATGTCGAAAGAAAAACCTTATTATCCGTATACAGTACCTTCTTCAGTTTTGGAACAACAGTATCGTAGAGTGCTGAGAATTCCTTGCTCCTATGCCCTATCATTGGTGTCTTCAGTATTTCGAGAATCTCTTGACTCACTTCGGTAGGACCCGGAATAAAAAGCTTCTTGTGCACTTTTCCTCCTCTCACTTTTGGTTTTTTTGTTTTTTTAGCCACATTTCGAATAGTTCCATTTTGCTATCGAAAGGACGTTTCTCCTCGATAATATCAAAAACTCTTCTTATTTTTTCCAGACCGACGATACGTTCAAGCGCAATAATTATCGTCTTTCTATTTTCTTTTTTCTCTAATGCGTTGTTTTTTATAAAATCGATAAGTTCTTTGTCGGTAGGTGAAGTTTTCAGATTCGAGAATTTCTCGTTATACAAGGATATTATCTTTTTAACTCCTTGCTTTCTAACTTCTCGTAATTGTTTGATAAGTTCCTGTTCTTTCTCGATGGGATTATCGGACAAAATAGGTGTTGGTTCAGCTTCACAAGGCTTCGTCGCGGTGTCGCTTTGTGGCGCTCCTCCATATTCTTTGGAACCATACCCATATTTTTCAGCAAAAATATCCTTAACTTTAAAAATGTTTCCCGAGAGATCGACAATTGGAAATTGATCGAGAAGCTCCTGCCATTCGATTTCCGTTAGAACGGTTTCATTCTCTTCAGTAAGAAAATTTTTAATGTCGTTAACAATTTCAGGGGGAGTGTGTTCTCTCCCTCGCCAGGTTGACTCTGTGATTCGTTTGATTGCATCTATAACATTTGTTCTTATTTTTTCATTCATCATTTTTGTGTTTTTTTCGATACCCACAATGAGGGTACGATGTGAGTTCAGCGGAAAGTGTTGCACCACAACTGGAGCATTTTAGCCTTCTTATATCAGACATTACAATTTACCTACTTAGTGTTCTTATTACAATTTTACTGCAGGCTTTAAGTGTATCAAATACTCCAACTCCTTGAGTAGCGACCGCTTCATAATACGGTACCCTTTGAGGATTCAAAACGGTTTCGAGTTTGTCCAGTGGTGAGATATTTGGAAGGTCTCTTTTGTTATATTGAATCACCAAGGGGATTGTACTGGTTGATAATCCTATGTTTGCAACATTCAGCTTCATGTTTTCCATACTATCGATGTTATCGTCGAAGCGTTCAATCTGCGAATCTGCCACGAATATTATACCATCAACTCCCTTCAATATCAATTTACGGGAGGCATTATAATAAACCTGTCCCGGAACGGTGTATAGATGAAATCTCGTCTTGAATCCCTTAATTGTTCCTACATCAACGGGAAGGAAATCAAAAAATAGAGTTCTATCAAGTTCTGTTGCAAGACTTATGAGTTTTCCTCTTATCCCTGGTGCGATTTTCGAGTAGATATATTTTAAGTTTGTTGTTTTTCCACCAAGTCCAGGACCGTAGTAAACGATCTTGCAATTTATTTCTCTTGAAGCGTAGTTGATTAGTGACATTAAATCTTAGGTAAAAAGATTATCGATTTCACTGTCAGCCTCTTTGAAGAAATCTTCACCGAAATTCTTTTGTCTTTCTTCCTTCGCTGCGCCAAGTTTCTCGAAAATGTGCGCGAATATTTCATTGAGTTTTTTAGAGATACTATTCACCCTCAGTCTGACAAGGCCAAGTGTAGTTTTCTTGCTAAAGATTACGACGAGAATTACGCTTTGAGCAATAACAGATACATAGAGACTGAGGTTCTTGCCTTGATGAAATAGTGTGTTGAACTCGTTCTCACCTATTAAAGATGCAAGTTGACTTGTTGCTGCGAAATCTGCTGCTGAGAGAGAGGCAAAAGCCGACATGTCCATCTCGGTTACGTCACCTGTACTTGTGATTAATTGCCCTGCCTTGTCAATAAGAAGCACACTTTCAGCATTTGCTTCTTTCTTCAGATGTTCGAGATTTTCATTTATTTCCCAGAAATCTTGCTCAAAGATATTAACACTTTCAAAAGGCATGTTTGTAACCTATTTCTATCGTTTCGTTATTCCTTTTAAATTTTCGCTTCTACCATCCTTAGTAGTCTATTCCATTTTCTATCTATCTCTTGTTGTGCTAATTCAATTATGTGAGCGTTTTCTTCTTTCAAGAGATGTCGGAAACGTCCTTGAAGTTTCATCCATTCGGTTATAGGTTTTTTCTCCTTTGGTTTGAAGTTGATTTTGTGGACACCGTTTTCGACCTCATAAAGGGGCCAAAAACAGGTTTCCGCTGCCAACTTCGATATTTTCATCGTAAGGTTTGGAGGATACGCCCATCCAAGGGGACAGGGCGATAGTATGTTGATAAAAGTCGGACCGTCTATTGAAAGTGCTTTTGTCACTTTTCTTGTAAGATCAGCCCAGTTATGCGGTGCAGCTTGTGCCACAAAGGGAATATCATGTGCCGCTATTGCCTCTGTCAGGTCTTTCGGAAATTGTTGTTTTCCTGGAATGACTGTCCCCGCAGGGGAAGTTGTTGTGTGTGCTCCAAAAGGTGTTGCACTCGACCTTTGAATTCCTGTATTCATATAAGCCTCGTTGTTGTAACAGATATAGAGCATGTTGTGTCTTCTTTCCATTGCTCCGGATAGGGACTGAAAACCTATATCATAAGTTCCGCCATCACCTCCGAAAGCAATTATGTTTACCTTTTTTGTTATTTCGCCTCTCTTTTTTAATGCTCTATATGTAGCTTCAACGCCACTTGCAGTAGCTGCCGAGTTTTCGAAGGCATTATGCAGAAACGGAATCTTCCACGCAGTGTAAGGGAAGATTGTAGATACTACTTCCATACATCCTGTTGCACCAACGAAAACTGTGTCCTTTCCAGCGGTTAAAGAAACCTGTCTTAAAATTACGCTTGCACCACAACCGGCACACGCTCTGTGACCGCTTGCAAAAAGATCTTTTTCAGCGGATAGTTGTTTTAAGCTTGCCATTGATCCCCCTATTCTCTGACGCCAAGATAGTTTATTAGATTTTCTATTTTACCCTTTTCTACATCTTTGTATAGATCATTGTAAACGGTTTCGATATCTTCGGGGAAGATATCTCTACCTCCAAGTCCGTAAATGTAGTTTTTCGTCAGGGGTTTCTTTTCTGATTCATACATACACGATCTAACCTCGTGAAAAACCGGACCACCAAATGAACTCATTCCATCTGCTCTATCAAGAACTGCTACAGCTTTCAGATTTTCGATTTCCTTTTTCAGTTCCTTATTGGCAAACGGTCTGAATACCCTTATTTTCAGGAGACCCGCCTTTTTCCCTTGTTTTCTCAATGCATCAACGACGACCTTTGTTGTTCCTGCGCTGGAACCGAGCGTTATGATTGCAATATCTGCGTCATCCATTCTGTATTTTTCAAAAAAGCCATATTCGGTGCCAAATATTTTACCAAATTCCTTACCCACTTCTATTATTGCCTCCTTTGCGTCCTTCATAGCTTCTATTTCTTGTCTTTTGTGTTCAAAGAAGTAATCCTGCAGGTCGAGACCTCCAAGTGTAATCGGATTATCTAAATCGAGTAGGTCATAAGGTTTTTGGTGTTTACCAAGAAATGACTGCACTTCTTCATCCGGAATAAGCTCGAGTCTTTCCAGTGAATGACTAATTATAAAAGCATCTGCCGTTACCATTGCGGGAAGGAAGACCTTTTCTGCTATCTTCATTGCCTGTATTGTATTGTTGTATGCTTCTTGAGAGTCTTCGGAATACAACTGAATCCATCCCGAGTCTCTTGCAGCCATTGTATCAGAATGGTCACAGTGGATATTTATAGGACCTGATAAGGATCTGTTGACTTCACATATGACAATCGGCAATCTTAAACCAGCGGCAATAAACAGTACCTCATGCATTAGAGCAAGTCCTTGTGAAGCGGTTGATGTCATAACCCTTCCACCCGCAGCTGCAGCACCAACACAGGCACTTAAAGCACTGTGTTCACTCTCCACAGGAACAAATTCTGTATCCACCCTTCCATCAGCAACAAACTTACTGAATAGTTGGACAACCTCTGTTGCCGGTGTTATAGGGTATGCAGCAACAACATCTGGATTTATCTGCCTCATTGCTTCGGCCATTGCCTCGTTTCCTGTTTTTGCAACTATCATTTTCTCCATAGGAAAATCCTCCAAAGATATTTATTGCTTTTTATGTATCTGATTTCATAGAAATGGCGTCTTTTGGACATTCTTCTGCACAGATTCCACAGCCCTTGCAAAAGTCGTAATTTACACCTTCGACTTTGCCATCTTTAACGATTATTGATGAATCAGGGCAGTATACCCAGCATATTAAGCAATGTATACATTTATCGAAATCTATTATAGGTTTTTCAGTTCTCCAATCACCTGTCTTGAAATCTTCGCTTGAACCAGCTTTTTTGATCTGTGTTCCTATAGCTAAATCTTTCCACCCCTTTTTCATTCTCCTTTCACCTCCTCAAATGCCTTCTTTATTGAGTTTATATTACCTTTAACTATTTCAGGTCTCCCGGCAAATTTCTTGTTCAGTTTCTCTTCCGTGTCTTTTAACATCTGTTCGAAATCAAGAATTCCGGTGATGCCGATAAGCGCACCCAGCATTGGGGTATTTGGGATTTTTTTCCCGATGGTTTCCTCGGAAATCTTGTATGCATCACAGGTCGCAATTTTTCTGCCTTTCATATCCAATTCTTTTCGAATCTCTTGAGGTGATTTATTGGTATTTACAAGTAAAATGCCATTTTCCGGTAGCCCTGCTGTTACATCAATCGATTTCATAAGACTGGGATCAAGGACAATTACTATGTCCGGATTGGTTATTCCACTGTGTATTGTAATTGGTTTGTCGCTCAATCTATTGAAAGATTGGACAGGTGCGCCCATTCTTTCAGGACCGTATTCAGGAAAAGCCTGAATGTATTTACCCGTTGACAATGCTGCGTCTCCGAAAAGAAGGGCAGCAGTTTTTGCTCCTTGACCTCCTCTTCCGTGCCATCGTATTTCGAAAATCTCTTTCATCAAGCCTCCTCCGAGTTTTATAATGAAGGTTTTGGTACACAAACTTAAGCAGTCTTTATTTGTAACACTATTTGCAAGTTTCGTCAAGCAAAAAAAGAAAAAAAATCACTACTTGACAAAAGCAGCAATATGCTGTATTAAAGCAGTATAGTTTTTTTTGAGATGTCGAAAATTCATAGTTATCTAATTATATTTTTTGCATAGAAAGGAGCAGTAATGGATACACTTTGTAAATACGCAGTTTCCAGAGCAAAAAAGCTTGGTGCGGATTATTCGGATATACGGATAACAGATGACAGGTCTCAAAGGATCGTTCTCATAGATAGAAGTCCAAAAGAGATAGGGGATGAGGATATCTATGGTTTCGGTGTTAGGATTTTGAAGAATGGTGCATGGGGGTTTGCCTCGTCGAATAGGATTACCAGAAAAGAGATAGAAAAGACCGTTAAAAAAGCGTATTCAATAGCAGAAGCCAGCTCTCTTGTTTCGCGCGAAAATGGTATAGAACTTGCGAAAGAACCTGTGCATAAGGATAAATTCACAACTCCTGTGAGAATCGATCCATTTTCAATCGGAATAGATGAAAAGCTCGAACTGCTCATGGAAATCAATGAGGTAATGCTAAATGTTAAATCAATCGTGAAGGTTTACTCCTATTTTATTGTAAATCAAAGGGATCAGATTTTTGCTTCACAGGAGGGTTCCCTTATAAAGACAAAAATAATTACCGTTAACAGTGATTATACGGCAGTTGCATTAAAAGGCAATGATTCGCAAATGAGGTCTTTCCAGAGTTATCCAAAAAACGCAGGATGGGAACACATACTTTCACTTAAAATGGTTGAAAACGCAGAAAGGATTGCGGAGGAGGCAGTTGCGAAGCTGAGCGCTTCATATCCGAAAGAAGGCAAAAAGGACCTCGTTCTAAATCCATGCCACCTTTCTTTAACGATTCATGAATCCGTTGGTCATCCAACAGAACTCGATAGGGTAATGGGATACGAAACCAATTTTGCCGGGAGGAGTTTTGCGACACCAGAGAAGTTAGGGAATTTCAGATATGGAAGCAAACTGGTGAATTTTGTTGCGGATAATACACTGCCTGGCGGTCTTGCAACAACTGGCTACGATGACGAAGGTGTCAAATGTCAAAAATGGAATGTTATAAAAGATGGCATTCTTGTTGATTATAGTTCAACGAGGGAGGTTGCGGGTTTAATAGGGAAAAGAAGAAGCCGTGGTTCTGGAAGAGCAGATGCATACTATAGTTTTCCGATTAACCGTATTCCAAATCTTTATCTTGCACCTGGAAAGAAAGATGTTTCTCCGGATGAGCTGATGTCCAGAGTAAAGGATGGTGTGTATATTGAGGGTAGAGGGAGTTTCTCCATAGACCAAAGGAGATTGAATTTCCAGTTTGGTGGGGACCTTTTTTACGAAATCAAAAACGGGAAGAAAGGAAAGATGCTAAGAGATGTTATATATCATTCGATAACACCGAAATTCTGGGGCAGCCTTGACGGACTTTCAGGAAGAAAATATTGGGAGCCCAGGGGAATATTCAACTGTGGAAAGGGTGAACCAGTGCAGAGGGCGCAGATGACAAACGGAGCACCCTATGCATTGTTTAGAAAAATAAGTGTGGAAAGGGGCAAGAAATGAGAATAGATAAAACAATAATAAGCTTTTTGAAAAAGAAAAAAGAGTGTGACGATGTTATTTTTCATTATAATGGAGAAGATTCCAATCTCAGTCGTTTTGCAGAGAACAGGATTACTCAGAATATGTCAAAAAAACTCGAAGAAATCACGATTAAAGCAATAAAAGATGAAAGAGTGGGTTCGGTTAAAACTACCAAGATCGATAGCACATCCTTGCTGAAAACTCTGAGAACTGCTGAGTCCATTGCATCAGCTATGCCCAAAGACCCCGAGTTTATGCCTCCACTAAAGCCAGAGCCATGTAATAATGTACAAATGGATGTGGCTTCAACGACCAGAATAACACCTCAGACGAAGGCAAAATCAATCCTGAAAGTTGTGAAAAAGCTTAAGAGTAAAAATGCGAAAGTGGCAGGGATTTTTTATAATGGAAGAAGAAAAATATGCATCATGAATACAAAGGGTTTTTTTGCAAGCCACAGTTTAACCAATGCAGATTTTTCGGTTACAGTATCAGTAGATGGTTCCAGTGGTTTTGCTGAAGAGACGGAAGAGGATGTGAGAAAGATAGATGTAGAGAGAGCCTTCAATGTTGCACTAAACAAGGCGGAAATGGGCAGGAAGGCGGTTAAGATTAAACCCGGTGATTATCCTGTTCTTTTAGAGCCCATTGCACTCGGTAGCCTGATGTGGTATCTTAAATTTTTGATGGAGAGGAGAAGCTCTGACGAAGGCTGGAGTTATTTTTCCAGAAAATTAGGGAAAAAGATTGCTTCGAACAATGTAACGATATTTTCCGATCCTCTCAATTCAAAAATTCCTGGGGTTCCTTTTGATGTTGAAAGCGATGGATTACCCCTGACAAAGCACGCCTGGATAAAGGATGGAATACTCAAAAAACTATGGACCACACGCTATTGGGCAAAGAAGAAAGGATTAAAACCAACAGGAATGCCTTCTAACGTGATTATGAAGGGGACCAGAACAACAAGAGAAGAAATGGTTAAAAAGGTTAATTATGGGCTTTTGATAACACGGTTATGGTATATTAGATTCGTTAATAGAAAAGATTTGGTATTAACGGGAATGACCAGGGATGGGCTTTTTCTTATTGAAAATGGGAAGATTTCAAAGGCTGTTAAGAATATGCGATTTAATGATTCACCGTTCACAATACTATCGAAAGTGAAATATCTGGGAAAACCAGAGAGAGTGGAAGGAAGATTTCTTGTGCCTTCAATTTTTGCAAAGAAGTTCCACTTTGCGTCGACGACCAAGTTCTAAGAAATAAAAGTTGGTAAGCTCTTAGATAACCTTTTCTGAGAGGTTACCAACTATCCAAAAGGATTAGCGGAGCTTGCTCTGCGGAGATCAGTTTTTTCTCAGTATGAATCCCGTTTCATTTATGTAAATAAAGAAGGTATCCTTTGAAGGATATTGAAATGCTGCTATTCCATAAGCAGTATCAACCAGGGGCATAGATTCACCATAAAGCAAAAGAAATTGCCATAACCTTCCCTGTGGTTGAATTTCATACTCTTCCATTACGGTTTTCTTTGATTCTTCCCATCTCCCCCTAAAACGCGTTACCTTATAGTAGGAATCGGCACCGAGCCATCTCACATATTGATTCCATCTAAGTATACAACCTTCAATCATCCACTGGTTACCCGAAAGTGTAAATTGATACTCATTATCATTTTTCTCATCTGAAAAAAATACATTTATCATACTATCCTGTTTTTCTGCATATATCTTTCCCAGTCTTTCTTCATAGGTATACCTTGAAAATGTTTTTAGAAAAAGAGATAGATAGATAAATGAGATAGAAAAAGCAAAGATTATGAGAAAAACCAGGAAATAAAATAGGAATCCCTTTATTCTCATTCTTCTTTTTCCTGTTTTTACGATGGAGTATATGAGGATAAAGAATGCAATAACGAGCAGGACAATACCGGTAATTCCTATTATAAACGTAAATTTATCCATACATAAATTATACATTTATACCTTTCTAATGTCAACAATAAAACCTGCTGTGGTTTCCCAATTTTTTCGATTACCTCTTTACGATACATATCGTACTTTCCTGCCTCGTTAGCGATCGTAATTCCGCCTAAGTTCAGCTTTTTCAAAGGGAAAAGAAAGGGAACAAGGCTGCATAATGTGGGAAGGCTCGCCTACGTACAAGGCTGTCTACCCGCAAGGCTTCGGCAGGCATAGCTTCTATGTCCTCCGAAGTTTCAACGAAGGTGGAGGGTTTAGGGGTGTGTAATGTCGTTCTGAGTAAGGTAGTCTTTTTGACCCAGAAAGAATCTAAAACCGAGATGCTGAAACAAGTTCAGCATGACATTGTTCAGCACGTAGTTTAGCATGACGGTTTGCGGTGTCATTCTGAGTAATATGTTCCATATTGACCCCGTGTAATAGGAAAATGTCCTGTGCATAATGGTATTACACAGGGTTGACCCAGGAAGAATCTCTGTTCAGGCATGGAGCATTAGTCATCAGTCAATGATCCTTTGGCATTGATTGTCATTCCTGCAACAGCAGGAATCCAGTCGAATTATGAAAAATCCGACACTTCATTCCACTAAAAATTAATTTTGACCAGTGTAACATTCTGGGTTATTGTTTTACCTTCGAATGTATTTTCCTGAGTATAATAAATTGAGGGGACGGTAAGGCTTAACCTATCATTATTGTAATTGATGAAGCCGGTTTCAGGAAGCGTATTTCTATCCTTGGCAGTTGCGTTGAATGCAATCGTTGCAAATGCGGATGGCAGGACAACGCCAATAGCAACAGGTATAGCATTTCCAATAAGTACTAATCCACTACCAAGGACACCACCTGCAACACTCCCACCAAAAGTTGCGAGAAAACTTCCCTTTGTGTTATCTGTGTTTCCTGTAAAATAAACACCAATAGCGGTTCCTACAGGGTATGCAACTGCAAAGCCTATTAAACCTACGAAAATGCGCCCAAAAACTTCAGAGCCTGGTAATTCCGCGTCGTCGGAGATGGAATTTGGAGTGACCAAGATACCTAAAAGAAAGCCTCCAGCTCCAACTCCTACTCCTGCACCAAGACCAGCAAAAAATTCACCCACAGTTCTGCCTGTGCTTATGTGAGGTTTTCCCATTCTCTGAGGGTAGGGCTCAGCGGAAATTTTTCCTTTGGTACTGAAAATTGTGGGTTGGACGTTCTTCCTGCCATAATTCTCAATGTAATTTCTTAATTCTGTTATTGCAGTTTTACTTTGTGAAATTCTATTTTTCTTCTCTTCCCCATCCTTTTCGAATGTAATCTCCGCAACATAACTGCCGTCAGGGAGCTGTAAGAAAACCGCCGACTCAAAGCCCTGTGTCCAGGGGAAAAGATGATACAGACGTCTTTCTTGCTCGTCTATCAGTTCTCCCACCTTCTCGCTGATTACAATCACCTTCTCCTGGGTTTGTGCCTGTGCAGGCTTGAATGGTGCAACACAAAACACTACAAACACAAAGAAGATTAATAGATATTTCATTCTTCACCTCCAGAGGATTGGTTCTTTTTGCTTTTCTACCTACTTCTACTCGTTGTTAGATGTTTACATTTATAACATTCCCTGACAAAATGTCAAGGAATTTTTGTGGGTACATATTCTTTTTCGCTTGAATTACCGGATGGATTCTGGTATGATAACTATATGTTAAAGTATGTAATAAACTCATTCAAAAAGGGAGAAAATGTTACCAAATGTAAAGACGGGAATTGATGTTCTCGAAGAGGAGGGTTTTGACCGTTTTAAGAAACAGAGGGTAGGACTTATTATCAATCCCTCTTCGGTTGACAGGAATCTTGAGCCCACATTGGAGGTTTTCTTAAGAAATGGTGTTAAAGTAACCGCTGTGTTCGGTCCAGAGCATGGGATAAGGGGAGAATTTCAGGATCAGGAAAAGTGTACTGGATTTGAGGATGAGAAAAAACATATTTTCATTTATAACCTTTACGGAAAGCATCTTGCTCCTACTGAAGAAATGCTTAAGAGCGTGGACACACTTGTTTTTGACATTCAGGATATTGGGGCAAGATATTATACATTCATCTGGACAATGGGGCTTGCTATGGAGAAAGCAGCACAGTACAATAAGAGATTTGTTGTGCTTGACAGGCCCAATCCCATAAATGGTGTTGATATAGAAGGACCGTTGCTTGATAAAGGTTATGAGTCTTTTGTTGGCTTGCATCCAATCCCCATCAGGCACGGGATGACAACAGGTGAACTTGCTCTCTTGTTCAAGGATGAATTCGGCATATGTGTTGGACTTGATATTGTCAAAATGCGGGGTTGGAGTCGAAAATTATGGTTTGACGAGACGGCTCTTCCGTGGGTTTCACCTTCACCTAATATGCCTACACTTGATACTGCAATTGTCTATCCGGGAATGTGTCTTCTGGAAGGAGCAAACATTTCAGAAGGAAGGGGAACCACAAAACCCTTCGAATACTTTGGCGCTCCCTGGCTCAATCAGGAGCTTGTTCTTAAGGAACTGGGAAAACTTGCGGGTTGTAAACTCAGGACCCTTTATTTTCGGCCTCTCTTTGGTAAATACACAGGAGAAACCTGCAAAGGATTTCAATTGCACATAACCGACAGGGATAAATTCAAACCCGTTATAAGTGCACTTGAGATTATTCTCGCCATCAGGAAAACACATCGGGATAAGTTTAAGTGGAATAAGCCTCCGTATGAATTCGAGGCAGAAAAATCGCCGTTTGATATCCTCATCGGAAATTCAGATATAAGAAAGATGATAGATGATGAAGCCTCTATTGAAGATATAAGTGAAGTATGTGACGAAAGATTGGATGAATTCAAGGAAACAAGGGGAAGGCATCTTCTTTATAAATGAGGAAAACAAAAAGCACAGAAACAAATTAAAACGAAGAAAATACAAAAGGGACATTCCCCGTAAAAGTTGTCATTGCGAGTATTTTTTCATAATTTCTACCGAAGTAATCCCATAACCAGAAAAGGCGAAATGCTGAAATTATCCTGAAATAAATTCAGGATGACATTGTTTAGCATGACAATGTTCAGAGCATGTAATCTCTGCTTGACAATTGAATAAAACTGTGACATATAGAAAAAAGTTAAACGAGCAATAGAATGTAACATAAAAGATACGAAAAGTGATGAAAGAGATAACTGAGGCTATGATACTGGCTGCGGGTGAAGGCAAAAGACTCTTGCCACTCACAAAGTTTGTGCCAAAGCCTCTTTTACCTATAGTTGGAAAGCCAATACTCGAACACATCATCCAATCACTGAAACAACAGGGCATTACAGAACTATGTATAAATGCTTATCATCTCAAGGGGAAGATTATTCATTTTTTAAAAGAAAATGATTTTGGAATTGAAATAAGGATTTCAGCCGAAGAGAAGATTCTCGGAACAGGTGGTGGGATAGGAAGAATGAGAAAGTATATCAAGTCGGATGATTTTGTTGTATATAACAGTGATATTGTTACGGATATTGCGTTCGAGAAAGCGTGGAAATTTCATAGAGAGAGTGAAGCCTTAGTAACATTAGTCCTTACGGAATGGGAAAACTCAAAGGACGTTCTGTTGTTAAAAAATGGGAAGATAATAGATATTGCTGGGAAATTAGAAAGAGATGGTCAGGACTTTTTTGGGTTTACAGGTATTTCAATAGTTAACAGGAAGATATTCGATTTTCTACCGGAGAATCGGTTTTACAATGTTGCAGATGCTTATGCTGAAGTTATAAAAGCAGAGAGAAGAATCTTTGGATTTATCTCTCAGGGAAATTATTGGTTGGATATGGGAACAAAGGAGAATTACTTGAAGGTTCATAAAGATATTCTTGTGGATAAGAAAGATATACTCTGTGATTTAACCAAACCAGAAAAACCTTTCTTTATAGGTAAGGATTCGGTTGTAAGCAAAAACGCGAAACTTTCGGGTTTTGTTTCCATCGGAAAGAACTGTATTATTGGAGATGATGTCAAACTTGAAAACTGCGTGATTTTCGATGATACGGTTGTTGATAATGGAAAGGCATACGAGAACTGCATAATGTCAAATGATTTTAATGCTTGCATTTCCCGCTGAATGATTTTCGAATAGGTATATAATAATCTTGAAATGTTTCCGGATGCATGCTAAACTCCGCTGTATGAGCAAACGGGATATTAAGAGAATTATTAACAGAATGCTTGAAAAAAGGGGATATGAACCTTTGGAAAGATATGCGAAAATTGAACCTATTTTCAGTGGTTCCACTAGAGAGTTCTATCGCATAATTGAAGCTGATTATACTTTGGTCGCAATGTTTGCGTCAGTACACAGGGAGGTTAAAGAATACAGAAATTTGCAGAAGTTTTTAGTCGAAAAGGACGTGGGAGTTCCAGCGATAACTGTTGCTGATGTGGATTCATACATAGTGCTAATGGAAGATGTTGGAAGAAAAAGCTTATATGGGGTGGTTAAAGAAGCTACTGATATGGATTTTATTGAACATTTATACAAAGAGGTGATAAAATCTCTAATTCGTATGCAAATAGAAGGTAGTAAAGGAATCGAGGAATGTAAGCCTGTAAATAAGAAATTCTTTAATTATGACTCATTCAAATGGGAATCAAATTATTTCAAGTGGTTTTTTCTCAAGAGATTCTGCAAGTTAACAAAAGGTGATTTGGGGAAAGTTGATGAAGAATTTCATAACCTTGCTAAATACCTTGTTGATGAGCCCCTTTTCTTTATGCACAGGGATTTTCAGTCAACAAATATTTTCCTGAAAGATGGACTTGTTAGAATAGTAGATTTTCAGGATGCGCACAGGGGTTTGCTTACATACGACCTCGCTTCGCTCTTAAGAGATGCTTATGTCTCGCTATCAGCAGAGATGAGAAACAGACTTTTCTCCTCCTACTACTCATTGTTAAGGAAAAATAACAATCTTTATAAGGATATTAAGAAGTTCAGGCGAGTTTATGTGCTTTCGGCAATTCAGAGAAATATGCAGGCACTGGGCGCATTTGCTTTTCTCTCTAAAATTATGAAAAAGAGATGGTTCAGGAAGGCAATCCCTCAGGGACTAAAATACCTTAAAGAGGGGCTTGAAGAAATTGACGAATTTAAGGTTTTGAATGAAATTGTAAATTTTAAAAAAGTGACGAGATGTGTGAAATCGATAATTTCATAGAAGATAAAATCGAAGAAGGTTATTTTCCGGGATGTGTAATCATTATCGGAAACAAAAACGCAGACATTTTTCATAAAGCCTATGGATTTTCTGAGGTCACTCCAGCAAAGAAAGAGATGAAGAAGGATTGTATTTTTGATATAGCATCGCTCACAAAACCTATTGCGACTGCAACTTCCATATTATTGCTTGTTGAAGCTGGTGCGATTACTTTGCAAGACAGAATAGGCAAGGTTTTAACTGAGCTAAAGGACACGGTAAACAAAGATAAAACAATCTTTGAATTGCTAACTCATACTTCCGGTATCCCTGCTTGGTATCCTTTATACCTTCATTCAGGTGATGAAGAGGAGATAATCAGGTTTATAGGAAATATGAAGTCAGAACAACCAACCTATAGCTGTCTGGATTATATCCTCTTAGGGAAAGTAGTGGAGAGAGTTACCGGTAAATCCTTGAAAGTTTTTACAGAACAAAACATTTTTAAGCCTTTGGCTATGAAGGATACATTCTTTTGTCCGGGAGCTGAATTGAGGACAAGAATCGCATCAACAGAAAAAGGTAACAGGCATGAGAAAGAGTTAAGCCAGAAGTACGCAGATAAACCTTTCGATTGGCGAGAAGAGACTATTGTTGGAGAAGTGCATGATGGAAATAGTTTTTATAGTTTCAGTGGTGTAAGTGGTAATGCAGGACTGTTCTCTACGGTTTCAGACCTTGCTGTTTTCGCAAGGACACTCCTTTTGGGGGGAGGCAAAAACATTTCTTCAAGGATAGTAGACGCTCTTTTCGAAGAGAGTGTAAACATTAAGGCTGAAAAAAGAAGTATGGGTTTCGTTATGGATGGAGATGACTTGAAGGGGTTATCGTCAAAAACTATATGGCACTCTGGTTTTACTGGTTGTGTACTCTGGATTGATCCTGTTAAAAAGATTTACATTATTTTTCTCAGTAATGCAGTCCATCCGAAGGTACGACCCAATATCATTGCATCCATCCGTCCGCAGATAATAAAGCATTGCCTAAAGGTAGCAATGTAGTACGAGGAAGGTAGGCGCAGGTTTTAGCCTGCGTGGATGTAATATAAAAGATTAAATGCAATAAGGGCTATAGGGATGAACATAAATAGTGCTAAACAGGCTAAATATTTTAGGAGGTGAGTAATATGGTAGAAAACTTCGGTTTTGATGCAATGAGAATATGGCAAGTTATTATTCCAGTTCTGCAGTATTTAATAATTCTGTGTTTTAACATTATTGTAATTGTTATATGCGCTTGCGGTTTCAAAATTAAGAAAAGCAAAGGATGGTTTCTACTTATGCTATATGGAATTATTAATCTATTGGTAAATATTCCAAATCTGTTTTTAATTTTCGGTGCTCATTTTTTCCAAGTTGCAGGCTTCGGAATATTTATGCAGGGATTCAGGTTTATAATGATTTTTCTTAGAATTGTGGCTGCATTATTATCGATTCTGGGTCTTTTCTTACTTCTGAAGGAGTATAAGTCATTAAGCGGAGTGTGATGGATATTAAGTATCTCGAGAACATCGAGATTTATGAATCGGTTATTCTGGATGGAATACGTAATGCCGACCACTCAATCTGGATTGCGACTGCTAATGTCAAGGATTTGCGGGTTGAAGAAGACAAACGGTATGTATCGATAAATAAGTTGTTTAGAGACCTTTGCAGGAAGAACGTCGAACTCCGCATTCTACATTCCAGCATACCATCCGAGGCATTCCTTAAGGATTTCAAGAAATACAGATTAGGCGAGGAGAAAAGATTTCTAATGAGACGATGTCCCAGGGTTCATTTCAAGTGCGTACTTATAGATGGTAAGAGATTATTTGTCGGAAGCCCTAATCTCACAGGGGCAGGGCTCGGCGCAAAGGGGGAGAATCGTAGGAACTTTGAGATTGGGATCTTAACAGAAAATCCAGAACTCATTAAGCATATTCGTTCACTTTTTCTGAAAATTTGGGAAGGGAAGATGTGTAGTGATTGTGGAAGGAAAAAGTTTTGTTATGTTCCGCTGGAAGAACCAATTTAAAGACAAGTTAAAAGTGAAAAGTTAAAAGTTAAATTTCCCAAAATGGATATTAGGATTCTGCAATTAATAGAAGGGGCGCGTGAGGCGCGTGGATTGACGATTATTATCGATGTATTCCGTGCTTTTACAACTGATTGCTTCGTCTTTGATAACGGTGCGGTGAAGATAATTCCTGTCGAATCGGTTGATGGAGCACTGGAACTGAGGAAGAAAAATCCGGATTATATTGTGATGGGAGAGAGAGATGGAAAGAAGCCTGAGGATTTTGATTACGGAAATTCACCAACAGAAATTGAAAATTTTGATTTCAAAGGAAAAACTATAATTCAAACTACAACGGCGGGAACGAAGGGTATCCTCAATGCAACAAATGCAGATGAAATAATCACGGGAAGTTTCGTAAATACAAGTGTAGTCGTCAACTATATAAAAAAAACAGGTTTTAGCGATGTTTCCCTCGTGTGCATGGGAGATAAGGGAATTGAGAAATCGGACGAAGACACAATGTGTGCCGAGTTCATAAAGGATTCCTTAGAAGGGAAAGAGGTTGATTTTCAAAAAATAAAGAACTATTTGAAAAGTTATAAAAGTGCGGAAAAATTTTTTAACGATGAAAAGGTTTGGGCTCCCGAGCGAGATTTCGAATTATGCACAGAGGTTGATAGATTTTCGTTTATTATAAAGGTCGAAGCTCCGGGAAGCAATATGGTTTGCCTTAAAAAGCATAGTGTATTGTAAGAGAATTCTCTCAAGAATGGCATAAAATGTGAAGTGGCGAGGATGAGGCTTGAACCCTGAATAGCTAAAATAATTTGACATTTAACTTCAAACAATATATAGTAATAACACTATGAAGAAAAGTTTGTCACGTAGGGATTTTTTAAAGTCTACAACAGCAATGTCTCTTGCAGCAGCATCTTTCCTTTTGCCTGCGGAAGAAGGTGAGGCACAGGAAAAAGGATATATATCACCCATCGAAGCATGGCATTACATTAAGCTCAAGAAGAATGTAGTACAGTGTCAAAGGTGCCCGAATATGTGCATACTTAAACCAGGCGAACGAAGCTTTTGCAGGACTAGAGTGAACAAGGATGGGAAATTGTACACTTATGCGTATGGGAATCCCTGTGCTGTTCATATAGACCCTGTTGAGAAAAAACCGCTTTTTCATTTTTTGCCAGCTTCAAAAGTGCTTTCCGTAGCAATTGCTGGATGCACATGCAGGTGCAAATACTGCCAGAACTGGGAGATATCTCAATTTAAACCAGAAGAAACAGTGAATTATGAACTCTCACCCCAGGATGTCGTGAATCTTGCATTGAAATACCAAACGCCATCCATAGCCTCTACATATTCAGAACCAACGGCATTCTATGAATATATGTATGATGTATCGAAACTTGCAAAAAAAGCAGGGCTTAAATCGACGATGCATTCTAATGGTTCAATTAATGCAGGACCACTTGAGGAATTATGTGAATTTCTTGATGCAGCGAATATTGACCTTAAGTTCTTCGATGAAGATACCTATTTTAAGGTAAGTCACGGTTACCTTAACACGGTTCTTGGAGCGCTTGAAACGTTGCATAAAAAAGGTGTTCATTTAGAGATAACCAATCTTGTTGTTCCAACCCTGAACGATGGAGAAGCAGGGATTAGGAATATGACAGAATGGATTATGGAGCATTTGGGACCCGATGTGCCCGTTCATTTTTCACGGTTTTATCCTACTTATAAACTCAAAAATCTCCCACCTACACCTGTTTCAACTCTTTCCTTAGCAAGGGAAATTGCAATTAAGGCGGGTTTAAATTATGTATATGTCGGAAATGTGCCCGGTCACGATGGTGAAAATACTTACTGTCCCGAGTGCGGAAAGGTAATAATAAAACGGACAGGCTATATTATAAATGAAATTAATCTAAAAGATGGTAAATGTGGATTCTGTGGGAGAGTAATTGAAGGTGTGTGGGAGTGAGGTAGCCGCAACCTTTAGGTTGCGATAATTATTGTTATAGGAGCGACTTCCTAGTCGCGATGGGCAAGAGAGAAGAGTGATAAGTGCAATGGAGTGAAGGGGTATTGGAGCGACGGAGAAGAAGAGAGCAAAAGCTAACTGTAACAAAACAGCTTCCTATGTGAAACTAACGCTACACTGTGAACAAACGCACTTTGTGCTGTAAATTGTCATTCTGAGTAAGGCAACATTTTTAACTGTGCAAGAATCTTGTTGTTAAACGATCAGAACGGGTGAAATGGAATTACTAATTACAAGTTAGTTAAACAGCGAAAAAGTTCTTGATTTATTAATTTAAGATGAGTATATTCTCACTTGACAAAAGAAAGGAGAGATATGAATAGGGAAGAGGCATTTGAGTTGGTCAAAGAAAAAGTTTCAAATAAGAATCTAATTAAGCATATGCTGGCAACGGAAGTCTGTATGAAGGAGATGGCGGAACATCTCGGAGAGGATAAGGAAAAATGGACATTGGCAGGTCTCTTGCATGACCTTGATTATGATTCGACAAAAGACAATTTTCCAAGACATGGGTATGAGAGTGTTGAGATGTTGGAGGGTAAAGGGGTTTCGGAAGATATACTTCATGCAATTCTTTCACATACGGGAAGTGAGGAAAGAGAATCTGTTATGGATAAAGCGCTGTATGCAATTGACCCATTGACAGGTCTTATCGTTGCTGCAGCATTGATGCATCCTTCAAAAAAGTTGGAAAATCTGGATGTAGACTTTATTATGAGAAGGTTCAAGGAGAAAAGGTTTGCTGCTGGAGCAAACAGGGAGCAGATTAAGACTTGCTCTGAGTTAGGATTGGAACTTGAAGAATTTGCTGGTATCTGTCTTAAAGGAATGCAGTCGATATCGAATGAGTTGGGATTGTAGGTAGCCGCACCCTTTTAGGGTGCGTGAGAAAAAATTGGGTAGCCGCACCCTTTAGGGTGCGTGAGAATATAGCTCGCAGGCTAAAGCCTGCGGCTACCGCAAGTATAATAAAAAATGAAAAAAATAAAGGTACAAGAGCAGAAACATCGGTTAGCACGTGACCTTTACAGAGGTAAAATTGCTGTTTCCTTTACAATGTGTATTTCCAAAAAAGCAAAATTATTCATTACTAATGAAGTTTTTCTTTCGATGGAACAAGTAGTCTTAAAATGCCTCGATAAAGAAGAATGTGAAGCACATATTTATTTGTTTATGCCGGATCATTGTCATTTTTTAATTGAGGGTAAATCAGAAAATTCTGATATGTGGAAATTCGCTGTAGATTTCAAACAAAGAAGTGGTTATTGGTTAGCAAAGAATGGATATTCTGAAAAGTGGCAAAAGGATTTCTATGACCATATTCTGAGACGAAACGAAGATGTTAAAAAACAGATTGAGTATATTTTGAAAAATCCAATTAGAAAGGGTATTGTAGATAACTGGAAAGAGTATACTTTTAAAGGTTCAACAGTGTATGAATTAGATGAATGGTAGTTAATATGGTTCGCAGGCTAAAGCCTGCGCCTACAGTGGGATGAAAAATTAGGTAGCCGCACCCTTTTAGGGTGCGTGAGAAAAAATTAGGTAGCCGCACCCTTTAGGGTGCGTGAGAAAAATTGGGTAGCCGCACCCTTTAGGGTGCGTGAGAATATAGCTCGCAGGCTAAAGCCTGCAGCTACCTGAGAAAGTGAGGATGCACCGTGTCCATATTCAAGGCATATGATATTAGAGGAATCTATCCCGAAGAGTTAAATGAGGTTCTGGCAGGAAAGATAGGGAATTGTTTTGCACAGATAATTGAGGGGAATACCATTCTTGTAAGCGGGGATATGAGAGAATCAAGCAAGTCTTTGATGGATGCACTTATTGATGGTATTCTCGAGACTGGAAAGGATGTTATTGATATCGGACTTGCTTCAACACCTATGATGAATTTCGCAGTTGGAAAATATGGCTATGATGCAGGGGTACAGGTTACTGCATCTCACAATCCTAAAAACTATAACGGTTTTAAAACGGTTGGAAAAGGAACAATTCCCATCGGTTACGAAACTGGATTAAATACTGTTGAAGAGAAAGTAGAAAAGAATCAGCTTGTAAAATCGCAGGAGACAGGGAAAAGACATAAAAAGAATCTTCTTGCCGAATATTTTGGATATGTTTTGAAGTTCAAGGGAGAGATTAAACCAATGAAAGTGGTTGTTGATGCTTCCAATGGTATGGCGAGTTATACTCTCCCGCAAATTCTCAAAGAACTCACGGGAGAATTCATAAAACTGTTCTTTAAGATGGATGGCAATTTTCCGAATCACGAATCGAATCCCCTTGTAGAGGAAAATCTTGCTACTTTGAGGAAAATGGTTGTTAGAGAAAAAGCAGATTTTGGAGTAATTTTTGACGGTGATGCTGACCGGGCCTGTTTCGTCGATGAAAGCGGCGTAATTGTAAGACCTGATTTGATTACCGCTATTATAGCCGAAGAGGTGCTTGGAGGAAAAAAGAGTGAGAAGATTCTCATTGATGTTCGGACGAGCTGGGCTGTAAAAGAGAAAATTGAAGAGCTCGGTTGCATTCCTGTGAGAGTACAGGTGGGGCATGCCTATGCAAGAAGAAAACTGCGCGATGTTGATGCCATCCTTGGAGGAGAACTTGCTGGGCATTACTATTTCAGGGATAATTTCTACTGTGATAGTGGTGTTATTACTTTGCTCTATCTCCTGCGGACACTTTCCAGAGAGCCAAAACCAATGAGCAAATTAGTGAGACCACTGATGAAATACCCGGGTACCGGTGAGATAAACTTCAGAACAGAGAATAAGAATGAGATTATCGCGTCAATGAAGGATGAATACAGTGACGGGAGAATTTCTCTGCTTGATGGACTGACCGTTGAATATGAAGACTGGTGGTTCAATCTTAGGAAATCGAATACAGAACCTTATCTCCGCTTGAACATCGAAGCAAAAAATAGAGATGTCTTTGATGTGAAGAAGAAAGAGGTGATAGAGAAGATTGAAAGTATGTTATAGAAAGTTTGTTATTAGGTTATTGAGTTATTATGTCATTTGTTGTTGAGTTTAAGGTCATCTTTTAAGGAGGGGAAAATGAAAATAGTTCGACATATTGGGTCGCTTGCCTTTGTGTTGGGTCTCTTCACTGCAGTATTTGTCGGGATGCCATGGTATATGATCGTTTCACAGGATCCACTCATGCCATGGTGGCTCAGGATAGCGGTTTTTTGCCTTCTGGGAGGTGTCCTTGTTGTTCTGCTGACAGTGGCTCTCGAACAGCAGACAAAGAGGGCATCAGGAAAAGTGTCAGTTGTTGCCCAGCCTGAGAAAGAGGTTTTGCTATTAAATTCCACTGCAGTACCCGGTAGAGATATCACGGAGATTATCGGTTTGGTCCAGGGGCATACTGTATATGCTATCTGGCTTGGCAAAGATTTATCCGCTTTAGTCAGGTTGATCCTTGGCGGTGAATTGACCGAATACACAGAGATGATGGGAAGGGCTCGGACAACAGCTACAAATAGGTTAATTGCTCAGGCTGCAGAGATGGGAGCGGATGCAGTAATAAATGTCCGGTATATGACTACGAGTGTTGTGGGTAGTGCAGCTGAGCTTTTTGCTTACGGTACAGCTGTCAAACTCAGCAAATAGACCCTTTGCTGTGAACCTGAATGAGTAAGAAAACTGAGGATTTTTTGAAATCTTATTCTCAAATGATTAACAAATTTACACTCGAATTTGGAAAAGAATTTTGTAATTCCAAGGGAGCAATTGGCTGGGAAAAACTAGTGAAATTCAATTCTTCAATAAAACCTCCGGTCAAGAAGAAGAAAAAGCAACTTTTGGTGTAACCCTAATGAAGAGTTTATCAAAACAGAGTAAGAAGGCACAACTGACCGTGATTCCGCTGAGTTACATAGCTGTTGTTAATTTTAGTTTTTGCCAGAAAAAAAAAGAGGAGGAATAATAAATAACATTGGATTATGAGAAAGGAAGATACAGATGAGGGAAAACGAAAATATTTTTGATGCGAAATGAACGAGACTGAAGCCGAGGAAAGCATTTTCCACCCTTTTTTCCTTGACTTTCTATTCATTTATTTGTATATATTTTAGTAGTACAGATAAGTCTATGTTAGGTGCTGAGAGTCTAAGAGATTTGTAATATAAGGAAAGATAAAATGAGAATAAATAAATGGAAGTGAAAACCAATTTAATATTAGGTGATTGCGAAAAGGAATTAAAAAAAGTACCTGATAATTCAGTTGACCTAATTTTTACTTCGCCACCATATGCGGATCAACGAAAAAACACATATGGGGGTATACGACCTGATAAGTATGTTGAGTGGTTTCTACCCATATCTGAACAACTTCTAAGAGTTCTCAAACCTACAGGTACTTTTGTCTTGAATATCAAAGAAAAAGCAGTTAATGGTGAGCGCAGCACCTATGTGATAGAACTTATTTTAGAAATGCGTAAGCAACGCTGGTTATGGACTGAAGAATTTATATGGCATAAAAAAAATTGTTATCCTGGGAAATGGCCTAACCGGTTTAGAGATGCGTGGGAAAGGCTATTGCAGTTCAATAAAAGCAAAAAATTTCATATGTATCAAGAAGAAGTAATGGTACCTATAGGAAACTGGGCGGGAAATAGGCTGAGAAACCTAAGTGAAACAGACAAAAAAAGGGATGAATCCAAGGTGGGTAGTGGTTTTGGGAAGAATATTTCAAACTGGTTAGGCAGGAATAAGGCTTACCCAACCAATGTTTTGCATCTTGCAACCGAATGCAACAATAAAAATCATAGTGCAGCATTTCCTGAAGGATTACCTGAATGGTTTATAAAGCTATTCACGAAAGAAGGAGATACCGTCCTTGACCCTTTTATGGGTTCAGGAACAACAAATTTAGTTGCTAAGCGGATAAAACGAAATTCTATAGGAATAGAAATTAACTCTGAATACTACGAAATGGTGAGAAGTCAAATTGAAGCAGTAGAGCTTTATCTATTTGAATCAAGGACAAAATACGAAAAAGATTAGTTTGAAGGATGTGTCTGAATATGTGGAGAAAAATATTAGTGACTTCCACAAAAAGAGAATATCCAGTATTGATTCTTTGAAACTCTCCAATGTACTTAAAAGGAAAAATCCTTACCTTTTCAAGGCCAAATATGTCCTTACCGCCGAAGAAATTATTAAAGGTTTCGTTGATGCTCACATATCTTCTAACGAAGAAACCATCTTTGGTGACTGGTTGGAGGGACTTGCCATTTATGTCAACAAGAAGGTTTACGGAGGTTGGAAATCAGGAATTTCAGGTATTGATTTGGAGTTTAATAAAGATGATATTAGGTATATCATAAATATCAAATCAGGGCCAAATTGGGGTAATAGTAGTCAAATTAGGAAAATGATTTCTGATTTTAAAAGTGCCAAGAAAGCAATAAGAACAAGTAATTCAGGTATAAATATCATTGCAGTAAACGGTTGTTGTTACGGTCGGGACAAGAATGCTGATAAAGGTAACTATTTTAAATATTGTGGACAAAGGTTTTGGAAGTTCATTTCTGGAAGTATCAATCTTTATACAGAAATTATAGAGCCATTAGGACATAAAGCCAAAGAGAAAAATGAGGATTTTTTGAAATCTTATTCGCAAATGATTAACAAATTTACGCTCGAATTTGGGAAAGAGTTTTGTAATTCCAAGGGAGCAATTGACTGGGAAGAACTAGTGAAATTCAATTCTTCAATAAAACCTCCGGTCAAGAAGAAGAAAAAGTAACTGTTGGTGTAACCCTAATGAAGAGTTTATCAAAATAGAGTGAGAAGGCACAGCTGACCGTGATTCCGCTGCGATTGGTCGTTAGTCAGAAAAAAACAATCAAGGGAATTAAGATATAACATTGGATTATGAGAAAGGAAGATACAAATGAGGGAAAACGAAAATATTTTTGAGATCTCGATTGAGTGGGTCCAAACAGAGGCAAAAAAGCTAATCAACCGAAGGTTAACAGATGATGAAATTTTTCTGTAAAAAAGGGGATTGAATCAGGATTGTTCTTTGACATAGAGACTGTGTTTAAAACTGCAATTGAAAATGCTACAGAATCTACCTGAATTCTATCTAATTTTTTCATTGCGCTGTTTGGCTACAGGTGAGATTGGAACTTAGAGAAAGTCAATGCACTGAAAGATACTCGAGGAGGGATTTGTGAATTACGACAGGGAGAAAGTTGATGAAATGGTTCTTGCCCTGCTCTATCTTACGACATTTGAGGATGACTATGGATTTAGAGCATGGAAAGGAATGGACTGGGATGCAATGGACCGATTGCACGAGAAAGGATATATTGGCAGACCCAAAGGCAAAGCAAAATCTGTTGCACTGAGTGATGAGGGGGTCAAATTATCGGAACAGTTATTCAAGAAACATTTTGGATTGTAAGATACAAAGATTTAAGCTGGAGGCTGAAATCGAATGTTTTTCCTTGACTTCCTCTGTATTTTATGTATATTGATGTCAATAAAAAAGGGAATGGCTGGAATTCGGTATAAAATCAGGAGGAAAGTAAATGGCAAAATCAAAAACTAAGTTATCAAAAGACATTCAAATTCATTATATTAAAACTCCATCATATCGTACTTATCATGTTGATGGAGCCTATGGAGGATTAACGCCTAATGGGAATATTTACTGCGAATTTTTTGTCGAGCGAAGTATTACCCCCCAATCGATTACATATGGGATTGACGAAAGGGGTCGTTTGGGTAAACCCAAAAAAAGGACAGGTAAACAAGGATTTGTTCGAGAAATTGAGTGTGGAATATCAATCAATATACGAACTGCTCTCGCCTTGAAAAACTGGTTGGAAGATAAGATTAAGAATTATGCAAAAAAGGCAAAGGTATTTGAAGAGGAGCAAAAATGATTACAATCGCTGAAATTAAATCAACTGGGACAAGGAATGGCAATTATTTACCCGAGAAAGATAGCTGGACTTCAGTAGAGAACAATGTTTTTTGGTCCTTCGATTGGACGCAGTCAAGCTTTTTGGATTATAGAAGTCCTTGTAGTAATGTGAAAGATGGGGATATACAGAGTGTCGAGTATACACAGATAGACAAATTGATAAATTTTAACTATACATTAAGTAAACCTATAAAAGTAAGGATTATTAAAAACTTACGTGGTGAAGTGATTGGTGATATTGAAGAATTGGAACTATATAGCTTTGGAAATGATGAATTTGAGGTTCTCAGAGAATTAAACGAGGAATTAACAGATTTATTTGAAGATCTAATAAATGTTGAAGACCAGAATTTAGGGAAAATTCCAAGAAAGTGGAAAGCTACATTAAAAAAATATCTAAAAGAAGCAAGATGAAAATAAAGGATTATAAGGAAAGTGAAATCAGGAATACAATTTTATCTAAAGTAAAACCTCGAAAAATCAATAAAAAAGCTACTCACTGGAAAGGATATATTTATATTGGTGATAAAGTAGTAACCAAAGTAAAAATTCCTAATGACCACAGCCGAATTCTGCATCATAATAAAAGTCAATATATTGCACGAGATCTTAAACTTACCCATGAAGATTTTAATCGCTTAATTGATTGCCCATTGAAGAGGACAGAATACTACCAAAAATTGGCTAAATTTACCTAAATTTATACACCTGTTATGCATCGTATTAATGATATAAATAAATAGATATAAATAGGGACAGCGCCCAATTAAAAAAATGTTCTTTATCCCTGATTATGCGATAGTAATCTCAAGTTAATCAGAAGAAGTTCTTGACAAATTTGACTATTTATCGTATATTTTGTGTAGAATCATCCCCAGTGGACTGCTTGTTCACTGGCCCCCTCCGGGTCGCGATCCGGAGGGTTTTTTTGAAGGTTGAATTATGAATAGAACTATTTTCCTTCTGCGATTACTTAGATTCCGAAACAAGTTCGGAATGACATTATTCATAACGATATCGCTGGAAGGGGTATACACACCCCGTCAACTCTGTTGACGCCCCTCTTTTTAGAGGGGATTACATCACTCATGACGACATTTTTTGAGACAATGGATGAAATTGCTTCTATAGTAACACACCCCTAGGTCCCATCTTTTTAGAGAGGATTATTACAGAACATCGCCGAGTTTGTCTTTTTCTTTGTATTTCTCCAGATAACGTTCACGAACACATTTGTTTTCAGGATTGAGTAATTGTGGGTCGTTGCTTATGATTTCAAATGCTCTTTTGCGCGCTTTCTGCAGGATTTTTTTATCTGCTAAAATATCTGAAAATCTCAGGTCCGGTAATCCGTGCTGCTTTGTACCAAAGAACTCACCGGGTCCGCGAAGTTGGAGGTCTTTTTCGGCAATCTTGAATCCATCACGTGTTGACTGGATGGTCTTGAGTCTCTCTCTTGCTTCATTCGAAACTTTGCCTGAAGTAAAGAGTATACAGTAGGATTTTTTGTCACTTCTGCCAACCCTTCCTCTCATTTGATGAAGCTGTGCAAGACCAAATCGTTCCGGATGTTCGATAACCATAATCGTTGCCTCAGGCATATCTATACCCACCTCTATAACGGTAGTAGAAACGAGCACCATTATTTTCTTTTCCGCAAAGGAGTTCATAACTTTTGCCTTCTCTTCTGTTTTCATTCTTCCATGCAGAAGTCCGATGCCTTCGGTTTTAAAAACATTTTCTTTAAGATATTCATACATTTCTTTTGCTGCTTTCAAGTCTATCTTCTCCGATTCTTCCACAAGGGGATATATAATGTAGCATTGTTCTCCTTCTTTGATCTTCTTTTTTACGAAATCATAAAGTTTGCGTCTATTTTTTTCACCTGTCCATCTCGTTATTATATCTTTTCTTCCGGGAGGCATTTCATCAATGATGGATATATCCAAATCACCGTAAAGGGTCATAGATAATGTCCTTGGAATGGGAGTTGCAGTCATTACGAGAAAGTGTGGTGTTTCACCTTTTTCAAGCAATTTTGCTCTCTGAAGCACTCCGAATCTATGTTGTTCATCGACTACTACTAAACCCAGGTGTTTGAACTTTACTACTTCCTCTATTAGAGCATGCGTTCCAAATATGAGGTTAATCTCCCCTTTTTCAAGCGATGTATATAATATTTCTTTTTCACTTTTCTTTACGCTGCCTATGAGCAAATCAGTCTTTATCCCCAAAGATTCAAGTTTTTTTCCGACGCCGAGATAGTGCTGTTCGGCAAGTATCTCGGTTGGAGCCATCATTGCAACTTGATAATCACTCTCTATAATGAGGAGAGATGCAATAATTGCAACGACAGTTTTCCCGGAACCCACATCTCCCTGTAGCATTCTGTGCATCGGTTTTCCGGAAAGGAAATCTTCTCTTATTTGTTTTATGACTTTTTTCTGGGCACCGGTTAGTTTGTAAGGAAGTAGTTTCGCAAATTTGTGTGCAAGTTCGCCCTGTTTGTCGATTCTAACATTCGTTTTCCTTATTTTCAGTCGCTTTTTTCTGACAGCAAGCAAAAGTTCGAGGTAAAATAGTTCCTCGAATTTTAGTCTTTTTTTTGCTTTGCCAATATCTTTAAAGCTCTCTGGTCGGTGGATTTTGCCGATAGCATCTCTGAGCGTAAGAAGTTTTTCTTCGTTTATTAAACTCTCGGGCAGTGTCTCTTTCACATCATCGAGATATAGATTGATAGCATTGTCAATAATCCTTCTGATTCGCTTATGGGATATTCCCTCCGTAAGTGGATAAAACGGCACAATCCTTCCTGTATGGAGTGGATTTGACTCTTCATCTTTTATTATTTCGAAATCGGGATGAACCATTTGTTTTCCTTCGTAGAAGGTAACTTCTCCACTTGCCATTATTGTATCACCCTTCTTTATAGCATTTTTGAGGTAAGGTTGTTTGAACCATTTGAGGAATATAAGACCCTCTGCTTCATCCTGTATGAGTGCTGTCTGAATTTCGATTCTTTTTCTCGTCCTTCTTGATTCGAATGAGAGCACCTCCCCTACTATATTGGCTCTTTCTCCGAATTGAATATTCTCAATCTTTGAGATAGTGGAGCGATCTATATAGAGTCTTGGGATATGGAAAAATACATCATTAATTTCCGTTATGGCGAGCTTCCTGAGGATTTTCTCCCAATGGGGACCGACACCTTTTAAGTATTTTACAGGTTTGTTCAAAGGGCTATTCTTCGTCATAATAGAACGGAGATTTGTATGAGAATTGTTAATTTCGTGTTTTTCACTTGACCAAATGTTGATTTACTGTTAATATGCCCTCGCTGGAGAGGTGTCCGAGTTGGTCGAAGGAGCACGATCGGAAATCGTGTATCGTGAGAAATCGCGATCGTGGGTTCAAATCCCACCCTCTCCGTATTTTTGTAGAAGACCATTTAGTCACGGTTTGTTCAAAGTTGAAGAATTTTACAATCGAAATGGCAATATCAGTTGCTGCACTGTGGTTGCTATGTTTTTTTGAAAGTATCAGAAATGCCCATCATTGTCAATAAAAATGTATTGACAAAGTATTGAATTCGCATATACTGCCTATGATTATGAAAAACATAATGTTTGTGGTAATTGTTTTCTTCGTTATTTTCTCCTGCGGTGCTGGAGGTGATTATAAGGATAATATCCAGGATACTACGAAAGAAAACTATGTTAGAGCGGCAGAGAAAACGGAAGATAGCATCAAAATCAGTGTTTCTGCTGTCGGGGACATTATGATGGGTTCTGATTTTCCGAATCCCATACTGCCGCCGGAATGTGGAAAATACCTTTTTGATGATGTTAAAGACGAATTAAAGGCTGATATTGTCTTCGGGAATCTTGAAGGTCCACTCTGCAAGGGTGGTTATACCAGCAAGAACATAAAAAGTGGAAGGTCTTATGCTTTCAGGACACCCCCGGGATTTGCTGCAAGTCTTGCAAGCGCGGGTTTCAACTGCATGAGTCTTGCCAATAATCATGCCAGGGATTTTGGGAGCAAAGGAGTGAAATCAACTATGAATGTTCTCGACAGTTTCAATATCGAGCATTCCGGACCTGTCGGGGATATCGGGTATCTGGATGTCGACGGAATATCTGTGGGCTTAATTGCTTTCTCCACATATAGCAGTACGTATAATATACTCAACAAAAAACAAGCATCTTCGGTTATAAGTGCTCTAAGTGATAGTTTTGACATACTTATTGTTTCGTTTCATGGAGGTAGCGAGGGAACAAAGGCGCTTCATACGCATAACACGTTTGAATATCTTTACGGAGAACCCAGGGGCAATGTGATTGAATTTGCACATAAGGCAGTTGAAAATGGTGCAGATCTAATTTTGGGTCACGGACCACATGTGCCAAGAGCTCTCGAGATTTATAAAGGTAGACTGATCGCATACAGTCTTGGGAATTTTTGTGTCTATGGGAGATTTGGTCTTGCTGGAGCAACAGGGGAGAGCCTCATTTTGAAAATCTCTTTATTGGAGGATGGTAGTTTCCTCGAAGGAAGGCTCATTCCTATCAGAGTAAAAAGACCTGGCATACCCTATATCGATGAAGATAAATACGCGTTGAATCTAATTCGTAATTTGTCCCGGGAAGATTTTCCTTCTTCGACACCGGAGATTGACGATGAAGGCAATATAAGAGTTAAGAAGATGGAAGAGATAGAGGATGCAGGACTCGAATAGATTTCAACTTATAGGCGGAGAAGTTTTTCTTCCGGATAAAAGAATTATCAGAAGAAACATTTTGGTTGACGGAGAGATAATAAAGGAAATATACACGGGTTCCAATAAATATAATAATGTGCAGACTGTTGATGTCGAAGGCAAAATGATAGTTCCGGGTTTTATAGATTCACATACGCATTTGCTGCAAAAAGGGATTGAGATTATGAGACCCAATTTAGACTCGGCTGAGAGTGCAGAGGATGTGCTGGAAATATTGAGACAGGCATTAAAGAACTACGAAAAAGGTGAGGTACTCATAGCAAGTAATTTCGATGAGAGCAGTTGGACGACTAAAAAGATTCCCGAAAGGAAGGCACTTGATGGGATTGCACCTAATAATCCTGTTGTAATTCGCAGAATTTGTGGTCACCTCGCAGTGGCGAATACACTGGCACTCAGGGAAATTTCCAGTGAATGGAACGGCGTAAACAGAAGAACGGGTATAATGAAAGAGGATGTTCCTTTGAATATATCGAAGATATTTTCGCCTTCCGAAATGGAAATACGAGAAGGTCTCAGTAAAGCGGTAGAACTTGCAAATAGCCTTGGAATAACTTCAATAAATGAGATTGCAAAACAGGACCATTTGGCATATTATGAACAGCTGGGGGATAAAGGGGGAATGACCTTGAATATTAGACTATACATAGTTGTTTCCGATATTTCTTATGTTAAAAAAACTGGTTTCGATTTCGGAACAAGTTTTTTTGGAGGTATAAAAATTTTTGCGGATGGTTCCATTGGTGCTCGAACAGCGGCAAACAGCTTTTCTTACAAGGATGATCCAAGTAATAGAGGGATACTTATTCTTACAAAGGACGATTTAAGTGAAATTGTGAAGAAATCGAATGATGATGGAATTCAAATTGTCATACATGCGATAGGGAATAGGGCAATAAGGGAAGTAATAGGTGTCTTCGAAGAGCAGGTCGGTAATTGCAGCCTTCTAAGACATAGAATAGAACACTGCGAACTGATCGATGAAAAAGATGTTTCGAAACTTAAAAAACTCGGTGTCATTGCTTCGATGCAGCCGAATTTCATATATCTCTGGTCACAATCTGGTGGTATGTATGAAGAAGCACTGGGGAAGAGGTATGAAACGAATAATCCGATTAGCCTTCTTCTGAAAAATGGAATTACAGTGGCTTTTGGTTCGGATTGTATGCCACTGTCTCCTCTCATAGGAATTGAAGGAGTTGTTAAGGCACCGTTTGATTGTCAAAGACTTACTTTAGAAGACAGTATCTATTGTTACACTCATAACAGCGCCTATGCAGGTTTCTCGCTGGACAGAGAGGGAGAAATCAAGGAAGGAAAAGAAGCAAATCTTGTAGTATTGGACAGGATTGCCGAGAATATATTTTCCGTTTACTTCAAAGGCAGACGTGTATTCTCTGCTTAAGTTGCGAACTTCTCCTTTAAAGTGATATAACTCAAATACTCTTCAAGATTTCTCTGGTTTCCTACATATATTTTGTCGCTTTCTACGACGATAAGTTTGGCTTTTAGCAAATTCTCAATTATCGATTTTGTTTTCTCTACAGTCGTCCCAACGAGGTCAGCGAAACTTTCGTAGGAAAAGGAAAAGTTAACGAGAGTACCTTTATCTGTTTGCGTTCCTTCTCTTGCTTTTGTTAGAAGCATTGCAATAAGTCTCTTTTCTTCGTTTTTTATGAGCAGGTATTTAATCTGTTCATCTGTCTCCCTCAATCTTCTTATAAGAGTATGAAGAACATACTCAATAAGAGGATTTTCTCTGACCTGATTCATAAAAACTTCTCTGTCGAAGATCACAAGTTCGCTTGGTTCAATTGCTGTTGCAGTTGCTGATCTTGGGCTTCCATCGATCACGGACATTTCTCCGAAGAAATCGCCTTCCTTCAGCACGGCGAGAGTTTTTTCTATCTCCCCGGAAGGTTTGGAAATCCTTATTTTTCCGGATTTAATTAGGTACATCTCATCACCTGCATCTCCGTCTTTAAAAAGAATTTCCCCTGTATTAAGTTGTTTTTCATAGGCACTTTTTTCTTCTTCACCCATTTTGCCTCCTTTGAGGTTTAAGAATCCGATTCTAAGAAGCGGATTCGTTAGTCATTTTTTACCAAGATTCCAATATATTTCTCAGAATCTTTTCGGAAAATTTTTTCGCAACTCTGTCTATTCCATCTTCTTCGACTTCCGTTTCGGGATAGTAAGTCGCCCACTCTGTAAAGGCTCTATTCTTAAATAGCTCCTCTTCCGAATCCCTTTTCTCGAGCAAAACGTCTGCTGAAATGCTAATCTTGTACTCTTTCACATTTTCTGACTCATCATATGAGTAAGGCGTTCTTTCAAATGTTTTTATTGTTATCAACAGAATTGCATCGGACGCTTTCTCAGCCGCAACTTTGAGCCTGTTGTCCTCGATGAAAGCATTAGTTACAGATTCAGTGAATGTTTCTTCAAGCCCATATCTTAGTGACTCGTTATTAAAAACAGGAATTGAGATGCTCTTTATTCCGCTTGTAACACCCGAGAAACTGTAGGTGCAACATGAATAAGAGACCAGGAATGAAGCTACAAGTAAAAGAAAAAAATACCTCATAGTTACGTGACATCCTTTCCTGCCATTACGCAGATATTGCTATGCGATACTATCAAAACTTGGCAAAATTGTCAAGTGTTTTTTCAAAATCGGCGTTAAGCATAGAATGTGACATTTTTCTTGACAGAATAGACGGGAAATGGTATATTTTGCATGTTGTATAGAAAGCCGGAGGGAAAACTATGCGAACAATAATTGTGCTGTGTTTGTTGGTCGTCATATCCGTTGTTATTGATTGCGGAAGACGGAAAAATCCTTTAGAACCAGAATTCGTCAATCTTATCGAACCAGGAGTGGACCAGGTGGTCGTTGTCACGAAGCCTAGTTTCTCCTGGGATAGAGTCACTTATGCATACAGGTATGAACTGCAGATAGACAACCTGAATACATTTTATTCACCAATAATAGATGATTCAAGTATTACATCCAATTCTTATATTTCGTCTATTTCCTTGAGCGACAGAGACTACTGGTGGCGTGTCAGAACAAGGCAGAAGTACTCGGGTTGGGAAGTTTGGTCAGAGGTCCGAAAATTCACCGTTGCCGTGGGAAAACCGGTTCCTCTCTCTCCCGTGAATGATACGGTTGATTCAAATCAGCCTACATTTACCTGGAACGCTATTCCAAACGCATTAAAATATGAGATACAGGTGGATAACCATAATACATTTTACTCGCCGATTATTGATGATTCAATGATTACAGGGCCCAGTTATGTACCGGACACAGTAATTATTGATGGGGATTATCACTGGAGAGTCAGGGTTGAAATGGATGATAACGAATGGAGCGACTGGTCAGTTATCGCTAGTTTCTCGATAGATACAAATCCTTTCAGAATTGTGGCTTCTTTTCCAACTAAGGGATTTGCCAGGGATGTTGTAGTGCGAGATGATACTGCTTATGTTGCTCAGGGAGAGGGAGGGTTTGTAATAATAGACATAACGGATGAAGAGAATCCTTTCTTTGTAGGAGAATGTAGTGCCAAGGGAAATGCACAAGCAATTGCCATTAGGGATTCTTTTGCCTATCTTGCAGTGGGAAAGGACGGAGTTTCTACAATTCTTTTCGGTGATCCAGAGAATCCCGTACATCAAAGTTTAGCCGCGGGTGGTGACGACAATGCCGTGGACATCGTATACTATTCTCCGGAGGACGATACTATGTCCTATCTTTTTGCTGCAGAAAACGATGAGGGTATGTGGATTTTAGAGATTTATCCAGGTTATCCAGGTAATCCATTACCTTTTATTATATTCGATATTCCAGGATACGAAAATGGTCTATTTCTTGATTCTACCTATCTTTATGTTGGATGTGGTGAGTTGGGGCTCGCTATTGTAGATGTAAGTAAGATAACAATGCCCAACATTATCGGTACATGTGATACGAGAGGATATGCGAAAGGTCTTTTTGTCAAGGATACGCTTGTTTATCTCACAGACGGGAGTCAGGGGCTCGACATAATAAATGCAGCAGACAAAAGTATACCAAATTTAGTTGGTAATTTTGATACGGAAGATGACGCAAAGTCTGTTTTTATGAAGGGAGATACAGCATTTGTTGCAGATGAAAATAAGGGTATGGTTGTTTTAGATGTTTCTGACCCATTATCACCCCGATATCTTGGAGGCGTAGAAACTGAATATGCAGATGCTATCTGGGTTGAAGACGACTATGCGGTTATTGCGGACAGGTATGAAGGAATCGTTATCGTAAAATGGGATGTAGCGAAATAATGGGAAAAAGATTTTCTATCTTATATATTTTTCTGCTTTTACCATTGAGTCTAAGTGGTTTTAAATCGGAAAAGGCTGAAATAACAGTTCTGTCTTCAACGTTGTCCGAAACTGTTCTCGAGATTAAATGTCCGTCCCTGCTCGAAGAAAAGGATGGCATTTATAAGATGGGAGAACTCGAGGTTCTGGAAAGGGAAGATTTTCCTGACCTGCCTTATATTACGGGAATTATTGGTGTTTCGGATAAAGGTTCATTCAAAGGTTATGTAGAGGCAATCGATGAATATTCCATAACTATCGATAATTCAATGCAATTTACAGATTACGAATATCCTGAAAACCAACTTTCTCTCGATACTCCTCAAATCCTCAGAGATTATAGAATCGTGCGATTTCAATTTTTCCCGATTCGGTATATTCCTAAAGCAGGTGAAATAAGGGTAACGAAGAATGCGAGAATTCGTATAAGAAGAACTACATTAAACGGCGTAAATGAGAAGCAATTTCATAGAAAAAGTATCTCGAGTGCCTTCTATGATATCTATAAAAACTCGTTCCTAAACTATGGCTCCATTGAGCGATATTCTTCGGATTCTGTTCTTTATGTTGTTATTACACCGGATACTTACTATGATGCTCTGCTTCCATTTACGGAATGGAAGGAAGAAACGGGTATTATTACAAAGATGGTCAAATTCTCCGAGATATCAGCAAATCCGACGCAGTATGATATAAGGAATTATATGCTTGCTGCATATACGACCTGGCCTCATCCACCGGATTACTTCCTCGCAGTTGGCGATGCAGGCGTATTCCCTGTAATGTATACAAATGGTTACGCAAATGACAACTTTTATGTTGCACTGGATAGTATTAATGATATTTTCCCTGATATATTGGGAGGAAGGCTTTCCATAAATAATGAATTTGAACTCAATACGGTGATAAACAAAGTAATAAACTACGAAAAATCTCCCTATATGGCAGAAACCACCTGGTACAAAAAAGCTATAATGATAGCATCCGACGAGTATCCTTCACAAGCGGAAACTAAGCGGTGGGTGCGGGACAGGTTTATCGAAGCGGGTTATACATACGTAGATTCACTATATGCTGAGAATTATTCCAGTTCTTATCAGCTGAGAAACGATATAACCAATGCGGTTAATGAAGGCAGAGGATTTCTCAATTACAGAGGACCAGGTTGGGATTCATATTGGTATTCTCCCTATATTGGCACGATATTTGATGTTAGTAATATCCAGGTTCTTAATAATGGTAGAAAAGTTCCCGTCGTAACCAGCTGCGGATGTGGTGTTGCTAAATTCGATGTTTATACTTGTTTCGGTGAGCAGTGGCTCAGGAATGGGACTCCAACATCAGAGAAGGGTGCTGTCAGTTTCTTTGGACCTACCTACATTACGCATACCAAGCACAACAACAAACTCGACAAAGGTATATACAAGGGTATCTTCCAGGAAGGGCTTACCTCTTTTGGTGAAGCTACCGTTCGTGGAAAGATCTATATGTATGAAATTTGCGGAATGAGCGATACAACTATAAAAGAGATGAACGAGTATCTTATACTCGGAGATCCAACGTTACTGATGAGAACTGATGTCCCCGAATCGATTGTCGTGTCGCATGATTCGCTTGTTCCAATAGGAGAAAGTGTTCTCTGGGTGTTGGTTAGAGACAAGCATGGTCCGGTTACAAATGCTTTCGTTTGCGCTAAGATGGATACGGCAATGCACTCGGGAGGTCGTACAGATTCTACGGGCGCTGTTGGGCTTACCATCTTTGTTACGACAGTGGATACTATTTTCATATCTGTGGTTTCACAGAATCATTTTCCATATTACGGGCACTGTCTTGTGAATGCAAATGGTCCCTGGCCTGGTTACAACAAACACTATGTCGATGATGATACACTGGGGACAAGTTATGGCAACAATGACGGAATTCCCAATGAGGGAGAGAAGATAGAACTTCCTGTTATTCTTAAAAACTATGGAAACCAGGCTGTTAACGGGATTTTCGCTATAGTGTCTTCGGATGATAATTGGATTGGAATAACAGATAGCATCGAACAATTCGGAAACATTCCGGCAGGTGATAGCGTAATATCGCAGGATGATTACGACTTGACAGTTTCTCCATCTACACCCGATAATCACATAGTTCTGCTTAGATTGGATGTGCATGATTCAAACGATTCAGTATGGGTTTCTCATTTTGAGATAACTATATCAACGCCTGTTTTGAGTTTGCTTTCGTTCACAGTGGATGATTCCGGGATGGCAAATGCCAATGGGATACTGGATCCCGGTGAAATCGGCAAGCTTTACTGTCGATTAAAGAATAAGGGTTCGGCAAAAGCAAGCGGTGTTTCTGCAAAACTCAGAACCCTTAATCAGTATGTTGAATGCATCGATTCTACATCCACATATGGAGATTTGCTTCCGGGTGAGGAAAGCGAAGGAACATCGTTTACGGTAGAAGTAGATTCTCTTACTCCGACAGGAACAGATGCAAATATGAGATTGATATTTTCTTCGAGCGAGGGCTATACAGATAGCACGGAATTTATCATCAAGATTGGAATTGGAGGAGATTTTTTCATCTGGGATGCAGACGAAAATCTCTCAAGCGGTGTAAAGATAAAAACGGCACTCGAGGCTGCCGGATACATAGGTGATTACTCTACGAATATTGGTGATTATCTCGAAATTCTGAAGGCTTTCAAAGCGGTATTCATTTGCCTTGGCGTTTATCCCAGTAACTACGTTCTTTCAAATGGGCAAATTGTTGATTCACTATGCTCTTTCTTGAATTCAGGAGGGCGCATTTATATGGAAGGTGCGGATACCTGGAAATATGATTCTCCAACGAACCTTCACCCTTATTTCAAAATACTGGGCATCGAAGACGGCTCAAACGATACCTATACAATTAACGGTGTAAGCGGGACTTTCACTAATCAGATGAGTTTTACATACGCGGGAGACAATAATTGGATGGACCATCTTGGAATAACCGGAGGGAGTTTTGTCGTTTTTAACAATGTATCTCCTCCGTATATAAACGGTATTGCATATGACGGTGGAGGCTATAAAACTGTGGGAACTTCTTTCGAATTTGGCGGTCTGGCTGACGGTTCTCCTCCTTCAACAAAGCAGATTCTTGCAGATTCAATTATGAGGTTTTTTGGTATCACCGGAATCCACGAAAAGGTTGAACATCCAGGTTATCCGTCAGTTCTGTCTTTGTCTAAGAGTTATCCAAATCCATTTTCAAGAAAAACCACATTCACATACAGCGTTCCGTTGCTTGAGGGTGAAAAAACAACCGTGAAGAAAAAAATTGTTCTTGCAATTTATGATATTGCAGGAAGGCAGGTTAGAATCCTGTTTAGTGGAAGAATGAATCCCGGAGTATTCAAACTAAGTTGGGATGGAAAGAATAATTTCGGTAAAAAGGTTAGTTATGGAATATATTTTGCCAGGCTTTCAATTGAAAATGAGGAAGCAAGTAGAACGCAAAAACTTGTTTTCTTAAGATAGTTGCTTGAATAAGGTTTTTATTGCTTCATTTACGGAATCTCTTACTTTGTTCAGATCCTTGAATGCTTTTTTCTGTTTCGGTTCAAGGGTTTCGAAATCTATCGAATCGTTTGCCGCAACGGTTAAGCGGTAGATATTTCTGACATTCTTCAGATAGTTAAAACCTTTTCCAATGGTATCTATTTCGTTCGAGTGGTATGGTTCAAGCTTTTTTAAGGTGTCGAATATTTTTTCATTTATGGGTTCTTTGATTTCATATTTTGCCTTGTAAATGAGTATGAACATCTCGATATCTCTCAGGCCTCCAGTCCCTTCCTTAATATCGTTAGAAAACATTTTTTCTTTCCTATTCTGCTTCTGTCTCGAGTTAATCTCAGCAATCATATCGTTTATGTATTTTTCCTTCTCCTTAAATATATATGGATAGATAATTCTTCTGTAAAAGCTTTTCCTAAATTTCTCGCTACCAACAACCATCCTTGAGCCCAGGATTTGGGATTTATCTATGAATACATATTCGGTATCTTTCTTGAAAAGTGTCTCTAATTCATCTACAAGAACAACGTAGTTGCCGAAATGATCTGCAAATCTGTAATGTGGGATGGTTCCCCTTCTTGTTATTTCGTAGTTCATTAATGCAAGAACACGCATTGAGAGCTTTCGGATTTTTTCATCTTTCGAATCCAATAGAACGATAAGGTCATAATCATCATTGAAGGCTTGTTCCCTTGCATGTCCACCTGCAGCAAATATGGCAAGGAAATCTCCGGTGAATACTTTGCTCCCAAATTGAGTCTCTATTTCCTCTTTACAGGTATCAAAAAGCATATTTACATAGTTGTCACAGAACTCGCTGAAAGATGCATTGATATGTTCGACGGATACTCCACTAATCGTTTCGAGGGCTAATCGGAGGAATTCGATATCGTAGTAATCGCCCAATGCCTTTTTTCGCGCCCTGAAGCCTTTGAGATTCTTAACTTCACCGAGGATACCTCTGCCTATTTCTTCGAGTTTTTGGGGCTCCTTAAAGAGTTTAATACACTGCGGAAATATGTCGACAGCTCTATCCATAAATCTTCTAAAGTAGGCACTGGTTTTTAAAAAAACTTCGGTGAGGAAACGAACTCTGTCCCTTTCTTGCAAAAATTCTCTATCCAAGAATTTGTCTGACAGGTAGGATCTAAAACGTTTCAAATCACCCTTATTGAGTAATGAAAGGTATTGGTAGATTAGTTCACCGTAACACATAAAAATCGTTGTAAGTCTTTTTGTAACTTGCGAAGAATTTTTCATCGAGTCAAGAAACATCTTATTAAACAGATTAAAAAGCGTTTTATTGGATGGGTCGGATGTTTCTACTATTATAAGTAGTTTTATCAGGGAGTAAAGATCATAATTTACCCAGTCAATGTATCGCTGCAGGACAGAAAGTTTTTGTTTTCTTGACAGTGATTTCAAATCTTCAGTAAATCGGCGAAGAAGCATTTTATCGGATTTAAGTGTATCTAGGATATCTTCCCAGTAAGTAGTGCCTTTAAAAAATCTCAAATTTTTCACAAAAGCCATTGCGAGATTCTTATCCCTGGATTTTATTTTTTTCTGTAATTCGAAGATATTGAAAAATATGCTTTCGGTCCTCAAGTGGTCTTCTATATCTGTAATCAAACCAGGCACAACACCCCTTATTTTGTTGATATATTCATAATAATGCACAAAAAGGTGGTCTGGAGATCTTAAAGCTCCGATATCCTTGTATCCAAGGAATTGTGCAACATTTGCTATATTGCTATAGACACCGGGTTCTTTTAACCATATTTCTTCTTCCTGTACAACAAGGAGCTGGTATAGATATCTAAAAATTTCCAGGAATGAAAGTGCTCTTTCGAGTTCCCAGTAGTGGTCACATCTTGCGGGATTTTTCTCTTTTAGTTCTTTGATTATGTCCCAGTTATTGGTTTGGTGGATATTATATAGAGTTTTTTTCGCAGCAAGAATTCCCTTTATAACCCTTAAACCGTCGTTTTTTGGATGGATTTTGGTTTTTCCAAGAGGACGTATGATGAGAGATTTGACTTCGCCAAGAATTCCTCTTAGGAAACCCTCATTGTATGTGTTATTGCTTGCTTTCTTGAAAAAATATCTACTTGATATTTGTTCTGAGAATTTTGCAAAAAGTTTCCCCGAGCCTATTATTCTTTTTGCACCCAGTATTTCTGAAATAATTATGAAATCTCTTATTTGTTTATCAAGAACTTTTCTGTACTCAGGGATGGAAGCTGAATAGCTATGTTCAATTATGTGTTCGGATAGATGGAAGTGAATGTTACACGCAAACCTTAGCATTTCTTTTGCAATTCTGCTAATTGCCAGATTAAGATACTGCCTATTCGGGGAACCATCGTCGACGATACCAACATCTATGTCGTCCTGATCAGATTTAGTTCCCACACTGGCGATGAAAAATTCCAGGGATTTATTTTCGGGTAAAAAAATTTCAAGCAGGTTGGAAATATAAGTTGCCGTTAATGTTCTAAAACTGTTTCCAATGTTTCTCATAAAGTCTTTATATATACTAAGTTCATTGGCGCTGGATACAAGTTTGAGAACACTTATTGACGAAAGGTTCATATGAAGATATTGTAGACCATAATAACAACCTAGAAGATTCAGTTTCTCATTGTTTGTGATACCGGATTTTAGCACAATGGACATTTCACTTTTAATATCATCTGCGATATGCCAAAGATGCACCTGCTCAACTTGCCCTATTTCTTCGAGTTTCTTTTTCAGTGTATCGAGATAAGTCTCAATGGCAAGGATATATTTCTTATTATGATTACCCAATATTCTTGAATCGTCTTTCAGTATTTCGAGTGGTTTTCTCATTATAGACTTCTAATCCTTTTGTAGATATTGTTTGGGAGTGTTGTATCGGAATAGCCGAGTTCGTCCTTTATTTCAATAAGACGGATGAGGTTTTGCTTAAGCATGTCTCTATTATTTGTGTCCATTGAAGTTGCTTTTATTTTCTCCCAGAACCAATCTTTTTTTCCGAAATTATGCAGCATATACAAACAGTGCCTGATATCAACTCCCAAGTCATCTTTTTGGTCTAATTGTTTCTGCATTCTTGGAAAGACCATTTTCTCTATGAAAATATCTGTGAAATCGGCAAGTAATAGTTCAATTCGGTAATCTCTGTTTTCAAATTGCACCATTTCTGTATGAAAAGGATGGTTTTTTCTTTTCAGTGGGTTATAAAAGTCGAACAACCCGCCTTTTATAATATAGTCTACATTGAACCAGGTTTTATCAAAAGACCATAGTGTGTGTATACTGCCAATATTTTTGTTCTGAACGATTTCGTTTTCCATCTGCACGATTCTTAGATTTTCTGTTTTTTTACCTGCGATAAAATCCAAAATAGCGTTCGCATTTTTAAAGAGAAGATCGACATCCCAGAGAACCTTATAGCCTCTTATGGCACCTTGCATGAGAAGGCTCATTGCACCAATGATAACAAATTGTGGGTTGTCCGTGTTCAAGAGGCGTGAAAGTTCCTGGAGAATTAGGACAAGGTTTTTTCTTCTTTTGCCATCGATGTAGGAAAGCCAGTGTTCGTGTTTATTTATTGTTTTCAAAATTGTTATAAGTTGGTGCTCAGTAATATATGTTTATTCTCTGATTGCTTTTATGAAACTTTCTGATTTGGATTCCAGGAGAGCGTAGCTCACTCGCCATAAAAAAACTACTCATTTTTTGCTCTTCTCCGCAAATGCTTAGATCAAAAATTTAGTCTAAATAATGCGGTACGATTAATAACTGGAAAATTATAGCATAGGGAGATTTTTCTGTCAAGTTAGAAAAGCAAATTCTTCTTACTGTTTTGAGAGCATTTCGAAGTTTGTGTCACCTATTCTGTTCCGACCAGGGATTTTATATACTGAATTCTCTCGTATACTTCCGGGTCTTTACTTTCCATCTGGCTCAATTTTCCTCGAAAGTCATCCAGGGTTTGAAAGGAATGTTTTGCCATCCAACTTCTGATGTCTTCCAGTATCACACCAATTTGCTTCAAACCATTCAAGTATAGGGTAGAACATAGTTGAGCGACTTTTGCACCTGCCAATATTTGCTTAATAACGCCCGAAGCATCGTGTATCCCTGTAGCAGCCGCAAGGTCACAATCCAGCTTTCCTGAGAGTAAAGCAATCCATCTTAAGGATTGTCCCATTTCTTCCGGAGAACTAAAATTGTATCCAGGCGAAATTGCAAGTTTTTCAATATCGATATTGGGTTGATAGAATCGATTGAAAAGCACAAGAGCTGAAACATCGTGCTTGCTTAATTGGTTCGCCATATGAGCCATTGAAGTAAAGTACGGTCCTATCTTTACAGCTATTGGAATATCTATGCTGGCGTCTACTTCTTCAATTATTTCTAAATAGAGATGTTCTATTGCCCTCGCTTGTTTTAGAGGGTTGCTCGGCATCATAGCGATATTCAGTTCAATTGCATCCGCACCTGCATCAACTATTCGTTTTACATAGTTTATCCACCATTTGGGTGATATGCAGTTTAGACTTGCAATTACCGGAATTGACAGTGCTTCCTTTGTTTGGCTGACAAAATGCAGATAATCTGTTGGTCCCAGTTCCATCCCCATTTGCCTGACATAGTCAAATGCTTCAGGGTGCCAGTAAGGAAGTATGTATTGTTCTACATCCTTGACCTCGACATTTATTTGTTCCTCAAACAATGATTTGAGGACAACTGCTCCTGCTCCTGCATCGGCGCAACGTTTCACGCCATCAAGACTCTTTGTTAGACTGCTGCTGGCAACAATCAATGGATTGCTTAATACGAAACCCATATACTTAGTTCTAATATCAACCATAAGAAACTCCTTTCAATGAGTTTGGAAATATTTGGTCAATTTCCAACGAGTTTTTTTCGTCTTCAATTTTGCTATTGCATCTTAGTATCAATAGTTACAAGATTTCTTCCGTTTGCTTTACTCTTATACATCAAAGTATCTACTCTTTTGATTAGAGAACGCAGCGTATCATTCCGCCTTGCAAGTGTTGCACCTATTGAGATTGTAACAGAAATTCTTACATCTCCCGTGCTAAGGTTCGATTGGGAGACAAGTAGTCGAAGTTTTTCCGCAATCGAGAGGAGTTGTTTCTCGTTTACATTTAGAAGTAATCCAAGAAACTCATCGCCACCCCATCGACCCATGATATCAAACGACCGTAAATTGTTCGAGAGCGTTTTCCCAATCATTTTCAGAATCATATCTCCAATATCGTGACCATAGTTATCGTTGACTTTTTTGAAATAATCTATGTCCCCAAATACAATTCCGAACGTCCATCCATACCTTTTCATCTCCTGCAACAGAGTATGGAGATTTATCTCGATGAATTTTCTTGTTCCAATTCCTGTTGTTGGATCTAACATTGCAAGCCTTGTGAGTTCGTCCATCTTTTCACGCACGGAAACTTTCATCGAATTGTCAGTGAAGATTTCTACGGCTCCGATTAATTCACTTCTGGCGTTTCTTAGGGGTATTGCTCTAATTATAACGGGTATCCTTTGACCTTTTTTATGGAGAAGGAATAGCTCTGATTCATATAATTTATCGGTATTAATGCTAATTAATAGAGGGCAAGTTTCTGTTTCGCATATATTAGTTCCATTTTCGTTCATAGTGCATAAAATGCCTTCCCAGCAGTGTTTGCCAAGGACATCGGAAACAGAGTACTGCGTAATTTTTTCTGCACCCTTATTCCAGAATATAATTCTTCTATCGAGATCTGTGACAAGCACACCCTCCGTTATGTTATTCAGGATATCTATGTGGTTTTTGTTATTCAGGAAGTTTTTTAATTCAATTGTTTTATTTTTTTCGTTCATAGTTCTTTTAAACATTCAAAATCAAGAATCTTTCGTTGAAATGATTCTTTATTTATAATTAATATAACATTAAAGTGATTATTTGTCAACTAAAAATGTTAACGTCGAAAAAAATATCTTTAGCATGTGCAATGTCATTTATTTTTGCCTATCGATCACTTTGGTTAAGTCTTTTGCAAAGGCGAAGATACTGAAAATGCCTCCTGTATGGATGAAAATGACCTTTCTATATTTTCTCTTTTTCAGGTGACATAACATTCCGTAAAATGTCTTACCTGTGTAAACAGGATCCAGAATGATTCCCAGTCTTGCAACATTATATATAGTTCTCAATTCAGCAGGATAGGGAATGGCATAACCTTCTCCGATGAAACCGTCTATCAAGTTCATTTCTTCCTTATAAACATCTGTATTTAGATGGTAAGCGTCGATTGTCGAGTGACAGATTTTCAGTATTTCTTTGTTGAAATATTCAGTAGTATCAGAGACAAGTATTCCATTGATGTCTATATTCAGCTTCAGCAATTTCTTACCCAGAAGTAGGCCAGCATAGGTTCCCCCTGAACCTACCGCGCAGTAAACTGCTTGGATTTTCTCCTTTTTTATGTAATCCTTCATTTCCTTCATACAGTCAATGTAACCTAATACTCCAACTGCGTTGGAGCCACCCACCGGAATGACATAAGTTTTTTTCCCTTTTTTGACCAATTTGCGAGCTAACTCCTTCATAACCTCGTTTCGACGTTTGTATTGTGTGGGCGTAATGTAATGGACTGTTGAGCCTAACAATCTATCAATGAGAAGATTTGCGGTATAGATTCTTTTCGGTTTTCTGTGAGAACAAAGGAGCAGATGGCAATCAAATCCAAAGTAGTTTGCAAATGCAGCTGTTGCTCTTGCATGATTCGATTGGATACCTCCTGAAGTAATGAGTGTATCACACTTCTTATTTTTTGCATCTGCTATTAAGTACTCGAGTTTTCGTGCCTTATTACCAGAAATTAGCAATCCAGTCAAATCATCACGCTTGATGAAGATTTGCGTATGGGTTTTTAATCCACGGAGTTTTTCTATTGGAGTTTTTCTTATAATTTTTTTAGGCTTTAATATTGTCATTTCTATTCTCCTATTAATCATTTTCTTTCATATTATTTTTTCGCTAACTACTGTCAGCGGATTTTGTTAAATGCCACATCTTGCAAATTTGGAATTTTCTATGCACTTTTCATTTCATCGATCCTTTCCTTATATCGGGCATTATGTATTTTTTTATATAGTTTGTGATACATTTTGATCGCTGCTATCCTGTGAGATTTCTTTCCTGTCATCTTAAGAAGTTCGTAATGGAGAGCTGCAATCTGTGCGCTTTTTAAGTTCGAGTTTAGCATATTTTTCATTTGTTCTATGGCAGTTTTCCTATTTTTCTTCCCGAGGATTTTAGTTTCCAGAATCTTGCATTCAAAAATGATATCCTTCCGACTTAACTCCTTTGCCAATCGCAAAGCTTCATTGTTTAAGGTGCGTGACTCCTTAATCCTATTTAGAATGAGCAGGAGGTCGGCTTTATGATGCAGGTCTTTACATAGCGCAGCCTTTAGCTGCAAATCTCTTCCAAGCAAGATAGCTTGATTGTAATATTTTTCTGATTTTTTATGGTTTTTCAGGATTTTGTAAAGGTCGCCCATATTACCAGCAACAATAGTGATACCGCGTTTACTACTTAATTCTTCAGCAATTTTTAAGGCTGTTGAAAAGAATTCAATACTTTTCTCATAGTTACCTTTTTTGAGAAGTGCTATTCCAGCGAAATTCTTGGCGTAGATGATGCCCTGTCTATTTCCTAATTCTTCTGAAATTGTCGTTGTTTTCTTAAAATATTCCAATGCTTGTTCATAATTGCCATGATTTATGCAAACAATCCCAATAGAGAGCAGAGCGAAGCTGATTCGGAATTTGTCTCCTAATTCTTCTGCGACCTTGAGTAGTCTCTGGTAGCATTTCATGGCTTTTTTATATTTTCCCATTGAAAAATAGACATTTCCTAAACTTCCCAGGGCAATCTCGATACTATTTTTATCATTCAAGTTCTTGGAAATGTTCAAAAATCTTTGATGGCACTCCAGTGCCTTCGTGTGGTTTCCGCGGTCACAATAAATTGCTCCCAGGTCGTCCAGAGCCCTTCCAATCTCCCTTTCGTCTCCCATTTCTTCAGCAATATTCAATTGCTTCCTAAAACATTTCATAGCTTCTACATAATTGTTCTGGTAATAGAATACATATCCCATTACACCTATTGCTTTTTGGATGCCATATCTATCGTGCAATCTTAAATAGATTTCACGCGCATCATACGATAGTGAAAAAGCCTCTTTGTAAGCACTTTTTTGCCAAAGCAAGTTTGCAAGGTTGTACTTGCAATCAGCAATTAGTTTTTCATTTTTTATTTTATTTGCCAACTTCACATTTTTGCGAAATATTGATTCAGTCTCATCCCATCTTCCAATCAATTGGAGCACATCACCCTTCTTCATATTAATTTTTGTCTCTAAACACTGTTCAATTTCTTTAAGCTTCCATGTAGGTAAGTAATACTCCTTATTGAAATGCCAATTTAACCAAAATGAGCTATCGTTCATTGTCTCGATATTAACATACAAGATTTACGTTTTATCATTAAAACTGAGACTAAAAGTAGTCTGGAACTGGTTAGTTGATGGATATTTAAGGAAAGTTGTCTATTTCCCTTTTTTTATTTGATCTCTTGCGCCTTTTTTATTCCAGCAAGAAATGCCTTTTTATTCATTTCTTCCGTTCCTTTTGGAACTCTCGACAAGATTGCGGATTCAACAGCTTTACGGGATACTATACCAGATAACTCCGTTACAAGTCCGAGTGCTACGATGTTAGCGGTGAGTTGTTTGCCGGTTTCTGCAATGGCAATGTCGACTATGGGGATCTTGTAAACTGTGAATTTGCCTTTAGGGATTTCGCTTACGAGTTTTGAATCTACAAGCAGTATTCCGTCTTGTTTCAAATCCTTATAGTAAATATTGCAGGATTCTTGTGTAAGTGCAACGAGAAGGTCAATATTTTGTGCTTTTGGAAAAATAATTTCTTCGTCAGAAATAATCACTTCTGAACGAGATGCACCACCGCGTGCTTCAGGTCCGTAAGACTGACTCTGCGTTGCATTTTTCCCGTCGTATATTACCGCAGCTTCGGCTAGAACCTTTCCTGCCAGTATTAAACCCTGTCCTCCAGAGCCGCTCAGTCTGATTTCATATTTCTTTGACATTTACCCTCCTTGACTACTTCTCTCTCGTAGTATTCTACGAATTCGTCACGTGCAGAATCCTCAAAAATGCCTATTATAACTTTGCCTGCGAGTTCCTCTTCACTCATTTTTTCTACCTTTTTTTGTGTAACTGAAATGGACTTCAACCACTCGATGTTACTGAAAGCATCTGAACCCAACTTGTTTTTTCTTCCAAAGCTTGTTGGGCACATAGTCAGTGCTTCAATAAAGGAGAATCCCTTTTTCGAGAGAGCCTTGTAAATTAACGTATCGAGAGCCGGTACGTGATATTCTGTTCCACGAGCCACAAAAACCGCCCCTGCTGATTTCGCCAATTTACACAGGTCAAAAGCAGGTTCGGCGTTGCCGTAAGGGGAAGTTGTCGAAAAGAAACCCCGGGGAGTAGTTGGTGATTTTTGACCACCCGTCATTCCGTATATTGCATTGTTAAATACAATTGCAGTAATGTTAATATTTCGTCTTGCCGCATGGATGAGATGGTTACCTCCAATGGCAGCACAGTCACCATCACCCATAACTGCTATTACATTGAGTTCTGGTCTTGCAAATTTAATTCCTGTTGCAAATGCAAGTGCCCGCCCATGTGTTGTGTGAAGTGTGCAAAAATCCACATATCCTGGTATCCTTCCTGCGCATCCAATCCCAGAAACCATAACTGTATTATTTTTCTGCCAACCGGTTCTGTGAATTGCCCTAAGGATGGAGGCAAGAATGATACCATGTCCACAACCTGGGCACCATACGGAAGGAAATTTATCCATTCTTAAGTAATTTCTTGCAGTTTCAGTGTTCACTCTAGCTCCTTTGCTCTTAGAAAAATCTCCGAAGGACTGATAATCATTCCATCCGCCCTGCCGATTGAATAAACCTCACATCTCCCTTTTACAGCACTTTTCACCATTGGTTTAAGCTGTCCCAAATTCATTTCAGCTACGAAAATCGACTTTAAGTTTCCCGATATTTCGAATATCTCTTTTACTGCAAAAGGCCAGATTGTGATTAGTCTGAAGAGACCGAGTTTTATGCCTTCCTCACGTGCAAGAAGGACTGCTTCTTTCGCAGCACGTGCGGTAGCACCGTAAGAAACAACAGCGACATCTGCATCTTCCATCATAAAACTGTCCGTTTTAACTATTTTATCTCTGTTGTAAAGAATTTTATTACTGAGTCTATCTATTAAAGAGTGCACTGTTTCTGTGTTGTCTGTTGGAAATCCAGTTTCATCATGAGTTAAACCTGTTATGTGATATCTATATCCGCTTCCAAAATCGGCAATAGGGGGGATCAAACCGGTAGATTCGTCGTAGGGATTATACTGTTCAGGCGGAACGGCAGGTTTCTTCCTATTAACTATTGTTAATGACTTATCGTCAGGTATGACTAATTTCTCTCTAAGGTGTGCTATCACTTCGTCTGATAGGAAAATTACGGGGGTTCTGAATTCTTCAGCAAGATTGAATGCTTCTATTATGAGAGTGTAGCATTCTTGTATACTTGAGGGGGAAACTGCAATTATTTCATGGTCTCCGTGAGTTCCCCACCTTGCTTGCATCACATCACCCTGGGAGGGAAGTGTTGGCAGTCCTGTTGATGGGCCTCCTCTCTGGACATTTACTATTACACATGGGATTTCACCCATTAGCGCAAATCCAATATGTTCCTGCATAAGAGAAAATCCCGGACCGCTTGTTGCTGTCATTGTTTTCAAACCTGTTATGGATGCACCAATGATTGCGGCAATACTTCCAATTTCATCTTCCATCTGAATGAACTTACCTCCGATTTTTGGAAGTTCAGCCGAGAGTACTTCAGCAATTTCGGAAGATGGTGTTATTGGATACCCACCAAAAAAACAACATCCTCCTCTAATTGCTCCATAAGCAATCGCCTCATTGCCTGAAACCATCAATTCTTTCATATTATAGACTCACTCTTCTTTGTATTGTTTAACACCTTCATTAAAAAGGTCATCACCGTAAATATCATTTGCCACAATACAGGGAAAATTCTCGACTTCAAGTCTTCTTACTGCTTCGGAACGCAGGTCTTCATAGGCAATTATCTCTGCCTTTTTAATGGATTTAGCAATAAGTGCTGCGGCGCCACCCACAGCCGCAAGGTATACAGCCTTATTTTTTACCATTGAATCGATAACTTTTTGAGAGCGGGACCCCTTGCCTATAGTTGCCTTAAGACCAACATCAAGAAGATCTGGCGTATAAGGATCCATTCTATAACTTGTAGTGGGACCGGCAGAACCTATTGCGTGACCAGGTTTTGCCGGAGCAGGACCTACGAAATATATGACAGCACCTTTAACATCGAAAGGTAGGGGTTTTCGTTCTTTTAGAAGCTCCACAAGCTTCTTATGCGCTGCATCCCTCGCTGTATAGATTATTCCTGAAAGAAAAACCTTATCTCCTATTTTGAGAGGTTCCAGGTCTTTATCCGTTAAAGGCGTTTTTAATTTGTAAACTTCTGCCATTTTTCCTCCTTTTTTTCTTATTGGTTATTTATTATTCATCATACTGAATTATCCAAAGGGTTTATACCGTTTAACGTAGATGAATCATATCCTTTATCCTTGTTGTCATAGCGTTACTTCTTTGTGTCTTGCGACATGGCAGTTCATATTCACTGCAACGGGCATTGATGCTATATGACAGGGCACATATTCAATGAAAACCTCGAGAGCAGTTGTTCTGCCTCCGAGTCCCATAGGTCCAATTCCAAGTTTGTTTATCCGTTCAAGTAGTTCGACCTCAACTTCTGCGAATTTAGGATTCGGATTACGTTCGCCGAAATTCCTGGTGAGCGATTTCTTCGCAAGTATCGCGGACATTTCGAAGTCTCCACCCAATCCTATTCCGACTATTACCGGAGGACAGGGGTTACCGCCAGATTTTCTGACGCGCTCTACCACGAAATTCTTCACGCCTTCGATGCCGTCGGCGGCTTTCATCATATTAACTTCGCTCATATTTTCGCTTCCACCACCCTTGGGAGCTGCAACTATGTGTATCGATTCTCCTGGCACTATTCGTGTATGGATGACAGCAGGTGTATTGTCACCTGTATTTTTCCTTTCTATTACAGGGTCCCCTACCAAAGATTTCCTCAAGTAGCCTTCAGTGTATCCCTGTTTCACGCCCTCATTTATTGCGTCTTCGTATCCCCCACCAACTATGTGTACTTCCTGCCCTAACTCTATGAAGAAAACGGCAACGCCCGTATCTTGACACATTGGCATTTGCTCTTCTCGTGATATTTTCTGGTTTTCCAGAATCATATTAAGAATTTCCTTTGCCGTCGGCGATGTTTCTTTATTTAAGGCTTCTTTGATAGCAGAGGCAACATCATCTCCGATGTAGTAGTTTGCATCCATCACGAGTTTTTTTACTTCCTCAGTTATTTTTGATGCTTCAATTTCTCTCAAAATGAACCTCCTTAGTTAGGAAAGTGGTTTATGTTTTCACCTTTTCCTTTACCTCATTGACAGCAATGGCAAAATCCGGGCATCTGTATTCGCACAAAAAACACCCGATACACTTTGATTCTTCTGTCACATGAACCTTAAAATCGTCACCCATGAAGAGAATTTCTACGGGACAATAATGCGTACACAGGGCACAACCCTTACACCATTTTTTATCGATTGTTATCTTGAATTTTTTTTTCATTTTACATTTTTTTCTTTAATAGGTTTATGATTTCTGCCGGTTCTCTTGCAACCGGAACATCCACTGATTCGAAGGCTTTTATCTTTTCTGCTGCAGTACCTGTACCGCCGGATACAATAGCGCCGGCATGTCCCATTCTTTTGCCGGGAGGTGCTGTTAGTCCTGCAATAAAAGCGACAACGGGCTTTGAAAACGATTTCTCAATATATATTGCCGCTTCTTCTTCGTCGCTTCCCCCTATTTCACCAACGAGAACGACTGCTTTTGTCTGTTCATCTTTCTCGAAAAGCTTCAGACAATCTATGAATTTCAAACCTATTATAGGATCACCACCAATACCTAAACAAGTTGACTCTCCAAGTTCGGAATTCGTTATGTGGCTCACTATTTCGTAAGTAAGCGTTCCGCTTCTCGAAACAACTCCAACAGAACCTTTTTTGAAAATTTGACCTGGTAGAATACCGACCTTGGTTTCTCCGGGAGAGATAATTCCTGGACTATTCGGACCGATAAGATCTGCACCTTTTTCATTCACAAAGGAAATAACCCTGACCATATCCAATGCTGGAATGCCCTCGGAGACCGTAACGATGAGTTTAATGCCAGCATCGGCAGCTTCGTTTATTGCATCAACAGCAAATTTGGCTGGAACAAAAAGAATCGACGTGTTTGCATTGGCTACTTCCACTGCCTCCTTAACTGTATTAAAAACAGGCACGCCTTCTATCTGTTGTCCTTTTTTCCCAGGTGTCACTCCCGCAACAATATTTGTTCCATATTCGAGCATTTTTTTTGTATGAAAAGAACCATCCCTTCCCGTTATTCCCTGTACAACCAATTTTGTTGATTTGTCAACTAAAATACTCACTTATCCTCCTATGTTTCCGCAGGATGCTGGTAAAAAGATTAAGCACTCTGTGGTTGCTTTTATATTATTTTTCATATTATATTTTGGCAATCTCAATGGATTTTTGTGCACCTTCTACCATTGATGAGGCAGGAATGAGTTTGGTTTTACTGAGTATTTTCCGTGCTTCTGCTTCATTTGTACCGGTTAGTCTGATGACAATCGGCAGATTGATATCTAATCTTGTAAGAGCTTGAACTATGCCGTTTGCGACATCGTCGCAGCGCGTTATTCCACCGAAGATATTAAAAAATATGGATTTTACATTTTTGTCGGAAATTAGAATGTTTAGTGCGTTCACGACTTTTTCAGGATTTGAACTACCTCCTATATCAAGAAAATTAGCAGGTTCACCACCGTATTTTTTGATAAGATCCATCGTTGCCATAGCCAATCCAGCTCCATTTACGACGCACCCTATGTTCCCATCTAGTTTTATATAAGAAAGCCCCTTGGATTTTGCATCAAGTTCTTTTTTTTCTCTTTCCGTTACATCACGCATCGCTTCGATATCAGGATGTCTCGATAGAGAATTATCATCGATATTGATTTTTGCATCGACTGCCCAGGTTTCTCCCTGTGTTGTAACAACGAAAGGATTTATTTCTGTTAGTGAAGAGTCCACAAACATAAATGCTTTATACAGTTTTAGTATAACATCTGTCGCCTTTCTTACCAACTTTATGTCATCATAAAGGTGCAGAGCAAGTTCTCTTGCTTGGTGAGGAAAAAGTCCGTAGATTGGGTCGATTACAAATTTATGTATCTTTTCAGGTGTTTCGCGAGCAACCTGTTCTATATCTATACCACCCGCGGCGCTAACCATAATAAGTGGTTTTTTGCTTTTTCTATCAACTATAAAACCTATATAGGCTTCGTCTTTTATATCGACAGCCCTGGTTACCAGCACTTTTTTTACTGTAAGACCTTTGATGTCCATCCCGAGTATATGTGACGCTGCTTGTTTAGCCTCTTCCGGTGTTTTTGCAAGTTTTACTCCTCCTGCTTTTCCCCTTCCCCCAACATGAACCTGTGCCTTAACAACAACGTTACACGCCAATTGCTTTGCAATTTGCTCCGCTTCTTCAGGGGTAGTTGCCACTTTTCCATCAGGTACGGGAATGCCGAATGTTTTGAAGACCTCTTTTGCCTGGTATTCGTGAATCTTCATCTCTTATACCTCCTCATCTTTTCCCTTATCTTTCCTTTCCCTTAATGGGACACGATTAAAGAGAGTTTGTTTCTTAATATAAGAAAAGATTCACAATGTCAAGCAAAAAATGTGGAAACAAAAAGTAACCTATCCTGCTTTTTATTTCCTCAATTTCACAAGCTTTACGGGCTTGCAGCGTTCAAATATCAAGAAATACAGCGAGTGAAGGAATTTGGATAGACTGATAATTGCTAATTGAGAATTATTTGCTTGATTGTTGAAACATTTCTTACTATATTTCGTAATAGGAGATAAAGGGAGGTATTATGCAGTTTTTATTGATTTGTTTTTTAACGATGATAGGAAGTAGTAGTGATAAAGTTATTGAGGCAAGATTTACGGATACACCGCCTCGGATTGATGGTATAATAGAGGAAGTATGGCAGACAGCAGACTCGGCGTATGATTTTGTACAGCATTCTCCTTATGAGAAGAGCGAACCGACGGAAAAAACCATTGTTTATTTATTGCAGGACGAAGAAAACCTTTATATTGCATATCGATGTTACGCTGAGACGAACAAACCGATCGCGTGCTTAACGGCAGATGAAGATCATATCATCATAGGGATTGATCCTTTTGGGAGCAAAAGCCAGGCTTATTTTTTTACTGTGTACGCTAGTGGAATTCGTCAAGATGGTTTGGTTTATGACGATGGAAGAACTATGGACCACTCATGGGAGGGTGTGTGGTATCGAGGTGTCAGGCTCTACGATGACCATACCGACTATGAAATAAAGATCCCATTCAAGTCAATACGGTATAAAAAAGACCTCAAAGAGTGGGGTATTCAATTTCACCGGTACTGTGCAGCAAACCGTGAGACCGCTTTCTGGACAGAAATACCGCTACATGAAGACCCTATGGTCTCGAAGTATGGAAGCTTGAAAGGCATTAATCCCCGGTCGACGGGATACTACTTTGAATTATATCCAGAGGGATTTGTACGGAATGATAGACATGGAGAATTTGAGGATACTACAAAACTTAGCGGCAGTGTAAATTTCAAGTGGGACATTACACCACAAACAACTATCAATGCTACGGTTTTTCCTGATTTTGCTCAGATTGAATCAGATCCTTTTGTACTTAACCTTTCTCGGTATCCAACCTATCTTCGAGAACAAAGACCATTCTTTCTCGAAGGTATGGATATTTTCCGAATGCCCGATTTTGGTGACGAACGGGGATTCTATGATAAGCTCGACATTTTTTATACAAGACGTGTGGGAAAATCACTCAACGCTGAAGTTGTGCCCATAATCGGTGGATTGAAAGCAACACATAAAACCGAGAAATGGAATTTTGGTATTTTGGGTGCATATACCGATTCGGATTCAGCTCACTCGGAACCAGAAAGGTCATTCGGTGTTTTTCGAGTGAAACGAAAAATCCTTAAAAACTCAGGTATTGGAATGCTATTTAGTGGAACAGCAGTCAATAAGGATTCCTTCAATTATGCACTTGGGTTTGATGGTGTGTTCAGAAGTGGATTTAACCAGGTGATTATGCAAGCAGCGATAAGTCAGAGGAACGATAAGAGTGGGTGGGCAGTTTCTACGGGATACCTTGGCATGGTCAAGAACTTTCTTATTCTATCTGCTGCTGAAGTTGTTAACGATTCGTTCGACGTATCGGATATCGGATTTGTACCATGGGCTGGATTGAAAAAGTTGAATCTTACCATGGGTCCATATAGGACATATAAAAAGAGTTTCTTAAAGACCTTATTCTATGGACCAAGTTTTATTGTAGTGATGGAACCAGGAGAAGAGGAGGCGTCACTTCTGGGGGGTGTCACGTTTAATCCCAATTTTCGGAATAATTGGGGTTTCAATATTGAGGGTTATGTGGGAAAAGCCCACGAAGCCGATACAAATTATACGTATCGGTCGATTAATCTCAGCTCGTGGGGAAATATCCTTGGACAATATTTAAACTTCGGTGGGGACTATGAATACAAATACAATTATCGAAGAAACTATTTAGCAAATAGTCTTTCCTCATGGTTTCGGATTGGATACACTATTATTGATAACATTGCTCTCTCGATAAATGGTAACGAATGGTTTGAATGGGATACAACAGGTAATCTCTTAGCGATTACTTCGACGGCAATGCCAAGAGTGGATGTTAGATTTAATGCCGACATCATGTTGAGCATTTTTGATCAGATGGTTTTTGATACCCCGGAAACCGAATGGGGGGAGACGAATCTTATATCAAACCGTCTTGGTGCTCTCTTCTCCTGGAATTTTAAACCGAAGAGCTGGATATATATAGCAGTGAATGATTACAATATTGAGGATGAAAACGGACAGATGGAAGTCTTCAATAGAGTAGCTGCGGTCAAGGCAAAATATCTTTTGTATTTCTAACTAGCAAAAAAGGGGGACAGGCACCTTTTTCTCATCTAAAAATCCCGAACTTCATCCCTCCGGAAACAAAGAAATATATGTCCGTATCACTATCATGGTTTGAGACGCTCATTATCATGAGTCCCGGTTCTACAAAGAAAGACTTACCTGCATCCATATAGAAGTCAAACCCCGCTCCCCCTTTCAAAGTCAGAATACTTCCACTGTGTGAAACAAATCCAAGACCAACGTGCGCATATGGGTTCATTCCTTGCCTCTCTAAGTAAAAAAGGGCATCTAATGTTGGATATAGAAAATTGTAATTCAGAAAGAATGTCGTGCCACCATTAGTATGTATATCAACGACACTAAACCTGAATCCAAGGTTTCTTGTCGGGTTGATTATTACATCCGCTCCAAAATCCATTTCAACATCGCTTCCAAAAAGAAAGCTCGCTTTAGGTGCTATCTCCATCAGTGATTTTCTCCCACGTCTCAAAACTGTCGCATTCATAGATGAAATAGCAACCAGTAAAACAAGAGAGATAATTGTGAGAAATCTTTTCATTTCTCAACCTCCTTTTTAAGGATTAAACATCCGATTACAATAATTGCTGAAATGGTCCACCACACAGAATCTTTCCTGATATAATTCCGTAAACTACTCATCCGTTTTCGTTTCTTCTCTATACCAGATAAGCACGCGAAAGTCAAGATTAAATTGCCAGGGGTCAGGTCTTCACATTGACATTCATTCAAAGCAAAAAGATTATGTTTATGTAACCATCCGGGGTCACGCTAAAAACTGAAATTTAAGTCCTATTTCGACCGATTAAGGTCAAAAACAACCTACCACTTCAGGGTAGCACCCGCGAAGAAATAGTTGATCCATGTAAAACTATACACTGCCTCAACGTCTGATCCGCCTTCAAGTACGCGATAGCCCAATTTCAGTGCCGCATTTTTACCCAGATCACCTTGTATTGCCAGCGATACATCCTCTGCCCTGCCCTGCGGAGCTGCAAGCGCATCTCCGTCAAGCACAAGCGCTAAAGGCTCAAGAAAATACCAAGTTAGGTTGAATTTTATCAACGGGACAAAACCAAGATCGGTCTTCTCCGATGTATGGGTCGAATCGGCGATACTGATCAATGCATCCCGTATCTTGGCGGTCAAGCCCACGCCAAAATAAAAATTATCTGAAAGATAACGGAAATACTGGTATGTTAACCGGTAGGAATTGAATTTATATACAGAATTCAAAGTCACCCCGGGATCAAAGGAAACACCTTCAAAAACGACCTCGCGGTCGATATTTCCGCTCGCTTCCAGTCTGAGCGGTGCAATAAGCACTGAAACCATATGGTTCTGGTTAAAATAGTAAGAAAGCCGACCCCGAATAAAAAAGCTCGGATCAGTTGTAAGCTCATCAGATAAAGATATCATGGTACCGGTACTTTTCGGGATCTGAACATCACTGTAACTCAAAAGTACTACTCCTGATTCAATATCTAATTCAAATCCTTTTGTTGGATAAGGATATATTACACTTACCAAAAATAATAGGAACAATATGCTTAGTTTACATTTCATGATATCCTCCTCATCTCCTTTAGTCCGGGGACAGGTCTCAACATTTGCCATTCATTCAAAGCAACAAGATTATGCTTATTATTTGATAATTTCAAATTCTGTCTCTCTTTTGTTCTATCAGATTCTCCTCTTGCATGACTCAGGATTCAATTCTATTTCGGTTTTCATTGTACCTCATTATACAAAAATCCTATAATGATGTCAAGGACAAAAACAAAAGGACAAGAACAAAAGGGGTCAGGTCTTAACATTTAACATTCATTCAAAGCAACAAGATTATGTTTATCATTTGATAATTTCAAATTCTGCCTCCCTTTTGTTCTATCAGTTTCTGCTTCAGCAAATGCAGGAACCGATAAAAAATGGGGAGCTGTCCCTAATTTCAATTTCGAGAAGTAGGAATTTAAAGAAGAGGATAGAGTTTGCAAGTTTACCCCGTGAAATAGCAAAATATCCTGATCACAATCTTATTTCACAGGGTTTACATCCTCCGTCCCCGCCCATCAATTCCCTAAATCCCGTTTTTCGCTTTCTGAATTTACTGTGATTACAGAGAGGTAACAAAGGATTGAAAAGGATTTGTCAAGAAATTTGAAGGAGTGACGTGCTAAATCTTATTTCTTAGCCTGGCACCAAATTCCCCAAGACAATGAACTAATCACAAAACCTTATTTTGCCTGCATTTGTCTTTTTAGCATGGCCGCAGACGGCAGTTCAGGATGAATTAATCAAACTGAACGAAGCCCTTGACGGACTCATAAGCCACATCTGCGACCATGCCATATTCCTACTCATTATATCATAAAAAAGGTAACTGATATATCTCATTTTTTGATTATAGACCCCTATTCCTTTCCTGCCCTATTCCTCTCCTTTGATTAAAAGCAAGAGAAAAACAAAAAAGCTTTTAATTGCAAAAGTCCTGCCAAGTCCTATCGACTATCGCCTTTTTCAATCTAAATTCCAAATTCCAGCCTGATCCCGCTACTCATCGAGCAATCCCTTTTCCATAATTCTATAGAATGGAATGAAGTGAACTTTGCATGAATTTACCTTAATAGTTTTGTTTAATTTCATATTTACTATTATAGATTTCTTGGGATTGTAATGATTTATAAAACTCCTCAATGACCTGGGTACTTTTGGTTGTTGTAATCTACTGAATTTTACTTCAATGGGAATAAGACATCCAGCCATATCAACAACAAAATCAACTTCTGCTTTATTTTTACTTCTCCAGAAACGGATCTTTGAAGAAGTCATCCGAAACATCTCTTCCAGAATATTAAAAATGAAGTTCTGAAAGATAAAACCTTTCTCTTGAAGATTATTAAGGGTGTTAATAGCAAAATTCCTCAGACCAAGGTCATAAAAATAAAAAATTGGAGATTTTGTAATCTCTTTACGAGTATTTCGATAATAGGGGAGTACTTTATGGAGAATAAAAGTTTTTTCTAAATACCAAATGTAGTGTTTCAAAGTCATATGTGAAATACACAGGATGGAAGATAACTCAGAAAAATTTGTTAATCTTCCGATTTGTGATGAGATAATTTTTACTAACTCTCTGAAGCTTTCGGTTTTTTTGACATTCAGAAGATAAGAAATATCACGCTCGATATAACTTTGATAAATCTCGTTAAGTAGTTTAAATTTCTCAGAGGTTTTATCTTCCAGAACTACACGAGGGTAACCACCGAACTGCATATATTCCTCTAAAAGAAGATAACTTTTGTTATCCTCAATTGAAAAAAAATCTAATAATTTTTCTTCATATCTGTAATCAGTTTTGTGGTTGATAAATTCTTCAAAGGACAGTGTGGAAAGTTTAAAAAGCCTTTTTCTTCCGATAAGCGATTCCTGAATTTTTTCTTTTAATTCAACACTTCCGGAGCCGGAAGTAATGAATTTATATGGGGTATTCATATCATAAATACCCTTCAAAAAAACACCCGCATTCTCTTTCCTTTGAATTTCATCTATAAACACAAATCCCTTTCTAACACCTAATTCCAATTTAATCTTTTTTAATAAATGTTCTTGAGAAGAAAAGAATTTTTTATCGGATTCTATATCCATATTAAGGAAAAGAGTGTCTTCTCCATTTTTCTCCAGATAATCTTTCAACATAAGCATTAGAGTTGTTTTGCCAGCCTGCCTTGGTCCGACAATAAAACTTATTTCTTTTTTTGAAAGATGCTCTTTTAATTCAGGGAATATGCTTCTTTTAATCATACTTTAATATAAACCAGGTATTTATAAAAGTCAAGTACAAAATTTCTCGGGTTAAATAGTTTTTTCTCCAATTTACCATTTTTTCAGTTTAACCATGTAATATTTCATTTTCAAAGAAAAATAGAAACGGTCTATTCACTTATCTTATATTTGAAAATTTAAGAAGGATAATTTAATTTGCGAAAAAAGTACATAAGGTCAAGCACCGTCACCATTTTTTTCCCATTTTTCATTTTTTTGCAAGGAAACTTGTCACAAAGTCACGCCCCGTTCCCAATAAGTTAATCTATATAAAAGGTGAACATTGTCTTGCTTATTTCAGAACCAAAACGATGACGGAGTAGGATGTGAGGTAGTGGGTAGGGGTGCTTCAACAAAAGCGAACGCCTGCCCCCACTATTCCTCTCCTTTGATTAAAAACAGGAGAAAAACATAAAAGGTTTTAATTGGGAAAGTGTTGACATGTCCTATTGACTATCGCCTTTTTCAATCTAAATTCCAAATTCCAGACTGACCCCGTTAGTTCTCATAATTTTTAATTTTCTGAATTTTCTGGAGAGATAACTCTCAGAGAATGTGAAATGTGAAAGCCAACTTACTCACACCCTAAATCTTATATCTTAGCCTGGCACGATTTCACATGCGATTTCATGATTTCATTTTAGCATTTTGAGCAACTTGACAAGAATCTTTTTTTTCTTGACTTTTTCTACATTAACAATTATAATAATACCATAAGTACAAATTAAGATAGGAGGTATACTATGAAAGGCTCAAGCATATTTGTGGCAATATTCCTTTCATTAATCTTCATATCACCAATATCCGGTTTAATAATTTTCGAAAGATGGTATGGTGAAAGTGAAGGAGATTTGGGTTATTCTGTAATACAGACTCTTGATGGTGGATATGCAGTTGCTGGAGTTACAGGTTCATGGGGTGCTCAAAATTCTGATGTGCTTCTCCTAAAGACGGATTCACTCGGTGATATCGAATGGGTTAAGACATATGGAGGACCTTTATCTGAAGATGGTTGCTGTGTTTCACAAACCTCAGATGGTGGATATATCTTAACAGGAATGACAGGATCTTATGGTGCTGGTTCTGCAGATGTTATTTTAATAAAAACTGATTTCCTTGGTAATACTCTCTGGACAAAAACCTTTGGAGGACCCTACTGGGATGATGGTCATTCTGCAATTCAAACATCTGATGAAGGATATATTATAGCGGGAAAAACAGAATCGTTCGGTGCAGGATCCGCCGATATCTACATAATAAAAACTGATTCTCTCGGAAATCCCACTTGGACAAAAACCTTTGGAGGAACTGAATTTGATAGAGCTTATGATATATTAGAAGTTTCCGAAGGAAAATACATAATTTCAGGAATTACCGCTTCCTGGGGTGCAGGATCTTTTGATGTATGGCTATTGAAAATCGATTTTAATGGAGATATCATATGGGAAAAGACTTATGGGGGTGCAGATGATGATTGGGGTTGGTCAGTTGCTCAGACATATGATGGTGGCTATATCATTGGTGGTCAAACACACTCCTTCACTTATAATCATGATATTTATGTCGTTAAAGTAGATTCTCTTGGAAATCTCAATTGGACTAAACACTATGACTTCGGAAGGTTTGATGATGGACATTCTATTGCACAGTCTAACGACGGAGGATATATTATTACTGGATCAAGAGAGTCACCTGGGCCATCCCAACATAACATCTGCCTTATGAAAATAGATGCTCGCGGTGGAATTATTTGGACAAAATCCTTTGGTGGAAATGATTATGAAAGAGGTTATTCTGTTATTCAAACGAGAGACGGAGGTTATGCAACTGTAGGTGAAACTTCCTCTTTTGGTGCAGGATACTTCGACGTTTATTTCATAAAAACAGACAAATTCGGCCTAGTAGGAGTTGAGAAAAAATGGGGAGTCAATAATCCATCTGAAGTAATCAAAGTATACCCAAATCCATTCAATCACACACTAAATATTAGAGGTAGTTATGAAGTGAAAGTTTATGATGTTTCTGGAAAATTTATTGATGAAGTTCAGCACACATGGAATGGTAAAGATAGTAAAGGTAATATTGTTCCTCCAGGCATCTACTTCCTCAAATTCAACGACAAGCCTGTTGGGAAAGTGGTGAAGGTGAGGTAAAAAATCATAATGAAAGAAGGATGATTCTATGAAATACCTTTCGTTTGGTTTAGTGTTTCTTCTCTTGCTTGAGATTACTCTTTTTAGCATTGCAAAAGCGGAAGAGCATGAGAAGGTATTCATAATAAGTGAGAAAGTAGGAGAGGTGATAGATGTCCAGGAAAGGATACGGTATGCACTGTTCCCTCAAATTAAAGGCTTCAAATCTGCTGTTTTTCTAAAGCTCAGCGATGGTAACTTTGTTGCAGAAGTAACCTACGAAAAAAATGGAGATGAGAAAACGACCAGAATTTCACAAAGCACGATCGAAATCATATCACTCATAGATTATATTGAAAAAGCATCGGAAGGTAAAATTCGCTCCATTTCTTTGGCAGGTGAAGCAAAAACTGGGGGTAAATTGGTAAGTGTATCCGGAAAAGTTGGTGCATCAATTGACAAAAGTGAGAGCAGTGAATATGGAATATTTATAAACATCCCGAATTTTGAATGCGCGACATTTTATCGGATGGGAAAAGATGGTTATGTAATACAGATTCAATCGACAACCGATACACTCTTTTCAGTTGTTTCGGATGCTGCAGTTGTATCAATATTAAAGGATTATGTTAAAAGATATAAGTCGGTCAAAGCGAACCGTGCATCATTTGAAAGAAAATGGTCTATAATTGCCTATGATGAGCAAGGTATACCAATTACTGAGAATGAAATATTAGGCAAAAAAGGGTCTTGTTGCACCCTGGGTTGTACTTTAGGAGGTGGTGCTGCAGCAGGTTTTCTCGTGGCTTTTGGTGAAGCAATCTCTTATATGGACAGGTCGGAGGAGCCAAGCCTTGTTCCCGTATTTGTTGGGGCTATTTTGGGGGGAGCAATTGGTTATTTAAAAGGTAGTATGTTTGACAGAAATATGATTAATAAACCCAGAATTATCGAACAAATAAGAAAATCACGAGCGCCAAAATAAGAAGGCAAAACCAGGTCAGTTATGCAAATGAAACGTGCTCGGTGCTTGAATCTGTGAAAAGGGGGACACCGACCATTTTCTTGGTTTCTTTACCCTTCAACTTTCTGCTTCAGTAACGATTTTAGACTTCACTCAGGTCAGGCAACCGCAGAATCACATTTTTTCATTGACAAAGTAATTAATTTCCGTCAATATTACTTTAATAAATTTAATTCTGGTGTATGGGGTCGGTGCACTTCGTTCTAACTCAGCATCTTCGACCCTTCAATAAAATATTCAGGATCGTTGACGCTTCAACATAAATCCTCAGGTAGTCTGATTGCAAACTTGCAAGAGTTATCGCCCTTCAGTATGGATTTTTCGATTTCTATCGTTACTGGTTTTCCAATAGTCTCTTCCCACTGCTGTTTATACCATCCTGCTCCACAATAGCAAAATGCGTATGGCATACCGCCATCTAAATGCTCTCGTATGAGGGGGCAAAAACAGTATACTTTTTTCTTCTCTAATTCGGTCTTTGCATTTTTGTATCCTTCGGGATCCCGGGGATTCTTAGATGAATAGATAACCTTACCCTTACGTAGAGGTCGCTTACCCCAGCCAGGGTCTTTACCCATAAAGTCAATAACTGCATCAATGGCTTCCATCGCATCCCCTGTTTTTGAAACCTCTTCATCATAAACTTGTTTAATCTTCCCAATCTGACTTCTGGGGAAAATATGTGCGCAACCTGATAGTATTTTATACATTTCCTCTTCACCGGCTATATCCTGCAGTTTTTCTAAGAATCTCTTTACCTGGTTAAAGCGTTCTTCCACTGTGGAATGTACGCTCAGGTCGTTTATTGCTTGCATTAGTTTTTGTTCTTCTTTTTCCCCAAGGGCTTTCCGCAAATTTTCAGCAAGCAACTCTTCCCATTTATGGATGATGAATTGTATTTCAGTAACACCACCTTCCACTGCATCAAAATCAAGGTAAATTTCCCGGCAAAACTCATCCGAGATAAGCCCATGTTGATATGCGTAGCCATAAAGCTTTTTATAACTTTCTCCCAGCTTCTCCCGTGGTCCTCTGTGGATTAAGGATAGAACTTCCATTTTTGGAATAACTCTTGTTTTGATTGTATCATTTTTAAATACTTTAGATACTGGAAAACCTGCTTCAACATCAAAGCCTTCTTTGAAACTGGTAATGAATCGAAAAATACAAAAGCCCGGACCTATAATGTATTCTCCGGGAATATGTTCTTTCAACTTGTCAAGCGCTTTTTTTATCTCTTTCCGATGTTTTAAGTTGAAACAAGAAGTTGCAACCATTGTATCTTTAAATTTCCTATATTCAATTTTCTGTTTTTTCTCTGTCATTAGTTAACCTCCCTATATCTAAACGTTTAGTTTTATGGTTTACCGTTTTTTTCTCATATCATACTTTCTCAGTGGGTGTCAAGAATTATATTAAAAAAATTATCACTTGACAGGTTACAGGTTATAATAAAACGATGACAAAATCCTTTAAGCATAAACGACTGACGTTGTACTTTGGAGTTGGGAATAGAATATGAATGTCTATTCGCAATGACATCTTTGTTAAGGCAAGATGCCTCGTCTATGTCCAGTTACAGCAAATAGCAGGTTTGGAGAAAGAAACAAAAAAAAGGTAGCGTAAATTGGAACTTTCTAATTGATCATTAGCAATTGTCTGGTTTCTTCATATTCCCCTGCATTAAATTTCAGTAAGTAAACTCCACTTGTGACTTTTTCACCCGCATTATTTCTTCCATCCCAAGACACACGAATTGGAAATTGGAAATTAGAAATTGGGAAATTTCTGATGCAGCGTCCTGTTACATCATAGATTATTAATGAAATATCTTCGCTTTTCCATCTGTCATCTTCAATCATTAATTTTATTTCAACCTTATCCCTGAATGGATTGGGATAGATATCACATAAGGTTGAACCAGAAAGAAAGTCAGAACTTTGATCTTCGGAAATACCAGTAGTGGAAACATACTTTGCGGTAAAATAATCACAATCGCCACCTATATCAGAAACCCCGGTTACGATGATGTTATTTGCATTATCTACTGCGACACCATAAGCCCAATCATCATCACCATTGTCTATTGTATCTTGCCAGAGAATTGTACCATTGGAATCATACTTCACGGTAAAATAATCACAATCAACACCTATTTCAGATTCCCCTGTTACGATGATGTTATTTGCATTATCTACTGCGACACTATGAGCCCAATCATGATCGTCAATGTCTATTGTATCTTGCCAGAGAATTGCCCCACCGGGATCATACTTCACAGTAAAGAAATCAGCATTGTCACTCGTAGTACAAAATCCTGTTACGATAATGTTATTAGAATTATCTACTGCGACGCCGAAAGCAGTGTTGCCATCCTCTAATATATCTGTCCATAGAATTGTCCCATTAGTATCATATTTCACAGTAAAATAATCATAATCCATGAACGATTCTCCAGTAGTTCCTGTCACTATAATGTTATTAAGATTATCGATTGCTACACCGTGAGCATAATCATAAGTGCGATTGTCTACTGTATCTTGCCAGAGAATTGCCCCACCGGGATCATACTTCACAGTAAAATAGTCACAATTAGCCCCTTCCATAACACAATATCCTGTTACTATGATGTTATTAGCATTATCTACTGCCACTCCGAGACCAGTATCATGACGACTATTGACTATTGTATCTGCCCAGAGAATTGTCCCATTGGGATTATATTTTACAGTTAAATAATGACAATAAGGGTCACCTGTAATAATACATTGCCCTGTTACTATGATGTTATTAGCATTATCTACTGCTACGCTGCGAGCAATATCAGCAATGCCGTTGTCTATTGCATCTTGCCACACAATTGTCCCATTGGAATCGTACTTCACGGTAAAATAATCATAATTGACACCTACACTACCACAATTCCCTGTTACTATGATGTTATTAGCATTATCGGTTGCTACACCATGAGCACAATCATAATCACCTATGTCTATTGTATCTGCCCAATCGATATAGTAACCTTGAGCAACCAGCACGATCGGGAACACAAAAAAACAGATACATAAAGCAGTTAATATATTCCTGACTCTCATAATAGCTTCTTTTTTGATTAACGTTTACTTCTGTACTAATATAATATGCGTATCTTACATTTCTTGGTTAAAACATTATTATATTTTATTGCAGTATTTCAAAAAAGTCAAGGGAAAAAACCATGAGTGATTGGGATGGGAACTGCAGGGTCAGGCTGAAAACTGAAAAAGAGCCTTAGAAATGTAATAATGCTCTGCATTTCCGTTTGTAAGAGTCGTATAAAAATATAGAAGCGCCTTTTCCTTGGTCTACTCAGCCCTCAACTTTCTGGTTCAGTAAGGATTTTAGACTCCGCTCAGGTCAGGCACCCGTAGAATCACATTTTTTCATTGACAAAGTAATTAATTTCCGTTAGTAATAGAATTCAGTTAAAACTGTGAACAGGATTTATGGAATTCTTGATGTAAGTATATTGAGCAGTTATATCTTATTTCTCAGTCTGACACCTGAGAAAAAAAGGAGGTAAGCCATGCCTGGTAAGTATTCGAATAGGCTAAATATTAGAGGAATTAGCTTAAGCATTGGATTCTTTGTATTTGTTACGTTGTTAAACCCTTGCATTTGCATGGGTCAAGAAAAGGTTCTGAAATACAGAATCCCTGACGAAAGGTCATTGTCTGCAAAAGACCATAAAAAGGTTATTAATAGAGTTGCTGAATTGATTACTGAAAACTATGTCTATTCCGATAAAGGTAAAGAGATTGCAGATGAAATTAAGCAGCGATGTGAAAAGGGTAAATACTCCGAAATTACCGATATAAGGGAGTTTCAGGAAGAACTGACAGCTGATTTGATAGAAATTAGCAAAGATAAACACTTTTCTCTACGTCCCAAGAGTGTAATGAGTGAAGCAGGACAGATGAAAGTAGTGATTCAAGAAAAACCGAATAAAGGTGCTGAGAGTGAAAAAGTAGTAAAGGTTATTGAAGAGGATGGAAAAACAGAAAAGACCACAAAAGAACCAGAAGAAAGCATTCTAAAAAACTTACCAGGATTTGGTAAATATTACAACTATGGTTTCGAGAAGGTAGAGAGATTATCCGGTAATATCGGATACCTGGATTTGCGTGTTTTTGATGACCCACGGAATGAAGATACAAAAGCGACAGCAGAAGGGGCAATGGCAGTTCTGGCTAATTCGGATGCAATCATTATCGACGTTCGTAAGAACAAAGGTGGAACCGGAGCGATGGCTAACTTAATAGAAAGCTATTTCTTTTCTGATGAACCAGTACATCTATTGAGTAACACTACTCGATATATGGGTGAAACCTTTACTAGAGAAGACTGGACTCTCAAGGAAATTAATGGAAAAAGATTACCAGAAATCGATCTGTATCTCCTGGTCAGTAATATGACAGGCTCAGCAGCAGAACACTTTGTTTTTGCATTAAAAGGTCAAAACCGCGCAACACTTGTCGGTGAAGCAACTGGTGGTGCAGGACACAACGTTGGTTTCTTCCCTGTGCTTGATTTATATGATTTAACTGTCCCTATAGGAAGGGGATATAATCCTAGAACAGGTGAGGGTTGGCAGGAAACCGGCATTAATCCACATATTGAGGTCTCTGCCGAGGAAGCCCTTGAAATAGCGCACAGAGAAGCGTTAAAGAATCTTGAAATGAAAACAACGGATGAGAAAAGAAAACAAAAGATCAAGTGGGTTTTAGAAACACTTGATGTAGTCTATAATCCGATTAATGTTGAAAAATCTCTATTAAAAACATATGCTGGTAACTATGATAACAATAGATATGTTACATTCGAAAATAACTCACTATATTATACTCGCAAAGGGATGGGACGAAAAAATAAACTCATCCCCATAACGGAAAAAAGATTTCTGTTAGATGGTATAGATGATGTGAGATTAGAATTTGTAAAAAATGGTCAGATGAAGTTGCATGTTATTTATGAAGATGGTAGAAGTCAAATATGTAATAAAGTAAATTAGTTGATTTTTCATAAACTCTTTATAGGAAAATAGTGATTCTCTAATGATAGAGTAGTTTGTTCGGGTAAACATTTTGATTGCAAAAATAAATCCCCCTCAGTCCCCCTTTTTCAAAGGGGGAGACAGTTCACCTTTTAAAAAGGGGGACACCGACCATTTTCTTAGTTTCTTTACCCTTCGACTTGTGGTTCAGTGTCGATTTTAGACTCCGCTCAGGTCAGGCACCCGTAGAATCCCATTTTTTCATTGACACACTAATTAGTTTCTGTTAGTGTTAGTAATAGAATTCAGTTAAAACTGTGAACAGGATTTATGGAATTCTTGATGCAAGCATGTTGCGCAGTCATATCTTATTTCTCAGTCTGACACCTGAGAAAAGACAAGAAAATAAATGACACAAAGACCAAATTATTAATAACTAAGTAAGGGAGAATAAGATGAAGAAAGAATATGTTGCTGGTGTGGTGAGAGCTGCTTTTGTAGTTTTTTTGGCTTTGCTTATTGTTATTTCGTGTAGCAAGAAAAAGACAACAGAACCTGATGAGGCACCAGTTGTAGAGATCACCAATCCGGCTGACGGTTCATTTGTAAGCGGGACAGTCAACATTACTGCTAATGCAACCGATGATAATGAAGTTGACAGTGTTCAATTTTACATTGATGATACACTCAGGTCTACGTTAACAGCAGAACCTTATAACTATTCATGGGAGACAACCGGTCTTGAGAATAACTCATCCCACACTATTTATGCCATTGCTTATGATACTGCTGAGAACGAGAGTGTTTCGGAAACTATTTCAGTAATTGTTGTAATTGAAGGTATAGTTAAATGGCGCTATTCAACAGGCGGTACTGTGCGTTCTTCGCCGGCAATAGGTGCTGATGCTACGATCTATGTCGGGTCCCTTGATAATTATCTTTATGCGATAAACCCCGATGGCACCTTAAAATGGTCTTACCAAACAGGCAGTTATGTGTATTCTTCACCGGCAATAGGTGCTGACAGTACCATCTATGTCGGGTCCTATGATAATTATCTTCATGCGATAAATCCCAATGGAACCTCAAAATGGTCATACCAAACAGGCGGTTATGTGTATTCTTCGCCGGCAATAGGTACTGATGGGACGATCTATGTCGGGTCCCTTGATAATTATCTCTATGCGATACACTCTAATGGAACCTTCAAATGGTCTTGTCCAACAGGCAGTATGGTGCAATCTTCGCCGGCAATAGGCACTGACGGTACGATCTATGTCGGGTCAAATGATAATTATCTCTATGCGATAAATCCCAATGGAGTCTTCAAATGGTCATACTCAACAGGCGGTGATGTGTATTCTTCGCCGGCAATAGGTACTGATGGTACGATCTATGTCGGGTCTCAGGATGATTATCTTTATGCGATAAACCCCGATGGCACCTTAAAATGGTCTTACCAAACAGGCGGTTCTGTGTATTCTTCACCGGCAATAGGTACTGATGGTACGATCTATATCGGGTCCTATGATAATTATCTTTATGCGATTAACCCCGATGGTACATTCAAGTGGTCATACCAAACAGGCGGTTATGTGTCTTCTTCGCCGGCAATAGGTGCTGATGGTACGATCTATGTCGGGTCAAATGATTATTATCTCTATGCGATAAACCCCAATGGCACCTTAAAGTGGTCTTATTCAGTAGCCAGTTGGGTGCATTCTTCGCCGGCAATAGGTACTGATGGTACGATCTATGTCGGGTCTGAGGATAATTATCTCTATGCAATTCAGGGTTTAGGATCTCTTGCAAATACTCCCTGGCCAATGTTCCATCACGATTTGAAACATACTGGAAGGGTAGATTGAATGTTGACTGAAAAATAGGGACAGCGACTTTGTCTAAAAACTATTGTTCAGAGGAAACAAAAGGGGTCAGGTCTTCACATTTCACATTCATTCCGGGTGATTATACAAGAAATCTATAATGATATCAAGGGTTTTGCTAAGGGAAAAGGGGACACGTTGGTTTAACAATAAGTTATGCATTGCTTAATTCGTTTTCTTTTTTGATTCTGCAAAAGGAGTTATTCCAATCTCATCCATCAGTAAAGTAACTAACTCAAAGGCTTCCCTTTTTATGATCTCTCTTTCTTCAGAATCTGATATTTCAAGGAAATCAACTATAAAATTGGGACCCACTGAATTAACTGCATCAAATTTTGCTTTTATCTTACCCAAACCTTCTTGCACTAACTTATTTCCAGTAAGAGGATTTATTATTTCTTTTATGCTTTTATGCCACCTGGAAAATTTCTTATGCAGAAGTATATATCATAAGCATATTTTTCTTTCATCCTTGTCCATAATGCCATTCCTTTGGTTACTAAGAATGTACCAATATTTGCCATCTTTACCTTTACTTTATTTTCCGCTCCAGAAGGCAATTTTCCTTTCAGTTCAATTTCAGCGTAGCTATCAAAAACAAGGTCGCACCCCCTTGCTTTTCTAGCCCGAGCGTCCTGTATCTTTTGATGACGTCTGCCTTTTCCTGTCCCACCATATTCACCTGCCAATAAATCTATCTTAACAGTTACTTCCTCTACACTGCGATAATACTGAAAAGGCTGACTACCCTCCTTTTGATAATAGTCTCTTTCTTTTAATAGTTCAACGATGGTTTTATAGGTGTTATCATCGATATTCTTGAAATCTAAAGCAATATCAATATCAAGAGTTCCAGGATATTTCTGCTTTTCCTCCGGAAGTAAAAGAGGCGGGACATTCCCACCAACAATAACGATATTCTCGCGAAATTCGCCGAGAATTGTCATTAATTCCAATAAAACAGAGAAACAAATGTTTACTTTTCTTTCCTTATAATCACTTTGTTTTACCATTGTGGTTTAATCCTCTGCTCCAAAAGGAACTGCGCAGATTCTTCTCCTCGACCTTTATAACCTACAAGGTCAAGATAGAGTTGTATATCACTGACTACAGTAGAATTTTTTATTTCGCGTTTTCCATAGAACACACCATCATCATATGGTTGCATAAGAGTAAAATTTGCCCCAGAATTGACTCTTTTTAGGCCTAAAGAATTTACTACATCCTCAATATTATCTTTAATATATGCAAAACCCCTTGTGTAACGTGCAAAAGGTGCAACGAGTGCTGCACCAGAAAAAAGGGTGAATGCATAGGAAATTTGTTTTTCTCGACAGTATGTTGACAAGTCCTGCTCAATTTCTCTTACACTTTTTATACTGAAGCAGTCATACAGCGTATTTTTGCGGAATGAATAACTATCTGCCCACTTACTCAGAAGTTCTTGGGGACGAAAGAGAACTACATTTCTATTCTCCACTTTCCCATACCCAAGGTCTAAAAGTCGTTCTTTAACCTTAAAAGCTAATCCAAGGCTCACATTTGTTTCTTCCGCCAACTCCTGCACTTTCCAAAGTCTTTTAGGATTGCAGAGCATTACTCTAATAATCCGGGTGGCTTTTCTACTGAAAACTGAACGAAGGGCTCTTTTTTCAATTTTGGGATTAGGATAGTCTTTTCGTTCTATGTATATCTGGTTAAAGTTAATAAGACAATTTCCCGCAGTATCGATATATCCAACACCACTTTCTTTGCATATCCTGGCAGTATCGTTGCTAATAAAGGGGGCTCCTACTATACCATAGGCGTTATTGAATTGAAAAAAATATTCTTTTATCTGTTGAATTGCTGAACGAGTATTCCGAGGTTCTCCCGAGGATTTTACCTCAACGATTATGTATTTTGAAGGAACACCATCATTTACTGAGAACACCAGGTCAGGTCGAGCAATTCCCTGAGGTTCACTTTTATTTATCTCTTCAATCATAAGAGACGGAACACTTGCTAATATATTCTTCACAGCGTTCCTGATTTCTACCGTAAGGTTCTTATAACTTATGTTTTTCATTTTTCTATCCATTCTCTACAATTATTATAATGAAAAAGACCTTTCTTGTCAAGTCTTTTTTTCATTTATTTATGGCTTTTCACCGTTTGGTGAAAGTTTCCAAAATAATGAAACGGTATTCGTAGGGGCACAAAAGGGGTCAGGTCTCAACATTTGACATTCATTCTGGGTGATTACACAAGAAATCTGTAATAATATCAAGGGTTTTAGTATATCTTAGCCTGGCACTATTTCCCCGATTTACCGATTTTTTCTTTTTTTCCTTGACAAATTCATCCAACGTATTATATTTATAGTAAGATAAAGCAGAAACAGGACAGGACAACTCAATCAGCTATCGCTGAATCATAGTTGTCGAAGGAAGATGAAGAACAAACATAATTAAACGTAATAAAGGAGGTTTACCATGAAGAAAAAGAAGGAGAACCTGACCAGCAATTTCGGTATGCCAGTCGATGACGACCAGAACAGTAAGACCATCGGTACTACCGGACCAACCATCATGGAAGATGTCTATTTAGCCGAGAAGCTTGCGCACTTCAACCGTGAGCGCATCCCCGAGCGCGTGGTGCACGCAAAGGGTACGGGAGCCTCGGGCTATTTCGAGGTCACGCACGATGTTAGCAAATATACGAGGGCAAAGTTCCTGTCTGAGATCGGCAAGCGCACTGAGGTATTTGCGCGATTTTCCACGGTAGGCGGAGAGAGGGGTTCTGCTGATGCTGCACGGGATCCGCGTGGTTTCGCGGTGAAATTCTATACCGAAGAGGGAAACTACGACATGGTTGGTAACAATACACCGGTATTCTTCATACGCGATGTTATAAAGTTCCCTGACTTTATCCATACGCAGAAGCGAAATCCCCTGACGAACTTGAAGGATGCCGATATGTTCTGGGATTTCCTTTCACTCACGCCGGAATCCATCCATCAGGTTACGATCCTTTTCTCGGACCGGGGAACACCCTTTAACCACCGGCACATGAACGGGTATGGAGGGCATACCTTCAAATGGTGGAACAAGAAAGGTGAATACTTCTGGGTGAAGATCCACTTTAAGACAGCGCAGGGGATCAAGAACCTGACGAGACAAGAGGCACTGAAACTTTCGGGCGAGAATCCCGACCATGCCACCAAAGATCTGTTCAACGCGATCGAAAAGGGTGAATTCCCGGCATGGAATGTCCAGATTCAGGTCATGGAACCGGAGCAGGCAAAGAATTATAAATTCAATCCCTTTGATGTCACCAAGGTACTCCCCCATGGAGATTTTCCGATGATACCCGTAGGGAAGATGGTTTTGAACAAGAACCCGAAAAATTACTTCTCCGAGGTAGAGCAGGCAGCCTTCTGTCCCGGTAACTTCGTACCAGGTATAGGTCCCTCACCGGATAAGATGCTCCAGGGACGGATCGTATTCTATCACGATGCGCAGCGGTACCGCCTTGGACCGAATTATCACCTGATACCGGTGAATTCACCGAGAGGCGTCAAGGTCAATACCTATCAGCGGGACGGAGCCATGAGAGTGGATGGCAATTTCGGTGGACTGCCAAACTACTATCCGAATAGCTTTGAAGGTCCTGAACCAGAACCCGATGTGGCGGAACCAGCACTGGAATTTTCAGGAAAGGCTGCGCGTCAAAAGTTTGTTCATCCCAACGACGACTTCGTTCAGGCGGGAAATCTCTACAGAAAGGTGATGACAGATGAAGCGAGGGAACACCTCATTGGAAATATTGTAGACCATCTTGGTAACGCCAAGAAGGAAATCCAGCTGCGTCAAACAGCCCTATTCTACAGGGCTGATACCGAGTACGGCAGCCGCGTCGCCAAAGGACTTGGTTTGGACATAAAAGAGGTAAAAAAGCTCGCAGAGAAAAGGTAACATCGAGATAGTGAAATCAAGAGGTCAGATCGTCTCATATGATTCGATTCGGCGGTAAATCGCAATGTGGAATTTAGGGAGAGGGGATAGTGGCAACTACTTAATTTTTAGAAGTTTTGTCGTATAGATTTTTCTTGATTTTGGGTCTTCGAGTTTCAAGAAGTAAACGCCGGCATTTAAGTTAGTGCCAAGTGTGAAGTGCCCGGTATCTAGCGAAAAAGATTTAACCAGTCGTCCACTCAAATCGTAGATACAAAGCGAAATTGGAAATTGGGAAATTGGGAAATTCTTATTTTCCATTTTCGTAATTTCGGGAATCTGCATTCTTATTTCTACCTCTTTTGTAAATGGATTAGGAAAGATGCTCAATTGTGTTCTCTGTTCCCTCTTCTCTTCGGTCTCTTTGATTTCCGTAGCATTGTGGAAGACGAGCATAACCGCATCTGCGAGGACGATGCCAAGTGAATCGCTTCCTGTATCTGTTGCGCCCACGGTGACGCTATCCTCGAAATAATAAGTTCCAAGTTCGTACCATCCAGAAAGCCCGTAGCCCCGCTGGTCAACGATTGTTTCTGTTGTTCCATTTTTATGTTTTACAAAATAGTGCGCATTTTTTACTCTATCTCCGCCCCTGTAAAATTCTGTATAGACAGAAACAGTATCGGGCTGGGTGATATGAATTTTCCAGAATGCCGTATCTCCTTGAACAGCAGCATCGGTGTAGTATGAATGCATATCGTAACCACCTGTTCTTTCAAGCCAACTGCCTTTAAAAGAGAAAACAGTATCCAGGTCATCGTATATCTTTACGGTTGAAGGGAAATCATACCTTGAACCAATGTAGACCTTTACTTGATTGAGGTTTTCATAACCGTTGTTGTAACCGGGCCAGTCATAAAATGAGCCGCTTCCATAATAGTTTGGATAACCTGAATTCTTGTTTCCGTAAGGGTCGTTTGAGATTAACGTGTGTTGAGCTTCGACATATCCCTTTCCAAGGATGATGTGACCTGCAGTCGTGAGTTGCGTCGATACAACAACAGGATAACCGTTATCAATCTCGGTAAGAAACTCAGTCCAGGTAGGAGAGGTATCCATAAATGAATTTATTAAATGCCATATGATATACTGTTCCATATTAGCCCATAATGCTGCTCCGCCAGGGCATATATAGCCGTAAGCACCAAATGCAGGATTACCGCCAGCATCATAACTCATCCAGTCGTATGTAATTTCATTATATGTGTAAACGTCGCTTATATATCTGCCGAATAGACTCATATGCCCGTAAGGCAAGGAGCAGATGGTTGCCCAATTGGGGAGTTTGTTGTAAGTCTGGACAGCCATTACGCAAGAAGTGGGACCGCATGCCCATCCACCGCTAAATGAATCCTTTGTGTCATAGAGTTGATGAAGATAGGGTATATTGAGAATTATGTCTCCCCGTTGCTCCCTCACGGGGAATTTATCATCGGAATTTATCATTTTTTCATCGAGTATCTTCTTTCTTTCAACGATTCTATTATCTTCGATATCTGCTTCGTAGATTGCTCCGTCGATAAGTGAAACATAAAATAGTCTATTATTGTAGAGAGAAGGTTCAGTTTCGAGTTCATCAGGGGTTTGAAAAGCAGTTTTCTTGATGTTCTTGATGTTATAGATGGTAATGTCTGAACTTATGAGGGTATAATGTTCTACTTCCTGTTTTACAAAGCAGATATTTTCATTATCGAGCCATCGAGGAGAATCGCCTGTTCCAATGTGGATAAGGGAATCCTCTTCGACATAATACACGAAAAGTTCTCCGTCGAGAGAAGAAAAGAGAATCTTCTTATCGTCGGGGGACCAGGATGGACCACAGTAACCTAATTTTTCGTCCGTGATTTTCTCCTTTATTTTTGAATAAATATCGATTACCCATAACTGGTCATTTTCATCATTAAAGACAAGAGATTTACCATTATGAGAGATGGGGGAGAGATTTGCATAAAAACCAATATCGAGTTCTATTTCATCCGATTTATCCAGTATTATAACACTTTTTCCCCTGGAAAAAGCCTTTCTACCATCAAGAGAAATGGAAGGATTTCCGCAGAGAGGATACCATTCTGATCGATACACTGGTTCTCTTAACAAAGGATTATAGAAACAAACCCTTTGAAAAGGTTTATCTATCTTATTGGATATTTCCTTATAACCAATTAGATTATTCTCTTCTGAAACAATAAAGTATCTTCCACTTCCCCTTTTATCAGAAATTGTTGTTATGGTTTTGTCAGTTTCATCATAAAGAAAAACCCCGTTTCTCGATTCACTTGAAAACAGGATATAAGAAGGGGGAAGAAAAATGGGTTGGGCAAGTCTTTTCTCCTGGTTCTGCAACGTTTGCGGAATTCCACCAAGAAATAGGAAAGCAACCAGGATATATATTTTGCTGTACATTTTCCCTGTCATAATTTCACGTCCTATCTCCATTCTAATTTTCTATGAAATTTTTTAAGTGAAAAATACCTTGGTTGACGGGTGGTGCATTGGGTTTGTGCTTTGTTTCAAGAAAGACTGATATAGCATCAGGAAAGGTTTCGTAAAGTAGGTTGATATTTGCAGGTTCGTTTTCAAATGCCGCTACAACATCTCCGATTTTTTCGATATACTTCAAAACTCTTTTCTTATAGGTAAAGGTTTTCGCGAATCGTTCAGGTTTCATTATGAGTTCAGTGTGCTCTACACCAATAGGAAAGCCATTTTCCTGAAGGGAAGAAACCGTGCCTTCGAGCATAGCGGAAACATCCCTGCCTGTTAGGTAAATAATGAGAGCACCTGAGTCATGTAAGGTACTTACAAAGTCTACACTCCCCGGAATCGGTTCATCGTATTCGAGATATTCATTTTTAAAAAAGTTTCTTCTCCAGGAATCGAGAATTTCCTTAAGTAGTGTCGAATCTTCGATACACGCTTCAATAAGACTTTCTCTGACTTTATATTTCATTTTATGTGCATTGAGCATTTGGACCCTTTTCTTTAATGTAATGTCCCCTTTTCCTTCTGCAAATTCAAGAAAAATCCTTTTTGATCTTGAACCGTTATCGAAAAGAGTTCCATCGAGGTCGAAAATAACTATGGGAATTTTACCTGCTTTCTTTGTAACACAGACTCTTTCTGTAACATTCTGGAGAAGGCTATCTGGTTGGAGTGATGCTACCAGTAAGAGAAAAATAGAGGGAATCAGGATTTTCTTCTGAATCCGAATAAGATTTTGGTGAAGTAATTCCATTTTCGTCTATGCTAATACACCTAAGCCAAGGCTTCTGTGGACAGGAGCCTCGGGTGACAGGGGCTCAGGAGAACAGACCCTGTGAATCTATTCAGGTGTTCTTGATATGACATTATGAAACAAACAGGCTGTTTGTAGAAAAATTCGGATCGGTGGTCAAATTCACTCCCAGTTTACGCAAACCTTCTTCATCCCCTGGTGTAGGTATATGAGTCATATGAATTTCACACTCTCTTAATTCTCTCAATTTTTCTAACACCAGTTGAGCTGTTGGATTTGTTGTTGCACTGATGCTCAGAGCGATAAGGGTTTCTTCCAGGTCAAGACTTGCAGACCTTTTATTTAAAATATGTTTATCCAGATTTGCAATTGATTCGATTACCGTTAGGGAAAGCAGGTGTATTTTGTCAGGAATATCCGCAAGTTTTTTTGCCGCATTGAGCACCAGGCTCGATGCAGCATGCATAATTGTAGAATTTTTACCGGTAATTATCGAACCATCATGAAGTTGGATAGCTGCACCACAGAAAATTCCTTCGTTACCTTTGTTTTTTTTCCTGGCTTCAACTGCAGCGCGGCGTGCTTGCTCCACCACTTCCCGGTCTTCCTGTTTGATGTTCTGTTTAGCCATCAACAGCTCAACTCTCTCTACAGTATCTTTTTCCACAAATCCCATAACATATTCACACTTGTAACGAAAATATCTCCGTATTATTTCCTGTTTGGCTGCCTGTCGTACAACTGCATCATCAACAATAGCAAATCCAGCGCGGTTAATACCCATATCCGTTGGTGACTTGTACAAAGCTTTACCTACAATCTTTTCTATGATACGCTGTAACACAGGAAATATTTCCACATCACGGTTATAATTGGTTGCGGTTTCACCATACGCTTCTAAATGGAATGGATCAATCATATTATAATCATGGATATCGGCTGTAGCTGCTTCATATGCTATATTAGCAGGATGGCTTAAAGGGATATTCCAGATAGGAAATGTTTCAAATTTTGCATATCCCGATTTTTCTCCACGACGGTAGTCGTGATATAATTGAGAAAGGCATGTAGCCAGTTTTCCACTTCCCGGTCCAGGTCCGGTGACAATTACTAAAGGTCTGTCGGTTTTAATATATTTGTTAGCACCGTAACCTTCGTCACTAACAACCATATCAACATTCGCAGGATAACCTTTTGTGTACCGGTGGGTATAAACCCGTATACCTCTCCGTTCCAGTTTGTTCTTAAATATTATGGCAGACGGTTGGTTGTCAAAGCGAGTGATAATAACAGCCGCGACAGATAAACCCCAATTGTTTAAATCGTCTATTAATCTTAAAGCATCCACATCGTAAGTGATACCGAAATCAGCCCTTACTTTTCTTCGTTCGATATCTCCCGCATAAATGCACAATAAAATATTTGCCTTTTCCTTAAGTTCTTGTAGCAACTGCATCTTTACACTGGGATGAAATCCAGGCAGAACTCGTGAGGCATGGTAATCAAAAACCAGTTTACCACCAAATTCGAGGTAAAGCCTGTTGTTAAACTGAGTCACACGGTCAAGAATTGCTTTAGTTTGTTCCCTTATATATTTTTCGTTATCAAAACCTATATTTGACATATCTATTGTCGGAACCTTTGCCTCATTTGGAGCTACTATATAACACAAAATGAAAAGCTTGTCAAACAATTTTAAAAGCGAGGATGAGAAGAAAGGTAAATTCCCTTGACTTTTATACCTTAAGAAGTTATATTTTGATGATTTTTAAAAGAGATGTTCTCTATGCCAGAAGAAAATCAGGGAAAAAACGAACAGGAAAAAGAGAAGAAAATGGGGCTCCTCGAGCATCTCGAGGAACTAAGAAAGAGGATTATTTATTCGTTTGTTGCAGTTATCATATGTGCTATAATTGGCTATGCAGTTTCTAACTATGTGTTAGAATTTTTGACAGAACCGATTCGTAAACTGATTTTCCTGGCACCAACGGAGGCTTTTGTAACAAAGCTAAAGGTCTCCCTTGTTTGCGGTCTGTTCATTGCACTGCCGGTCATCTTTTATCATTTCTGGAGATTTGTCAAACCCGCTCTGTATGCCCACGAGCGGAAGTATATTATATGGGCGGTACTTTTTTCATCATTGTTCTTCTTTTCAGGGGTGGTCTTTGCATACTTCGTTGTGCTTCCAGTCGGTTTAAGATTTCTTCTGAGTTTTGAGACTGCTAAGTTGCAGGCTACGCTCTCGATTTCGAACTATATAACGTTTATAACGAAAATACTCTTTGCGTTCGGCATTATATTCCAGTTACCCGTTGTATCTTTCTTCCTCACAAAGATGAAAATCCTAAAACCGAGATTCCTGAGAAAAAGCAGGAGAATTGCAGTCGTTTTCATCTTCATAGCAGCTGCGATGCTCACTCCTCCCGATGTCTTCACACAGTTACTGATGGCTGGTCCCTTGATTCTTCTTTTTGAAATCAGCATATGGGTATCTGTGTTTGCTGAGAGAACAAAAAAGACCGAGGGGAACTCTCAATGACGACGTTTGAGAGATGCTGAAACAAGTTCAGCATGACACGAAAGGACAAGTGAAAAAGTCAGGACAGGCTCTAACCAATGCAGGGGACTCACAATAACCAATTCTTTTGAAACCAAAAAGGAAAAATTGCGTATAACCTATTGATGAGAAGATAAGTTGAAAGAAGATATAAATGTCATAAAAGAGATTAGAAATGGAAAAAAGAATGAATTCGCCTGGATTGTCAAGAAATATGAAGATAGATTATACTCATTTGTGCTCAGGATGGTGCGGAACGAGGAGGATGCTTTGGATCTGACACAGGAGAGTTTTATTAAGGCGTTTAGTAGTGTGGACAAATTCGATGAAAGATACTCATTCAAAAACTGGCTTTTTACCATTGCTTCACATCACACAATTGATTTTCTCCGAAAGAAGGGGAAAATTAGTGAGTCGCAGCTTGTGGACAAAGATATTGGTAAACCCTTCATTTCCCATATTGACAGGATAATTGCGGACGAAAGAACAAAGAAATTGGAACACGAGATAGAGCAGCTGCCTGAAAATTATAGAATGGTTATCCTGTTGAAGTACAAGGAGGAAATGAAAATAGAAGATGTGGCAAAAATAATGGAAATTCCTGTCGGAACGATAAAAGTCTGGCTTCACAGGGCGAGAGCGCAGCTTAAGAAAAGGATGGCAAAATAAAATGAGGGAAAAACTTAAGAGGAAGCAAAAAGAGATTATAAAAAACGACAAGGAAGATTTCGAATTTATGACGATGCTCAACGAACTTCCTGATGTTCGAGCACCGCGTAAATTAAAGAAGGAACTTTATAGAGAATTGGGGATTTTTTACTTTCCGCTTCATAAGAGAATATTATCGCTTGTTGGTTTATTCATCTTTACGGGAGCTATGTATCTGTTTGTTCAACGATTGTTTCATAAGTTTGCAGGGAATTTCAGTCTGGAAGCTCTGCTGAAATATATGTCGCTTGTTTACGAAAAACTTCTTCAGTTTATAAGTGTTATTAAGGCTGGGAGACATCTGCAAGATGTATTGTTCGCTTTCACAAATCCATGGATGCTGTTTGGTTTTTCTTTCGTATGTTCTATACTAATTCTCGTTTTCTTAGGGTTAATGAAGGAAAGAATACAAAAGGAGACAATCCTTGTTAAGTTGCGATAAAAAAGAAGTTATTAATAAGAAAGGAGGATAACAATGAAAAATGTAAGATTCATTCTTGCAATATGTGCTCTTTTAATTATTTCCTTTTCGCTTCCTTCGGCAGCGGATGTTCAGGATGCAGATGAAGACACAATTGAGATTAAGAAGGTGAAGATAATTAAGAAGACCGAGGATATCGAGAAGGAAAAAGATTTCTCCTTAGAAGTCGAAGATGAAAGTCAAACAGTAAGAATGGGAGAAGACCTTACTGTGTTAGCAGAAGATACGATACGAGGGGATGCTGTAGTCATAAACGGCAATCTTGATGTTATTGGTTTTGTTGAGGGAGATGCTGTTTGCATTGGTGGAAATCTTTTTGTCTCAGGATATGTTCATGGTGATGCGACAGTAATTGGAGGAAATGCAGATATTGAAGGCACTGCCGTTATTAATGGCGATCTTGTTTCGGTTGGAGGTAGGATTTCTCGTGCAAAGGGTGCAAGAGTTGGAGGTGAAGAAACGAGTATTTCTCTTCCAATAATCCGCTCCATTCTCCCTTTTGCTTTTAAGTTTGTTGGCATCCCTAAGGTAGGTGTACCGTATCATCCCTACATTCATCCTATCGCAAAGCGCTCAATGGGATTTGGTTTACAGCTTATTAAGATCGTCGCTCTCATTGTTTTTGTTTTACTAATTATTCTTTTCTTTAAGGGCGGAGTTGAAAAGGTTTCAGATGCGATAGAGAATCATTTCTGGAAATCTGCCCTTGCCGGATTTATTGGTGCTCTAATTATTGTTCCTCTTACTGTACTGCTTGCGGTGATCATAATTGGAATACCATTAATTCCCATTCTCTGGATCGTAATAATTGCAGGGGTGATTTTCGGTTATACGGGTATTTCATACACTATTGGAAGTATTGCGGCAAGGAAAAAGGGTTGGAAGGATAAGTCACCGTATCTCCTTGCATTAATAGGTCTTGTTGTGATCGAAATTATAGCATTCCTGGGTAGTCTTATAGCAATCCCGGGAGGACCATTTGCAGTAATCGGCGGATTAATAAAAGTGCTTGGTTTTGTAATTAGCTACATTGCCTGGATGATTGGATTTGGTGGAGTCATTTTGACCAAATTCGGAGCAAGAAAATACGGGAAGTAGCTAAGCTGGAAGGGAGAGGGTAAGTAGTCAGTAAACCCCGTCATTGCGAGTCTGAACGAAGTAAAGGCGTGGCAATCTCATATTGACTGGGAGCGAATAGGGGATTGCTTCGCATTTGTGGAGCAAGCCCCGTGTAATAGGAAAATGTTTTGTGCATAATGTTATGACACAGGGCAAGAAGAGTTACTCGCAATGACACCCTTAGAGGAGAATGTAACGGTGTTTACTGATTATTTACGGGAGAGGGTTAAGAGTTAGGTTGAAAGATGAAGTTTCACGGGAGTATCTCCCTCGCAATGATAAGAGAAAATGTCATTGCGAGGGTATTTTTCCAATTACTTATTTTATTTGTATTAGTTTTCTTATCCAGATTTTTTCTCCAGCCGCAACTTTTATGAAGTATACGCCAGAAGGCAATGGTTCGTTCATCTCGATGGAATAATAACCGGGTAAGTAAGTTTCTTCTTTGATGTTCTCGATGAGTCTACCCCTGATATCGTAGAGTCGAGCACTGACAGGTGTTTTTTCTGCAATCTGGAGATTGATACGTGCTCTGTTATGGAACGGATTCGGTCTTATGGAGTTCAACATAGTTACCGAGGGCAACAATATTTGGCTTCCATAAACCCCGGTCAGGGCAATAGTGAATAAACTATCACTGATATCGGACGCAATATTTAATGCTCCATCATATCCTTCGACCTTGATGAGACATTCCGTAGAGGTTGTCTCGGGAATCGTCCAGTGAAAAACCGAATCGTTTCCTACTACATGTGTTACGAATATCGGGTAAGTTGCTCCTCCGTCAAGGGAAAGTGTTATATTAAGGCTGTCGATGCCAACGTTATCATCAGAATCCCAGAGGATATCGTGCACTTCATTGTATACCCAGACTTCTCCACCATTAGGTTCAAGTACAGTGATTAGAGGTAATGAATCGTCTCTAATTTCGAACATGGAATCAGATTCGTCTTCAGCCATATTAAGAGAGGCATCAAATGCTTTAACCTTCATCAGACATTGTGTTGAGGGAGTGGGTGGAATAGTCCATTCATACATTGTATCGATTCCTGGAGGACTTGCTACATAGACCCAGTCAGTGCCACCATTTGTTGAGTATTCAAGACGAACGGAATCGACACCGATATTATCAGAAGCAAACCATCTTATGGTGTCCATAATTCCAATACTTAATATTTCGCCTCCGTTGGGATAGTGCATCACGGTTGTTGGTGGAATTGCATCGTGAATGGTGAAAGTATTGTCAGAGATATCCTCTGTGCTGTTGGGAAATCCATCGTATGCAATTATCTTGACAAGACAATTAGTCGAAGGTGTTTGAGGAATGGTCCATTCATAAATCGAATCGTTCGTTTCTCCTGTGCTTATTGTGTTCCAATCGCTTCCGCCGTTTGTCGAATAGAGGATTGAAATAGAATCGACGGCGATATTATCGGAAGCAATCCATGTTATCGTATCTACCTCTCCGATATTCCAGACTTCTCCTCCATTAGGCATGGTCACCGTTAGTGTCGGTGGAATTAAGTCAGAAAGAATATGTGATGCATAGATGTTCCAGTTTCCGTCTCTATCACTCTGCCAGAGTACCCAGATGTTTCCGGAATCATCGAGTGCTGTTTTCGGGAAAATGTCCTTTCCTACATTCTGCGAGATATTCATGGAATCACCCCACTCACCGTCTTTGTAGTATTTCGCATAGATTTCCCAGTCCCCTGTTCTGTCGGATTGCCAGATGCACCAGAGATATCCATCCTGGTCAACAGCAAATTCAGCGTGTTCGTCTCTTGATGAATCAGATATTACTGAATGGGAATTCGTCCAGGAAATACCGTCATAGTGACTTTCGTATATGTCAGGATTTCCATTTCTCCCGGTGGTCCAGGCAACCCAGATAGTCCCGTCGCCGTCCACTGAAATAACAGGGTCCTGGTCCTGCGCAGTATTGCCTGTAATTCTCCTTATATTTTCCCAGTGCCCGGATGATTCATTGTAGTTTTTAACATATATATTTCTATTGTTTTGCCATCTTTCACTGCACCAGGTTGTCCATGCCATACCTGTGCTGTCAGTTGCCATTCTTGGTTTATAATCGTTTGCCGGGTTAACCGTGACGGCAAACATAGATTGCCATGAAGTTCCGTCATTATATCGGCAGTATATGTCCCCGTTCAAGTGATTCCACCTTTCGAGCGTTATCCATAATCTTCCGCTTCCATCAAGTGTCATTGCCGGAACCATTGCATCTGTTGCCTTACTGCTTATACGGTCAGGAGTGCTCCACCCGGCGTCGTAGTAAGAGGCAAAAATATCGTAGTTTCTTCCATACGCTCTTGCCCAGGAAATCCACATTCGACCTGAAGAGTCGGCGCAGAGGGCAGGGAAGAAATCCCAGTAAATAAAGGGATCAATAATCTCGGGTGAATTCCAAGAACCGTTATCATAGTTCGAAACGCATACTTCTGTTCTTCCATTGGACTGTGACCTTCCCGTAACCCAGGTTGCCCATATACGTCCCTGTCCATCCTTTGCAACATCAAGATAACCATCGGTTTCAGGATCGGTGTCTATTGGTTCGGGATTTGACCAAGAGCATGGCGTATTGATATTTTTGCCTTTTTTTCTTGCTATGCCGAATCCTGGAGTACTCTGTTTTGTCTTGAGTGTTGGGTCTCCACAGATTACCATTCCATAGAACCAGGAAGGATCTGTGATACCCCATTGGGTAAACCATTCCTTGAACGCTTCTCCAATTGAGATACCGCCCGCAAGAGGACCATAAAAATCGTCGAAGTGAAGCATACTACCTACTTTGTCAGAACCGATCGCAATGAGTGAGTTTGTCGGACCGAATATGTAACAGCCACCTGCATAATTCTCCTCAAAGAATCTTGTTCCACTGCATTGGAAAAGATTGAGGAAAAGAAACTCCGGATTAGCGAACCAGTATTCGAAGTTGAACACTGTTCCTGCAAATCCCGAAGTATTTTTGAAAGTATTACCCCAGGGTGAGGAGTGACTACATATCTGCACCCATTCGTATGCATCGTTAAATCTCATTCTAAAGTCACTTGCTACCGTGGTGTTATAGTTTCTAACGACATCGACCGTATCATAGAGTAAGTCGAGGTCGCAGTCTCCAAAACCGTACCAGTCATCGTCCACATAAGCAAGTGCTTTTTGCGGAGTATTGAAACCTCCCATTCTATACTTGTGAGCCTTTGAAAGGTAATTGTTTACAAGGTATGCTTCATTTCCCCAGGTTATCGAACGTGCGTAGATCCTGGCTGTCCAGATTTCCGGTGCCTTATTTCCAGTGTGGTCGTCAAAAAGACCGTTAGCATCGCTATCTATCCAGTTTCCATCGAGATCCATAAGGTAAAGTTCTATCGGGAATTCTTCCCTTCCTTCGGCACTTGACATTTCATACCAGGCAAAAGGGATTTCACCGATAAAGACTGCTCCTTTAAGTTCACTTGAAAGAAGAGAATCCAGATGGTTTCTTACAGTGAGAGGATCTGTTCCTCTCATAGTATCCAGCTGCACGCTGTAACCTTCATTTTCAAGGTCGGAAATGTATACATTTATTGAGTCAATGGTCTCCGCATACAAAGGTGCATAGAGCAAGATGTTGATAAGAGGGGCGCGGTGTTTTGTTTTTGAAACATAAGCATTGCCAAGACGGGAAAATTCTTCGGTCGTTGTTGATTTCCATTCGGTATATGACATAGCTTGCCGTCCGAATGGGTCAATGTAATTCAGCTTCTTCACATTCTCCCAACCAAAAAGAGAGTTGCAGAAAAGTAAAAGCAACAAAACTCGAATCATCTCAACCTCCTTGCAAAAAGTAACAACTTTACTGAGAACCGTGTAACCGAACTTTTATTTTTTCTCTTTCAGATACTTATCAAACCATCCAACGATTCTTTTCAATCTATCAATCCTTCTGTCCGGTCTACCATGCCTGGAAAGACCGTGTGATTCCTCCGGATACCTTAAGAATTGTACTTCTCTTTTTTGAAGTTTAAGTGCAATATAAAGCTGTTCCGCTTGTTCTATCGGAGTTCTCATGTCACCTTCACTATGAATGATTAGAAGAGGTGTTTTCATTCTTTTTACAAATTTCAGGGGTGACATCCTCCAATAATTGTCGAGATTTTTCCACCAGGGTCCTCCAAATTCCCTGGACATCATAAATCCACCATCAGAGGTGCCTGTCATACTTATGAGATTACTAACACACCTCTGACTACATGCTGCCTTGAATATGTCTGTATGACCAATAATCCAGTTGGTCATAAAGCCCCCATAGCTTCCTCCTGTTACTCCCATATTTTTCTTATCTATAGATCTTTTTCTTGATAGTATATCAATTGCAGTCATCAAGTCTTTGTAATCCGGAAAACCCCAGTTGTTTACGAGTGACTTTGCAAACTTTTCTCCGTAGCCCTGACTGCCGTGAGGATTTGAATAGAATACAACATATCCCGCAGCGGCAAGTACTTGAAATTCATGGAAGTATGAGTTTGGGTATTGTGCATATGGACCTCCATGTACTTCCAGTATGAGAGGATATTTCTTGTTCTTTCTGAAATTCGGAGGTTTCAGAAGCCAACCTTCGACATTATCCCCCTTTGCACCCTTGAATGAAAAACTTTCTGGTTTGCATATTCTCAATGTCTTTAGGAATTTTTCATTCATATCTTTTCTGAAATTCAGTTTATTACTACCTTTTTTGGTTACCGAAATGTTTGCTGGAGAGGTAGGAAGCGAGTAAGTAAATGCGATTCTATCTGTTTCTCGATTGTAAGAAAAGTCATTTACCTGCATACATCCTTCGGTGATTTTTTTTACTTTTTTGGTTTTAACGTCGACACAGAGAAGATGGTGATTACCTTGCGATGAAACGCCGAAGATAATTTCTTTGCCGTCCTTTGTCCAGGATGGGGTAACAGAGCCAAATGATTCGCTGAGGTCGTCGACACAAATATTCATCACAGTTTTATCCAATTTGCCTGTTAGTTTTGTTGTTCTTGTTTTATCTAAGGAAACAACCCATAGATAATGATTCAAGCTTCCTGTGTAATCTGTAAATTGGTTGTGACCAACATAGGCAATACATTTGCCGTTTGGAGACCAGGATGGGGTGTGTTTTGGGCCTTTTGGGGTTTTAATTTTCCTTAGATGTTTTCCACTGTAATCGATTGTCCAGAGATCCGAAAGCTGCATATTGAATTCAAAGTCTTTATGTCTGTTTGAAATAAATGCAATCTTTTTGCCATCGGGTGAGGCAATTGGAAAAAAATCGTCCCAGTTACCTTTTGTTAATTGTTTTTTCTTTCTTGATTTTATATTAATAGTGTATATATGAAAGTTTCCTTTAGGTCTGTAACCGCTGCCATCTGCCTTGAAATACATTCTGTTAACTTCTCTTACAAGGGGTGGACTTTTCTTTTCGGTTTTTTTTTCTTTCTTACTGTCATTTCTACGGAAGGAAAAAATGAGGCCCTTGCTATTGGGCATCCAGCGCAGGTTGATAACAATTCCATTTAAATCAGTAATTTTTCTTGATTCTCCACCATTTACCGGTATTACATAAACATTTAATTTTTTGCTCCTGTCTGAAAGAAATGCAATCCATCTGCCATCGGGTGACCATTTCGGTGAAGTGTCGTTCCAGTCACCGTAAGTGAATTGTGAAGTTTCTTTTCCATCGCTCGACATGAGGAATAAATTGGTAAAATACTTATTCTCGCTTTTGTCAACACGTTTTAATGTATATATGAAATGCTCACCATCCGGGGAAAATTCTATGTCGTTTAGCAATTCGAATTTGAGAAAATCTTCTGGTTTCACATTTCTCTTCTTCATCACACCTCCTGGGGCAATATCTATTATACCTAACATCCCGATCTTTTTTAGGATGTTTTTATCTGCACAGTTTAGTATTTTTGCAGACATATGTCAAGAAAATAAATGCAGGATCCGATTGGGGGCTATATGTTATTGTTATATTTTCCCACCTTGACAATTTTGAAAGTTTTCTTGCTGTATTTGTCAAAAAAGAAGTCACCCCTTTTTTTACCAAGCAGTTGAGTCGCAATGGGTGCGGTGTGAGAAACCACTTCTTTATGGGGGTGACGATCCCAGGGGCCTAGAATAATGATTTCCCTTATTTCGTTATTCTCAGAATCCACAAGGGTAATTTGTGTGCCTATTCCAACGCGTCCTTCAATATATTCCAGATCTTCGATGGGTCTTGCCCTGGATAACTCCTGCTTTAACACATTGATCCTATCGAGAAGTCTTCTCTGCTTTTCCTTTGCCGATATATAATCGAAATTCTCACTCAAATCACCCTGTCTTGCCGCTTTTCCTATAGCCTTACTATTAGCGGGTATCTCCGTTTTTACAAGATGGTTTAACTCCTGTTTTTTTTCCTTCAGCGACTTTTTTGTCGAATAAAGGAATTCCTCGGAAGTTTCTTCCCTTAACTCTGGATGTTTTGTTTCCGCAAGTCTTGCGAAGGCTTTCTTATCCTGGGAATCTACATATTGGGATTTCTTAATAATGTTAAGAAGTATTTTTATTTCTTGTTCCGATGATGTGTCGATGACCCATTTGTAGATATCGAAAGCATACTTCGAAAAGACCGATCTTGCCTTTGATCTGGTTTTTTGTCCTGCTTCCTTGTCTGAAACTAATTCAAGCAGAGTTTCAAATAGAATTATGGGCCTACATTTCGTTCTTGTTTTTTCCTCTGTCTTCATAATTTTTCCCAAGAGATAAAGGAAACAAAAAGGGTATTTGTTGGGCGTCTTCAGAACCTTCGAGTGGAGGTTTTCTATTTCGCCCTTTTTCTCCAGAATTCTTTCAGAGAGTGCCCTTAACCAGTTGTCCGTATTCTTAAGAAAGACTATTTTTAGTAAAGAAGGTCTATCATTCGCTATAAATTGGAGCAACTCACTTTTGTAAGCTTTTTTTGATAGTTTGTTCAATATTGTTTCCAGGTCGTCTTCTTGAATATCCTCGAGTAGGGAAGCCAGCCTATTATTCAGTTCTATTTTGTCCCCAGACAATTCGGATTTTGCAAAGGCAAGGTTTATTTTTGCACCTACATTTATGTTTTCATCATCTAAAATGTTCTGCGTCAAAGTCTGCCATCGCTGTTTATCTTTTCGATCTAATTCTTGGTTCGCGATAGACAACAATGGCTCTATTCTTTTTTCAGCTTCCCTTATCGATTCAATATATTCGATAGAGAGTTTAGTTTGTTTTCTAATGGAGGCAAGAGAAAAGAAACTTGTTTTGCCTTTTCCTTTTACTTCAATGCCTTTTGATTTTGAGTAAGTTTTGAGTTTCTTAATGAAATCGCTCCATTCTTCGTCCTCGACTATTCCTGCAAGTAAAGACTTTGCTCTATACTGAGAAATAGGATTTTCCGTATTCAGCATGAGTTCTATTAATCGAATTGGGTTTTCATCCTTTAGGGACAAGAGAAAAGCTCTGTTTTTAATTCTTAAAACGTTGAAATCATCGTCCCTGAGGGGCATTAGGATAGTCAACGCAAGGTTTAAATCCACCGAATGTTTTGGATGGTTTTGAAAATCAATGTATACCTTATTAAACAAAAGATCGATCGATTCTATTTTGCCAATACCCCAGTTTTTGTGCATCACATAGTTTCCCGGACATAGGTTTAGAAGTTCCTCGAGTGATTGAATGGCAATTTCAACCTTTTCGCTTCTTCTGATATTTACCTTATCCAGAAGGTTTTCAATCTCACTGCAGCTCGAGTAAAGTTTTTTATAGTAACCTTCGAGACGTTTTCTCAAATTCGCATTTTTCGGGTCTATTTTCAGCATCCTTTTCGAAATGTCGATTATATCGCGTGTGAGTGGTTCCGTATTCTCCATTAAAACCAGGTAAATGTCAAGCAGTGTAAATGCTTTTTCTTTTTCCTCCAATAATTCCAATTTATCTGCAATTTCTGATACTAAATCTCTATGAATAGTTTTTGTCTCAACCAATTGTATCCAAATATCCTCTACTGTGTCGAAATCTTTTTTCTTGAGAGATTGCAGGATTAGTCTACGCGACCATTTTATCCAGTTTGATTCATCCCCTGTATCTTTGTAGTAATTCGCCAGTTTGCTTGAATAAGTTTCAGGTTCATTTTCCCCTTTTGCAAGAATCTCCCAGAACGGAAGGACTTGTTTTTCAATTCCAAGATTCTCGTAAGCAAGAACAATCATTCTAACTATGTATCTGTCTTTGTTTTTCTTAAAGAATTCAAGAGAAGAGAAAAGCAGTTCTTTCCAATCCTTTCTTTCTTTAAGTTCCCTTAAAGCTTGTTTGTAATCCACAGCTTAATTAACCTTTTGTAATTTTGATTATGATGTTTCTTGATCGGGGTCCATCGTATTCACAGAAAAAAATGCCCTGCCAGGTTCCAAGTAAAATATTACCGTTTTCTACAAAGCAATGCGTATTTATGTTGGTGACAGTTGATTTGATATGAGCATCTGCGTTGCCTTCAAGATGAGAATAATTCGAGTCGTAAGGTATGAGTTTGGTGAGTTGCCTTTCAATGTCATGTCTCACGGATGGATCTGCATTTTCGTTGATTGTTATTCCAGCGGTTGTATGTGGAACAAAAATCCAACAAACACCTTCTTGAATGCCACTCTCTGCAACAATCTTTCTTATTTTCTCTGTAATATCTATGAGTTCGATTCTTTTATGTGTTTCTATTTGAACTGTTTTAGTCAAATTAAGTCACCTCCTACATCACACTTTCCCTGATCCTTTCCTTTTAAGGGAAAGGGTAAATTGCCAACAAAAGCATTCATTATAGAAGATTGTCGGATTGAAGGAATTTAATAAACTCGGTGAATGTGCTTGAGCAAAAAAAAGTGGGGGGCTTAAAGCCCCCCGCTCTTTACTGTGCTATCGGAGTAAAGTGAGTTTTCTTGTCAGCGATCTATCATCGGCTGTCAATCTGTAGAAGTAAACACCTTGTGGTAAGGCATTTCCCTTTGCATCCTTTGAGTTGAATACAACGGAATGAATGCCAGCAGATTCGTGTCCGTTGATAAGTGTTCTTATTTCCTGTCCGAGCAGATTGTAAATTTTCAGGCTGACGTCAGCATCTTTCGGAAGGGCATAGTAAATCACCGCATTGTTCTTTACGGGATTCGGATTTGTGGGAAGCAATGACAGAACATAGGTTTTACCTTCGATTCCTTCGGATACTGCCTGAGGATCATTTGTGTGTGCTCTTACAAGCATTTCCCATGTTTCTCTGTCTCTGGATGGAGCCCATGTTCCTGTAAATTCCCATCCACGTCTTGAGAAAGGACCGACATCTTCCATCATAATTCTTGGGAAACTGTCGCCTACCTGAATCATACCGACGTAGAACTTGCCATCCGAAATTGTGCCAGGACCTGAAGGAATATTAACAAGATAATGATTGAAGCCTGTCCCTGCGGGAACGAAGATGGTGTCCGCATAAAGTAATGTGCCGGGTGAACCATTATTTCCGTCGTCATCCAGAAACAGAATTGGAACGTTACAACTATTGGTTGACGACATTGCGAGTGAAATTTGATTAATCGTAATTGGATACTGGGGTGGTTCAAATTCCTGCCCCCATCCACCTCCTGCACCGAGCCATGCATATCCACTTGCACTCGCTGGATCGGAATCGTATGTCATCCAACCCGGAAGATTCAGAACTTCAAACTCTACATCTTTGGAGTTATTCGTGGGGTTAATATCCCCTGTGAGGTGGGTTTGTATTAGTGTGAAATAATCGTTAACCGAAGATGGTGTCCAGTCGGGGGTAAAGGTAATGGTTGTCTCCGAACCTGCGACCATAGAGGCAACGGTAACGGTATCCGTGTAGTGTGTAGTTCCAGATGTATCCCATAGAATGGAAGTAACGGTAAAAGTACCCGCATCTACATTCCCATAATTGCGTATAGTAGTCGTTATTGCGTAAGGTTCTCCCGGGAACAGGAAAACGCCCTTACTACCGGGCGTTACGGCATCCTTTATGCCAATGTCAAGTGCCTGGTAACTCGTCGAATCGGGTGGAATAAATTGAACGGCGTAGTTTGGTAATAGGTCAGGATTTTTATTGAGGAAAACCTGAAGTCCGACATCACCTATTACATCTTCAATGCCTGCACAGTCAGAACCACCGTAGAATTGTCCTGATTGTGGTCCGTACTGGAAGTAGATGCAGCTATCAGCTCCGGTGAGTATTATCTGGAAGGAATGTTCACCAACAATTCCTCCGCTTGTCCATGCGGGAACTTTTATGAAAGATACAATGAACGTGTCAACATTATTTGAATAATAATAGCATTCTGCCGGTAATCCATCCTGGAAAGTCAAATCCGCTCCAAGGGGTATCACTATATCATTGGGAACAGCTGTATTTGGAATAAAGAAACCGCTGGCACCCTGTGGAGTATAAACATTTGCATCGGAGAAAGAAATACCACCATTTGACTCAACCCAGAATTCGTTGACCGGGTACCAGTAGTATGGAAAATCGAATCCAATCGGTATCGGACCGACATTGTTGTCGTCACCAAGGCCAGCTACAGCGTTACCTATAGTAGTGATGTCAATCCAGTTGAATGTTGGTCCACCAGTTTCATCGCTATCTATCCAGGTATAACCAAAGGAATCTGGACCACCTGAACCAAGAATTGAAGGCCATACATTGTTGGCATTACGATTTGTCTGCATTCCGAAAGCAAGTGTTGCTATAAGAAGAAAAGCTACAATCGTGAAAAGTCTCATTCTCATCTACTGCCTCCTTGTTTTATTAAAAATGGTTGAAAACTCTTTTCACCTCCTTTCATAGTCGAATTAATGCCATTCATACTAACATAAATTGGGAAATATTCAAGCACTTTTTTTTAATAAAAACTTTAACCAAGATTTTTTGTTTATCGTTCTTCGCGAAAAGCATTCTCAAAATACTGAATATCGGCGTCTTGTCTATTTTTCTTGATAGAGAGCACATCAAATCTAACATCTTGTTTGTCATAGAGGTTCTTCGATACAAGATAGTATTTTGCTGTTTTTATGATTTTTTTCCTTTTTCTTTTATCCACAGCTTCTTCCGGATTGCCGTATCCGGAAGACTGTCGTGTTTTGACTTCAACAAAGGCAATAAGGTTTTTTCTGCACGCAATTATGTCGATCTCGCCAAGCCTGGTTCTATAGTTTGTTTCAAGAATACTAAATCCCCGTTTTTTTAGAAAGATTACAGCTGTTTTTTCTCCCTTGTCTCCGACTGTTTTTCTATTAATCATGAAATTCTGTTGCGTGTTCCGATAGAAAAAAAGAGAAAAATATTGGAAGAAGAAAATTTCATTGCAGTCACCAAATTACAAATCTACAGCGGGAAGTGACACTCTCAGGTTCTATTAGGTTTTGAAAAGTAAAGTTTAACTGGATTGAAACTTTTTCTGTGGATCTTACAGGGACCCACTTTTTGGAGTGTTTCGATATGATACTTTGTTCCGTATCCCTTGTTCCTGGAAAAATCATAAACAGGAAATTCAAGGTCGTATAACTCCATAATTCTATCCCTGAAAACTTTGGCAATTATTGATGCTGCTGCAATCGAGAAGCACAAATTATCACCCTTTTTTATTCCAGTTTGTGGAATGGGGAGACCAGGGATTTCAAAACCATCGACCAGTACATAATCAGGAAGAAATCTAAGTTTGTCAATAGCGCGATACATAGATTCGAAAGTTGCCTTCAGAATATTAATTTTGTCTATTACCTGGGCATCCACGCAACCCACTGAGAAAGCGATTGCATTGTTTACGATATCACTGAAAAGACTTTCTCTTACACGTGGTGCAAGTTTCTTGGAATCTTTTATGTTCTTATTGCAGTATTTTTTGGGAAGGATGACTGCCGCGGAGCAAACAGGTCCTGCAAGAGGGCCCCTACCAACTTCATCGATTCCAGCAATGAAATCAATACCATGTTTCCACAATTTTCTCTCGAAACGTCTCATCTTACCTTGCTTCCTTGATTTTTGCCTTCTTTCCTTTCCTTGTTCTCAAATAGTAGATTTTTGCCCTTCTTGTTTTTCCTCTTCTAAGTACCTTTACATTTTCAATATTGGGTGAGTGTAAGGGGAATATCCTTTCGATCCCTATTCCCTGGCTTACTTTTCTCACTGTAAAAGTTTGGCTTGTTCCTTCTCCTCTTTTCTTGATCACGGTTCCTTGAAATCGCTGGATCCGATTCTTGCCTCCTTCTTGAATTTGCACGAAAACTTGAACTGTGTCTCCCGAATTAAAAGAAGGCATTTCTTTCTTGGGGGTTTCTTTCTTGCTCACCTTTCCTCCGTTATATCTTTTTTGAATTCAATAGATCAGGTCGACTATCGATGGTTTTTTTCATAGATTCTCTCTCTCGCCACTCTTCTATGCTTTTGTGATTTCCCGAGAGGAGGACATCTGGAACGATCATACCCTTGAAATTTCTTGGTCTGGTGTAGTAGGGAGCGTCGAGTTTTCCGGACATAAAAGAATCGCTCTCTGCTGAATCGAAGTTTCCCAATACATTGGGTTGCAATCTGGAAATTGCATCAATCATTATCAATGCAGGTATTTCGCCACCACTTGTTACGTAATCTCCAATAGAAACCTCTCTGTCGATGAGGTATGTTCTTATTCTTTCATCCACTCCCTTGTATCTACCGCATATAAGTACTAAATGTTTCTGCTCGGAGAGCTCGATGGCAAGTTTTTGGTTAAATCCTTCTCCCTGGGGGGAAAGAAGAATAACTTCGCTCTCCTCTGTTCTTATAGCCTGAAGCGCATTGAATATAGGTTCTAATTTCATAATCATCCCAGCCCCACCGCCAAAAGGATAATCATCGGTTGTTTTTGCTTTGTCTTCCGCGTAATCCCGGAGATTATTAATCTGAAGCTGGAATTCACCCGAGTCAATTGCCCGTTTTATAATAGAATGTTGTATGGGTGTTGTGAATATTTCAGGAAAGATTGTCAATACATCGATTTTCATATTGTAAAACCTGTAGTCAACAATAACTTACTTATAACTTCGCTACATAAAATTCTCTATTATATGACTTGTTTTTAAAGAGAAGAAACTGCTCCAATACAGTTATCCTAATAATAAATTTAGTGAGTTTTTCTCTATCAATTACTGGCATTTATTCAAGGATTTCAAGAACAGCTCTTTTTCCTGATTTCATTGATGCAGCAGTAATAATGGTTCTTATCGCTTTGGCAGTTCTTCCTTCTTTACCAATGATCTTACCTAGATCTCCGGAACCAACCCTCAGTTCAAAAACCGTCGTTTTTTCACCTTGAATTTCCGTAACTTTGACCATTTCTGGAAAATCGACAAGTGACTTAGCAATACGCTCTACCAGGTCTTTCATCCCTTAGTCCTCCTTTTCCGTTTTTTCCGGTGTGCGCTTTGTCTTTTTCGTTTCATCCTTCTCGGGTTCTTGTTGTCTTTTCAGTTTCTTGTATAGACCCTTAACTGTATTTGAAAATTGAGCTCCCTTTTTCTGCCAATCTTCAGCTTTCTTAATATCGAAAACAATATCGTCCTTATTTCGCGGATCGTAGTGACCGATATTTTCTATAAACTTTCCATTTCGAGAATTTCTTGCATCAGCTACGACAATTCTGTAATAAGGTTTTTTCTTGCTCCCAATTCTCCGTAATCGTATTCTAACTGCCAAAGATCATTACACCTCCTTTCAACAAGTTTTCGTTAATATAACACAATAAATGCTTCTTGTCAAGAGCTTATGTCAAATTTCTTTTTCAGATGTAAACAGGTTAGTAGCTACATATTCGGTAAGAAACAATTACTCTTATATTTTTGTTGCATTTGGTAACTTAATCTGGTATAATGCTTTTATTGTTATTCATACATCAGAGCAAAGACATCCAAAACTGGCTTGTTAGTTAATCGAAAAAATTGTCTTTTAAATTCTTTTATCGTATTCTAAAATCTGCGGAATCATCTATAGTAAACATTATACCGGGAGTGAATATGAGAAAAATTATAATCGCAGGTTTTGCTTTTTTCCTAATTATCAGCAATGTTAGAGCAACATCCGTTCGCATTATAGGAATGGGTTCGCTTGAACTTATTGTTGAAGATGAGACAAACAGGGTTAATCTTTTTGATTACGGTAAGAACGTTGCAGGATTCTATAGGGACGAAGTAGAGTCGAGCATTGAAGCGTATATAACACGTGGTAACATTAGTAATTCGGATTCCAGTGGAACCGGAGAGCCCGAGGTGAGTTACTGGGGGGTTAATCTTCCATATCTAGATTTTTTTTCTGCCCTGATTGACTTAGGGACGGGAGTTAATACATTTTCATCGGAGTATGGTATTCCAGCAGGTGTGAAATTCAATTATAGAACCGAGGATGGTTTCGCAATCGGTGGTAGTGGCGCATACTCTTCATCAAATTCCAGGTATGAAAGCTGGGACAGGGAAGATAAGGTATCGATGCCTTTGGCAAATATTCTGTTCTCAAAGGATTTCGGCGTATACAGCACTGGTGCAGCAGCTGGATTCGGCAAGATAACATATGCGAATAAGCAGGACAGTAGTGAAATGAATGCTTCCCTTAAGGGTTTTGAGTTGGGAGGTGCAATGCACCTTTCACCAATGTTCGATGTTGGTATTGTTGTTGGAATGGCATTTCCGGGTGCGGATTTAGAGGATTCCTGGTATAAGCAATCATTTCAGGGAAATGTTTTCTCGATGGGTGTCCAGAGTATTTCACGTATTCCGGGATTGCTGAAATTAGGCGTTAGATTCGGTGGAATATCATCATCGCTTTCTGGCAGAACCACTGTTGGAAATGTAAGCATCGAATCTGGAGATGTGAACAATATGAATTTCGACTTCGATTCAAAAGTACTTTTTTCTTCAATTCTCACTCCAATGAGAGCAGTGGGCAACATTAGATACAGAAAAATCCATACAACAATCAATGATAGTTTATTGCTTGGTGTCGATAATTACCTGTCCGTCACCAATTTAGGTTTTGGTGTAAGTTATGCTTTACCTTTTCTGACACCAGGAATCCAAGCTAACATTAGAAACCAATCTTTGACTGACAATTTAGGCAATCGAGAAACCATGGATTCCAACATGTGGAGTATACGCTTCGGTGCTGAGTTAGATTTAAGTATTATGAGCCTTAGAGTCGGCTATGTTACTGATAAAGAAGATCCAGACAGAAACGTGGAAAACGATGAGCGAAATTCGAGGAGTATAACACTTGGGACTGGACTATCGTTACCCTTCAAGATTGATATTGCATATGTAAACAAAGAAACAAAACCCCTGGGCAGCCCCACAAAAAGCAAAGAAACAGATAATGCAGTTTACTCAGCTCTCAATTTCACTTTTTGAGCCATGAACAACGGGGTAGGAAAATTAAAGAAACTAGATTTAGAGAGTCATTTGATGCAGAAGAAATAATCAGCGAAATTTCACAAATATTTGCTATAAAGAAGAAAGAAATACTTGGAAAAAAGAGAGGGAATATTTACCGTCAGTTAACGCTATATTTTCTTCGGAAGTTCACTGATTTATCCTTAAACGAGATAGGAGAATTATTTTATATGGATTATACTATTATTTCTATGGCTGTTAAGAGATTTGAAAAGACCCTACCGTTATGATAAGATTGACGGTTGACTGTATAATAGAAATTGATGGCAAAGTTGTTCTAATTAGGAGAAAGAATCCTCCTTATGGTTGGGCAATTCCGGGTGGTTTTGTTGATGAAGGTGAAACCGTTGAAGATGCCGTAAGAAGAGAAATGAAGGAAGAAACCAATCTTTCTTTGCATAACTTAAGACAGTTTCATGTATATTCTGATCCAGCTAGGGATCCGAGGGGACATACCGTTTCAGTTGTGTTTACAGCTACCGGGAAAGGAACACCGAGAGCTGGCGATGATGCTAAAAAATTAAGTCTGTTTTTGGAAGGTTCTTTGCCAGGAGATATAACCTTTGACCACAAGAAAATTCTATCAGATTATTTCCTCACAGGATGAATGTTCAGCTAACTTGTTTCCTCTAATTTAAAAGAATTTATTCGAACAGGGATTTCAAACTAATTTTTCGGCAATTTTATTCTATGATATTTATATTGTATCGGGAAGTTAGTATCTAAATTTAAATTTAATACCTAAATTATAATTTCCGTCCTCGTTTCTTTGACCGACAATATAACTGCCTTTCCATATTTTGTATTCAATTTCTAACTCATCCTTGGAGGCTGCAAAGATATCGTGCGTGACTCCGAGATAAAGGTCTTTTGAAACGTATTTTCCAACTGTTAATTTTGCTGTCTTCTGAGGTCCGATAAGTTTCGTTTCAAGGTCGATAGCATCGATTCCAAGGCTTGATTGAAATTCACGCAGTAGAGTCTGTCTTATCCAGTAACTGGCTGCCCTGTCAGAAAGACTGCCAACATTTGCCAGGGAAGTAATGTCCTCTAACGATATCACATTCAAGCTCAAGAGGAGAATTATATTCTCCTCGGTGAGCGAGGAATTCAGAGAAGTTAGACTGAAATTTGGTTCCTGCATTGTTCCTGCAACATTCAAGTAGACTATTGTCGTTGTATCACGCGGGTTGGAGTTTTTGTCCGGTGAGTATGTGTAGCGTACTTTTGTCTGTGCGCGAAGATCTATCTCTGGATTCAACTCGGGAGAATTTGTGAAATCAAAAACTCCTCTGTCTATTGAAAAAGTGTGGTCGAGATAATATATGAATCCCCTTTTTGTTTCAAACGTACCCGAAAGTTGAGGTGCGTTTCCTGTTCCTTTTGCATATACTTTGCCATTTAGCTCCACGTCAACATCTTCGTTTTTAAGCCAGACATCACCTTCTTCTGCAGAGATTACCACATCGTAGGAGAAATCCCCTTTTTTTATTCCCTTTTCGCTTCTTCTTCGGAATGGAATTGTGATATCACCTTTTTCTACGTTTACTTTCCCCGTTAGTAAGAGTCGTGCGAAAGGACCCTGTAGTTTCATTTCTGGATTAACAATAAGATAAATGTCCTTAAAGCCTTCAAGTGGTATATGTTTTCCAGAAATTGTCAGGTCTATGGTTTTAGGCTTGATACCGCGGAAATCGACTTTTCCAGAAAGGTTCAAATATCCGTCTTCAACAGTTGAATGAATCTTTTTTGTCACTATACCGTGTTCTGAGAGTTGAAAATATCCATCTGTGTTCTTCAGTCTCAATCCAAGAAAAGGTATGTATAGATTCGTGGAATACAGTCTCAGGTCTCCCTTCAGGTCAATTTTTGCAAGAGTTCCTTTTCCTCTTATTGTTCCGTAAACCTTTCCTCCTTCATAGTGGCAAAATCTCTCGAAGGGATAGAAGATCCAGTCGCCGAGGTCTTTTGCCGTGATCACGAAATCTATTTTACTATTGCTGTTTTTACCTTTCCTGAAAATATCTAAGGGAATTGTTGCCTTTGCTTCGGAGATTTGATCAGCTTTTAGAATCCTGAAGGAATTTATCCTTATTTCATCATTTGAATAATCAAATTCCCCTATCATTTTATCTGCAAACATTTCTTCCAGAAAAAAGTCATTTACATTTAGGCTTAGACTTAGTGCCGGTTCCCGGAAATTTCCTTCTCCCGTTAGCATAAAATCCAATGTTCCACCGATATCTTTCTTCATCTTCAAAAGCTCTGAAATGATTCTGAGATCAAGACTATCACCAGATATTAAGATTTTGTAATCCATATTTTTGCTTACATTAAGTGACGTTGATATTGGTATGTTGGCGATAAACAACTCAGCATCATTCATTTTTAGTTCTTGTTTTGTTAGCTCGAGTTTAAGGATTTTTCTATTCTTAATTTCTGCTTTTTTGTATCTAAAATTTATTGTGTCGATTAAAAAGAAGGTTTTACCATCTTCGCTTTTCAGATTCACATCGGCACTAAGATCCATATCCTTACCTTCCGAAGAAATAGAGAAAGCCCTTATGATAGAATCTGATTCTATGGAAAGTGTGAGGTTATCAAGATGTGTGTTTATCATATCAAAATTGCTTATTGTTATGTCAGAATGAGCATTTGAAATTCCGAAGTTAATCGAGGCGCGTATATTTTGTGCTTTTAAGGTTTTGAAGGCAGGATTGGAGTATACTATATTTGCTTTTGCACGTCTTTTTCCCCCCGTTTCCTTGTAGTAGCCCTCCATAGTGAGGAATCCCCTTATATCGGTAATTCCAAAGAGTTCAAGAATTGGCGAAATATTGAAGTGGTTGGCGTTTATTGTCAGGTCTTTGTCATCTCCCCACGTTCCGTTTAATTTCAGTCTTTCCACATTACTGTATAGGTCGAGTTTTTTGGCAACTATTACACCCTTCTTTATTTCTAAATCTGCATTCAACGAATCGAATATAATATTTTTGATGTAGCTGTTTTCAAGATGAGCCTGGAATTTAGTTTTTTGTTTTCGATGGTCTTGAACGTTTTCACACGTTAGCTTGATTTCTCCTGATATTTTTGCGTTCCATTTCTTGCCGAAGGCTGTAAGGATTTTATCAATGATTAGATTCTCCACATTAGAAGCGATTTCGAAATCTCTACTTTTGGTATCATAGGTTCCAGTTAGTTCTAAGTTTCCATGAGAGGATTGCATGCTTAGTTGATTTATGAGTAATTTGCTTTTTCTTAAGGATGCGCTAAGGGAAACCATTTTAACAGTATCTTCGTTATAGGTTAAGTTCTTTATTGACATATTGGTTTGAGCTTTAATATCGTCAGCTTTTCCCTCAAGTTTCAATTTACCCGTTAGGTTACCTTTGATAGTTTCGTTAGAATTAGTAAATGCCCTTAAGAATTCGTCCAAGGAAATTGTTACAATATTCAGGATAAGGGGTTTTTCGTTATCAAAAAGATTTCCTGAAATGTATATGGAAGAATTTGACGTTTTAAGGATGCAGTCAAGAAAACTAATAATATCGTCCTTGAAAATGAATGTGCTTGTGAAAGACTTTATGTCAGTTATATCTTTTATTCCTGCATTGCACTTATTTATGTATACCACTTTCTTGTTAGGCATAAGGAGTATTTTCCCATCCATATTTACATTATTAAATGTGTAAGTCCTGTCCTTTGATTTTAGTCTGATCTCCCCCTTTACAATGGATATGTTCTGTAGCGAGATGATATTTCCTGTTTGATTTCCCTTAGCTTTGTCTTCTTTTTCAGTCACTTTCCTTTTAATCAAATTGGAAGATATTTCTCTAAAGTCGAAACAGGGTTCGTAAATGAGAATCCTTTTAACGGTTTTTACACGCTTTAACATTGAAAAAAGATTAAATTCAATTGTGACCTTTTTTGCACTCCCAACTTGAATAGTATTCTTATCGTAGATTTTTATGTCATAAAAAGTATAACCGGTTAGAATATTACCTTCCGTTTGTTTAATTTCGACTTTTACATTGAGATTGGATTCAACGATGTTCTTGAATACATCTTCAATCTTTGTTTTTACTATATCGCTTCTCGTTGCTAGAAAAGAGAAAATTGTGAGTATTAGAGACAAAAGAATTAGAATTGAAAAAATGGGCCACAATATTTTTCTTTTTCTCATCTTAGTACGCATTACCCAAAGCAAAGTATACATTACCCTTGTAGGTTTTTGTTCTATCGGTTAACCTATACCCATAATCGAGTCTTACGGGACCGATAACTGTGTTGTATCGTATGCCAAAACCTATTCCGACTTTTATGCTTTTCAAGTTTATATCTTCTTTATTCAACCACAATCCACCCCAATCAATGAAAGCCGCACCGCCAAGAAGTTTGTAAATGGGAAATCTGAATTCTTCTCCTCCGTTTAAAAGGTAAATACCGCTGTGTTTTCCTCTTATGTCTGGAGTACCTATTGAGCTTTGACTGTAACCTCTCAGGGAGCTCGCACCTCCAAGTTCGAATCTTTCATCTACTGAAATTGAAGTTCCTGTGTTGGAACTTAATGTTACGGTATATCCCATTTTCAAATTCGACGCCATTACTGAGCGTTTAGTAAACCTTCTGTAAAGGCTTAAATCCTGGATATATCTTATAAAATGATTATCTCCCTTAAGAATGCCACCTGCAAATTCGGCAGAAGTTAGTGAGAGCAATCCCTTGCGAGGATTAAAGATATTATCTCTTGTGTCCCTTAAGTATGACAGGAGTATAGAATTTGTCAATATATTTTCTTCTGGTTTGTAATCACCTATGATATTTATCAAAGCCTTCTTAAACTTTAATTCCGCTGTTACATCGGTGTATAGATTGATCGAATATCCAATTCTAGAGTTTATTCCATATATGTTGCCAAAATATTGAGAACTATTTGCATTCTCTGTTTTTGTTGTAACTTCTCTTTCATTGTAAAGATTCAAACCGAATCTTACCGGCATACTAAAGAGATATGGTTCCGTATAATTAATGTTTAGATTTCCCCACTCTTCCTTTCTGAAGTTGAATGTGTATGTGTAATCAGCATTAATGGATTGATTATTATCGAGAAGGTTATCGTTACCCCAACCCAGATTCATTGTTATTCTATTCGGTGTTTGAAATGCTGTTCCAAAGGCAAACCACTTTGTTTTTCCCTCAATGACCTTGAAGATGACTGTGACTTTATCCTTTCCGTCCTTGGTGCCTTCAATTTCTGACTTCACATCATAGAAGAGCCCTGTCGCATATATCTTTTGCTGTGAGGAATAAACCTTTAGAGGAGAGTAAACATCCCCGGGTCTCAAGAGTATTTCTCTCTTTATTATTTTACTTCTTACTGATTTATTCCCGAAAATTTTTATGTCCTTCACAAAAACCTTTTTACCTTCTTCGATGGTGAAAGTAAGATTATTGTCGATAAGAAAAACATCTTCCCGGGGGGTTTTGACTTCAGCATATATGAATCCTTTTTGTGCATACATAGAAGTAAGATTATATCTAGAGGTGAAAATTTTAAGATAATCGAAAGGTTCTCCTTTTCTTATGATAATTGTTTTCATTAATTTGCTTTCAGCTATAGTTTCATTTCCAACGAAGGTAATGGATTTTATAATCGCTCTTTGACCTTCATCGATTGTGAAATAGAGATTGATAACATTTTTTTCAGGGTCAAACTCCCCCTTTTTAGCAATGATCTTTGCAGAGAAAAATCCTTTCATTCTATAGTATGACAGAACATTATCAAGGGCAACCTTCACTTTGTATTCATCATAGATATCACCCTCTTGTATTATCTTCATCGCCTTCTTTAATTGTTTCTCGCTTATGGAGTTTGCACCAACAAAAGTGATTTTCTGAATGGACAATTCTTGCTCTTCGGCTTGTGTAGTTATTCTTTTTGGAGTACATCCGGATATCAAGAATAGGGAAGAAAGACAAATGAGAATTGTTAACGAAGTTGTCAAGAAGTTATATTTGTGGTTTTTCATTATTTCAAATTATAAAAATCAATACAATTTTTTTATCTTAACACCTGTGTAGTAGTGCTTTAATATTTGTTTGTAACCAAAACCTTTTCTTGACATCCCAATAGCACCCCACTGACACATTCCGCATCCGTGTCCTGCACCCTTGCCGGTTATGAAAATACTGTCATTTTTTTCTTCGATGAAGAAGTAGTTGCTTGGAAGGACTCTATCCTCTATTTTTAGAACTGTTCTTATATCAAAGCCTTTAAATTTGAATGTTTGAGAAGGGGTATTGACTATTAGTGTCGTAACTCTTTGTGAGATTGGGTTTTTTAGAGTTTTAAACAACGTAATCCTGGTTGAGTCTGTACTGGTAAAGGAAGTGTCTCCAGGAAATATGTTTTTTCTAAGTAAATTGTAGAAGTCGCTTTTTGAAAAACTTCTATACCAGGTATATAAAGGAGAGATGTGACAAAAGATGTCTTGGTCGGTGCCAAACTGTGGTTTATCTTCCACGCTCATAAGATAAGGCACAGATTCATTTCCCCAATTATCTCTAACATCGGATGTTCTTCCACCACAAGTCGATGAATATTTTGCTTCGATAGGTTCATCTTTGTAGGTGATTATCTCCCCGAAAGTCTGATTTACCGCACTATCTGCAATTGGATACCGATATTCCATCCCTCTATAAACCTGGTCATAAATCGTTGAGACAACATCAAATCGTTTTTTTTCTTTCAGGTTTAGATGCTTTAAAGCATATGTTCTCGCTGCTACAGCTTGAGCTTTGATTGCTTCTAACTCTTTCGGTGTTCTCATCCCAATCTCGTGAGGCACAACACCTTTTATGTATGTTTCCATGTCGACCTGGTTGACTATTGAGAGGTTCTTGTCTTTATAGATTGTAATTTTACCTATGTATCCGGTTCCATTTACAAAAATTGGAGAATTTCCCTGGGTTTCAATTGATAAAGGAAATCCATAATTCTTGTTTGTAGTAATATCCATTGTATCGGATGCCTTCGTTTTGAACCTGGAAAAAGGGCTTTTTACTTCGATTTCCGCAGTCGAATGAATATTTGCCGAAGTTATGTTTTTGGAAATTTGGACTCTTACGATGGGAACGCCAGATCTATTCGTTTTATACATCCCCTGCTTTGCACAACCAAAAAGAAGTGAGAAGACCGTCAATACGACAGGAAGCAAATTTCCTATCTTTTTTCTTATTCTTGCGCAATGCGTTCCATTCCAGTAGATTTTTTTGCACACTTCACAAAAGAAAAATTCGCTTTGAGTATTGAAAACATAAGGGGGGATTTTTCCTTTTATACTATCTTTTGTTATGGATTTTATCTCTGAATTGCATATGGAACATCTTGTTAGAATTTTCAGGGTTTTGTTAAGAACAATTTTGTTGTTCAATTCCGCAATCTGATTTTTCAGTTCTTGTTGCTTTAGGACAATGAGTTGAATATTTTTGGTAGTTTCCAGTTTTTTCGAGCGTGTAATTATGGTTCTTCCCGTTTTTAAGGCAAGATTCCTCAAGTTAGCTGTATTTGTTTCACCTGCGTATAGAGCATCGATCCCCATTAGACGTAACCATTTAGTAAGTTTGCCGCAAGTGGAGTCAAGTATGAAGGTTTTGCTCATTTTCCATTTTTTGAGTAACTTTGTTTCTTACGATTGGAGGTGAATATCAATGCTCAGTGCAAAAAGTGTTTTAATGTTTTCTGCGGAACTATACCACTCTCTTTTTCGAGTTTCTTAATTTTCGTCTTGCGAGTTTTCTCATCCGTTTCCAAGTTTCTCAATTCCTCCCATATAGGGAAGTAAGACTTCTGGAATTCTTATACTACCATCTTTTTCCTGGTAATTTTCGAGGATGGCTATAAATGTTCTTGGTGTTGCCAGCCCTGAGGAATTAAGAGTGTGAGGATATGTTAGTTTTCCTTGTTTTTTCAAGCGAATATTTGCGCGTTTTGACTGAAATGCTTCGAAATTGCTTGCCGATGAAACTTCGAGAAATTCCTGAGATCCTGGTGCCCAAACCTCCAGGTCATAAGTTTTAGCGGATGCAAACGACAGATCTCCTGTGGAAAGTAGAACAACCCTATATGGAAGTTCCAGCAACCTAAGAATTTTTTCGGAGTCTTGTGTCAGGGATTCGAGTTCTTCATATGAATTATCTGGTTCAACGAACTTTACAAGTTCGACCTTGTTGAATTGATGTATCCTTTTTAAACCCTTTGTTTCCTTTCCATAAGATCCTGCTTCCCTTCTGAAGCATGCGCTGTATGCAACATATTTCAAAGGTAAATCTGATTCTAAAATCGTGTCATTCATATGAAGGTTTGTGACTGGAACTTCAGCAGTTGGATTTAGAAACATATCGTCCTTCTCCACAACATACATATCATCTTCCAATTTGGGCAGCTGTCCTGTTCCAAACATTGCTTTTCTGTTGACAAGGAAAGGTGGAAAAATTTCCTTATATCCGCAACTTGAGTGAGTATCCAACATGAAATTGATGAGTGCTCTCTCAAGACGCGCACCAAATCCCATGTAGCAGGGAAAGTTGCTCGCACTCAGCATTGCTGATTTCCGGAAGTCGACTAAATTATTTATTTCTGCAAGCTGCCAGTGTGGCAAAAGGTTAAAAGGTGGCTCATCAATTGGAGTTGTTTTTATGATTTTATTGAATGCAGCATTTACTCCAACGGGCACAGAACTGTGAGGGATATTTGGAATCCAGGTTAAGAGTTCATCACGCAATTTTTTTATTTGCTTTTCATCCTTCTCAAGCCGCTTGATGTTTTTCGAAACCTCCCTCATCTGTTTAATCTTTCCAGGTTCCTGCTTACCTAATTGCTTGGATGCCGCAATTTCTTTGGAAACCTTGTTTCTAATATGCCTAAGATCATCAAGTTCTTCTTTTAGTTTTCTATGTTTTTTGTCCTGAGAAATAAACTCAGCTATGTTTACTTTCTCATTCTTATTTTTTACAGCTTCCTTGACTTTATCTATGTTTTCTCTAACAAATTTTAAGTCTAACATAACAAATACAATACTTTATGGATAAAGAAAAGTCAAGAGAAAAATTTTTTTCTTGACTTTGACTTTAATTGTATGTTAAATTCTTACATTGAATTATTAAGAGTTTACAATCTGCGAACAGTTGATGAATATGAAAACAGATTCAATCCTTAAAGCAATTAAAAATGGTAAGTTAGAAAATGCCTATCTCCTTTTTGGAGAAAATGAGTTCACCATAAACGAAGTTATCAAGACCATTAAAAAACGTGTGTTTAAATCTGGTTTTGCTTCTTTTGACCAGGAAAATTTCGATGTTTCAGATATTGGATTCAATTTTGATGAACTAAAAAGGGCATTACATACACCTCCTATGGCGTCGCTCAGACGGCTGGTTATTTTGAGGAACGTGCACAAACTCGAAAAAGTCGGGCAGGACAAACTTCTCAACTATCTGTCTTCGTCAATCAGTACATCTTTGCTTGCTATGGTAGCTGTTTCGAGTAAGAAGATCAAATTAGCGTTTTTTGAGAAAATCAAGAAATTTTGTTGTAGCTTAAATTTAAGAAATCTTAGGGCTGATTCTTTAAACAGGTGGATCGTAGATTATGCAAATAAAATGGGATATACTATAGAACCGGATGCAGTTTCGGTCATAATAGAATTCGGGGGTAATAATCAAATGTCACTCTCGGGCGAGATTGAAAAAATGATTACATATGCAGGTGAAAAAAAGAGCTTGCGGAGGGAAGATGCTATTGCTATCCTTACATCCAATAAAGTTAAGACCGTATTCGATCTTCAGGAAGCTGTAGGAAGGAGAGAATTGACGGATTCGCTCTCGATCCTTTGTTATCTATTGGAATGGGGGGTTGCACCAGCAAAAATTCTCGCTATACTGAGACAATTTTTTCTCAGACTTTCCGGTATGTTGTATTACCAAAAAAAGGATTTATTGAATCGAGATGTTGCAAGGAAGCTGGGAGTAATGTACTTCAATTTTGGAAAAGAGATAAATTTCCTCAAGAATTTTTCCAAAATTGAATTAAAAAAAAGATTAGAATTCCTGTATGATGCGGAAGTAAGTTCGAAAAGTGGCGGAAATTTAGATAACATTTTAACTAATCTTGTATATAATCTCACTTAAATGGAGGGAAAGATGGACGAAAATAACAAAAGCGAATTTAACGAACTAATAAAAAAACGTGAAGATTTAATCAGGAAACTCGAAAAACTGGAAGAGAAAAAACCTACTACAAAAGAGAATATTTATAACAAGGTAAAAACTGATTATGAAAATAGGCTCAGGGAACTTGATTCGAAGGTGGAAGAAAATGTGGATTATGCGCGCGAGAAAATTTCGGAATTGGAACAGGGGGAAGAAGGATTGAAATTTGAAAGAGAAGCCTGTGCCGATAAGATTGAGGAATTGAGGCTCAGGTTTGAGCTTGGCGAGTTTGAGGAAGGAGATTACGAAAAAACAATGGAGGAGGAAGAGGCAAGACTGGAGGAGATTGATGGAAAATTGGGAGGCTTTGAAACAGAACTTGAATCTATGAAAGCTCTGGTTCAGGTAAAAGGAAAGCCGGAAGAAGAAGCTCAAGGGTCGGAAGAGGAATCGGAAGTGAAAGCAGTCGAGGAGACCTTCGATGAAGAACCGGTTGAAAATGTGGAAGAGGAATTAACGGCAGATCCCGAACAGGAGATTGGAAAAGAAGCTGGGGTTATCGAAGGGGAGATATCAGAGGTTGAGAAAGAGGAGAAAGAACCTGAGGAAGGGGAGACGGAAGGGGAGGAAAAGGAAGAGGAAAATATTCCCGAGCAAGAAGTACCTGAAAAGGATACAGAGGTTAGTGAAGAAGAAAAACCGGAAGAAGAGAAAACGGAGGAAGTTGGTATCCAGGAAAAAGAACTTGAGAATGCCTTTAACCCGGAAGAGGGGGAAGAGAAGTCACTTGAAGACAGTCTTGAAGAATCGTTAGATGATTTGCTAAAAGAATCAGACAAGCCTGAGAAGGAACAAGAGACAGAAAAGGGAGGAGGTCTGGAATCCGACATCATAAGTGAAAGTGAAGCTGTAAGAGAAGAAACCAGCAAACTTGAAGGCTATGAAGAAGACAGTAAGGAAACGGAGACGGAGCAAGATGAAGGAGAAGTTGAAGAGGGGAATGAAGAGGGGGATGAAGAGGGGTTAGTATGCCCAAAGTGTGGTTTTGTGAACAGCAAAGACAGCTGGTATTGTGAAAAATGTGGAGCGGAACTACTTCAGTAACAATTGTAAAGTATTATATACACAGATAGAAAATTTGTCATTGCCAGTGTATCTTCTTTGCTTAGCTTATGAGAAGCAATTTCATACTCACTTGGAAGGAAAGAAATAAGAAGGTAATATGATGAAATCAAGAGATGTTAAATATTTGATTTTTTTGATTTTCGTTCTTTTGCCCTTCTTTACTTTTGCGGATTCCTGGATTCAAACTGATTGGAGTGGGGGGGATGGCTATTTTCAGTGGCAGGACCCAACCGGATATTACGAAGGAAGTGGTGTAAACGGCTGGAGAAAACATGGTTTTCTAACGCTTCTCGCACCAGATTTCGAACATTTTTACTCAATTGGAAAATTACCAGATGCACAGTCAGTTCCTTCCCTGTTTTCAGATCAGGGGGAGCGATATTTTGCGGGAGCAGGATGGAGCACCGCAAAGCTTTATGTTTCCTTCAATTTTGGAAATTCCTGGGACACGACGATATCACCTGGAGGGAATGATGAGGAGGTTGATGCAATTCTCTTATCTTCTTTTGATACCCTTTTTATCGGGACCGGACGATCACCCGGAAGGATTTGGTCGCAAACAGTAATGGATACGATGTGGTATAGTTATAACCTTACAGGTGTAAATACAACTTCAATCATAGAGACGGTTGATCATGATATTTATGCTTCAACGGCTGGAAACGGTTTTATTTATAGGTCCACAAATTATGGATTATCGTGGTCTCAAACGCCAGGACAGCCAAAGATTGGGAGTTATTATCCTACAGCAGTATATCAATTGATCCAGACAGAAAATGAATACCTCTATGCGGTTACAAAATGCTCAGATGGAAGGGGGTGGGTCTTCCGTTCCGAGGACCTTGCCGCACATTGGGATACCTGTCACAGCTTTCCAACAAATGTAACTGCGGTATATTCTATTGACGAAGCAACTGATGGAAACATATTTGTTGGCACAGGGGACACCGATGGTGATGTTTTTAATTCCACAGATCATGGTGTTACGTGGAATAGCTGTGCCGATTTGCAAAATGCACAGGTCATAAGTAGAATTGTTGTCGATTTGGATTTGTCTGTCTATGCTATTGCAAAAGTTAGTGACATTGGAAAAAGGAGTTTTGCCGCTTCCGTTTTTCATTCTAGAGATAAAGGAATCAGCTGGAGTTCGTTTTTGTTCGATTCCACTTATGCTCCAACCTCCTCATTTCAGACATATAAAGGTTTTCTACTTATTGGAACATCGAAAAATGCCGAAATTTTCAAATCAGCATATGTGGATTCCGGTTATCTTGTCTCTTCGGTCTACGATGTAGGAACAGGAAACGGGAGCTCGGAATTCGAGCAGATTACATGGCAGGCAAATCTAAATGGAGAGCAATTGAATATAAAAGTAAGGACGGCGACAGATAGTTTAATGTCGAATGCATTATCCTGGAATCAATGCACGTACGCAGTAAACGGTCAGGATATATCTAACCTTCTTTCTGTAAACGATGGAGACAGGTATGTTCAATATAGGACCGAACTTCTAACAGATTCTGTTGATTATTCCTCCGAACTTGATGAAATTCAGATTAACTTCGCGATTGATTCATGTCCTCCACATCTTGATACCGCATATGCATCCGACGGAGATTCAATCAAACCTGGTATAGACAAGGATGATTATGTTGTTCTTGTTTTTGATGATTCAACTACTATGCCATCGATTGAGTCCGATACTATAAATAGCGTTCTTCGATTGAGTTCAGGACACAGCTGGTTGGATGGTGATAGTTTTGCCTTTGCACACTGGCTTTCTCCTGAAATCCTAAGAATTTCTTGGCCAGGTCTTGTTGGCTGCCCAACGGTTGATGTGGGAGACACAATATATCCTGATACGCTTACTATTACAGATAGATGCGGAAATCCCTGTTACAATCCGATAGTATTGACAGGTAGTTTTGGACCGTCAGGCATAACGGAAGAGGATTTATTGTTAATCGAAGGAGTTGAGATTAGTCCGACAGTATCACACCGGGGATTGGAAATTGGATTAAATCTATCAGACAATTGCAGAATCAGAGCAAGTTTATTTGATATCTCCGGACGCAGGTTAGAAATTATAACGGACAAGAGATTTTCCAAAGGATTTCACTGCATAGCCTGGAACAACAAAAGAGTTCCACAGGGATTGTATTTTATAAGAGTTGAAACAACCAATGTGTCTTATACCAAAAAAATAGCACTAATCAAATAGTCTATTTAACTCCTCATTTTTATTAGGAACACGGTTCTCATCTGGTATTAAGTATTGACAATTAATGATATTTATGATATATCTCCTACCATGAAATCGGTGGAGGATATAGAGAGAGAATGGTATGCTGTTTATACGAAATCTCATTTCGAAAAAAAGGTAAATGAAATTTTACTAAAAAAGGACATCGATACTTTTCTACCATTAAGAAGAGGCAAAACTAAAATAGGAGGAGTTTTCCGGTTTGCGGAGGTTCCTCTTTTCAGAAGTTATCTATTTGTTAATATCTCACTAGGGAATTCCGAAGTAACCAAGGTGCTCGAAACCTCAGGCGTTTCCTCGATCGTAAAAACCCACAATGAACCCCGTGCGGTTCCTGTGGAGGTCATTAAATCCTTGAAGATGATGATCGAGAAGACGAACAGTGAAATCAGAGTTATTACAAATATTAAAAGGGGAGAAAAGGTAAGGATAACAAAAGGATTGTTAATGGGTGCTGTTGGCGAAATGCTTGAGATTGATAATAAAAGGTATAGATTTATTGTAAATGTGGATATTCTCGGGAGGGCAGTTGAGGTTTTTGTACCTCCTGATTATGTTTCAAAGATTTAGTGGTAAGGTTGTGGGGTGGACATAAGTTTCTATATTACAGTAGGATAGCTATTTATTGGTTATTCAAAGAAGCCGAAGGCTATTTAATAAAAATAGTAAGTAATTGGAACGAGAAAATAACATTATAGTTTATAGTATATCTGCTACTATTTGTTGGTATTTGTAGTATATTTACAGTATTGACGTTCGTTTAACAGTGATAACGCTTGTTTTACAACGGAAGTGTTAGTTACGCAGCACGCAGGTGCGTTTGTTTACAGCCGAAGACGTTTATTTACAACGCAGTGTTCAAAGGAAGGGAGTTCTTATGCTTTCAAAACCTCATGGAAATAAACTCGTAAAAAGTATATTAAAAGGAAAGAAGAAAGAAGAAGTAATCAACAATGCAGGACACTATTTAAGAATCACCATAGATTCGGAAACCGTCAAAGATGCAAGGAATATTGCACGGGGAGTATTCAGTCCTATAGAAGGTTTTCTTAATAAGCTCGAAGTGGAAACCGTGGTGGATGAGATGCACCTTCCTTCGGGCGTTGTCTGGACTATACCCATACTGCTTGATGTTGAAAAGGAGATAGCGGACAAGGTCGAGGTTGGGGAAAATATTCTTTTAGTAGATGAAGCAGATAGGAATATTGCCCTTCTTTCAGTTGAGGACAAATATTCCTTTGACAAAGAGAAAATTGCAAGGAACGTTTACGGAACATTGGATGAATCTCATCCAGGAGTTTACGAAATGCTGCGCAAAGAGGATTACTTCATTGGCGGTAAGATTTTTCTAATCGACGATTCGAGAGAACCTTTTTCGGAATTTAATCTCGACCCGAGAGAAACGAGGGTGCTTTTCAGAGAAAAAGGTTGGAATACCGTAGTGGCGTTTCAGACAAGAAATCCTATTCATAGAGCACATGAGTACATTCAGCGATGCGCGTTGGAGATTGTTGACGGTTTGTTCATCAATCCTTTGATGGGTAGAAAGAAGAAGGGGGATTTTAAGGACGAGGTTATCCTCGAAAGTTACAGGAAGATGATGAGTGATTTCTATCCTAAGGATCGCGTTGTTATGAGCATTCTGCCAACAAGGATGCATTATGCAGGACCCAGGGAAGCTATACACCATGCAATTATGCGTAAAAATTACGGATGCACACATTTTGTTGTGGGAAGAGACCATGCAGGTGTTGGAAAGTTTTATGGAACATTCGATGCGCAGAAGATGTTCGAGGGATTTCCCGACCTTGGGATTGAGCCATTGAAATTCGAGCATTCTTTTTATTGTAAGAAGTGCGGTTCCATTGCAACGACAAAAACCTGTGGTCATTCGGATAGTGATAGAGTAAAACCAAGTGGAACCGTTATCAGAGAGATGATTTCCAAGAAACAATTACCACCTGTTGAAATTATGAGAAAAGAGATAGCAGAAATATTAACTTCATTCGATAATCCATTTGTGTGAAAAGAATGAAAAAACATAAAGGTAACCACAGAGAACACAGAGAAAAAATATCTCTAAAGTTCTTGAAGAAATTACATAAAAGATGAGAATAAAAATAATTGAAGTATTCGGGTTCTTAACATAGAGAAGTTAGGAGAAAGACTAATTCTTCGATTACTGAAAGGAAGAATTTATGAAAAATGAAGGATTCACTTTATGGTTTACCGGACTTTCCGGTTCTGGAAAATCAACAATTGCCGATGCAGTGGCAAAGATACTTATCCATAGGAACATAAATGTGGAAAGACTCGACGGAGACATAGTCCGAAAAAGTCTTACTAAGGATTTGGGTTTTACAAAAGAAGATAGAGATAAAAACATAGAAAGAGTGACCTTTGTTGCAAAACTTCTTTCGAGAAATGGTGTTGCAACCCTGGTTTCGTTTATATCGCCATACATTGAAAAACGAGATGCCGCGAGGAAGGAAACCACGAACTTCATTGAAATCTTTGCAAAATGTCCTCTCGAAGTTCTTATGGAAAGAGATGTGAAAGGGCTTTACAAGAAAGCTATGAATGGAGAAATTGAGAATTTCACGGGGGTTTCTGACCCATACGAGGAACCACCTAAACCTGAAATTGTGCTTAATACGGACAAAGAATCGGTTGAAGAATCTACCACTAAGGTAATTAGATGGCTTGAGCAAAACGGATTTGTTTCAGCAGCAACTGAACAGGAAGAAATCGTAACCGAAGACGAGGAAAAGGAGATAAAAGAAAGACTTGAACAACTGGGATACTTGTAGTACTGACAGGGATAAAGGTTAAAGGATAAAGGATGAAAATTAAAGGATAAAAACAAGGGAGATAAGTTAATTGGAAGATACAAAGAACACTGAAAAAAAAGACAAGGTAAAAAATCTTGAAGAAAGAATTTTCCAATTTGTTGTAGATGCTATAAAATTCTTAAGAACAATAAAATATTCAAAGGAAAACGATGTAGTAAAATATCAACTTGCTAAATCAGCTACTTCAGTTGGAGCAAATTATGAAGAAGCGCAAGGGGCATTTAGTAAGGATGATTTTAGTTATAGAATTAGTATTTGCTTTAGAGAATCTAAAGAGAGCAACTATTGGCTAAGAATTATAAAAGCGACGAATATGTCAAAAAGCGAGAAATTAGAATATTTAGTTCAAAAATCCTTCGAGCTCAAAAGTATCTTTGGAAGCATGCAGAAGAAAATACATTACCGTAAAAGCCTTTAATTGCTTTGTAATGAGTACTTCCCAATTTAATCGAATTTCAATCTTATTTTAAGGTTTCTATTATGAAATTTTTCTTTGGGTTTTAACATGTTCTATTTATCCTTTGTTTTTGAATTGCGTATTTCCTTTATCCTTTATCCTTTATCCCTTATCCTTCGGTATGGGAGGTTGTATTGGTGTTGAGGAGAGGAGGGAGGAGTAGGGTAGCAGTCCTGGGGTTGGATGGTTCACCATATTCTCTCGTTAAGAGACTTGCCGAAAACGGCGTTATGCCTAATCTACAGTCACTAACCGAAGAGAGCAAATTTTATCAAATGGGTACGAGTATACCTGAAATATCTTCCGTTGCATGGAGTACATTTATGACAGGTGATAATCCGGGTGAACATGGGATTTTTGGATTTACAGACCTGGTGCCTTTTTCATACAAAATGCGGTTCCCAAATTTTTCTGACCTAAAGCGCGCACCCATATGGGATGAGATTGCGGAAGAGAAAAAACGGACCGTTGTGATTAATCTTCCAGGTACATATCCGGCAAAGAAAATAAATGGTATCTTGATATCGGGCTTTGTTGCTCTGTATCTTGAGAAAGCGATTTACCCGGAAAACATTCTGCAATTTCTCAAGTCAATAGGATACAGAATAGATGTTGATACAATGAGAGGAAGAGAAGACAAGAATTTTCTCATTAAAGACCTTTTTGAAACTTTGAGAACAAGAAAAAAAGCAATTGATTATTTCTGGCACAAGGAAGAATGGGATTTGTTCATTGCCGTTGTTACCGGGACTGACAGGCTACAACATTTTCTTATGAATGCCTACTTCGATGATTCTCATAAATATCATCAGGCTTTTCTTGATTACTATCATTTTGTTGACGAGGAGATAATAAAGGACATTAAGGAAAAACTTAATGATTCGATGGAATTAATTTTGCTGTCTGACCATGGTTTTACAAAAATCGAGAAAGAAGTTTATCTCAACAGATGGATGTTTGAACAGGATTATCTAAAGTTTGGAAAAGAGAATCCCGAGTCTCTTGAGGACATAGGAAGGGGAAGCAAAGCGTTTGTTATGGATCCAGGGAGAGTTTACATAAACCTGAAAGAGAAGTATCCTAATGGTTCCGTTTCCATGGGGCAGGAGTACGAGGAGTTGGTTAGTGAACTTATAAGCATGCTTTATGGTATTGAATACAACGGTAAAAAGGTTTTGCGTAAGGTATATAGAAGAGCGGAAGTCTATTCGGGCAAGTATGCAGAAATGGGCCCTGATATTGTTGCGCAGTCCAATTATGGATTTGACCTCAAGGGAAGTGTTAAATCAAAGGAAATATTTGGTAATTCTATCCTAACAGGTATGCATACTCAGGATGATGCTTTTGTTGTTTTACCCGAAGGGACAGAGGTGAAAGGAAAACCAAACATTATACAGCTTAAAGAGATTATTCTCAAACTGCTCGGTAGTGGAAGAAAATAGATGTTTCTAAGTCATTCTGAGTAAGCAAAGCTTATCTACTTAGGAAGAATCTAAAGTGATATTGTATTTAGTGCTAATAAGTTGGTTTAGAGTATATGTGTAAATCCCCTCTAAAAAGAGGGGTGTCCACGAAGTGGACGGGGTGTAGTCCCCTCTAAAAAGAGGGGTGTCCACGAAGTGGACGGGGTGTGTAATATGACAATTATAAATAGAGCCATAAGTAAAGATACAATTTTAAGAGAGCATAACAGCTTTTTCGAAGACCTAATTAAAGCAGTTGTCGATATCGAAAATGGAATAATGGCTGTCGATGCGGAACTACATTCGGACCTTGAAGCATTTCTTCTGACTGAAGGAAGCGAGCAAAAGAATTTATGGGGTGTTAATCTCTATTTAAGGAAAGATAAAAAAGACTGGGTTGAATATACAGCACTTATTAACATAAGACCTTCGGCAAATAATAGATGGATGGAAATTGAAGATTCGGGAACTCGTGGGAAAATAGAGGACATTGTTAGGGAACTAATTGTAGAGGAAAATGTACAAACTGAAGTTGCATAAAAATCTCACGGAAGAAAAGTGGCGAGTATTTGGAAAAACCAAGCAGTTGCTGATGATTGCAAATGAATTGAACAGAGCAAAAAACTGGATAGTAAAAGAGGATTTTGAAGAAGTCAAGCATTGCTATGAGAGAGCTTTTGAACTACTGGATTTGACTGTTAGTGTATCTATGAGTAGGAATTTGATAAGAGAGCTTTTGCGGTTCAGGGAAATGTTGGCTTTACAGTATATAGACAAGAAGATGAGTGTGAAATTTAACAATGACTTGCTGAAAATCCTTCTATCGCTTAACAGCGAAACCTATCAAATTATTTCTGAGCAAATTTAAAATCCCTTATCTTCCCCCTTTGAAAAAGGGCAAACCACCATATCTTCCCCCTTTGAAAAAGGGGGACTAAGGGGGATTTCATTACAGCGAATGATTTCATAATCTTAAACTAAAAGGAGTTTCCAATGCGAGTTCTTATAACTGGAATCACGGGTTTTGTTGGAAGCCATCTTGCCGATTATCTTTTGCAAAAAGGTGAAGTTGAGGTATTTGGAATAGCAAGATGGAGAAGTCAGAAAGAGAACATAGAACATCTGGATGGAAAAATCGAACTGTTTGAATGTGACATAAAGGATATGACATCGGTTCATGACGTTGTGAAATCTGTAAAACCTGAGCGGATATTTCATCTTGCTGCACAGAGTTTTGTGCCAGCATCTTGGAATTTGCCAGGGGAAACGCTTTCTACAAACATTATTGGGGAGTTGAACATCTTTGAATCCGTGAGGCAGTTAAAACTCGATGCAACTATTCAGATTGCGGGTTCAAGTGAGGAATATGGGCTCGTTTATCCGGAAGAAGTACCGATAAATGAGAACAATCCCCTAAGACCGTTAAGTCCCTATGGAGTGAGTAAAGTTACACAGGACTTACTTGGTTTTCAATATTTTAAAAGTTATGGGTTGAAAATAATCAGAACAAGGGCGTTCAATCATACGGGACCCCGCAGGGGTGATGTTTTTGTTTGCTCAACCTTCGCAAAACAGATAGCCGAGATTGAAAAGGGAATTAAAGAACCTGTTATGCATGTAGGAAACCTTGAAGCGCAAAGGGATTTTACGGATGTGAGAGACATTGTAAAGGCATACTGGCTTGCTGCTGAGAAATGTGAACCCGGAGTTGTTTATAACATATGTTCAGGTGTACCGAGAACGATACAGAGTATTCTTGATACTTTTTTGTCGCTTTCGGATGTGAAGGTTGAATTCAAGAAAGATTCGACAAGAATGAGACCTTCCGATGTTCCCATTCTCAAAGGGGACTCGACGAAGTTCAGGGAGAAGACTGGGTGGAAGCCTGAAATCTCCTTCGAGCAAACACTTAAAGATACTCTTGAGTACTGGAGAACACGCGTTTAGACAAAATAATAATTGTATATTAATCGTTATTTAGTTATTCACAGTCTATTACTTGTTTCTTAATTGGAATTAAAGTAAGGGATGAAATTAGAAGATTTAGAGGTTTACACAATCGCAAGAGAAATATGCAGAATTGCTTGGGAAGTATATAAAGAGTTACCAAAAGAGTTCCGTTTCTCAATTGGGCAGCAATTTTTGGACTCTACGGATTCTACAAGTGCGAATATTGCAGAAGGTTATGGTAGATTCCATTACATGGATTCAGTGAAATTCTATTATAATGCGCGTGGTTCATTCTGGGAATCAAGACATTGGGAGGAACTACTTAAGGAAAGAGGTCTAATTAAACAGGAGAAGCACGAGCTTTTGACGGGTAAATATGAAATCTTTGGTGTAAAACTGAACAACTTCATCTCATCTGTAAAAAAACGTGTTAATGACACCAAATAACCACCAATAACAATAAATAACTATCAATAACAATAAGTATACCAAATAACAATTAATATACAGTTATTTAGTAATATACAATTATTCTCTGCATTCTTCTATCACGATTAATGAAATCAGTAAATAGAATCCGCAAAACTAATGACTCAAAAACCGTTCATCGCAGATGAACCAATCCCCGTTCCGAAGGAACACACTACCGTTGCGGAGCAACTAATACCGTCCCGAGTGTGTCGAGGAACTCATACCGATGCGCAGCTTTAAATTTTACTTGATTATAAACATGAAATAGTGTAAAATATAATATTATGAAAAAACTTTGTATATTGGCGGGTATCCTATTGTGCGCATCAATACTGTACTCTGATTGGTGGACAACGACGGATTGGAATTTTTCGGCCTCGTATGATAGTATGGAAAACCTGAATGGCTCAAGACAGCCAGGCAGTCTCATCCTCGACGCCCCGGATATCTGGAATTGGGAACATGTTGTGTCTCTTGCCGATGCTCAAGAGGTATATGATTTATTATCAACTGATAGCTTTTTGTTTGCTGCAACAGGAGACGATAGCGGTGATGTATTCTATTCCTCAGATTACGGTGAACATTGGTATAATACAGCAAATATCCAGGGAATTACGGGAGTAAATGCTTTGTTCTCTCCTAATGATTCCAGCATTTTTGCCGGATGTACGAACAACGGAAACGTTGGCAAAGTTGCTACTTCCTCGATTCCAATAGACTATTGGAGTATAAGCACTGGTTTTGGCTGGAGTGTTGTCTCTTTTGCATTTAGTAATTCTTTTTTATTGTGCAGCACCAGTGACTGGGATCCGAAAATCTATATTTCTTATAATGGCACTGACTGGCAACTGTGGTATACATTAAGTGGTTACAGCTCTTTTGTGGACTTCATAAATTTAGGTCCGGATACTATTATTACCATATCAAGTCCCCAAGATGGAATAGTAGTGCGTTCAATCGACGGAGGGTTATCGTGGAACCCTATTGATACATTGAATATGAATATTGCCTGTATGGAAGTTGATTTTCCAGGTAATATTTTTGCGGGAGCTCAGAATGGAAAAATAATGATTTCAACTGATAAAGGACTTAGCTGGTCTGAGACAACGCCCATTCCGAATATTCTAACAATTTCATCAAACGATATGGTTTATGATGGCATTAAATTATTCGTTGGTGCAGGAATAAATGGAAACAAAGGTAAAATCTTCTTTACAGAAGATAATGGAGTAAGCTGGGATAGCACGCCAGTAATAGCCAATGGAAAGTTTGTGTCTTCGGTAGAGTTTTGTAAAAATGGTTTTGGATTGTGTGGAACAAACATAGATGCCAGTATTTATAGAGCAGCATATTTTTGCGATGGTCATCTTATCTCAAAAGCATTTTATACTGGAACGACCAATGGAAGTACAAAATACGGAATTGTTCACTGGGTAGAAGAGTTAACCGGTAAGATTCTGAATGTTCGAGTTCGAACAGCTCAAGACAGTCTTATGTCCACTGCGATGCCCTGGGGTGTTGGAGTGCCTGCTTGCACAAACGGGGATAGCATCGTCAACTTTCCTGCAGTAAACAATGGCGACCCATATATTCAGTATAAGCTTGAATTTGAAACGGATGACCCGGGGGTTACTCCAATCTTGAGTGAATTATCAATAGAATATTCCATTGATACGCTTGGTCCGAAACCTGTTTCTGCAGTTGCATATGACGGGAGTATCCAGCAAAACGGAATAGACGATGATGATTATGTTATTATCTCCTTCGACGAGCAAACAAATAGTTATCCAATTCCGAAAGACAGCATCGATTATTATCTTCGGTTGAATCAGGGTTCCTGGGGAGTTATCGATACTGCGTATTGGAGTCCTTTTGGAAATGCATCGAATTTGACTGTGAAATTGAATGTAAGTTCAACCATACCTATTGGTGTCCGGATTACGCCTGATACTGTCATTAAGGATATGTGGAATAATAATGGTTACAGTTCGGTCACTCTTACGGGCACCTTCGATGATACAATACCCCCTGTTATTGTCAGTGCTTTTGCATCGGACTACATCGACAGCATACAGGGAATAGATAGTGACGATTTCGTAAGGCTGATTTTCGATCAAAATACGAATACACCACTGATTAATTCATCCAATATTAGTAATGTATTGAAATTAAGCGGCGGACACATATGGGGAAGCATTGATTCCACAGAATGGGCGGTTTCTGGAAAAACACTTACGGTGTTCCTTGATACCATTGGGACTCCCACCATCGAAGTGGGTGATACGATTTTCCCGGATTCAACAACTATTAAAGACATGAGTGGAAATGCTTGTATTTCACCACGAGTTTTGGTAGGCACTTTTGGTGATTATGGACCTGTTATTGATTCAGCAGTTGCTCATGAGGCAATTCCTTATGTCACGGGTGTCGATTCAGGTGATTATGTCCGTCTATATTTCAATGAGAAAACAAATGCTCCGAGCATTAATTCAGGCAATATTAACAGCGTATTGAAATTGAATAATGGACACAATTGGAATCCAATAATTGATGGACCACCAACAGGATGGAACGGTTCACATACAATCTTTCGTGTCTTTTTTAATAATAACACACCTACGATTACAGTGGGAGATACAATTTATCCTGACAGTATCACAATTCTCGATACACTCGACCAATTCTGCATTCATCCTATTGTGTTGAGAGGAACTTTTAACCCAGGTGTTGAGGAACTAAAAGGTTCTTATAACAATTTGCCTTCACGTCTAAATTTAAACGTCCATCCAAATCCTTCAAGAAATATTTTTACGATTTCCTATGATATCCCATTATTTGGTTCAGTTAGGAATAGAGAACCTACAAGAATTGACATATTTGACATAAGCGGTAGAAAAATAGAAAGCCTGCTTAATGGGGCTCTTCTCCCAGGTAGATATAACTTAATCATTGGAAACAAACACATCAAACAAGGTATCTATTTTGTTAAGATTACATCCCTCCAAAAATCCATCACTAGAAAATTAATTCATTTCTGACAACTATTTCTTGCTGTTTCATAGAGGACTGAACCTAATTACGCTCCAGATCTAGATAAAACTGCTAAAAGAAACCTTATGCATTCCAATATTACCAAGAAGGTCCAAATTCACCCTTAGCTTATCAGATAACTTCATTATCAATATGTGGAATGTTTTTATCCTTTGAAGCCGTATTGCAGGTAGACTACTGAGAGCCAATTGTTCTTGTTTGTCTTATTTCCGAAGCTAGTCGACGGTCATGTTGAAGATATTGTTCGCACGGTCCATTTGAGCATTTGCTATCCTTCAAGGTAATCTGAGTACTGGTTGAATCTTGTCCAAAAGGATACAAATAAGGCTGGAAAATATATATGAGTACAACTCAAGAATTTAAGCGTTCCTTCTTAACTAAGATTTTAAGGAACACGTTTGCCGCAGTTGGAGTGAGAATACTTATGATAATTGTTTCGATATTATTAATTCCGTTCATGATTGCAAAGTTGGGAAAACAAGAATTTGGAGTTCTTGCACTTTTGGGAGCGGCAACTGGATATATTGGATTGTTTGATGTTGGATTTAATGCAGCTTTTATTAAGTATATTTCTAAGTATTTCACAAAAGGAGATACAACAGAAATTAATAAGATCATAAACTCAGGATTGGGATTCTACATTTTATGGGCGGGTTTGGTTGTGGCGCTTTCTTATTTTTTTCTTCAATTATTTCTTTTTTTCTTCTCGATTTCTCCCAGTCTTATTGAGGTAACTATCTTTTCTTTCTGGTTAACTATTGCAGCACTTTGCTTAAACAATATTTTTCTCATATTCGGAACAGCTCTATCCGGTATTCAGCGAATCGACATTTCAAGTATCTGGACTGGAGTTATGGTTATTTTAAGGTCAATGGGTATTGTAATTCTTTTATTGCTTGGATTAAGGATTAGAGGAGTAGTGATTATTAACCTTCTGGTAGTTTTTCTTACTGGATGCATCAATATCGTTCTGTGTAAAAGGCTTTTACCAGGGATGAGCATAAACCTCAAAAAGTATTTCAACTGGAGAACCCTAAGAAAACTATTTAATTTTGGTTATAAATTGCAGGTGTCAAATATTTCGACAATTATCTTTAACAATATAGATAAAATATTGATAGGCAGATTCTGTGGCCTTGAATGGGTGACGTTCTATCAGGTTGGGGCAAGGATTCTTGAGAAAGTAAAAGCAATTCCGCAAATGTTTTTTGCAGCCTTACTTCCTGGTTTTTCTGAAATAGATGCGCTAAGGGAAAAGAAACTAATTCTTCAGACTTATCGAAAATCTGCGAAGTTACTTGGATTAATATTCCTTCCGGTTTTACTTGTTATTATATCTGCTTCTCATTCAATTATTCTTTTGTGGTTGGGAAGAGGTTTTGAAAATGCTGTGTATGTCATAAGGGTTCTTGGATTTGGTTACTGCTTTTTCCTTTTTCTTGGATTGGGTCTTACGTTGGCAACTTCAATTGGTAAAACCGATTTAGTAATGCGTGTATCTATTTTTCAGAGCATTTCTAATATTTTTCTCAGCATATTGTTTGTTAACTGGTTTGGGTTTAAGGGGATTGTTTTTGGCACATTTATTGCTTTGTTTGGCAGTTTCATTTTTCTCACAATATCACTAAGCCATCAGTTGGAAGTTAAACTTAAGGATTTCTTTAGTAAAGATACATGTGTTGTCTTGTTAATTAATGTTTTTGCTTTTCTTTGTTCCCTCTTTGTTGGATTTATGCTAACCAAATTTTTTGTGTCAGGCACTAGGATTTATGGACTTATTACGGTCAGTGCACAGATATTCTGTTTTGCAGTTATTTTTATTATTAGCCAGTCAATAGTTAAACCGCTCAATCATGGCGAATTAACTGCCCTCCAAGAACGGATACCTTATTTAAGTAAAATGCTAAGAATGTTTGTACGTAAGATTTGAGTTTTTAAAGGTAATATTGATGGAAATTTTGCAGTTTGCAAAAAGTCGTGAGATTGTCAAAAACTGGAATTACTATTCCTTTAAGGAGTTGATGAGTGAACATTAACGACTTACATAAGTTCTGTAGAAGATATTCCTAAATGGAGGAGAAATGGAATTAAACGTCACTAAGAAAGATACATGGGCAGTAATTGTAACGGGAATAGTATTATTAGCTTTAGCTTTGTTGGGTAGGTGGATCCCGTATGTGGAGGTTCCAATAATGCTAGTTGCTATTAGTACGTGCTTAGTTGTTTTCATATTGTTAGAAATCCACCGAAGAAATGTAAAATTCTTGAAAAAGACATATGAAAACCTTCATAATGATTATAAACAAATTGAGGCATTGATGTTTTCTATTCCACTGTTGGAAATAAAACATCCATTACCACCAATGGGTGACTGGGCAATTTCCTCTGATATGGCGAATATTCTAATTTCGGTAATTCTTGAAGTGAAACCAAAATTCACTCTCGATTGTGGCTCTGGTATTTCAACAGTTATAATTGCATATTGTCTAAAGAGATTAAAACACGGAACAGTTTTGTCGGTTGAACAGGATGAAAGATACTTTGACTCAACAAGACATAATATAAAACTACATAATTTGGAAGAAATAGCATCTGTGATTTGTGCTCCTTTGAAAGAGATTTATATAAAAGATAAATCATGGATGTGGTATGATACTGCTTTTTTGCGGGACATAGAAAGCATTAATTTATTGGTGGTAGATGGTCCAATAATACCCGGTCCATATGGAAAAACTCAAAAAATGAAAGAAATGGCAAGATATCCAGGATTACCAGTTCTTTTGGAGAAATTAAGTGATAATTGTATCATTGTTGTTGATGATGCAAAAAGAGAAGACGAAAGAAAAGTGATTGAAACCTGGGTAAAAGAATTTAGTATTTTTGAATGCGAATGGTACAATACAGAAAAGGGTACAGTGATTTTACGAAGAAAGTCAAAGAACGGAAATAACATATGAGTAATTTGCTTCAAATGCAAGATTTGAGAAAATGTCTTGTAAGTATTATTATTCCTACATGTGACCGTCCAAGATTACTAGAGCGAGCAATCAGAAGTGTTATTAAGCAAAATTATCTAAATTTTGAAATTATCGTTATTGATGATAGTATTAAGAAACCGGTGGATAACGTTATAAAACATTTGGAAAATGATAAGATAAAGTACATAAAACACGCAAAACGACATCGTGGTCCTGCTGGTGTGAGGAATGTTGGAATCCAAGCAGCAAGGGGTGATTTTGTTTCATTCTTAGACGATGATGATGAGTATTTGCCAAACTTTTTAGATACTCTCGTAACTATTCTTCGAAACTCGCCAAATACACAAATGGCTATAGGAAAAGTAATGGTTCATGATGGGAAAGGAAATAACAAGCTTGAGGCTAAAATAGTTAAAAAAGAAGGATTCCTCAGAGACCTCATTCCATTGTCTTGTTATATTTTTCCTAATTCGTTCATGTTGAGGAGGGACTATATAGAATTCTTTGATACATCATTGCCATATTATGAGGATGTTGGCTATGTTCTTCAGTTAGCTGAAAAAGGGATAAGATATATTTACTCAGATGTTCCTGTAGCAATTAGACACGATGATTCACAGATAAACAGAGTTACAGACTTAACAAAAAGAGATGTAATAGTCGGTGAACTACTTATAAAGAAACATAAAGAAATTCTCTCGGGAAACCCATTTTATTATGCAGTTGTTATATTTAATCATGCTTGTAAGATCTATCATTATGAAAATGGTCAAAGGATTATTCGTTTTTTGAGAGATGCTCTTATAGTTAGTCCATTTTATCTTAAGCATTTATTTGTTTTTGTTTTTGTTTTCTTTTCGAGGACAGCTAAAATAGTTATCAACAAACTTCTAATGAGTAAAAGATAAACAAGTTTAAAAAAAATGGAGAAAATCTCAGGAAGAGATAACATTAATAAGTTCTCAAGAGGTTATCATTCAATTGCAAATTGGGAATACTATCTTGAAGCGTGGCATGGAAGGTCTAGATTAAAGAAGGCTAGGGAGCTTCTTAAATCAGAATCAATAAGTCGTATTCTTGACGTAGGTTGCGGAAATGGCTTTTTTCTAAGAACAATTGAAACTGGGGCAGATAAATATGGAGTTGATATAATAAATATGGAAAAGTATGAAGAAGAAATTTACATACAAACTGATATTGAAGATGGATTGCCATTCAAAAATGAGGTTTTTGATGCTTTATTTGCAGGTGAAATTATAGAACATCTTCTTGGTACAGATAATTTTTTAAGAGAATGTTTCAGGGTCCTTCGACATAATGGATTTATTGTTTTAACTACGCCTAACCTTTGTTCTTTAAAAAACCTGTTCCTGATGCTATTAGGGAAACAACCAGTTGCCGTTGATTTTTCTTTAGAAGAAGGTGTTGGTCATCTCCGTGCATTTTCACCAGAAGCTTTGCAAAAAATACTAAAAAAGTCAGGTTTTACGCTACAGAACTTATGCACGGATAGATTACCAATTCCATTCGCTCCTCCTAAAAGTAGTTTATTTTTAAGAATTGAGCAAATATTAGGAGATATTTTTCGTCGATGGGGGAATATCTTAATTGTAAAGGCAAGGAAATATTGAATCAAATTAAGATAGGAATAGGTTTTCATGGTTCAGTTGAATTTGGTCATCCCGCAAGCGTAGGAGGGTTAATAGTGAATACAACTAGGGAAATCGCTGACATGGGATGTTCAATAAAGGTCTTCTGCGGTTCATCCAATAATCTTGGAAGCAATTTTGATAGTTATGGTAGAATACAAATATTTCCATTTGGGAGCCGTCCTATAAAAAAATTTCCAAATATTTATGCTTGGCAAAAAATCTTTTGGATTTCATGGAAAATTGCCAATTCAAATGTGGATATTGTACATATACATCAAAGACCTGAATTAGTGATTGGATATTACATTTTTAAAACTCGCAATCCATTTTTGATATTTCATGTGAACAGCCATCCTAATTCTTGGATAGGAAAAAGATTTGAGAGAGCAATAAGGAAAGCTGATCTAATCATATCTGCAAGTAAATTCATCAAAAAAAGATTAGTAGAAAAATTCCCTTTTTTGCAAGGAAAAATTGAGGTTTTATATAATGGTGTGGATACAAGGATTTTTAAACCGATCGCGAAAATGAAAAAACGGGGGGATGCTGCTAAAGATTTCTTGGTTTTTTTCGCTGGAAATATATGGAAGGAAAAAGGGTTCGATGTATTATTAAAGGCCGCAAAAGGGCTTCAAAAGGAAAATGTAAAAGTTTTGATAGCAGGATCTTTTACTCCTGAAACTAACCCTCTCCATAAGCAATTTGAGGAACATTCACCTGAGAACGTTGCATATCTGGGACTTATAAAGCACGACGATTTACCGGAATATTGTGCAAACGCTGATATAACAGTTATTCCTTCAAGATGGGAAGATCCGTGTCCACTTGTAGTGATGGAAGCAATGTCTTGTGGAACTCCTGTTATTGGTAGTAGAACTGGTGGGATTCCTGAGTTAATAGATAACGAGAAAAATGGTTTACTAATAACACCGGGTTCTGTTAGTGCATTAAAAGATGCAATTGTTTGGTGTAAAAACCATCCTAATGAGTTGAAAAACATGGGTGTAGAGGCACGAAAAAAGGCATTAAGATTTGATTGGAAAATCATATCAGAACAATTGAGGAAAATCTATGAAGAAATTCTTTCTTGACAAAAAATCCGACGCATTTCTTGATAAACTTTGGGTAAAAAAGAGTATAGACTTTTTTTTGAAGTCAGTAGATGTAGAAAAAGGTTTATTGCTGGATCTCGGTGGTGGTAAATCTCCTTATAGAGAACTTTTTCGAAATAGAAACGTCATCTATTTTTGCGCTGATTTACGCCATATATCTAAGGCAGATATTGTCGTTGATTTGAATAGAAAATTTCCTTTTAAGGATGGAATTGCAGATTTTGTCATTTTTACCCAGGTCCTTGAACATCTTCCTGACTCGCTTTTTACTCTTTCTGAAATTTACAGAATTCTTACCCCGGGTGGAAAATTTTTCATAACTGTTCCTTTATTCTTTCGAATGCATGATATTCCCAATGATTTCTTCAGATTTACTTTTTATGGATTGGAAACACTGCTTAAGAAATCTGGTTTCGAGAAAGTCAATATTTGGGGACATGGGGATGAATTTACTATTTTGGCTGAAAGCCTCAATTTTGCGATTAGCAGTGTGCATTTTCCAAGAAAAGCTATACTGTTCGTAATTGCCGTCATAAATAGTATTTTTTCCATTAGAGATAAGAATAAACATTTAGCGAGCAATCCTGAAAGGAACTATATTGGTCTTTCAGCCATTGCTGAGAAATGAAAAGTGGCAGAGCTATCATCAAGAATAAAAAGATTAAAAAGAAGTTTTCATCCGTATCTTCCTTATTTTTTGCATTACGTAAAAAAAGAAAGCGACAAAATACTTGACCTTGGATGTGGCTTGTTGTCTAATGCACGATACCTTGCAGAAAAGGGTTTCAATGTTGCTAGCGTTGATTTTAATTTAGAATACCTTTTTTATAATCAGAAAGTTTTTCCTCAAATAATTTCTGTTTGTTCCGACCTATGTTTTCTACCTTTTAGATCAGATTTGTTTGGCGGTACTATTATAGTAGATTTATTGGAGCACCTACCTATGAAAAATGTAAATAAAGCATTAGAAGAAACAATCCGTGTTATGCAGATAAATTCATATATTTTCCTTCATATTCCACTTGAGGGTAGTTTTGCATATTGTTTCCTTAGACTAGTTAGGAAAATATGGATGCGAGACCCCACTCATAAGCATAGTTACAAATATGGGGAAATAAAGAAAATACTTGACGAATTTCCCATAAGAATTGAAGAAGAATGGGTAGATAAGCGGCTGCGATTTTTTAAAAATCCAAATATTTCTGCTGTGGCAGTTACTTTCATTCTTAGGGTTAAGGGAAAAGAAGGGTAAGATTAAGAGTGTTGCTCATATTGAATATGGTTTTAATTATCCTCCCGTTGGCGGTGAACAGGTTAGGGTAACGAAGGTATGTGAGATACTTTCAAAAAGGTTTGAGTTAGAATTATTTTATCCATCAGTGAGAGAAATAAAGGAGAAGACTTGTTTTGAAATTGACAGTTTCGAATATGAACATCAGATTGGCAGAATGAGTAGGGTTTTCTGGAAGGATAAGAAACTTACAAAGAATATTACGGATAAACTAAAAGATTTTAAGCCCGCAGTGATTCATCACCATTTTGGCGCTATGCCAACTTTAATAAATTCAATCATTGCAGGCAATGAACTGCGAATCCCTCAGATTGTTACTTTTCATCAGTTCTGGCCCCTGTGCTACAGGGGAACATACTGGGATTTTGATGGGAATGTATGTAGGGACAGAAATATTTGTGGACGATGTATACTGACTATTCCTGTGATAGATAAACTAATGGATATGAGATGGAAGAAGACAGTTGATTGGATTTTTTCCTCTATTAGTCATTTCATTACTTACAGTAAATTTATGAAAGAAAAGCTGGAAAAGGTGGGGGTTGAAAAAGAGAATGTTTCTGTAATTCCTTATGGTGTTGATTTTGAGAATATTCCATCAGGGAATTCAAAGAGAGAATATGTTATATTTTCTGGAAGGTTAAGTAGAGAAAAAGGTGTTGATCTTTTTATAAAAGCAGTTTCAAAGATAAAAAGAAAGGAATGTAAAACAGTCATAATAGGTGATGGACCTCAAAGAAAGGAATATGAGAACCTTGCTAAAAATCCTAGACTCAATGTTCGATTTGCAGGTTGGGTCCATGATAGGAATGAATATTACCAATACTTGAAAAAAGCATATTGTGTTCTTGTTCCCAGTTTATGGATTGAAAATTCCCCTCTTGTTATTGGTGAAGCTTTTGCCTGTAAAACACCTGTCATTGGAACAAATTCTGGAGGAATACTTGAGTTAATCAATGAGTCCTGTGCTGGATTTGTTGTTGAAAGAGACGCCGATGAAATAGCGGAGAAAATCAAAATTCTGATTGAGGATGAAAAACTTAGAGAAGAACTGGGGAAAAAAGGTCGAGCTTTTGCGGAGAAGTATTTAAATTGGGAGAAAAATGTTGCTCGTATTGAAGAAATATATGAGAAGTTAGTCGCAAGTGAATAATTGTTATTGATGGTGTATTTGTAGTTATTTATTGTGAACGATAGAAACGATCCAAACGATATAGACGGTTTACCGATTGAAGCTACATGCTATATTTTCTATCTTCAATTTTCACTTTTACCTTTTAACTTTTTACTTGTCACTAAATGCGTGTCCTTTTCATAACTAATTTATATCCCCCGCATCATATAGGTGGCTATGAAATCGCTTGCAAAGATATTGTGGAGGGTTTTAAAGAACAAGGGCACACCGTTAAGGTCTTAACAAGCATTTACGGAGTTCACAAACCAGTAATAAACGATGATGCAGCACGCCTGCTTGATATTAGACTAAAATTAAATTCTCGTCAATCCCTGTTCGCAAATAGTTTATCTTTATTCTTTAATTCATCAAATTATACCATTACAAAGAGTTATATTGAGAAGTTCAATCCGGATGTTGTATCTTTCTGGAGTGTTAATGGCATTTCTGCCTCTACGGTTTTCGCTGTAGAAAGGAAAGGTATTCCAAAAGTTTTCCATATGTTTGATAGAAGTTTATCGTATTTGAGAAAAACAGGCATAAAAAGTGTTTCCAATTATTTGTTTTTCAATAGACTGAATATCAAACACCTAATATCATCAAGCAGTGAATTGAAGAAAGACTATGTAAAGAGAGGTTTCAGAGACGATTCTATCATAGTAATTCCACACGGTGTTGACATCAAAAAGTTTCCATACAAAGAAAAAAATACGGTTGGAGTCTTAAAACTTCTATATGTTGGACAACTCTGGGAAGGAAAAGGAGTTCATATACTGCTAAAAACTGCTGGTCTACTGAAAAAGCAGAAGGTTAATTTTATTCTTAAGATAGTTGGTAAAGGCGACCGGCATTATTTAAAGTTTTTGCATAATATTTGTGAAAAGGAAAGTATTGCTAATAGTGTTAGGTTCCTCGGAAGAGTGGAAAGAGAAGATTTAATAAGGTACTATCACGACAGCCATATCTTTGTTTTTCCTGCAATTTGGAAAGAGCCATTTGGCATTGTACTCCTTGAAGCAATGGCGACAGGGACTCCGGTCATTGCATCACAAAATGGTGGTCCTCTTGATATTGTGGAAAATGCTGCTAGTGGATTTTTCTTCAAAATAGGCGATTATAAAGAACTTGCATTAAAGATTCTATTGCTTGATAGAAATCGTAATGTAATAAGTAAAATAGGTTGTACTGCAAGACAGAGAATTTCAGAGAGATTTGATATAAAGATAGTAGTTAATCAAATTGAGTCTCTTTATTCGCGCATTGTTAATTAATTCTAATTATTTCAGTGATTTTCTGTGTCATTCTGTGGTTTCTTGTTTTGTTTTTAAAGAAATTATGAAATTAATTCAAGTATGCAGCATTTTTTATCCGGCTCCTTTTTTCGGAACAGAACTTACTGTTTATAAGATTGCATTAAAAGCAGTTGAAAAAGGTATGCAATCTGTTGTGATAACTACAAACCTCGAAAACCTTGCTCCAATAAGAAAGTTTAACGGTAGAGTTGAAGAGTATCATAACGGTATTAGAATTAGAAGATGTAGAGCATATAGGTTCCCAAAGGTTTATCCGATTATAGTTCCTGAACTATTTAAGGTATTAAAGGAGGAGATTCAAAATTATAAAGGGGAAGTTATTATTCACTCACATTCATATCTTTCATTACTCAGCTTTTTTGTTGCCTTTATGAGAAAGTTTAACAATAAAGTCATACTTATTCATCAACCTCACTATCATCCTTTCCCAGGTGGAACCTGGAAAGGGCATTTATTGAGAAAGCTATGTGACAAGACTATTGGTAATTTTATCTTGAAAAATGATGATGGGATTGTAATAATGAGTGATACGGAAAGGAAAGCAATTGAGAGCAATAATCATACATATTCAAAATTCTCATTAATACCCCACGGCGTAGATTCACCTTTAAATACAAAAGACGCAGATATCTCATTATTTAAGAAACAATATAATATCAAAAGCAACGACACAATTTTGCTTTGTGTATCAAGAATTGGAGGGCAAATAGTTGATTTCTTTACAAAGCTTTTAATTAATTTACCGCTCAGGATAAAAGTGCTTGTAGTTGGCTCGCTATGGGGTAATGCGGATGGGAAGTTAATCATAAGTGAGATTGAAAAAGCTAACTTGAAGGAAAGGTTAATTTTAACAGGTTATTTACGAAGGAATGACTTGGCACTTGCCTATCTGTCTGCAGATATATTTGTAAAGCCTGCATATTTTTTTGAAGCATTTGGCATTGTTTTTATGGAAGCAATGTCATATGGTCTGCCAGTGATTACGCATAACATAGGCGCACTTCCGGAAATTGTCAGTAATGAAAAAAACGGCTGCTTAATTGAGCATTCTGAAGCTGATATTCCGGAGTTTAAGAATAAAATAGAATCTTTACTTGAAAGTAAAATAAAATACAATCAGATTTCAGACAATAATCGAGAAAAAGCAAAAAGTTACCTCTGGGATAATATCCTTGAGAAATACTTTGAATTGTATAAGGAGCTAATCAATGAAAAATAAGGCAAATTACTGAAATTATTGTTGTTAAATTCACTGAATTATGACGATATCCGTAATTATTGCTTCCTATAAAAGGGTAAAATGCTTGAGTAAATGTTTGCAGTCACTGGAAAGGCAGGTTAGAAAACCTGATGAAGTCATTATTGCTTTGCAAGAAATTGATAAAGAATCCTTGCAATTTGTAAAGCGAAACAAGGCTAATTTTAATGTAAATATTAAATTGGCATTAACAAATGGGAAAGGTAAAATCTATCAGGAAAATGCTGCATTGCGGGAAACTAAAAGTGATACTGTTTGTTTCATAGATGATGATGCAGTGGCAAGGAGAGATTGGATTAAAAAAATAGAACAATGGTATAAGAAAGACCAAAGAATAGGTGGGGTTGGTGGTCGAGATATAGTGCATCAACCAGATGGTAGTATTGATGAGAAACCTGTAAAAACTGTTGGGAAAATTACCTGGTATGGAAAGAGTATTGGAAATCACCATAACATAATCGACTCTCCACAATATGTTAACTTCTTTAAGGGATGCAATATGAGCTATAGGAAGAACTTATTGAAGAAAATTGACGAAAACCTAATTGGTTACACAGTTCCATTCGAAGAAGAATGGATAGGTTTACATATTCAAAGAGAAAGATATAAATTAATTTATGATCCTACGATTATTGTTGACCACTTCCCGGAACCGCCTCGAAAACAATATCAAGATTTAAGACGCTGGAATAAAAATACAGTATTTATTAGAGGACACAATCAGGTTTATACTTTACTAACATTTTGTTTTCTCTCAAGAAAGTTGATTTTCTTGTTTTATTATTTTTTAATCGGGGACTTACAAAATCCGGGACCTGGACGGTTGTTAATATCTCTCATAAAAAAGGATATTCGTAAAATAAAAGCTTTTGTAGGTGTTTCAGTAAGAGGAAAAATCGGTGGTTTGTTTACATACCATAATCATATATTCCAAAATAAGAAACTGGTAAAATAGCAAGCATATAAATTGAGATATTATGAAGACAAAGAATTCTGAAGTAAGAATTGAAAATCGTAGATTCAATTTACCTTTTTTGGTCCAATTATTTTCTTCGAAAGTTTCCGAAGTAATTTACAAAGTCTTTTCGAAAGATTATGTTAAGACTATTATTGTCTTACTCCTTGTAATTTTTGTTTCCTATCACTTTGGAAAGAGAATAGCTCTCGAACATCTGCGCACAGTTATTATATTTTCCATCTTTTTTCTCCTTGCCGCTGCGAGCATTAACTTTAAATCAGGAATAACAGCACTTATAATTTATTTACCATTTATGGCATTCATAAGAAGATATATTTATGTTTATGGCAGATATGTTGCAATAGACCCTATACTAATTATCTCCGATGTAATTACTTTATGGATGTTTGGATATCTGATTTTGTTTAAGGGGAAAGAAATTTATAAACTTTTCAGAGAAAATAAACTTGTGAGATTCGCAACAATTCTACTGTTTGTATTTGTCTTGCAGATATTTAATCCGAAACAAGGTAGTATCCTTGTTGGTATTGGTGGAGCAAAATACTATATAATTCCTTTTCTCTGGTTTTACCTTGGTTTGTTTGTTGATGTAAAGTTTATCAGAAAACTCCTGATACTGATTATTTTGATTGGAGTTGTTACAGCGCTCTATGGTTTAAAGCAGACCTTCTTGGGTTTTACTCCATTTGAGGAATATTGGATTCAGTGGGGTGGATATTCCTCCTTACACCTTTTAAGAATTATTAGGAGTTTTTCAACATTTGCAAGTGCGGGAGAATATGCACACTACCTTACCATTTCAGGGATTATTTGTTTTGCCTTCTTCCTCAAATCAAGACAGAAGATTACATTTCTTGTAGCACTCGCAATAATTCTTTCTGCATTATTCATTGCTGCTGTCAGAAGTGCAATATTCACATTCGTCTTTTCAAGCATAATCTTGGTTGGATTCTTGGTGAAAGATAAAAAAAAGGGTGTTTTAGTATCTATTGTGCTGTTGTTGCTTGTTTTACTATTTATATCAAAAGCAGGTTTCACGCCTGAAGTTAATGAATACAGTTCTCTTTCTGTGACTTCCTATCACGCGGTGAGGGGTGTTATAAATCCAATGGAAGAGTCATCCTTTAAAACTCGTCTCTGGGTCTGGGCAGTTGGTTTTCCAAGAACATTTGTTAAGAACCCATTTGGATATGGGCTTGGAGCAAGCACCCTTGCTGCGTGGAAATTCGGTTCAAATTTGATGGCAACAGAAAATCTTTTCCTTGATATTATTTTAAGCACTGGTATTATTGGTGCGGTCCTGTTTGTAATTGTCTTAATTAATGTTTTTTCTTATTCTCTCATTCTTATTAAGGAAAATACAAAAAATATGCTTGGAATTTTAGGAATAACGGTCCCCTTGTCTTTCCTACTTATTGGAAGCTCCAGTGAATATACAATCTTCCCAGTTATTTGGTTGTTATGGGGTGTCATTGCAAAGGCAGGAAAAGGATGAAAAAGCTAAATCTCTGTTTTATAATTGAAGATACAACGGATATAAGGTTGATTGATGGTTTGAATAAATATTTTAATGTTACAATATTTGGCAGAAGGAGAAAAAACTATAATATTGTTCCATGGAAAATTCCGGAAGATGTGAATACTTTTCTTTTCAGTTGCAGACGAATTTTATATCCGGTTGTCCTTTTTTTCTCACTACTAAGAAATTCTTCTTCTTTTGATTTTTTTGTTGTTAACAGTGATACTCTCACTGCTCTCTCTGTAAATCTTGTTAAATATTTTGTTCGAAAGCCTTCGATTTCGGTTATCCAAAAACCTACACTTGAATATTTGCAGGCAAAAAATTTAAAAGGGAATGTGAAATTAGTTCATTATCAACTGCTACATGTTATAGCAAGAATTCTGGTGATGTGGAATATCGCTCATTTCGACTTAAACATTGTTGTTAGTAATTATATTAAGTGCAAACTATTAAAGTATTCAAAAAACAAAATAGTTGTGATACCATTTTACGGAATAGATACGCTTTTTGCTCCTTCTTATAAAAAAACCAAGAATCAAATCAGGAAGGAGCTTTCGTTACCGCAAGATAAATATATTATTTTTGTTTCTTCTCGGATTTCTCCAGAGAAGGATATTACCACTCTCTTTAAGTCAGTGAAACTGTTAATAGCAGACGGAATAAACGATATTATTTTGCTAAATCTTAGTGGGCAATGTGAGGATTTCATTAGAATCGCGAAGGGTTTTGGTCTTGACAAATTTGCTATAGGAAGACCTGCAATCATTCCGTATGCTTTGCCTCCTTACTATCAGGCAATTGACCTCTGTGTTCAACCTTCCCTATTTGAAGGTTTGGGGCTTTCCCCGCTTGAATCACTTGCATGTGGTACTCCTGCTATAGTGTCCCATACTGGCGGATTAAAAGAGAGTACTTCGCATAAAGTTCATAGCCTGCATTTTAAGCCAAATGGACCGGAAGACCTTGCAGACAAAATTAAGTATGCATATAAAAATAGAAAAGAATTGCTTTCAATGGCACAAAGAGCAAGAATAAGGATTAGGGAAAAATATAATTCTGCAGATGTTTTTAGAGCGTTTAAAATGACTGTCGAGAAACTTGGATATTATAAAACACTGAAGGATATCCAGATTGTGCACGGTGCTTCTTTTGCCAGAACAGTTGAATTTCCTAAAGGGATTAGGATTGCAATGATTGTGAATTTGCTCCCTGATTTGGCACATCACGGAGGTGTTTCATATCAAGTTCATGGTTTGGCTCAGGAGCTTTCTAAGAAATTTAAAATTACTGTAATTGCTATGAACAAGACAAACCTGGTTCACAATTACAAAACTATTGAAATTCAATTTCCTGAATTCTTAAACAGGAGTAAATTCTTTAAAATATTGCTGTTTCCCCTTTTCGTCAGATTTAAAGGATTGAATAAATTCGATATCATACATGCTCATGGTGACGATTATGTTCTATTTTGTTTAAAGAGACCAATAATAAGAACATTCTATGGGAGTGCACTTGGTGAGATGCTCAGTGCCTCATCCTTTCAAAGGAAGATTCATCAAATGTTTAGATACTTTACAGAATTTTTATCGGGATTTCACGCTAAAATCAATGTAAGCATTTCGCATTCGACTCGAAAATATCTTCCTTTTATCAATAGAGTTATTCCCTGTAGTATTGACTTGGATAAATTTATACCAGGAGAAGAGAAAAGCGAAAATCCATCGATACTATTTGTTGGAACAATAAAAGGAAGGAAAAGAGGATGGTTTCTTGTTAAGACCTTTGTAGAAGAAGTAAAACCAAAGATTCCGGATGCTGAATTATGGGTCGTGAGCAGTGAAGAGATAGAAGGTGATGGGGTTACTTGGTTTGGAAGGGTTTCAGAGAATAAGTTGATAGAATTGTATCAAAAAGCATGGGTTTTCTGTTTACCAAGTATATACGAAGGGTTTGGGGTTCCTTATATCGAAGCAATGGCATGTGGAACTTCTGTTGTAAGTAGTCCGAATTCTGGAGCAAGAGAAGTACTTGAAGACGGGAGATATGGTGTTATAACGAGTGATGAACATTTGGGAAGTAATATTATTCACTTATTGAAAAGCAAGCAAATAAGAGATGCCTATGCTTCTAAGGCAATAAGCAAAGCAAAGCAATTTTCCTGGGATAAGGTTATAAAAGCCTATGAAGCCCTTTATAAAACCTTGTTAGAAAAAAGTACACTCTGATTAAGATTTTTGGAACAAAGTTTATTTCTTAGAATATTGGAAAGCAAGATATGAATGAAGATATAGTTTGCCCTCTCTGTGATTTTGAAAAAAACTGTGGCTTTTTTGTTGAGATAGTAGAAAATAAAAGATTTACTATTGTAAAATGCCAGAGATGCGGGTTGGTATATACACTCAAGAGCGATATTTGCAGAGGCCAAGATTATATGAAGTCGAAACATCAATACCAAAAGCTGAGGTCGAATCAGTATGTTAAAGAATTATTTCAAATGCTTCTGCATGCGAAAGTATTTATGAAACAAAATCCTCTTCTTATGGATATCGGATGTTCAACTGGATTTTTACTTGATCTGGCAAAAAAATGTGGTTTTAGAACCAAAGGGGTTGAGAGAAGTGATATTGCCGCACAAGAGGCAGCATTAAAAGGACATGAAATGCTTATAGAAGATGTTCTTGATATAGACATACCTGTACTTAGTGTAGATGTTGTGGTGCTACTGCATACATTAGAGCATCTTTCAAAGCTTAAGTTCATAATGAAAAAAATCAGGTCGGTTTTAAAAAACAATGCTATCGTTATTGTTGAAGTTCCAAATCTCTTGCACTGGATTCTTCAAAAAAGAGTTTTTATAAAGCGCAGCCTTGCTCCTGATAGACACTTATACCATTTTACGCAAGGGACATTAATAAGGTTGTTTAGGATTAGTGGTTTTAAGATTATAAAAATAGAACCAGCAAACCATTATGATAAAAAGGGAAAATTGTCGTGCCTTTTTCAATTTGCCACAACCATTTTCTCCAGTTTAAGTTTTGCACTGACGGGGAAAGTTCTTTCCAATTCAATGAGAGTGTATGCGAAAGTTGATTTTAGATTTGCTGAAAATAATTCAGAATGTTGATAGAAAAGAAACATAAATTTGGGTTAATCATTTGTGGGTTGATTTTCGCAGTTTTCTGGTTTATTTTTTATCCTCCTATCTATGCAATACATGATGAGGCTGGATATTTGGCGCAGGCTTATGTGATGAGGGGTGGGACAATATTTGGTGATGTTGCGGGGATTCCGGTGGTATCTTCTATTAAAACACCTTCGGATCATCTCATTACAAAATATGCTATAGGAACTTCCTTTTTACTAATTCCATTCACTTTTTTAGGATGGAAGTGCATATTCTTGCTACCTTTAATTATCCACCTAATAGGTTTTTTTGTTTTCATAAAGATTCTGAGAATCTACAGCATTTCGCCATATTTTTCTCTGCTGTATCTGCTATATCCCACATCGGTTCTTTATTCTCGAACGATAATGGCAGACATCCCCTCTGCCGTTTTTTTTACCATTGCTCTTTATTTTTTCCTGAGGAGGAAGAATTACTATTTTCTCTGCGGATTTTTTCTTGGGATAATTTCTCTTTTTAGATATTCGAGTATTCTTCTTGCTCTCCCGATTCTTATTTTTACATTCGCTGAAGCCATCAGAAGTATAAAAAGGGTATCTTTTTTTAGGTCGTCGTTCTTTAAGATTCTTCTTGGATTTCTTCCAGGTTTTCTCCTGCTTCTTTTTTATAATAAAATTGCATTTGGTGGTTTTCTGAAAACTCCTCTGGGAGTAACGGGAACTTTCAGCGCGAAGTTTCTCCCGCATAATCTTCTATTCTATGTCATTTCTCTGAGTCTAATATATCCCTTTATGTTCTTTACTCTATTTTTTCTGAAGAAATTTCGCTACTTGTTGTTTTTTATTGTCCTCTTATTTATTCTTTTTTATTCGTCATACTACTATTTTACAGTAGCACCTGGAAAAAATCTGGTGAAAACATTTATTGTTGGGACAAGATTCCTTTTACCGGTTGTTCCGATTTTCTTGCTATCCTATGCGGATGTGCTTGAACGGTTAAAAAGGAAATGTGTTGTCCCTGTAACAGTTTTTTTCTGGTTCATAGTAGTGGTTTTTATCATCTTGAATATAGGGATGATATACCAACATCAGGGATTCTTAAACGAACAAGAACGATATAAGAATACAATTTATGAAAACACAAATACCAAATCATTAATTCTTACGAACTATGATGGGATGGAGTTCTTTCAACCTGCCTGGGGGAAGAGAGAAGTTGCAATGTTTGTTTACTGGAAGAATAGAATTCCTATTGATTTTGAAAAATATGATTTTGATAAGTTTTTCCTTCTTACTGTAATTCGTTCGGATAAAGAAGGAAATGAATATGTAAAGAAGTATGCCGATGAAATTGTTGCTGAATATAGTGGAGAAACCGTAGCTGAGATTAAGGGAGACCCGGAACTAAGGTTATGGAAACTACATTACGAAAGTGTTAAAGATAGCGTAACGGAGTGAGGGAGTATCGGTGTATCGGAGAATTAAAAAGCAAGGTAAAAGTTAAAAGTGAAAAGGCGAAAGAAGGATACAAGAGAGATGAGGGAAAGACGAGGAGAGAAAAAGACGAGGAGAAAAATCGTGTATATTTATAGTATACTTATTGTTCACAACAAATAACGCGGGGCAAATGCACAACGAAGCGAATATACACCGAAGGCAAATATACTCAACCTCGCATTCTTGTGTAATTAGCAGTTACTGAGTTACTCAATTACGAAGTTAATTGGTTAGACAACGCTCCAAACGATATTAACGTTCTAACGTTCGAAATTGAATTACTAATTACTTAGTTACCTAATTACTGGGTAGTATTGTGAGCAAACGCAAAAAGATACTAATAATCACCAATGATTTCTACCCCTCAAAAGGTGGGATCCAGGGGACCATTCTTGGTCTCGCAACGCAGTTTGGGGACAAATGTGTTGTTATTGCTCCGTATTATTCTGGATACAATGTTCGGGATGATGGAAAATTGCCTTTCTCAACTGTTAGAACAAATGGATTAAGGCAGAACAGATTTATTGATAAATTATTGTTCTTTATACTTAGACGACCATTTGCATTTTTAGTAAGAACTGTGTTTCTAATTGGTCGAGTTGCAAAGAAAAATGATTACTCTTTTGTTATATGTGGTCATATTACGAACTTGTTGATTGGTATTATTGGTAAAAGGATTCTAAATGCTCCTTTAGGAATAATTGTTCACGGGAAGGAACTGTTGTTTAGAGGTTTACTGAGTCAATTCAAGAAAGCGTTTGCGAAATTTCTATTAAAACGCTGTAATTGCCTTTTTGTGTCGAATCGTTTTGTTAAGAAAACCTTGTTGGAAATGAGTGTTCCGGAAGAGAAAATCGTCCTAATTCCTTTTGGTGTTAACTTTGCTCAAAGTCAAAAAGCAATGAGGAAAAGACTGGAAAATGATGAAAATAAAATTTTAACCGTTGGTAGATTGGTGGAAAGAAAAGGTCATGAAGTTGTGCTTAGGGCATTACCAATGGTTCTGAAACGATTTCCAAATGTCATATATCAGATAGTGGGGAATGGCTCTATGAAGAAAAAACTGCACCAACTGACAGATAAGATGAAGTTGAGCAAAAATGTAGAATTCTTTGGTGACGTAAATAATATTGAGCATTTCTATCAAAACTGCGATGTTTTCGTTATGCCAAGTAGATTTATTGCAGAAAAAGGAGATGTTGAGGGATTTGGTCTTGTTTTCTTGGAAGCCAATTATTTTGGAAAACCAGTCATTGGTGGGTGTTCAGGCGGAATATCTGATGCTGTTGTTGATGGAGTGACCGGAATACTGGTGGACCCTGAGAGTCCTGAAGAAATTGGCAATGCAGTTATAAAATTACTTGAGAATCCTGAACTTGCAGGTAAACTTGGAGAGCAAGGGAGAAAACGGGTTCTAACGGAATTTACCTGGAAACGCGCAGCAAGCATTATTGAAAGGAAGATGAAAAATGGATAAAATATGGGTAAATAAAGCAAAATCATTCAAGGATGCGGAAAAATTTGATGAGGAGTATTATTTGAATATGACAGGTTCTAAAAGATTAGAAATAATACAATATCTAAGAGAGACATATTTTAAGCTCAAAAGGGGTAAAAAGAATGAAAACAGAAAAGGATTACGAAGATCTGTTAAGATTATTCAACAGGTTTAAGGTAAAATATTGTATTGTAGGTGCATTTGCAGTTGGCTTTTACGCTAAACCACGCTATACAAAAGATTTGGATATTCTCGTATTTCCCTCAACAGAGAATGCTGGAAATATCATTAAGGCATTAAATATGTTTGGCTTTAAGGGGGTTGGCTTAAAAGAGGAAGATTTCACCCAAAGAAACAAAATTATTCAGTTAGGTTATGAACCTATTAGAGTGGACATAATAACCTCAATATCTGGTTGCAGTTTTGAATTAGTATGGAAAAATAAAAAGAGTGCGAAATATGGTAAAGAAAAGGTTTACTTTATAGGTTTAAACGAATTAATAAGAAATAAAAAAGCGTCAAGACGTAAACAGGATAAAATTGATATAGACATACTAATTCAAGCAAGAAGGCGAAAAAGGAAAAAATGAATTTGTTTACATCTAAAGGCTCTAAACGTTCCTGCTTTTGTACTCCTGTGCTTCCCACCCGAGCGAAGTCGAAGGGTTGTGTTCTTGTTTTGTTTCCTGTCACCTAACTCAGTAAACTATGTAAACTCAGTAAACTCAACAAACTACGTAAACTATGCCAACTACCTCAACCTATACCTGCCTTTCCCTACGCACTGAACAAATGCAACCATCTTAGTTTTTAACTGGGAGCGACCATGAAACTGTCAGTAATAATGCCTGTATATAATGAGAAAGACTGTATTGAGAATATTATTGAACGGGTGAAGAAAGTTTCTGTGGAGAAGGAAATCATCGTAGTTGATGATGGTTCTACGGATGGAACGCAGGAACTCTTGAATGACATCGATGAAATTGTTATGCTCGTCCATAAAAGGAATAGAGGTAAAGGTGCCGCGGTGAGAACAGCACTTAGAAGTGTAACAGGAGATATTATTATCATCCAGGATGCCGATTTAGAATATCCTCCGGAACAATATTCAGAAGTTATTAAACCTATTGTTGATGGCTACGCTGATGCGGTTTACGGTTCAAGATTCCTGGGACTTCACAGAGTTTTCCTTTTCTGGCATTATATGGGGAACAGATTCTTGACTCTCTTAACAAATATGCTTTACAATACTATTCTAACAGATATGGAAACAGGAGTAAAGGCATTTAGAAGAGAGATATTCAATAACATAACAATAAGGTCTAATGGTTTCGATTTTGAACCTGAGGTTACTGCTAAAGTTTTAAAAAAAGGATTCCGTGTATATGAAATGCCTATTACTTATTACGGGAGGGGATATAAGGAGGGAAAGAAAATTACCTGGAGAGATGCAATTCCCGCTATCTGGGCAATTATTAAGTACAGGTTTGTCGATTAAAGGTTATACTAAAAGAGAGAATTATGCTCGTTTTGATCGTTAATATCGTTGATATTGTTTGAAACGTTGAGATGGAAATGGAATGAAAATAGAACGTTTTGAAGATTTGGAGTGCTGGCAGCTTGGAAGAGAGTTTGTGAAATTCATATATGCATTAGTGAAAAAGCCTGAATTTGCTAAAGACTTTCGTCTTTCTGGACAAATAACAGGAGCAGCAATTTCCATAATGAATAATATTGCTTGCCCCGTGTAATACCAAAATGTATTATGTTTACGTTTTGGAAAGCAGCAGAGATAGAAAAATGTATATTGGATATGCAAAGATCTAAAAGAAAGGATTAGGTTACATAATGAAGGGAAAGTAGAATCAACTAAATACAGACGACCTTTTAATCTTGTTTATTATGAAGCTTGCATAAGCAAGAAAGATGCATTTAAACGGGAAAAATACTTGAAGAGTTCTTATGGACACAGATATATTCACAATAGAATTAGGAATTATTTGAGTAGTAGATAAATTTTATTATCTTATTACACAGGGCGAGAAGGTTGGGCTAGCCAGTCGAATGCAGAATTTATAAGATTCTTGCTTTATTCTCGAGGTTCTTGCGCTGAATGTCAAAACTGCCTTTACATTTCTCTGGATCAATCGTATATTAGTAAAGAGGACTTCGAAAAGGGGTATGAATTTGCCTTGCGGGAGATTCAAATAATCGATGGTTTGTTGCGGTATTTAAGGAAGGTTAAAAATCAACGCTCAAAACGTTCCAAACGCTCAAACGATTGAAACGAATGCCCATTAGTGTTCAATTACAATTAAAATAGATGGTTTGATGCGCTATTTAAGGAAGTTAAAAAGTAAAAGATCAAAACGCTCTAAACGATATTAGCGTTCTAAACGAAACGACTAAATTACGGAGGTAAGTATGAAGGGTATGGTGTACATTATCATTTGTATTATATTGAATGTTATAGGGCAGAGTTCTATCAAGTATGGAACCAGGATTTCAGGGGAGCTGAGTTTGCAGTTCAGCAAGATTGGTTCGTTCCTCATTACGGTATTAAAACAACCATTTATACTTTTTGGTTTAGCACTTTATGTGATAGGTTCTTTTTTCTGGATTGGAGCGTTGTCTAAAACGGATTTGAGTTTCGCTTATCCTGCATTAAGCATTGGTTATGTTTTCATACTGCTCATTTCCTGGAAATTCTTTGGAGAAGCCATAAACATATATAGAATACTGGGAATGCTTCTGATTGTTGCCGGGATGGTATTCCTTGCGAAGAGTTTGTAAATGGCTTTCAAAAGATTCAACGTATTGAAAGACATCTCACATACCTTTACCTGCCAGGTTTTGGGGTTTCTGTTTGGCATAGGGAGTAGCATTTTACTTAATAGATTGTTGGGACCTGAGGGAAAGGGTAGGTTTGTGGCAATTATTGTTGTCCCGCAACTTATAGTTGCTTTTACCCATATGGGTTATGGTGTTTCAAGTTCATATTTTATAGGCAAGAAGAAATACAGCAGTGGGGATGTTTTTAAGAGCGATTTGCTACTGAGCATTATTATAGGTTCAGTGGGTGCTCTGGCTGGCTATTTTCTTTACTTGAAGCTTTTCCCTGAAGAACCCACTTTTTATAGACTTACACCTTTACTCTTAGTATTTACGGGTTTATGGTTCTATTACTTCCCGGATATACTTCTTGGAAAAGGCAAATTATTTACACAAAATCTATGGAATCTTGCGAAACACATTATGAAATTTGCGCTGATTTTCCTTTTTTTGACAATTTTTATCAACAAATTAGAAGGTGCAATTTCTGCCGTGCTATTAGTCAATGGAATTCTTTTCATTTCAAGTTTCTTTGTATTATCCAAAGTAATAAACTTGAAGGGTAGAGTAAACTCTTCTTATCTAAAAGACGGATTTTCGTTTGGCCATAAGGTTTTTTTCGCTGAATTGCTTGGATTTCTTAACTACCGCTTCGATATAATTTTACTGAAGCTTTTTAGTACAAGCTCGCAGATTGGATTCTATTCGACAGCCACATTTATGGCTGAAACTCTGTGGCTCTTGCCTGGAGCAGTTTCGCTTGTTTTATACACAAAATTGGTTACAGGTGAAAAGACAGAGGAGGTAACACCAGGAGTATTAAAGAATACATTTCTGTTAATAGTATTTGCTGCGTTGGTCCTGTTATTTATTGCAAGACCGCTAATTCGTATTTTCTATACGGATGCCTTTCTTCCTGCTTTTTTGCCTTTTGCAATACTGCTGCCAGGTGTTGTTTTACTTGCGATTCCAAAGGTGCTTGCTTCACATTTCATAGGTGTCTGGGGTAAGCCGGAGTTAATTATGAAAGGGAGAATTGCTTCGGTTGTTACTAATGTTGTGCTTAGTATAGTTCTGATTCCACGGTATGGAATGTATGGTGCAGCTTTTGGTTCCACGCTTGCATATATGATTGAATCGATTTTCATACTAAGTATTTTTAATAACCGGAAAAAGTTAGTACGAATATAAATATTTGATATAAATGGAGGTTTTATGTTTGAAAGAATTTTGATTATGGCGCCCCATACAGATGATGGTGAATTCGGGTGTGGTGGGTCGATTGCAAGGTTTATTCAGGAGAAAAAGGAAGTGTTTTATGTTGCTTTCTCGTCTGCAGAGGCTTCGGTTCCACCTGACCTTCCCAGGGATGCGCTGGTTAAAGAAGTAAAAAGAGCAACGGAGGTTATTGGAATAGGCGGAGACAGGTTAATTCTTCTAAACTTTGAAGTCAGGAAGTTTCCGGAACAAAGGCAGGAAATTCTTGATGAAATGCTCGAATTAAAACAAAATATTAATCCTGATACAATTTTCTTGCCATCCCCAAACGATACTCATCAAGACCATAGAACGATTTATGAAGAAGGATTTAGGGCTTTCAAAGACAAAACGATGTTCGGTTATGAACTTCCCTGGAATAATCTGACATTCAACACGGAAGCTTTTGTTCTTCTTCACGAAAAACATATCAATAGAAAAATAGAAGCAATAGCAGAATATATCTCTCAAAAGGACAGGTTGTATTCCAAACCGGATTTTATAAGGAGTCTTGCCAGAACCCGCGGTGTTCAGATTGGCACGGAGTTTGCCGAAGCTTTTGAGGTGGTGAGGTGGGTTCTGTGAATAGAGTATCGGAGTATCGGGGTGTCGGGGTAACGGTGTGGGATGAAAGTGCATATGCATGTGTATCGGAGTATGGGCGTACCGGTGTAAAGGTAAGGCAATGAAAACCTTAAGGGAATGCAAAAGCAAAAAGTCATAAAAGCGAAAGGGCGATTGTAATGGGTGATTTCGTCAAACACTCCCGGGAGTTAGATGTGTATAAGATGGCAATAGAAGGAGCGATGGAAATATTCACTATTACGAAAAGCTTTGCTGATGAAGAGAAATTTGGAATAACAAATCAAATAAGACGTTCATCACGGTCGGTCTGTGCGAATATTGGTGAAGCATGGAGGAAAAGGCGGTATAGAGCAGCTTTTGTTAGCAAACTTAACGATTCTGAAACCGAAGCTGCTGAAACTCAGGTATGGTTAGAAATAAGTCATAAATGCAAATACCTAGATGAATCAACATTCAAAAGATTAGATGTACACTACGATAGAATTATAGGAAAACTGGTTCGCATGATTGAAAATCCAGATCAATGGTTAGTTAAACAGTAATCTAAATAATTGGTGTAAGGTGTAATCCCCGATACTCCGATACACCGTTACGCCGATACACTATGTAAGAATGTCTCGCATAATCGCTGTTCATCAGCCTAACTACATTCCCTACCCGGGTTTTTTTTATAAGATGTTCAAGGCAGATGCCCTTGTCCTTCTCGACAATGTGCAGTTCTCAAGGATGTCTTTCACTCATAGAAACAGGATAAAGGGTTCGCAAGGGAAGTCAATATGGCTTACTGTGCCCGTTTACAAAAAGGGCAAATTTTATCAGAATATAAACCAGGTTAAGATAAACAGAACCGTAAAGTGGCAGACGAAGCATTTCAGAACGCTTGTAATGAATTATGCCAATTCCCCATTTTTTCATTACTACGAAGAACCGCTGAAAGTAATATATTCAAGGGAATGGGAAAACCTGACCGATTTAAACATTGCCCTTCTCAAGTTTGTTATGGGTAGTCTCAAGGTAAAAACGGAAACATACACTGCATCTCAGATGAATGTCACGGGGAAGAAAACGGATTTGCTTGTTTCGATAGTTAAAGCACTGAACGGTGATGTTTACATTTCGGGTGCCGGGGGGAAAAACTACATCGACGAGGAAAAATTCAGAAAAGAAGGAATTAGTATTCACTATTATCAATATGGTTCCTTTGTTTATCCGCAACTCTGGGGCAAATTTATTCCCAACCTTTCAGTACTTGACCTTCTGTTTAATTGCGGAATGGAGTCAAGGAATATGATTGAAAACAAATGGGGCTATGAAAAACCGTAAACAATTGTATGTTCTCTTGGTTGTTATTTTTTCATTACTTTTCCTCATTCCCATCTGGAGTGTTAAGTATATTCCATTACAGGATTGGCCTGTTTTTATGGGTTTTTCATACATTATTGCACACCTTTCTGATTTTTCATCAGCCTTGGCAGTCAAGCCCATACCACCTCCTTATTCAACGGGGTTTTTGCTACTTGCGGGGTTGATGAAGATTTTCCCACCGTTTATAGCAGGGAAAGTTCTTTTGAGTATTTATTTGATTTTATTCTTTACTTCCTTCTATTATTTTTTGCGGTCTTTGAATCCTGATAGTCTGTTTCTTTATCTTTTTGCTCCATTGCTCATATTCAATAATTTTTTCGCAAAGGGGAATATTAATTTTATTTTGAGTATTCCCCTTTTTCTTTTTTTTGTACCTGTATTTTTAAGAAAATTTAGTTCTAGGAAATTTTATAATTTGCCTGTCGCACTTTTGATTTCACTAATCCTATACTTTACACACTTTTTCACTTACTTTGTTTTCTTGTTGGTTTTTTTGATAGAATCGATTTTCAACAAGAGGAAAACCTCACTGTTTGTTGTGTCCTGTGTTCCTCTAATTTTGTTTACTGCATATTTCATCTCAAACAGAACAGCACTCGATATTTCGTTTTACACAAGTTTTTATTCGAAGTTCCTGTCTTTCAGAGATGTTTTTGGCACCTGGACGCCCTATATTGATGTTTTTATTCTTCTGATTCCTTTTCTATTGATATTTTTCCTTGTTCTGAGAGATTGGAAACTTGGAGCAAAGCGGTGGAAAATCACAATATTTGTGCTTTTGCTCATATATTTGGTTGTACCGAAAGAAATTTACACACTCTCGAGACCGGATCAAAGGATTCTTCCTTTTATATTTTTCATTCTTTTGCTTTTTCCTTCTACTGCCAATAGGATGAGATTTAAGCTCATCTTCTCTTCCTTTTTAGCTGTTTTGTCGCTATTTAGTCTTTCGGTTAGAGAAAAAACATTCTTAGATCTGGAATCAGAGATTGATAGATGCGTGCGTGTATTATCGAAGGTACAGAGGAGTAAAGCGGTTGTTAGTATTGGAACGGAAGAGTATTACTCGGGTGTAATCAATCCCTTCCTTCATATTATTTACTACACTGTTTTGGCTAAAGGTAATGCTAACATTCCATCTTATGATTGGAATATTCCCCTGTTTTATAAACGGACATTTCCAAAACCTAAAATAGAGGATAGCATTATTAAAAATAAGCATAAGTTACTTACTTTCTACGATTACTTTTTTGTAATGGAAGAAGGGATGAATTTTGAAAATCAATTAAAGATGTTTACTGATTTAGTTTACGCTAATGAAAATGTCAAGCTTTTTGAGAAAAAATAGGAAAAGTCTAATAGTAATATTTTTCGTCACCTTTGTTTTTCGCTTGGTTTTTTCCATCCCGATATTCATTAACATAAAGAGAGCGATTGTTCCGAGTAGTGATGCGAGCAATTACATTACTCTTGCTGAACATATATTATCGAATCATCAGTTTAGTGTTTATTCGAAGGAGTCAGGATATAGGGAAGCAGCAAGAACCCCAGGCTATCCACTCTTTATTGCTTTTTCTTATCTTCTATCGGGCGATAAAAACTGGTTTATCATTCTCCTACAGTGCCTTCTTGATGCCCTTGTTGCAATAGCGATGTTTTTCATTTCATTGGTTTTGTTACACAATGTGCGTGTTGGATTGATTACTGGTTTGCTTTATAGCATCCATCCCCATCAGGCTCTATATACAGGGCAGATTCTATCAGAGGTGCTGTTTACTTTCTTTCTTTTTGTTTTACTGATTCTTTTTATCTTTTTTCTTAAAACTAAGTGGAAATTATTTATTGTTTTGACCGGCTTTTCCCTCGGGATTGCCACACTTACGCGTCCTATCTCGTTGTATTTTTTTATTCCGATTATTCTTATCATCATTATTTCCCTTAGAGGAAAAATAAAAGTCGGCCTATATTCCGTGCTATTTTTCCTAATGGCTTTTTTCCTTACACTCAGTCCCTGGTATGTTAGAAACTACATTACTTACCGTAAGGTTTTTCTCTCAACAATTGGGAACTGGAATATTGGTTACTACAACGCTGCTTTTGTAATATCCTTGAAAGAGGGAATCAGCCTGATTGATGCTCAACAAAAAATAGCAGAGGCAGTAAAGCGGAAATATAATATAGAAGATGAGGATTACTACTATGTAACGGACAATCCGGAAATGTGTAAGTACGTGGCACAGTATGGTCTTAAAGTAATAAGACAGAATCCTTTGACATACGCAGTTCTTCACGCTGCAGGTTTCATTCATACTTTCCTGCCTTCCGAATATGCATTGCTCCATAAAGTGATAGGTAAAGAAGGGTCCAGAAAGGCAGAAGAAGGTCCGATTGTAAAAAACTTGATAGCAAATTCATTTAGAGCGAGAATTGGTTCCGCTATCAAAATGCTTTTTAAGGAAAGATTTGCCAAATTCCCAGTTTGGTTTTCCATTGTATGGCTCACACTTTCCGTTTTTGAATTATTTGTTTATTTCTTTGCAGCAAAAGGGTTTGGATACTTTGCAAGGCAGGACAAAATCCTTTTTCTTTTATTCATATTTACCATTTTGTATTTCACATTGCTTCCAGGTCCCGTTGGTGATCCACGGTTCCGAGTCCCCGTAGAACCTGTAATTGTTCTCCTCGCCGGAGCTGGATTTCTCTCCGCAAGAAAAGGTGGCGATGCCAACTGGAAGGATAAAGGGTAAAGGATAATGGATGAAGTGTAAACTAAGGCACTTAGTGCTGTAAAATAAACGCTGGCGCTGTGAATTAGACGCTTCGCTGTAAACGAACGCCTTCGGCTGTTAACGAAGAACTAAGCACGAAGCACCAAGCACGAAGAATGTAAACTGTGCAAACCTGTGTTTTAACCTTTACCTGTTCCATTCGACCAAACAGACCAAACAGACTAAATGGACCAAATAGACTAAATGGACTAAACAGACCAAATAGACCAAACAGACAAAATATCCGTGGCTAAGATTAGAATATGAAAACTGTTCTCGTTCTCACAGCAATTGAGCGTGCTTTTTACTCCGCTACAATAGAGTATCAACTTATAGAGCCCGTATTGCGTGTTAAAACGAGGAGAAAGAATGTGCGGTTCTTGTTCCTTTGTCTTGTCCCATTCACATTCTATTTCACAAGAGGAGATATAAGACATACATTCCGAGTTTTCAGTAAGGCAAGGAAAAGACTCAAATCAGTTTTTAACAATAGCAAATCAAGGATTGTATTCATTCCTGTGCTTTTTCCTTTTAGGCATAAAGGTTTTTACCTGAAGTTTCTTTTGATACCGCTTTTCCTGCTATCGAATTTTCCTATTCTCTTTTTTGTCATACTTCTCTATGGTCCTTCAATCATTCACGCAAGGGGTTATCCTGCGGGTTTGCTTGCTTGCATTAGCAAGCTCATTACCGGAGTTGGATTTATCTTTGATATGAGAGATGTTTATACAAAGAAAGGTATAGAAGCAGGATTTTTTACGCAGAATTGTGTTTCTGCAAAGTTCTGGAATGCAACTGAAGGACAAATGCTCTCCTCAGCAGATGCGGTTATCGTCACATCAACCCCATTTAAGGACTATGTTGTGAATATACTTAGTTCGGATAAGAGAGTGTGGCTTGTGCCAAACTCAGTCAATACGCACAGATTTTTCCCCGATGAGAAAAGCAGGATTCGAGTAAGAAGAAATTTGAATATAGACGATAAATTTGTGCTCATACATTCCGGTACATTCAGCACACGGCAAGACGTTGGATTTGCAGCAAGATATTTTAAGAAGTGGAAGAATCTAAAGGAGAACAGTTTTTTCCTGCTTCTTACAGCTAATAAGAAAAATATCGGGAAAATAAGTGCAGTTTTCGAAAAAGAGAAAGTGAGCCCGGATAACTTCGCAATCATAAATCCAGAGCCGGAAGAAGTCCCTGATTTGCTAAAAGCCGGTGATATTGCCTTACATCTCGAGAGCCAATCTCTTGCGACGGAATACTGTATTGCAATAAAAGATGGTGAGTATTTGGCGACTGGTCTTCCAGTCGTTTGTACTCCATTCTTGAAGGGCATCGCTCCGCTGATAGAGAAGTATAATGTTGGAATTGTCACAGACCCGGATAGAGAGTTATCGGCACAGAAGGAAATATATCTGTTGAATAATCTTGTTGAAATAAAGAAGAACACTCAAAGAATTGTTAAAGATGTGTTGTCTCTAGACAAAGGAGTTCAGGTTTTGGATGAATGTTATGAAGTCTTACTCAAATCACGCTCGTTGTCGTTCCTGATTTCCATCAGCACAGCGTCTGAGTAAGCAATACTATGGAAGAATCTCGATGTTTCAGGTGTCAGGTTTTAGGTGTTAAATCTGTTAGGTTGTAAGGTGTTAAATTCGCAATTCGCAATCCGAAATCCGCAATGAAGTTACCCGCAATGGTTTTATTGCTTTGTTTAGATTTAACTTTTGACTTTTAATTTTTAACTTGCTGTTAAGGTGTTAAATCCGAAATCCGCAATCCGAAATGAAGTTAATCTTTTTCCCTTGCATTTTCCTTAAATTTTAGTATAATATGAAACAAGGAGGTGGAAGATGAAGACATTGGTTAAACAAAGAGAATATTTAAAAAAAGAAATAGACAATTTATCTCCAGAATTATTAGAGGAAGTTAAGGATTTTGTAGAGTTTTTAATGCTGAAGAAAAGAGATATAGACTACATTTATTTATGGGGGCAGCAAAAATCTCTTGAGAATATTTGGGTAAATGACGCTGAGGATTTATATGAAATATAACAAAGGAGATTTAGTTATCGTTAAATTTCCTTTCCTTAAAACTGAGGGAGTTAAATTTCAGAAAGGACGTCCAGCAGTTGTGCTCTCCTCCTATGGTGTTAAACGTAGATACAATGATTATACTTTGGCTGCAATTACCTCAAAACTGCCTGATGAGATAATGGATTTGGAGCTGGTTATTCAAGCATCCAAGAGAAACGGTCTTGTAAAAAAATCGTTGTTAAGAATGGATTTTATTATGACAATTCCTGCAGAGTTAATCAGTAGAAAGATAGGTGTTCTCTCACATAAAAGTTTGGAAGAAGCAGAAAACAAACTTAGGATTTTACTTAATATATAACAATCTATATATGACGCTGTTATTTGTTTGATTCTTCGAAGTAGTTGTTTCCGAAATCCGCAATCCGAAATGAAGTTCTTTACCTCTACCTGTCTTTACCCCTCAACCTTAACCTTAACCCGTTCTTTTCTATACCTTTGCCTATACCTGCCTTAACCTAAACCTCAAACTATGTTTCCCTTAACCTAAAATTGACGGAATGTGTTAACCTTATGTAAAGAATGAAATTCTCCATTATTATTCCAACATACAAAAATCCTGAAAAAATAAAAACATGCCTTAGTGGACTTGATGAGCAAACTCAAAAAGCGGATGAAACAATTATTTTGTATTATTCTGCTGACAGGGAAACCAAGCAAGTGTTGAGTGAGGAAAGAAAAAAAACCGGGGCAACACTCATTCCAATTCCTCTGAAACAAATGTCCAGAATGCCCGCGGTCTTGAATGCTGGAATTCGAAGGTCTAGTGGTAATATCATTTGTTTTCTGGATGAGGATGTTGTTCCGGAAAGAAAATGGTTATCGAAGTTAGCAGAGCATTTTGCTAACCCTGATATTGCTGCCTGCGGCGGTAAAGACATTATTACATTCAAGGAGAGAAAAAAAGAGTTTCAAGGAACAGATGAAGTTGGAATATTGAAATGGAAGGGATATATTGTTGGAAATCAACATAGGGGAACTAAGAATAGACAAGTAATGTTCTTGAAGGGTTGCAATATGGCAATAAGGAGACAACATTTGAGACAGCTTGATGAAAACCTCATTGGTCGCGTGAGATGGGAACAGGATATCTTTTTCCCTATTGCAAAATCCGGGACTAAGGTAATATATGACCCTGAAATTATTGTTGAACACAGGAAGAACAGTGTAATGTATCCAGACCCGATTTTTGCATACTGGTATGGGCATAATACGGCTTATCTTTTTATGAAGCATCTGAAACGAATGGACAGAATCTTACCACTATTGTTTTATTGGCTTATTGGTGATGTTTCAGCTCCTGGTTTCCTTCGCTTTCCTATAAGTATTTTAAGAGGGAATGAGAATAGTCTTTGGTATTTTGCCGCATCTCAGATAGGAAAAATAAAGGCGGTGCTATTCTATCTTATGAACGGTTTGAAGTAAGATATTAAGTGGATATATTATTGACGAGATAAATGACTAACATAGTGTTGCGTAATTTTGTTAGAACAATAATTGGTGTTACTGGTTTTTTTATGAACGCCCTTGTTTCGAGACCGGAGAAAATAGTTGAACCTCATCGCATCGCAATTCTTCTGTGGGGAGGAATAGGTAATTACATTTTGTTTTCACCTGCCCTGTATGCCATCAGAGAGAAGTTTCCGGGTGCGAATATCGCTATCGGTTCATTTCTCGGGATAGCTGAGGAAATGTTCTCAAAAACTCCGGATGTCTTTCTTAAGGTAAAGGATAAGCCCTCGTTAAAAGGTGTTTTTAAATTGCTCTTTCTCTTGAAGGAATACAAACCTGATACCGTTATCTCAACTGCAATGTCGCCCACATTCTTGACGGCACTGATTGCTTTTTTATCTGGTGCAAAAGTGCGTATAGGGATGGATAGAAACAACAGGGGATTCTTAAATAATGTCAAAACAGAGCAGAGAAACGAACATGAAGTATTAACTAATTGCAGGATTATAGAGCCCCTTGTGAAAGAATGCCAGACTACTCTGCAAATTGACATATCAAAGAAAGACAAGAAACTTGCACAGCAGGTTCTTAAGAATCTTGTGCGTGATAAGATTGGGCCTCCACTGATTGCAATTCAACCGGGTTCAGGAAGGAGACAATCATTCAAAAGATGGGATATTAAAAATTTCAAGGAGCTTACAGAAAAGTTACTGAGTAAGGGGTTGAGAAGTGTTATCGTAGGAACAGAGGAAGAAAGGGAAGAAATTGATTATATTGCCAGGCATATTAAGCATAAGAATTTGAAGATATTGAGGGAAAGGTTGACGCTTCCACAGTTGACCCATTTCGTTGGAAACTTCGACCTGATAATTGCAAACGATACATCGCTTGTTCACCTTGGGGCAGCTGCAGGGACTCCTTCGGTCGTAATTTATGGTCCAACCAATCCTGAAAAGAACGAACCATGGGGAATAGAATCAAGAATAGTTAGAAAGAAATTACAGTGCTCACCTTGCTATAATTACCATATTCCCATGTGCCAATACAATTTCCGATGTTTACAGGAAATTACACCAGAAGAGGTTTTCGACGCTGCAATGGACCTGTTGTCCTTCTGAGTAGTTTGTCAATGGTCATTAGTTAATAGTCATTGGTAATTAGTAACTGAGTAATTGGTAATTTCGTTTGGAGTGTTTAGATCGTTAATATCGTTTCTTGCATGTTTTCAGATTTAACTTTTCACTTTTAACTTGTGTGTATATGCGTATAGCCCTTATCTCTTTTAGAACTTATCAGTACGGTGGTGTCGAAAAGTATGCATACGAGTTGGTGAAGCATCTTTCGGAAAAATTAGAAGTTCACCTATTTACCAACGAAATTGTTGGAAAAACCAATGCAAAAGTTCACCTTATACCAGCCATTGGCAAAAAGGATTTGCTAAGTGTAAACAGTTTTATGATTTTCCTTAAGAAAGTTTTGAAGAAAGGGACTTTTGACATTATCCATTCTATGGGACCACTCTATCTTCACCCCGATGTTGCCTCTGCGCATATTTGTCAGAACAGGATATTGGCTGAGAAGAATAATCTCTTCCGTGATTTTTCCTTTTTTCGGAAATCATACTGGGATTTGAGAACATATACAGCAGCAACCTTTCAAAAGATAAGCTTCAGGAATGCAAAAAAAGTTTTAGCAGTTTCCTGTTTACTTGCAAGAGAGTTGGAAAGGGAATACGAGATAAAACCTCCAATAGTGTTGTATCCCGGTATCGAAAAACATTTCTTCAAAGATTTTGATACCTCTTTTAGGAAGCGAAAACGGGAACGTATGAGTATTAAAGATTCCTCGGTAGTAATTCTATTCGTTGGCAGTCAGTGGGAAAGAAAAGGATTGAAGCAGATAATAAAGTGTCTTGCCTTTCTTCCGAAAAATACTTTGCTACTGATTGTGGGACGGGGGGATAGAGAAGGTTATAAAAAATTTGCTACAGAACAAGGTGTCGGCAAAAATGTTCATTTCGCAGGATTTAGGTCGAATATCGGCGATTACTATGTGGTTTCCGATTTGCTTGTTCTTCCAAGTCTCTATGAACCTTTTGGTTATCCCGTGCTTGAAGCGATGGCGATGGGCTTACCCGTAGTTGTCAGTTCAGAGGTTGGTGCTTCGGAGATTGTCGATGATGGCAAGACAGGTTATATTGTGCCTTCCGGGGATAACACTAAAGAGTTATCGCGTGCAATAAACCGTATAATCAAAGCAAATCCGGAATCATTCAAGGTAAAAGTACGGGAGAAGGCAAAACAGTTTCTATGGGAAGGGAAGACAAAAAAAATAATATCAGTGTATGAAAACATAATAGAAGAGAAAGAAAAATCGCATAAGCAATGAAAAAACATATTATTCTTTTAATTTTGCTTGCATTAATTGTCAGGATACCGTTCTTTATTATGGTGCTTCAAAATCCGACGACCGCTTACACGAGCCATGATAGTGTGGGTTACAATCTTATTGCAACCAACCTCTTACATAACCATTCATATTCTATGTATTTATCTAATCCAGAGATCAAAGACCCGGTTAGGACTCCAGGTTATCCTTTGTTTTTGGCATTAATGTACGGTGTTTTTCTGGAAAAGACCGTTTTCGTAGTAGCAGCTCAGTTACTTATGGATGTTATCATGGTTTTGATACTGCTGTTTTTTGGAAAGGTATTGTTCAATGAGAAAGTCGGTATGATTGCAGCCTTGCTGTATACCTTTAATATGCACCAGGCGTTGTTTGCAACTCAGATTTTAGCAGAAACACTTTTTACAATTTTTCTTCTGCTTGGGGTTTTGTTTTTTCTTCTATATCTTAAAAATAAAAGAGAGGGTATCGTTCTTATTTCTGGTTTCAGTTTAGGCATCTCAATATTCATAAGACCGATTGCCCTTGTATTCCCTGTTTTACCACTGATTTTTTTGATTTATAAAAAAGTGCACGGTAAGATAATATCTGTATTTCTCATTTCGATTATTTTGCTTCCATTTCTCTGGTCTGTGCGAAACGCTTTGGTTTTTAAACGGTTTTTCTACACAAAAATACATTCGGTTAACCTTGTGATATACAATGCTCCATCCATTGTTGCGGATATTGAAAATGTTTCGAGAAATCAGGCAAAGGATACTTTCTTAAAGTACGAGAAAGAGAAGTATGGATTAAGTGATTACGATATCGAGCATTTTGATGATAATCCCGCTCTTTGCAATAGACTTGCAGCAGATGCAATTAAGCTCGTAATATCGCACCCGGTTTCTTTTCTCAAAAATCAAATGATAGGAATACTGCATACCTTTATTCCGGTTAACATTGGTTTCACAGCAGCAGTACTGCAGGGTAAAGGTAGCGTAATAAAGCTAAGACCGATATACAGGGAATCATTGCAACTTATTCTGAAGGCAAAGGTTCTTGCTGCAAGCAAATTGTTTGTGCGGCAAAGGATTGAAAAAATCGATTTCAGTATATGGATATTCATTTGTGCCGTTATCATATATCAATTCGCAATGTATTATATGGTTGTAAAGGGAATAGGAAGATACCATTTCAATATTGTAACGCTTTTTGTGCTTATTTCAATCGCATTTTTTCTCATAATTCCGGGAGAGGTTGGAGAAGCACGTTTCAGGGTGCCTGTTGAACCCTTAATTGCATTGCTTGCAGCACTTGGCTTTTGAAAGAGCAGAGGGGTCAGGTCTCAACATTTGACGGAGAGCATGAGTGAAATAGAAAATTAGAAAATGGAAATTAGGAGACTAATCGGTGTCGGGCGAATGTTTTTCGTTTGATTGCTGGAGCACAAAATCAGTGATTGTTCGTAGCAATTTGTGTTGAAAAGAGGATGCAACATTGAAATAGCATAGTAGTTAAAAAAAATCTTGTAACGACTTAAAGTGTTCATTTCCTGAACAACTTGTTCAGATTCTGGACATTTTTTTATTGTTCTAATAGAATTTGATAGCTGTTAAAGTTTGTGAAATAAGCACTTAAATTGTCGAATACATTGTGGCATAGTTTTTGCTCAATTGAATTATACTATATTAGACCTATTGATTTGCTATAATGAAAATGGGAGGATTGGATAAAGGTACGGTTATTCTGGAAGGACGTTGGTAGCGTCCGAAGAAGCCGAAGGCTATTCATAAATGTGGTGAATCCGCTACGAATTACTGAATTACTTCTTTGCGGTGAATCAATGTTTTAATCGTGCGAAAATACGATAAAGAGGAGAAAAGATGAAAAAACTAATTATATTTGTTTTTCTTATTTCCCTTGTTGTCTCATTTGCATATGCGGATTTTGATCGGACCTCGGGTCTGATTGATATTCCTGTAGCCAAAGTTATCAAGGGTGGAACCTGGAAGGTTTACTCTTCAGGAATATTGACCATTGGGGACTATCTGGACAGTCCTGCTGATTTCAACACTGGTTTTGCTTATGGAATTGGTGATTGGGGAGAGGTTACTATTTCTATGCTTACGACGGTAGATTACACCATCAACTTCAATAGCATTCTATTAAGGGAAAGCGGGGGAGCACCTTCCATTGCATTTGGTATGCATAATATTACGTACAGGAAGTATGTATCGGAATTAGGACAGTCGGAGCATTTTGGATACTCCGATGATGTAGATTATATCAAAGTCGCAAGGCGACCGCATGAGCAGTTTAGTCTGTTCTTTGTTTCCACAAAGAATTTTGGCGGTTCTTACGGGGAGTATACTGTTGGAATTGGGCGCGGCAAATACGTAGGTTTCGGTCCTCACAGCCACTGGTTCAATTCGGATATGCTGTTTGCATCGACCGATCAGCAGGAATTGCTGGGTAAAGCTCACGAAGATGCAGTTGGTCTCTTCTTTGGCGGAAGATGGCAGATTGTTGAGCCGCTATCCTATATGTTCGAGTTCGATGGAAGGGATGTCAATACCGGTATAAGTTATAAATTTCCCATTGCGGAAGTTGAACTTGCGTGGACGCATTTCGAGCAGATTGGAAAAAGCCATAGAACGCGACTTTCGTTTGGAGCATCCTTCTCGAGTATGGCAATGCCGAAAGCGCCAGAATATTCTTTAGTTTCCATTCGTGTTTATGATAAAGATACCGGGAAAGCACTTGATTTCAGCGTTAACCTTGAGAGGAACAATAAAAAGAGTTCAGTTTCGGGTAAGAAGGGTAAGGTAAGGTTGAAACTTCTACCTGGTGAATATATGATGAAGGTTGTAATACCGGGATACAAATGGAAACAGATAAAGCTGACCCTTAAAGGAAAGGAAACGAAAGAATTTAAACTCGGGCTCGAGAGAAAACCCACGAAAGAAGAATTAGAAAAAGAGAAAGAATTCGATAGCAACTTCGTAAGTGGTGTTACTGCTTTCAACAAGGGCGAATATAAAAATGCAATGACGCATCTTGAAAGATGCCTTTTTCTAAAACCCGGACATGAAGAATCAACATCATACTACGAAAAAGCAAGAGCAGCATTTACAAAGCAGTTCGGTGACATTGAAATGGCTGCAAAGGTTATGGAGAACAAGGGAGATTATAAGGGTGCTCTAAGTAAGTATAAGGAATTGCTTGCTATAGATGAAAATAATACGGATATTGCTGCAAAGGTAGATCAATTGACGAAAAGACTTCAAGCCAAAAAAGCACCACCTAAAGAGGTAGGTAAAAAGAAACCTCCGACACCTGGTGTTACGGAAGCAGATATTAACAAATGGTACAAACAAGGACTTGGTTATTTCAGCAGCGGAAACTATAAAAAGGCAATAAATATGTTTGAGAAGATCTTGAGATACAGATCTGGGCACTCGGGAGCCAAGAAATATCTCGGTAAAGCAAGGACACGGCAGAAAGCATTGGGTGGATAATAAGGTTGTGGATTTGATGCAGCATTAGTGTTGAGTAGCGCTTGTTTCCATTAGAATTCGTCTGTAAATTTCCAAACAGTATTTTTTTTCTTCTTTCAGTTTCGAATTTCATGAAGTGCGAAAACTCTTAAGATGCGCAATGTAATATGTAAGAGGGACTCCCAGTGCCGATATAAACATGCCAAACGATACTAACGATGTTGTAAATAAACTAAAAAAACTAAATAAAGTAAATAAACTAAATAAACTAAATAAACCGTACAGTAACCGTGGCTATCTTTTGAATTGGGTTTTAGGTAATGGAATGGGAAAATCTCTTTAGATTCTCTTTCAATCCCTGTTTGAATTGCTTTGGCGGGGAGTAGGGACCCTTTAATTGATGTTTTCTCTGTGTTCTCTGTGTCTCTGTGGTGAAAACAAATGATTGATATTCATACACATATTTTACCTGGTATGGACGATGGGGCTAAGAATATGGATGATTCGATTGAGCTCTTGAGAGATGCGGAAAGACAGGGAATAAGCACGGTTTTTGCGACGCCTCACGTGTTAGAAGGATTATATGAGCCAACTCCAAAGGAAATAAGGAACGCTTTTCGGAATCTGAAAGCAAAGATAGGCGAAGAGGGTATCAATATAAAACTTTTTCAAGGTGCGGAAATAGCTGTTGGATTTGAAATCAAACCAGAAATAGTTACTCAATATTCGATGAATGGAGGCAAACACATTCTAATCGAGCTTCCTTTCGTAGCCTATCCTCTTAACTGCGAGAAAGAAATATTCTGGTTCCAGTCGCAGGGATTAATTCCGATTATTGCGCATCCGGAAAGGGCATTTTCGATACAGAAAGAGCCGGATAAACTGAAAGAGTGGAAGAGAAGGGGAGTTCTCGTTCAGATAAACTCGAAATCCATTTTGGGAAGATACAATAAAACGGTAAAAAAGGTAGTAATAAATTTGTTAAAACAAGGTATCGTAGATTTCGTGGCAACGGACACTCACAACAAAGAATGGGGATTTGACTTTGCTGAGGTGAGACCATTGCTTGAGAAACTTGTTGGAAGACCTAAAACCGATGAACTGCTTGGTCAAAACGCACAGAGGCTCCTGCTTTCGGAGTGAAATGTGAGAACGAGCGAGCAAAGTATCGGAGGTAGCCGCAGGCTTTAGCCTGCGTGAATTAGAGTTGTCGGAGGGACTTTCCAGCCCCGACGCTTTGCTGTAATTAAATGCTATGCTGTAATAAAACGGCTTCGTCTATGAAGTGTCATTCCTGCAACAGCAGGAATCCAGATGATGCAGCACAGTGTCTCCAAACGATACTAACGTTCCAAACAAACCAAATAAACCAAATAAACCAAATAAACTAAACAAACTAAAAAAACTAAAAAGAGTGCGCAAACTAAGTAAGCTATGAGTAAGTAAAGAGAGGAGTTTATATGCTATATTTTCTTGCGTTTTTGTTCGCATTACAGATACCGACAGGAGGAATCAAAACAAAGCTCTATATATGGGGAGAAGTGAAATCTCCAGGACTCTACTATGTAGAATCGAATGCGGACATACTGGAATTGATTTCCCTTGCAGGTGGTCCTACGCCTGATGCGGACCTGGCACATGTCAAGCTTATAAGGGGACAGGCAGGGGGACAGGAAACAAATGTAAATCTGGGAGATTATCTTTCAAAGCAAAAATCCAAGGAGCCCATTTTTCTCAAATCAGGTGATATTATAATAATAAAATCGAATCTCTGGAAGAAGGTGCGCTCGGCTGCATCTTTTATTTCGAACATTGTAGTGTTCGTTAACCTTTACCTTTTGGTGCAAAAATTATGAATGGAGAAAAAGAAGATAGGGTAGATATAAATACATATATTACAATAATTATGAGGAGAAGGTGGTTAATACTTATCCTTTTCCTTGCTACTTTTGTTTCGACTATTTATTTCACCTTCCGTAAACCACCAGTTTACGAGGCAAAAGCAACTATCATTATAAAACAACTACCAAGTTCTTTACCTGGCATGGAGTTTGGATATAGTAAGGCAACGGAGATCACTAACCATACTCTAATTCTAAAAAGCAATTCTTTGATGCAGAAGGTAGCATCGAATTTTTCCACCGCTGATATGGAAAGTATCGGGACAGACAGTAAATCGAAAATAGTCGGCAAAGTGAAAAACTCGACTACCATAACGCCCATCAAAAACTCGGATATAATCGAACTAAAGTGTAAAACGGAAAAGCCTTATACTGCTGCGCTTTTTGCGAATCAAATCGCAGAAACATATATCCAATTCAACATCGAAGACAAAAGAAGAGAAGTTAGTGGCGTAAGACAATTTGCAGAATCACAGATGAAAATAGTGGAATCTGAATTAAAGAAGGCGGAAGAAGATATTCGAAAATACCAGAAAACTCATAAAGTGCTTGGTTTGCAGAGGGAGACGGAAGAGTTTATTACTCAACTTGCAGAGTTACAGATGCTGCATGAGAAGGCAAAGATCGAGAGAAGAGGAGTGGAGAAAAATCTAAGTGCAGTAAAATCTCAATTGACTGATGAGCAGAAAGAATTTCTTAAAACATCTACGGATATCTCATTGCCTCTTCTCGAAGACCTAAAAAAATCCCTGTCCACACTTGAGAACAATAGAGCATCTCTTGCTATCCAGGGATATTCTAATAGTGACCCAAAAATGAAGGAAATAGACTCAAAGCTTGGGGCGATTAAAAATAAGATGAACGAAACGATTGTTTTGCTTCTTAAAAACAGAGGACAGATCGATGCGCTTACGCAGGTTCAGAGTTTAATCCTCGAGTCCTTACATCTTCAGATCGAAAGCGAGGTGGCAAAAGCTAAAGAAAATTCATACAGAAAAATCTTGAATTCATACGATACGAAATTTAGGAATATCCCCGATAGCCAGGTAGAACTTGCAAGACTCGAGAGACAGAGAAAAGCAAATGAGAAGGTCTATATGATGTTGCTCGAGAAGTCCGAGGAAGCGAAGATTTCAGAAGCAAGCGAAATTGGAACTGTTTCCATGCTGGATGAAGCAGTCATTCCACAGAAGCAGATATGGAAAAGAAAAATACTCAATGTACTGTTAGGTTTTATTATGGGTCTTATCATTTCTATGGGTATTGCTTTCGTAATAGAATATTTTGATACGTCCATTAAGGGAGTCGAAGATGCAAAAAATACACTTAAAATGCCAATACTTGCTTCGATACCTTCCATCAGAACAGACGGCAGAAAAGGAGAAGTAGAAGATATCGAGACCAGACTGATTACTCATTACAAACCGCGGTCGCCCATTTCGGAGTCTTACAGAAGCCTTAGGACAAGTCTGCAGTTTGCTTCCGTGGATAATGGAATAAAGACAGTGGTTGTTACAAGTCCTGCACCAAAAGAGGGCAAGACGCTTACGGCAAGCAATCTTGCGATAACGGAAGCACAGGCTGGAAAGAAAACGCTGCTGCTCGATACGGACTTGAGAAAGCCTATGATTCATCATCTATTCAGTTTAGAGAAGGATGAGGGAATTTCAAAAGTCTTGACGGGTGAGTTGAAACTTGCTGATGCAATCAAGAAAACCAAAATCGAAAACCTCTCCGTTATAACATCGGGTCCTATTCCACCGAATCCGTCGGAATTACTGGGCTCAAAAAAGATGAAACAAGTGCTCGAAGAACTCAAATCGAAATTCGATGTGATAATACTGGATTCACCGCCAATGATCGCGGTAACAGACCCGGTCGTGATTGGACAGGAGGTGGACGGTGTGGTCTTTGTCATCCGTTCTGGAAAAACAACAAGGGACATAGCGGAAAAGGCAAAGAGTAATGCGGAGTATGTACACATAAAACTACTTGGTACGGTTCTTAACGACATAGATGTAAGGCATGTTTATGGTTCTTACAAGTATTATTACTACAAATACTACGATTATTATTCAGAGGATGGGGAGAAGAAAGAAAAGGGGAGAAAGAAGCACCGCCGCCATTAAAACAGAGTATCGGAGTAACGGTGTATCGGAGAAACGGAGAAACTGCAAGGACGCCATTAGAGCAGAGTATCGGAGTAACGATGTATCGGTGTATCGGAGAAACGGAGAAACTGCAAGGACGCCATTAGAGCAGAGTATCGGAGTAACGGTGTATCGGTGTATCGGAGAAACACCAAGCACGCAAGGTTGTCATTCCTGATTTTCATCAGGACAAGTTTGAGTAATCCATCCGACTAAGTTAATCCCCTCTAAAAAGAGGGGTGTCTGCAGAGTAGACGGGGTGTAGTCCCCTCTAAAAAGAGGGGTGTCATATAGCGAATGGTATATGACGGGGTGTGTAATGAGTCGCCATTTTCCCGTCATTCCTGCAACAGCAGGAATCCAGATGATGTAGTACAGTGTCTTCAAACGCTCTAATTAGTGGAATTAAATACTTCGTTGTAAACAAACCAAAAAGACTATGTAAACTAAGAACTTATGGAACTTATACTACGTTTATTTAAGAGTGTTTGTGCAGAAACGCGGATAAAAATTCTCACTCTTCTTTTAGAAAAAGATGAGCTATCAGTGAGTGAAATAGCTGCGGAACTGGGAAAAAAAATGAGCACGGTATCCAGAAATTTATCGATTTTGGAAAAAGACAATTTTATTGCATCGAGGCACCTGGGTGCTAATGTTTATTACAGAATAGAGAGAGACGAGAGGCGGCGTTATAACAAGGCGATACTGCGAATATTGCGATTAAGGATTGAAGAGATGAAAATCCGCGAAAAGTTGCACCATTTGTGAAATGCGAAATTTCTGAATGTGCGAAATTAGCAAATTGACTGCAGAGATGTGTAATTCATGGTATATTCAGTAGTATATTTATAGTATATTTATTGTTCACAACAAATAACGCAGCGCAAATACACAGAGAAGCAAATATACGTGGAAGTCAAATAACGACTAACCAATAAAAAGAGGGGCCTGCCCCGTCTGTCACCCAGGATGTATTTTCTTTCGTGGTGATTATACGGGGTGTCAATGCCTGTTCTGAATGTAAGTGAAGGAAAAGTGACGGGGTGTAATCCCCTCTAAAAAGAGGGGTGTCATATACCGAGTGGTATATGACGGGGTGTGTAATGAGTCGCCTTTTTTCCGTCATTCCTGCAACAGCAGGAATCCAGATGATGCAGTACAGTGTCTCAAACGATACTAACGCTCTAAACAAACCAAACAAACTAAAAAGACTATGTAGTATCCGTGATTAAAAAAGGAGTTAGTATGAAAAATGTGTTGGTTGTTTTTGCAGTTCTACTTTTCGTAGTTCCAGGTTTTGCGGATTTTAACCGTACATCAGGGTTGATTGACATCCCGGCAGCGAATGTTCTGCCAAATATGGCTTACCGTATAGGGCTCGATGGTTCGATTGCATTGGATAGTGATCATTCCATGGATGATTTTGACAAGAATATACATGCATCTTTAGGATTAGGAGGATCATTCGAGGGTTATCTCGATATTTACACTATAGGCAATCTTACGGCAGCTATGGGTTTCTGTCAAAAGCTATACAGCGGCGAAAACTTTGATTTTGCGCTGGGTATACACCAACTATCTTATGCAATGGACGTTTCAGAGGTTGGACACGGCGATTCAACAGGTTGGGATGATGACCTCGACTATTCCACGAAAACAGACTATGAGAAACCATTTGAATTGGGTTCTGCATTTCTTGTTTCAACCTTTTCTCCTTATTCAATGGTGGATATGACATTTGGTCTGGGAAGAGGCAGATATGTCGGTTATGGACCACATTCGAAATTCTTCAATTCTAATATGTATCACGAACAGGGCGATGACTGGGGAATCGGTTTGATACTTGGAATGGAAATAAGAGCAACGAAGGATTTCTCATTACTCTTTGACCTTGATGGAAGAGATGCAAATGTGGGCTTAAAAATTGGGCACAACCCAATTGAATTTGCACTTGCACTTACAAAGTTTGAACAGTTCGGAGCGAGTTTTTCTCCTCGTATCTCTGCATCCTTATCCTATGTCAATCTAAATAAGAAAGTTCCCCCGAAAAAAGGTGCAATAAAGGGGTTTGTTGTTGATGAGCAAAACGCAATCGTTACTGCACTTATCCGCATCCTCAATACCGAAAAACCGAAGGTGCTTGCAGAATCTGGACTATTCACTTTTAAGGACCTGGAACCTGATACCTATGCTGTCGCGGCATGGTCAACAGGATACGAATACTCTAGCAAAAAAGTTATAGTTTCTGCGGGGAAAACTACTCGGGTTAGTATTGTAATGAGTAAGAAAAAACCGGAAACAGGAAGTTTTGTAGGCAAAGTTTTTGACCTTAAGACAAGGGAACCGCTTGTTGCAACACTCACAATTGAAAAACTCAGCTCCAGTGTAACATCGGACACAAAGGGAGATTTTGGTTATGAGAACCTGAAACCCGGTATCTATGATATAAAGGCAGAAGCAGAGGGATATGAGCCGGGGATTTACTCCGAAGTGATTACGGCAGGTGAGAAGAATATGGTTGAAATAGGGATGGTTAAAAGAGGAATGGTTATTACACTTAAAGGTATTAAGTTTGATTTCAATAAGGCAACGCTCAAACCGGAATCATATCCGGTTCTTGATGAAGCAGCAAAAATCCTTAAAACACACCCTGACATAAAGGTTGAATTACAGGGACATACGGATTCCGTTGGAAGCGATGCATATAATCTCAGACTTTCCCGGAGTCGTGCAAATTCTGTGACGGCTTATCTTATTAGTAACCACAGAATAGATGCTGCCAGACTAATGGCAGGAGGTTATGGAGAAAGAAGACCGGTCGCAACCAATGCAACAGATGAAGGACGTGCCCAGAACCGCAGAGTGGACTTCGTCATATTGAAATGAAACTGTTGGTAGATTTGTCATTGCGAATAACCATTCATAATCGCAAATGAAGCAATCTCATATTTGCTTTTTGGTCTGTTAATTTTCTAATGGGATCTGACCCAACAATGTCACTAAGCACCAAGCACCAAGCACAAGGTAGATCAACTGTGTAAACTCAGTCAACTCAATAAACTCAGTAAACTCAGTAAACTATGTCAACTATGTCAACTGTGTAAATTATGTCAACTAAGCACCAAGCACCAAGCACAAGGTAGATCAACTGTGTAAACTCAGTAAACTATGTCATCCGTGGCAAAAAAGACTGTGTTATGAAATTATGCAATCGCATTGCAAAAATGTCTTGACTTTTTCCGCAAAATGTTGTATATAATTATCAATGGCTAAGAAAATATATATACATAGAGAAATAGAGGGAATCTTGAAAAAAGTAGTTAGTCAGTTTCCTTCAGTTGTTCTAACCGGACCCAGGCAGTCGGGAAAATCGACTCTTCTAAAAGAACTTTTCTTAAAGGATTATACCTATGTATCTTTTGATGACCCTGTGACAAGGGAGAGGGCTATTAGTGACCCCGAGTTTTTTCTGGATAGTTTGAAAGGGAAGGTGATTATTGATGAGCTTCAGTATGTCCCGCAGCTCCTTTCCTATGTGAAACTTCGCATCGATAGGCAGCGGCAAAAACGTGGCAGTTTTATCTTCACTGGTTCGCAGCAGTTTAATATGATAAAGAATCTCGGGGATACGCTTGCAGGACGTGTTGCAATTATGGAGCTTTTACCTTTTTCACTAAAGGAAAAAAAGAAGGTTTTCAAAAAGAAGGGCAACTTCAATACTACACAGAAGTATTTCATTCACAGTTGTTTAAGGGGTTCATTCCCTGAAATAGTGGTTTATAATGATATCGATGTGGAGTTGTGGTATAGTTCATATGAACAGACATACCTGGAAAGAGATATCCGAACAATTTACAATATTGGGAGTCTAAGGGATTTTCAGAGATTTATGCAGCTTTTAGCTGCAAGATGTTCGCAAGTTCTCAACATTAGTTCCTTATCAAGTGAAATAGGGGTAGCGGTAAACACCATAAAAACATGGATTTCAATATTGGAGGCAAGCCGTATAATCTACATTTTGCGACCATACTACAGGAATTTGGGAAAAAGGATTACAAAGAGCCCCAAGGTTTATTTTCTGGATAACGGTATTCTCTGTTATTTGTTATCATTGAAAGAAAAAGATTACCTGTTGAAAGGTCCAATGGCAGGTGCATTGTTTGAGAATTTTTGTATTCAGGAAACGGTTAAAACGATTTTTAACCAGGGAAAAACACCGAATCTTTACTACATTCGCACACACAATGGTTTGGAAATAGATATGCTTATAGAAAAAGGCGGGAATCTGTTCCCTGTCGAATTTAAGCTAACAAAAACACCAACACTTGATATGGGTAAAGCAATCAAGCGATTTAGGGAGATATTCTCACGATTAAAAATAATGCCCGCAAGGATTATTTCGATGAGTGATAAGAATATTCCACTTGCACGGGACTTGTCGGTCCAACCAATAGATGATTATCTTGAGTGGATAAAAAAGTTACACTCATAGCAAATGACCAAGCAAACTGTGTAAACTCAGTAAACTATGTAAACTGTGTAAACTATGTCAACTCAGTAAACTCAACAAACTATGCAAACTGTGTCAACTATGTAAACTAAGTAAACTCAACAAACTCAGTAAACTCAACAAAGTCAATAAACTCAGTAAACTGTGTAAACTATGTTATTTCTATTTTTCAGCCTGACCCCAGGTCCCATCTTTTTATCCTTGACAAAAGGATAAATGTGTTGTATTATAGCCTTGTAAGAAGGACAAAGTTAAAAAGCTATGATAAGAAAAGAAATATTAAAAGAAATAATTGTATCTAACGAGGAATTTATTCTCAAGGGTGTAAAGAAAATCGTAAAAAGAGAAGGTGTTTCTTTACCCGTGAAGTTAAAAAAGGTAGTGATACTTTATGGGGTAAGAAGAAGTGGGAAAACATATATCCTGTTTGATTTATTCAAAAAATATAAAAAAAATGCTTTGTATGTAGATTTTGAAGATGAAAGGTTAGGTGGGTTTGAAGCAAAAGATTTTGAGATATTGAAAGAGGCTTTTTTAGAACTCAAGCCCCATCTTGCAGGTAGAGAAATAGTCTTTCTCCTTGATGAAGTCCAGAATGTTAAAGGATGGGAAAAGTTTTGCAGAAGGGTTGCAGAAAGAGAGAAGATTAAAGTCTTTGTAAGTGGTTCATCCTCTAAAATGATGCCTATGGAGATTCATACTGCAATGCGTGGACGAGAATGGAGTGTGGAAGTAACCCCATTTTCTTTTAGAGAATTCTTATCTACAAAAGGTATTGATGCAACCGATGAGCGTTTTATCTACACCTCGAAGAAAGCGGTAGTTAAAAAATATTTCTCCGAATTTCTTAGATGGGGAGGATTTCCTGAAGTTGCTTTGTTGAGATCCAATTTTGAGAGAAAAAAGGTCATAAATGAATATCTTGAAGCAATGTTTTTTAAGGATTTGGTGGAGAGATTTAATATAACAAATATTTCCCTCTTAAAGACTTTAATAGAAAAACTTTTTTCTTCCTTTGCTATGAAGTTATCCTTGACAGCATTCTATAAACAATACAAGGAGAAATTTCCTTTTTCAAAGGATACCCTCTTTTCTTATTATAATCACTTCCTGGAAAGTATGCTTATTTTTGAGGCAAGAAAATTCTCCGAATCTTCCTACAAGAGGCTTAGAAATCCTGCCAAGATTTATCTTGTAGATACAGGTATTAGTAAGAAGGTTACATCCGCCGACTTAGGGAGGCTCTTAGAAAATGCGGTTTTTTTAGAATTAAGGAAGAAAAGTAGCGAAATATTTTATTACGACGAAAATGGAGAATGTGATTTTATAGTAAAAGGTGATAATGGTAAATTTCTGCCATATCAAGTAACCCTTGAGTTGAAAGAAAATAATAAGGAAAGGGAAATAAGAGGATTGATTGAAGCCAGCAGATGGTTGAAGGTAAAAAATGGTTTAATACTTACTCTTGATGAAGAAGCTCGTAAAGTTGTTGAGGGGGTAAATATCCAAATATTACCTGTTTGGAAATACCTGCTTCAATGAAATCCATCCATCCGAAATGCCGTTATACCGTTTTGGAGTGCAATAACTCCAGTTATTGCGATAAGTTCCTTTTTGCAGGTAGCCGCAGGCTTTAGCCTGCGAGTGAGGTGTGTAATCCGGAGTAGGTTAATCCCCTCTAAAAAGAGGGGTGTCAATGCCTCTCCTGAATGTAAGTGAAGGAAAATTGACGGGGTGTGTAGTCTATCGAAGAATTTCATAAATAAACTATAGGTTGTTCGTCTTATTTCTTATGTCTTCGGTCTTATGTCTTCGGTCTTTTCTGCCTTGTCATTCTGAGTAATCCGTTCCATATTAACCCTGTGTAATAGGAAAATGT
>Ga0315539_1000004_pt1 | contig 175036 bp, 137 predicted proteins | sample SalMarSW160150MG_FD_203097 | JGI IMG/M metagenome (GOLD analysis project Ga0315539, IMG submission 203097) | Salt marsh sediment microbial communities from the Plum Island Ecosystem LTER, Massachusetts, United States - Salt Marsh Sediment SW1601-150 ...
GCGCGCGCCAGTGTCTCGATTATATGGTCAATCTGGTTGACCTTTGGAAATGTTTCCTTTCCGCCTGATAACTTGCCATTCTCTGCCGTCGAACCTGTCCCGAGCAAGGTCGAGGGATATGCAAACAGTCGCTGGTGGTAGGTGTATGTCCATTTGCCGGCCTCGCCGTCAATCCAGTGGTCGTGGATGCCGTTTACTACCTCTTGGCGATAGGCCTCAAGTTCAGCGGGACCACCGGGAAAGTTCTTATGTATGCGCGGCTCTGCCAGCGGCCTGGTTACTGTTATTACTACCGTTGCATCCTTACAGGGCAAGTCATCAGGCTTATCGTATTGGCTCTTAATTTCTATGCCGTGTTCCCATACCGCCAGAACGGCCTTCTCCCAGGCCTCCGGCAGACACTGGGCCCGTAATGAAATTGTCGGAATCTCCACCTCAGGCGAGTCATTGGCCATCGGAACCTCCATGTATATTAAAGCCTCATCTCCTCGTCTGTTATCTTATGTTTCTTTCGCTCCTGTTCCGGCAACTGACGCAGAAGCTCTTTGGCTTTCTCGGCTTGTGGGCTGTCCGGATAAAGCTCTTGAATCTGCCGGCAGTAATCAACCATACGTCCGTACCCCAGCACCCTGCCGGATTTCTTGTGAACCAGGGCCATCTGGTACAGGTTGTCTGCATGAGGATTGATTTGCTCTTCTTCAGCTTCCTCAGGTTCCGGCCAGGCCGAGGGTTTATCCTGATGGTTTTTTGCCTGGCCTTCTAACGATTCAGCGGCCGGAGTAGTCGAGCCTCTCTGTATTATCGGTGTCTTGGTTTCCTGCGCCTCGGCCTGCTGTTCTGTTACACCAGTGACATAATTTAAGAGCATCTTGGGGAGAAAACCAGCCGCCGGACCGGCGTAAAATACCGTGCCGCCAGCCTGAGCAATCACTAAGGTTGGTTGTCGAATCTTCATATCCGCGAATTGTAAGACAGCTTTGTTAGCGGGCTCCGCCACCATCGTCTGGGCCCACGGCCATGAATTCTCCAGCAATGTTTCCATCACCTTTGTCTTGTTTTCTAAGCTGTCAGTATTGAGACCAACAAACCGTATTTGAGGATTCTCGTAATATGCAAGGAATAATTCTGAAAAGGCCAGCATCTGTTCAGAGGCATCCTCCACGGAGCGCCTGCCTGTTCTGCCCCTTCTGGTGCCTCCTCTCGGTCCGGCACCAAAGGACATATCCATGTTGCCGGGCTCCACGCGGATTGGTGTCTCGGTCGATTTATCAATTTCCGTTTTCCAGATAATCAGGCAAACGACATCCCTGTCCGCCTCGTATGACAAACTGCTGCCATTCAGGCAGGTCAGCTTCAGGTTTGAGACTTTGTTTCCCAGCACGCCGCCCTTTATAAAATCCAGGTTGAAATCCAGCATTCGGCCGGTACGACTTTCCTGTCCCGCTCCTCGAGCACCTCCCTCGGCCCCGAAAATCGTTATCTCTTCCCGGCCTTTTGTCTGCTCGGCCACCGTTTGGAAATCGTTGTTCAGCATTGAAAGTGCTATCTGTGTTGCCATAGCATCGCCATCGTCCGGATTTGCTTTGCAGGCCTTGTTTGCCTCACCGAGGGCTCTTCTGTAATATCCGGCGAAATAATTCATCCAGGCACCCAACAGGTAATATTCACACTGCTCGGGTTCTGTGAAATCCTTGAGGAATTTTCTGTTGTCACGCAATGACCTCTTTGCAATCTCAATTTCCTTCGGTTCGAGCCTGCCCCCTTCATTGACCACGTTCAGTATGATTTGAAGTTTGGAATTGATATCTGCGCTGGCCGTGAGGGCGGTGTCGGCCTCTTCCCGTTCCCCACGTCGTTCTCTGCCCCGGTATTCTCTCGTTGGGCGCGTTGCGCCGCCTGGTGCCCCGATTCGCCGTTGTGCCAAAGCCCAATCTGACCATAACACTACTGCCGTAATTGCTACGAGCAATATTATTCCTTTTCTTATACCGTCGCTTTTTCTCATTTCCGCTCTCCCTTAATCCGAAATCACTTCCCCTAAGGGTAATATATAATAACATTTTTTAGCCCTGTTGAAAAGGATATTTTCAGCAAATACCTGCTTACTTTCAGGGTCTTCAACTCCTTTATCTCAGGTCGTACCGCGGTTAACCGCCTTAAAACGCATTTGACTTTTAAGTCCTGTAACCTTAATATAAATAAAAAGTTCCGTTAAAATCCGGCGTACGAAAGGCGTTTTTTTTCTAATGTTTGCGGGTATTATAGAGTCGCTCAGTGAGGTAAAGGCGGTACGCCCTGTTACCGGCGGGTTGCTGCTCCGTATAGAATTGACCGAGTTAGCCCGGCAGGTGAAGGTTGGTGATAGCTTGTCTATAAATGGTGCTTGCCTGACGGTTACGCAGTGCGATCACAGCGAGGCTCAATTCCACGTAAGTAAACAGACCCTGGCCAAAACAGCGATGGGGAGCCTTCGGCCCGGACGTCTGGTCAATGTGGAGGCCGCACTTAAAGTTAATGGCAGTTTCGGCGGCCATATCGTCCAGGGTCATATAGATGGAACTGCTGCGGTCAGCCGGATTGACAAAAAAGGTGACTTTGCAGATATGCGACTTATCGTCAGTTCTGTGTTGCTTGATGAAATCGTGCCGAGAGGCGCTGTGGCGGTTGATGGTGTAAGTTTGACGGTAGCTGCTCTGGATAAAGAGGGCTTCACGGTGGCCTTGATACCGGTGACTCTGCGAGAGACCACACTTGGCAAGGCAAAGCCCGGCGATGTTGTGAATATTGAAACCGATATAATAGCTAAGATAGTAAAAAAGCAGCTCGAAAAAATATTGGCCGGCAGAGAAGCATTGACCGTAGAAAAATTAAAAGAGCTGGGTTTTTAGAATTCTTTATAAATGAATTATATGGGCAAAGAGGGCAATAACAATTCAGTTAGTGAGTCGTTAGTAATCGGCATAACGATGGGTGACCCGGCCGGCATCGGCCCCGAGGTCATTGTTAAGGCGCTGGCGGACTGGCAGCTTCGTAGAGAAGCGAAATTTATCGTTTTCGGAATGCACGAACAGTTTGCCTACGCCGCCGATATGGCCGAAGTGGACCTTTGCTGGGGCAGACATCAGCATGAAAAGCTCGGCCGGGATTATCCGCACAGGATTATGGTGGCCGATTATGATGATTATTCTGTACCCATCACGATTAAGGGACCCAGTAAGGTGGCTGGCCAGGCCTCTGTCAAGTTTTGCATTGATGCTGTGGATGCCGCGCGCCGCGGCATAATTGACGCATTGGTTACCGCGCCGATAAGTAAGACAAGCTGGAAACTGGCCGGTGTCAAATGGCCCGGCCATACCGAAATGCTTGCCGCACGCTGCAAGTCGCCTCGAAAAGTAATGATGTTCGTGGCGGGGCCGATTAAACTGGCTTTGGCAACCATTCATGAGGCCCTGTTTAACCTGCGCCATAAGTTTACTATCGGGCGTGTTTTTGAGCCAATCGATTTACTCAATACCGCTTTGAAGGAGTATTTTGGCCTCAGCAGTCCTTCCATTGGCGTGGCCGGATTGAATCCTCATGCCGGTGAGGATGGGCAGTTCGGCGATGAAGAGAGGCGTATAATTGCCCCTGCCATCCTGATGGCTCAGGAAGTAGGTATAAACTGCAGCGGCCCATATCCTGCCGATACCCTCTTTTTACGGGCAGCCCAGGGACAGTTCGATGGCGTGGTGGCAATGTATCACGACCAGGGGATGATACCTGTAAAACTGTTGGCCTTTGAAGATGCGGTCAATGTTACGATTGGCATACCCATAATCCGGACTTCTCCCGCGCACGGTACCGCCTTTGATATTGTCGGCAATAACATCGCAAACCCCTCCAGTATGAAGGCCGCGATAAAACTGGCAATGAGAATGGCCCGAACGAAGAAGGCTTATCATCTTGCTCATAACGTCGTTACACGAGATTCTTAATTCGTATTGCGTTGTGCGTATTGAGTAACAATACGAAAATAAAAAGCTAAATTATGCGGGTTGTCCACATAATCAGAAATTTGGAAATTAGTCATTTCCATATTCTTAGTACCGAGTAATTATAGACATTTGATTTCAGAGGGTATGGACCTCACGGCCGAACACCGAATTTCTTGGAGTTTTTTGGATGTCGCAGATGTTGTGTGAGATTGCCTGTCAAAGCTATAACCAGTGCTATTGAGGTGGATTATGGGAATAGAAGAAATACTGTACGAAAATCTCACCTCTCCTGAGATCGCTGAAAAAATCAAAGCGGGTTATATGGCGGCCTTACCTTGTGGATGTATAGAGCAGTCTGGGCCGCATCTGCCAATATCAGTCGATTCTTGGTTTATTACCAACTTGGTTCGTGAGGGTGCGCTTTTAGCTTCACGCACCAGCGATGTCAAAGTCTTGGTTCTCCCTACACTTGCCTACGGCTTCGACTTCGAACACAGCACTTTTCCGGGTACAATCAGTCTAAAGTATCAAACGCATTTTGCTGTCGTCTTTGATATTCTTGACAGTTTAATCCGGCACGGTTTTGAGACGATTACTTTATGGCCTGGGTGCGGTGCACACCGTTTGGAGCCAGTTGCCGGTGAAGCAAGGCGCGCGGCCGAGCAAACAGGCAAAAGGATTAATATCTTCACGCCGCGAGTGGACTATCACCAGATAATGAAAAAGGAGTGGCCCAGTATACAAGAGTGGCATGCTGGTGAGTCCACAACCTCTATTCTTCTTGCTAAATGGTCCGAAGCTGTCCGCTTGGATAAAATCAATAAAGTAGCAAGAAGTCATCCCTTCCGCTGGGATGAGGCCTTTATGACTGACGAGGTTGCTCCAGACGGCGATTCTGGAAGGCCCGGTGATTATTCAAAAGAAAAAGGCCAAAAAGTATGGGAGGAATGCGTCGAGGAAACGGCTAAAATCTTCAAAGATATCTGGCAGTTGGTTCAAAGTCGAAAATGAAATAGGCTACTGTTAATGAAACAGGTTAGGGTGTAATTACAACGAACAAAGTCAGCCTTCTTATTTATTTTGGTGATAATCGTGGGATTTCTGGAGTTTCTCCAAAGCCAAAAAATTATTCTGCTTGACGGGGCCATGGGAACCACATTAGACAAGCGTGGTTTAATGCTGCGCGCCAGGAACAATATTGACGCCCCGCAGGCGGTGTTGAAAATCCACAAAGAATACGCAGCGTGCGGATGCCATATTCTTACTACTAATACACTGACGATGAATCGTATTTATATCCAGACGCACAATGTTGATGTAGATGTGCGAGAGGTGAATAAAGCCGGTGCTGAGTTAGCAAGGCAGGCCGCAGGCAAATCTCAATATGTGCTGGGCGATATCAGCTCGACGGGCCAGCTACTTGAGCCGTATGGCGATTACAAGGAATCGTGCTTCTACGATGCGTTCAGGGAACAGGCGGGGATTCTGGCCGAGGCCGGGGTGGATGGTTTTATAATCGAGACAATCTTTGATGTTCGCGAGGCACTGTGTGCTCTTCGGGCGTGCAAAGATAATTTCTCCCTCCCCGTGATTGTCTCGATTGCATTCGCAACCCAGACAAATGGCGCACGGACTATAATGGGAAATAGCGCATCAGAGTGTGCCGAAAAGCTCACCGAAGCCGGTGCCGACGTGATAGGTGCCAACTGTGGTGATATTGACCCTGGCCAGATGGCGGTTGTTGTCTCTCTGCTTCGTTCGGCAACAAACCTGTCTGTTTTGGCGCAGCCTAATGCCGGCAAGCCCAGGTTGCACGATGGCGAGACGGTGTTCGATATGACCCCGGCGGCGTTTGCGGAAGGTATTCGTGAATGCTTACGTGCCGGCGCACGGCTTGTGGGCGGCTGCTGTGGAACAACACCGGAACACATAAAAGCTGCAGCCGATGTGCTATGCGAGGTATGATGCAGACTAAGCAGCAGATTAAGAGCTTATTGACCTCAGCCGGCGCTGCACCGAATAAGCGATTAGGTCAGCATTTCCTTATCGATTTGAATCTTATGCGCCTGCTGGTCGACTCGGCCCATATTTGCAGTAGTGACATTATATTGGAAGTGGGCTGCGGTACCGGTTCCCTGACCGAGGAGCTGGCCCGGCGAGCCGGCAGCGTGTTAGCCGTCGAGATGGACAGAACGCTTGCACAAATCGCCAAAGAGCAGCTTGCCGAGGCCGCCAACGTTAAAATCATAAACACCGATGTGCTTGAGAATAAAAATACTATCAACCACGATGTGGCCACGGCTTTGAAAGCCAGCAGTGAAGAATTTCAGGGCAGGATTATGCTGGTTGCGAATTTGCCTTATAACGCGGCGGCGGCGGTGATGGCAAATCTGATTGTCGGGCCGGTTACTGTCGAGGCTATGTATGTTACAGTCCAAAGGGAAGTGGCCCAGCGGATGGCCGCCGCGCCGGGCTGCGAAGATTACGGAGTGCTGAGTATTCTTATGGCGGCGGCGGGCGAGGTTAAAATTATTCGACTGCTGAGCCCCAGCGTTTTTTGGCCTCGACCACAGGTTGCCTCGGCAATGGTCGGTTTCCATCGTATGGATGAAAGGCTGAGCCGAATTCACAATATCGAGCTTTTCCGCCGGGTTGTGAATCTGTTTATGGGTCACCGCCGGAAGATGCTTAAAGCCTGTACGAAAATTTCGGATGACCGATTAGCCTTGGTCGAAAACTGGCCCGATATCTTCGGGCGAGCATTTATTGACCCGACCCGTCGGCCGGAAGAATTATCTGCGGAAGAGTTTATAGCGATAGCTAATAACTGTTATGAGTTGCTGCACTGAGAAGAATTTTGGGTATGGATTTATCAAACTTTTGTAAAATGTGAGTTATCTCGAGTTCTTTTTTGAAGTTAGAAGTAATTTGAAAGGAACAAAATATGAGAAAAACACGGATTATTACCTCGTCACTGTTTCTTGTAACTTTGGCTCTCCTGGGCAGTGGCTGTGCAGTAGCACTTGTTGGTGCAGGCGCAGGGACCGTTGCGTACATCAGAGGTGATTTGGAAGCAATGCTTGATGACGACATTGACTCTGCCTATCAGGCTTCGCTAAAATCGCTGGAGCAGCTCGAGATAACTCCTACCAGCAAAGTAAAAGATGCCCTGACGGCAAAGATTGTCGGCAGAGATGCGGATGACAAAAAGATCACCATTAAACTTACCAGTACTGCAGATGGTCTGACAAAGTTATCGATTAGAATCGGCCTGATAGGTAATGAAACAAAGTCCAGAATTATTTATGAGCAGATTAAGAAAAACCTTGAGTGACAAGGCAACTTCACTGTGAGTTTTTGAGTAAGCCTTTGCGAAATTAAATAGTGGCTGATTTGTGCCGATGGGAGTGGCACTCGATATTTACCGCTGCCGGCAGTGATGCGATGTGACACGGCGCCGTTTCTATATGAACTGCCAGCGCCGTCATGTCACCACCCAGGCCTTGAGGCCCAAGGCCGAGAGCATTAATCTTTTGCAGCAGGTCCTTTTCAAGCTGACTGTAAAATCTTTCTTTGTGGCTTGTGCCTATCTCGCGCAGCAATGCCTTCTTGCTGAGCAAACAGCACAACTCAAAATCCCCTCCAAGGCCTACCCCCACTATAAATGGCGGGCAGGCATCGGCCCCGGCCTGAGCAACGACGCCGACGAGCCAATCGATTATCTCGTCTCTCCCGGCAGTCGGCCTAAACATCTTGAATTGGCTTTTATTTTCGCATCCCCCGCCTTTGATTATAACCGTTATCTTGATTTTTTCGCCTGCAACAACGCTGTGATGAATTATCGCCGGCGTGTTTGTACCGGTATTCGTCCGCTTCTCCAAAGGCTCGGCCACCACACTATTTCTCAGCAATCCCCTTTGATAACCGTTTGCCACACCTGCATTGATCGCGTCAATAATTGTTCCATCCGGTTTATCTTCAGCAGGCTTGACTTTTACGTCCGCTCCCTGTTCGACGAAAACGACCGCCAGCCCCGTATCCTGACAAAGCGGTATTCGTTCATCTCGGGCGATACGTGCATTTTCAACGATTTGCCTTAAAATTTCCACGGCCTGCCGGTTAGTTTCTTTCTGTGCGGCAGCTTTTAACGCCCCAAGAACGTCCTGTGGCAGTTCATACGCCGCCGATATGCAGAGCTGCTCTACCGTCTTGGCGAGATCTTCAAAATTTACCGTTCGCATAGGCCTAATTCTGCCCCACCGTCACATCGAAAGTTTTATAAACCGCATTTTCCGCCGCGTCGCTGATTTGTAGTGCAATGACGTGTTCGCCGATTGACATCTCTTCAATTAGAATTGTGAAATCTTCGCTCGTGGTATCATAAATCGAATCTTCAGGCAGGCTGCCCTTCCAGTCTGCATTGCTGTCGACTGTATACTTAACATTCCCGATGGCACTGAGCTCGTCCGTTATTTTCAGCTGAAGCGTTACGGTTTTTTTCTTTGTGGAAATAGCGTGTTCCGTAATCACGGGCGGCGTGTTGTCAACAACTACCGGGTCGCTTATTCTTGTACCAACCAGTTTCGTCGCTGTGGTATTATCCCGCTCGTCACTTGCGGTAACTCTGATTTCGTATCGCCCATCTTCGACGGTTTTGGTGTCCCACTCGAAATTCTCCGAATCGGTCTCGTCTTCAAGCTCAATCCACCTCTCTCGTGGAATCTTCCTGAAGTCTATCCTGTAAACCAGCTTGTCATTATTCTCATCTTTTGCCTTGTAGCTGATTTTGAAAGTACTTGTTTTCTCTTTTGTCGAGGCCCTTGTCACAGTGACTGATTCGACCTTGGGAGCCAGATTTGGTACCGTATGCGCCACAGCCACTTCTCTGATAACAGGCGAGGCCTTGCCGGAATTGCTCTTTAGTATGAGCTTGTACTGGCAGAAGCGGCCCAGGGGGCAGAAAAGCTGAATTGGTTTGGTAATTTTTATCGCATCTGTCCAGGGAGAAAAAGTCGGGTCATTTACGTCTTTCACATTACCGCTGCGTGCCGAGATAGATACGCTTGTATCGGTTGGTATATCCGCCTCTAACTGCAATTTGCCCCACGCAGCCGGCTGGCCGGCATCGATTAGGTCCGAGCTGTAAATTCCTTCCTGGGCGTATGCTTTCGCCAGCTTGATGAGTTTTGCCGGATTTGCCGTGCCAAGATACACTTCATCGCCCAGAACGGTTACCGCCGTAATCTGAGAGGCCTGCTCGTCCTCGTAGATGATGCTTTCTCGTTCAGTCTTCGGATTGACGGCAAAAAGCTGCGCGCCATTGCCTGTTGCTGCCAGTAGTTGGTCTTCCTGAGATGCCAGTGCAAATAGTACTATTTTTTCCTGGAAAATCTCGGTCACAAAGCCGTTTTCGTCTATCCTGTAAATATGACTGGCAGCACCCGGCACCGTGTCTCTTTTCGCAGGCTTCTTTTTTTTCGGTTTTTCTTTGGTGGTCTCTTCCTGCACATTGGCTACTTTCAATTTCAAACCGCCCTCATCCGTCTTGGCCGGTGTTTCTTCTTCGGTTTCTTCCTCAGGCCGCCCGGCTGCAAGTAGTGCCTGCATGGAACGTCCGCTTCTGGACTTGACCACTTTTGCTGATGTACCTGCCGCGTAGAGCTTGTCCTCACTATCAAATATTAATGCCGTCACTTCAGCCTGCTCGGTATCGTACAGGACGCTGGCTTTGTAGTTCTTCGGATTTATCTTATACACAAGTCCGCGTCCGTCGCTGCCTGCATAAATAAAGCCATCCCGTCCGACTGCCAGCGAGAGTATGTTTTTTTCCTCGCTATCGTAAATTACTTGCGGACTCCGGCCTCGCTTTTTCAGCCGATAGATTTTGCCTTCAGGGCCTGTCGCCAGATAAATGCTGCCATCCTTATCAACCACTATTGCAAAGATATATTTGGCATCGTTCGGCTCGAATATCATCTCGGCCTTGCCGGCCTCAAACCGCAGCAATCCGCACTTCTCGCCGCTGAGACCCGCAAGAATTTTGCCCCTTCGGTCTTTTGCCATTGCGAAGATGTGTTCGTTGGAAGTGCGTTGTTCTTTTTCCACTTCAACTGTTTCGGCCTCTTCGGGGCTGACTTCGGTGGGCTCAGCCGAGTCATTTGCGTCACCGTGTTCTTCCGGCTGCGACTCTGGGATATCGTTTTCGTCAATGGCCTCTGCCTTGGGCTTGCCTGTCCCGAGCGGAGTCGAGGGAAGTGGAATCGAAGGGTCGGAGGGGTAAATTTTTGTTAACTCGTCTTTGCTGTATTGGAAGATGAAGCCGTTGGGACTCGTTCCAAAAAATATTGAATCATCAGTCGCTGTCATGCTGTTTACTGCCCAGACGTCTTCGAGTTGGTCTGCTAAAACCTGCCATGCCCTTCCCAGTCTGATTGTCCCCCGTGAGTCAACTATAATATTCTCGGTCTTGCCCTCGGAGAAATCAGCCTGTGTTGAGTGTCGGGTAACCTTGCTGGTAACCGCGGCACTGTTGAGGCTCAAAACAGTTAAGACCAGAATTGCCGGCATTACTATGTCATAGTAGCTCAGTTTTTTCATTAGATACAACTCCCTGACAAAACTCCGGAAGGATTATTCGACGGTTATTCTTAAAACCTCTTTATCTATAATTACCGAGTCAATATCCAGTTGTTTCTCAATCCACGGTGTGTAAGGCGTCAGCCTCAGCGTTCTTTTTGCATCCTGAAGCACCAGTGACCTGCTTGCCGGCAGGTCCGGAAGGATTGCCTCTTCTATTACTACGCCTGACGCCGGCAACGTCAAAACTGAATATAGTTTGTCCCGGCGGATGTTAAGAATATCGTTTAATGCCTTGATTATACCCGGCAGGTTTTGGGCCCTGAATCTGTACGGTGCCGTACTCTTGACAAAGCTCTCGTATGTCGATGGGCCGCCTATTATTAAGTTGTACTTACCCGGTTCTAACTTCTCAGGTATCTTGAAATCGAAGGTATATTTTTTCTTCCGCGCCAGAAATGATTCAATCACTACCGAAATCTCCACACTTTCGCCTGCCTTTACGTGCGTATCCGACAAATCGACGGACCATATATTGGAAAGAATGTTCTTCTCGGTTATGCGGATATTGATATCAATGCCCTGTATTCGGGCTCTTTTGTAGGGATTTTTCAGCAATAATCCAACCGGCACAACGCATTCGGTCAATAACTCATTCAGACCTGTTGCCGTGGAAAGGTTTTCAAAAGTAATGTCTTCGTATCCCTCGATTTTGATAGCCACCTTGTATTCCATCAGGTGTTCGGGCGGCAGGGAGCCCTTCATAATGGCCGCGCCTTTCAGTACTATATGGACTAACAACGGTGTCAGTACTATGTTGTTTGCCAACTGGCAGTTTAGAATCCGCCGCCGGTCGTTGTAACGCTCTATATTCAGTTCCAACGGTATCATCTCCGCCTTTGCCCCTATCTCTCCGTATACTCCGGTAGCTTCATCCACTTTGATTGCACCGACTGTCTTGAGCGCGTCGCCGAGTTTGAATGAACGGTAGTTGCTGGCGACAACGGTATTTACATAGCCGGTGGCCAAGGGTAAATCAATAGCCCCGTAACTCAGAAAGCCGTGCCCCAGGCCATAAATCTTCTCACCAATCACTTCGGTCACCGTTCCCAGAGCTGTTAACTTGATATCACCGGTACTTAGAGGTATCGCGAGCGCAGCGCCCGGGGTAAGTTTTACTTCTTCTGTTGACTCGGCTGCACCGCCGCCCGATACGCCCGCCACCGCCATAAAGCCGAAAGGCTTAACGAAGTCTGTAATAGCCTCCACAGGGAGCGAGGTAATCAAAGGTACCGGCAGCCTGGTGAATCCTGAGGGCTCATCTGTGCTATCACCGTATCCGGCGCGCAGCAGTTTATCAATTTCCGCCAGCTCAAGCGGTTTTGAAAAATCAAGTGCAAAAACCGGGCGAGCCCCCTTGTCCCTGCCGCCGTTGTAGTCAGTCACCGCCAGCATTTCTTTAATTGGTGTAGCGCCGTAAAGTGCATCTTTGCTGAACGGCCATCCTACCGCTATTGCTAATGCCCCGGCGAGACGACCCTCGATGTAGACCGGTGAGCCGCTGCAGCCGGACACGGGACCTGTGTAGATAAAACGTTCATCGGTTCCTTTGATAAGTATTAAATCTCGGCCCGGCATAAAATCACGTACCACGTCGATGACTTCCATATCGAATCGTTCAACCTTTGTACCCTCGTAAACCGTCAGGCAATGAGCATCCATCCCGGGCCGGATTTCGTTTATACCGATATACTTGTTCTTATCCAATTGCTTCTCAGAAGCGTAGCAAAACCCAAAGAACAACAACGATAATAAGGCCGAGGTTTTACAATCCGGGTTAGTAAACGGGTTCTGCATTAGGTATTCCTTTGACTTGGCCGCTTTGTAAGGCAAAACCGGCCGTAAGGCCAAAATATTAACTTCATTAAAGAACTATTGCAAGACAAAAGTAAACTTTCTATAATCTCGTTGTATATTCAGGTTGCTGATTAAAGAGGTGCGAAATGAAATCTGAACGTCGTCATGAGTTAAAGACCAATGAATTGGCCGAATGGCTCAGCCGTTTGCCGGAATTCTTGCGAGAAAACTACAAAGCAGTCATTTATGTAACTGTTATTGTAATTGTTGTCGCTGTAGCGGCCTATGCCAAGTGGTACCGTAAGCGTGCTGAGGTTATCGAGCATCGAATTAAATTGACCGAGCTTTCCGCACAGGTTTCCCAAAGTAAAATCGACGCGGTTATGGGAGCCGGCCGCGGCCAGGACTATTCCGCTCGCCTGCTTATGACCGCCGATGCGCTCGATACCGCCTCGCGCAGCGAAGATAATCCTGTCTATGCGGCTTTGGCTCTTAGCAAGCGCGCCGAGGCATTGCGAACCGAGTTGCATTACAGACCTGAGTCACTAGAGCCCGGGGCGGCAAAGGGCCAGATAAACCAGGCCGTCAAGTCTTATGAAGAAGCTCTTGAAAAAAGCTATGGAAATTCGGCATTGAAGGCTATGGCCGAGTTCGGGCTTAGCCTATGCGCCGAAGAGCTTGGCGATATAACCAAGGCACAGAGTATCTATCAGGGAATTGTTGCCAATCCTGACTACCAGGGAACAGTTTTTGTACCTCAGGCACAGGAACGTCTTGAGACAATGCAGGAGTACAGCGACACTGTTTACTTCACCAAGGCAGCTTCTGCTACACCGAGCTGGGCCGATGGGATTGACCTGCAGCATGTGGAGGAAGCTTTTAAACCTTCTGTTCCTAATACACCTTCGGTCCCGTCCCTTTTCGATATCAACGAGATGACCAGGTAATTGGCAATGCCAGGAGATACCGTCCAATCCCAGGCCGATGCCTTTGAGCAGGCCGGTTCCAACTGTCTCTTTGTGCCCGGCCAGTCCGATGGGGCCGAGCATTTGAAAATCCGCCTTGGTAAGTCCGTCAGGCACCGTCGGTTGGACACATACCTCCAGGCCCGTTTCAACCACTTCAGCAGAACCACCATTCAAAGACTCATTAAAGAGCAGGGCGTAAAGGTCAATGGCAGAGCCACCAAGCCCAGTTGCCGGATTAGCCCCAATGACCAAATTGACCTTATCCTGCCGCCGCAGCGGTCCAAAGAAATCATTCCTGAAGATATTCCGCTGGATATCATTTATGAGGATGGGGATATTATCATCTTAAACAAACAGGCGGACCTGATAGTCCATCCTGCACGAGGCAACACTCACGGTACCCTCGTCAACGCCCTGGTTTACTATGCAGACAGACTTTCTAAGGGCAGCGGCGAGTTCAGACCCGGCATTGTTCACCGGCTCGACAGAAATACAACCGGCGTTATGGTCGTAGCAAAGACCGACACAGCGCACTGGCGGCTGGCAAGGCAATTCGAGTTGCGTAAGGTAAAAAAAACCTATCTTGCAATAGTCCACGGCGGCCCCGAGCTGGAAGCCGACTGTATAAAGCAGCCGCTTGGCGTTCACCCAATAGTGAGAGAAAAATACGCGATTCGCCCCGAGGTTGGAAAGCAGGCAATTACTTTTTATGAAGTTATCGAACGGTTTCGAGGCTTTTCTTTGCTTAAGGTAACGCCCAAAACCGGCAGGACACATCAGATAAGGGTCCACCTTTCATATATCAAACACCCGGTCATCGGCGACGATATGTATGGCGGCAGGTCTGTTTATCCCTGGCAGATCGAAGACACCGATTCTATCGGGGCCGCGGTCGAAGAGCCGATTATCGCCCGCTGCGCACTGCACGCATCAACACTCGAATTCAAACACCCCACGACCGGCGAAATAGTAAAATTCGAAGCCCCCTTGCCTGAGGATATGCAATCACTGCTTGAGCAACTGCGGAAATTTCGCAGGACTTAGGATGGAATATCCCCCGGCAAAGGGCTGGAGTAACCGGGAATGGTTTTTGAACAGGGCAGGTTCCAGTAAATTGGCTAACGAATAAATGGGGGTCAGTTGTAACTGATTTTGGGCCGTATCTGACCTGAATCATTGAATTTTTGGCAGCATCTTCAATCCCAAGCGTGTGCGTATGTGATATAAGCAAAAGTAGAAATTTCCATGGGATTCTTCAGGACCGGAAGGGCCTTAGCAGCATAAAAAACATGCCTACAAATATAGTGGACACCCAGTCTGGTAAAATTTTTAAAAAAACATAAAAATATACTTTACAAAGTTAAGAAATCTGGAGTAAAAAGTTAGTTGTTACATTCGTTTAGGCGAAGAATAGCTTCTTGGGTCGAGACTATAGTGAAGGCAGGGGTAGCATATTAACAGCTTTTTTAAGGAGGTTAATGATGGAGAAAAGAATTATGGACAAAAGTGCTGTTGGTTTTGTGAGCCTGGCATTATTTGTATTGGTAATTGGCCTGGCTGGCGGCGATATAGCAATGGGAAAGTTTCCCGATGAGGCGACCTGCCCCAATCCCGCTGATGAAGCGAACGATATCGCCGTGAATGCGGACCTAAGCTGGGCACCGGGGCATGGTGCAGCAACACACAAAGTGTACTTCGGCACCGATGAAACCGACGTGACCAATGGCACGGGGGACACCTACAAAGGCGAACAGAGCCAGACAACCTATGATCCCTGCATCATGTCTCCGAATACCGTGTATTATTGGAAGATTGATGAGGTTAACGAACCCAATACAACAGCCGGTGATGTCTGGAGCTTTACAACCGTCACTGCTAAGGCCGGTGGTGCCAGTCCGGCAAATGGGCAACCAAATGCAAGCCCAAATGCTGTTTTACACTGGACGGCAGGTTATGGCACAACAGCGCACAATGTGTACTTCGGAACCGATGAAACCGAGGTGACTAATGGTACGGGGGGTACCTATAAAGGCCAGCAGAGTCAGACTGTCTATGATCCGTGTATTTTGGATGCGGGCACGGTGTATTATTGGCGAATTGATGAGGTAAATGAACCTAATACGACGACTGGTGATGTCTGGAATTTCACAGTGCGGGACTACATTGAAGGCGACCTTAGTGGAGATAATTTTGTCGACTGGACCGACCTTCTAAGCTTCACTGAAAAATGGTTATTCAATTGTTTAGTGGATGATTGTGGGGGGGCCGACTTCGATAGTAGTAATGATGTTGACTTTATCGATTTTGCATACTTGGGACAAAATTGGTCGACGGGGCTTAAGATCAGCCTGGACCAGGAGTTATCCGATTTGATTATTGAGCCTAATGACTCTCAATATATCTCTTTTATTGTGGATTTAATGACCAGCGAAACCGAGATGTATAACGTGAAATTTGAGCAAAGTATATCGGATAACAATGGCGTTACCCTGGAGAGCGATTACACAGGCGGCTGGTCAACTCCAAACGATATGAGCTGGCCGGTCAATGAGTGCATAACCGGCTTGTCGCCGGGTAGCTATGTACTTACAACTACAGCGACTATTGTAGAAACGGGAGATACAGCTACTTCACATATTACTATTGACGTTGTGGAAGCCGTAGTAGAAGTACCGGTACTTTGGCAGCCGGGAGTTGAACCCGATGGCATTGGACCTAACACCCCGACAAATGTGACATTTACGGTTCTGTTGACGGGTCTTTCTTCACCGCCGTCAAGTGTGCAGTTGTATCAGGTAGGCAATCCGATTTCAATCTGCGATCTTTTCGACGATGGTAACGATGTTGCTAACGGCGATATGGATGCCAATGATTGCGTCTATTCGGGGATTTATCAGATACCGGCTTCGGCAGTAGGAAAACTCTACTTCAGAACGGGTCTGACATATGGCGATTACAATGATATCTCCGAGGAATGCACCTTGATGGTTACTGATTTTCCTATAGGTCCTCACGATTCTGATCCGAACCAATTCGTATTCGATCCAAACAACCTAAAGATCGACCCTAACCAGATACTTGTATCATTTTATGAAGGAGTATCCGAAGCCAGTATCCAGAGCATTGTTGATACGATCCCGGTCGCGAACGACGTCATCGGAACCATCCCCAGTCTTGGTTTGTACCAGATAGGAATCATAGGCGATGGAACTCCTAACGGTGTTTACGCGGCTATCACGGCTTTTGAGGCATTTACAGATGATGTCAATTTTGCCGAAGAAAATTTCTTTGTTGAGGAAGACGCTGTGTTCGTACCTAACGATCCGCAGTTCCCTAACCAGAACAATATGAAAGTAGTTCGCGCCGATGAGGCGTGGATTGTTGCAAAAGGGACTATAATTATCGGTGTGGTTGATACGGGTGTCGATTACAACCATCAAGACCTTAACAGTAAGGTGATTAAGGGCTGGGATTTTATTGGCTGGGATAATGACCCGATGGATCAAAGCAGTGTTAGCCACGGCACTCATGTCGCAGGTATCGCTGCGGCAGAGTCGAATAATAATACCGGCGTGACGGGTGCTTCCTGGTACAGTGAGATACTGGCGGTACGAGGCATACCAGGTAGAGTCAGCCAGTTAGCAGCAGCCATAAAATACGCCTCCAACAGGGGCTGTAAAGTCATTAATGTAAGCGGCGGCACTAATGCGAGTACGTTATCTTTAAGATTGGCTGTCGATTATGTGTACAGGCGGGGAGGGCTGCTTTGCGCTACGGCGGGCAATTCTGGAACTAATACCAGGAGATATCCGGGGGCGTATAGCAAGGCGTTTTGCGTTGCGAACACTACAGATAACGATAGGCGTGCGTCGAGCAGTCGTTTCGGCAGCTGGGTGGATATATCGGCTCCCGGAGTAAATGTTTTGTCTACTATACGTAATAATGGTTATGGTCGGCTAACCGGCACCAGTATGTCGTGTCCACTGGTCTCTGGTTCGGCCGCGGTAGTATGGTCGATGAACCCCAGCTGGAATGCGGGACAGGTTCGCAGTCGGCTGGAAAAAAGCTCTAAACGTTTACCTTCATCGTGGCAGATAGGTATTGGAAGGATTGATTTATTTGAAGCCGTCTTTAACGGAAGCTTTGAAATCGGGGATTTATCCGAATGGTCCAGGACAGGCACATGCGGCAGTATAAGAAGGCTGGGTCCGCTTACACCTCGACATCGCAAACGTATGGGCTATTGCAGCACAGGACCTTCTTCGCGGCGCGTGAGTTCGACGCTACAACAAAATTTTACTATTCAGAACTACGTTAATACAACTGACGGCAAGATTCCCGTAAAGTTTAGGTATGATTTTGTGACAGAGGAATATAACGAATGGGTAGGTACACAGTATGACGACACTTTGACGATTACTATTACCGCTCCTAATGGGTCCAGCCAACAGGTCTCAGAAAGCGTCAATGGTTCCAGCTTTAGCTGGGTCAATGGAATTGATTTTCCCGGTGGTGATAAGACGGTTGGACATACAGGCTGGAAAACTGCATCCAAAACAATAGCAGTTAATACAAAAGGCGGTGCAAATTTCAAGATACACATTACTGATAAAGGAGATTCAATATATGATTCTGTGGTCTTGATCGACCACATCCGTCTGAAATGACCGGCTGATGATTAGCGACGGTCGGCTTGATTAAAAGCTTTGAATGTGTATGACGGTATATGTGAACGGCGCAGGGGATTGCCCCCTGCGCCGTTATATATAGAAAAAGTCAACTTGAGATCTTCCGAAGGTACTGATTCGAAGCAATGGTTTTACGCTTAACTGCGGTTGAAAATGCCGGTTCCTTCTGGAGGGAGTAATAGTCCTTTATTCCTGCGGGAGTTTTGCAAGGTCCGTATCAGAGCCAGCCACCAATAGAATATCCCCCTCGTAGATTACGGTGTTGGGCAGTGGGACATTGATAATTCCACCTTTTTCACTTTCAAGCGGCAACTGTGTCGCTAATGTTTTGCCGCTCTTTCTGGCTCTGCTGTGCTCCCTTTTAATGGCGACAAGGTTGACATTGTATTTTTTTCGCAGCTCCAAATCCGCGACCGTACGGTTGTCGAAGCTGGCAGGAGCCTTGACCCTCGCCAGGCTGTAACCTGGCGCAAAGTCAATCTTCTCACTTATCTGAGGTGCTATCAGCTTGTAGGCCCATCGCTGCGCAGACTCAATTTCCGGATAGATTACCTCCGTCGCCCCAACGCTCGAGAGCACCTGGCCGGCCGTTAGGTTCTGCGCTCTTGCATATATCTGCTGGATGCCCAGTTGTTTGAGATTCACAACGGTGAGGACCGAAGATTCAAAAGCAGACCCGCCTTCCCCGATGCCGATTATGGCAACGTCCACTTTATCCACACCCTGTGCCTTCAGCGCCTCTTCATCGGTGCTGTCAAGCCTGACCGCGTGGCTTACCTGGTCCCGTATCGAATCAATGATGGCCCTGTCCTTGTCAATAGCGATAACCTCAGCCTGGCTCATAGCTAATGCTATGGCCAGCTTTTTGCCGAATCGGCCTAATCCAATAACCGCAAAGCGTTTCATAATTTGTCCCTCGTATGTCGTTTTGCGTATATCGTGTAGCGTATTGCGATCTTTTTTACGCGATATTTATCACGCAATGCGCACGACAAACTTAGCCGACAACTATCGCCTCTTCAGGATAGCTGTACCGTGCCGGCTTAAGATTAAACGCCAGCGAGGCGAGCAGCGTTAACGGCCCAAGCCTGCCGATAAGCATTGTTGCAATGATAAGGAGTTTACCCGCGGTTGTCAAACTCGGCGTTATCCCCGTGCTTAGCCCAACGGTACCCAGGGCCGAGCCCGTTTCAAATATAATATCCGACATCGTAAAGCCGCCGGCTTTTTCCGTGATACTTAGCGCCAGCGCCACGCCGAAAAGCATTACTACGAATAACAGTGTAATTGTAATTGCTCTTCCGACAATCACCATTCGGACCGATCGTTTGAAAAGTTCGACCTCATTGCGTTTCCGCAGTGTTGCGTACGCGGCCATTACTACCACGGCGAAGGTAACGGTCTTGATTCCACCCGCGGTCGAGCCGGGCGAGCCGCCGATAAACATCAGGATGATAAGTATGAATTTACTCGAGACCGACATCGAGGAGATATCAATTGTGTTGAAGCCTGCCGTCCTGGCCGTGATGGACTGAAAAAAGGCTGCCGCGATACTGCTGTTTTCCTGGCCTGCGCCGCCCGTTACGTTTTCAAACAACCTGATAGACGCGGCTCCGACGAGGATGAGTACCAAACTGACCGTCAGGACGATTTTGGTCTGCAGTTGTATACGCTCCGGTGCCTGCATCGACGCCGCCTGGCCCGGATTGTATAGCTTCTTTGTGAATCGCTTTATCCGGTCAAGGGAAACGTTGAACAGGTTATAGAGCACACCAAATCCCAGGCCGCCCAGGATTATCAAGGGACAAACTATGCCGTAAACCTCCCAGCTTTGGTTGTATCCGATGAGGCTGTCGCTTGCCAGGCAAAATCCCGCGTTGCAGAAAGCGCTTATGGAGTGAAAGATACTGAAAAACCATTGCTGGCCGATGTTACTGACCCTGCCCGGCACCATTGTCCACATACGAAACATACTCACTGCGCCTATCGCTTCAATGCAGATGGTCGCGGCGAAAATAAAACCTATTATGGTCGCGATTTGTCCTAACGTTCGTGCGCTGAGCAGGTCCTGCATTGCTGCCGACTCTCGCAGGCTCAGGGCCTGACCCAGCAGCAGGGCGAAGACCGCACCGAAAATAACAATACCCAGGCCCCCGAGTTGAATCAACGTCAGTATGACTAACTGCCCCATTAGGCTGAAGTCTTTGCCGGTGTTCTTGACGATTAAACCCGTTACGCAGGTCGCGCTGGTTGCTGTAAACAATGCATCGACGAAGCTGAGGGTCTCATTGCTGGCCGACTTAGGCAGCTTGAGCATACCCGCCCCGGCAAAAATGAGGATAAGGAAGCTGGCAATCAGCGTCTGAGTAGGATTTCTGCCGGTCGCGGCAAGATTGACACAGCTCCTGCAAACCTTGCTGATAACCTCGATGACAAGATAAACATCTATCGCCACCAGCCGGACCTGGTCCGGATTTGCCTTGGCGAACCACCGACCTGCCCCGACGGCAGTTACAACCAGCGCAAGTAAAAGCGGTATCTCAAACCAGTTCGCGATTAGAAAGTCGCGAATCGATACGGCATTTAGTCCTCGGAAGGGCTTCTCGGCAACGAAAAAGCAAAGCGCAAAAACCTGGACGCCGTACAATACATTTATCGGCAGCAGCAGCTTATCAAATCCATACAGCAGTACAAACGAGGCTGTAACGGCCGCGCTTATCAGGACATTCAGGCTGATTAACAGCTTTTCCGCCTTTTTGTTTTTGTAATATATCTTCATATATCACCGCGGAAATTGTATCCGCAACGGTATCAATTGTAAAGAAACCCTGCCGCCAATATCTATGTGGCGGTTTATTTTACCCGGCTCGCGCAGCCCGGGTCGAGAAAATAAAGCCACTTGCTCATCAATTTCGACTTTAGTATCGCCTCAACCGCCCGGCTGTAAAGGTTTATCTGTTTAGCGTACAATTGCGCACGCTCTTGTACCTGTCCGGCTTTGATACGGTCGGTCTTGAAGTCAACGATGAGAAGACCCGCCGGCGTCTGAACCAGCATATCAATTATACCCTGGATAATAACTATCTCGTCGTCCTTCCCGTCCTTGTCGGCTTCATACAGCTCCGAGGCGGCAACGCCCAGGGTGAACGGCCATTCTCGTAAAACTTGTCCGGACCATTTAAGTACTATCCTGCCGGGCTCACTGTCGTAAAACCTCACGATGGAGTCAACATCGATTTGCTCTGCAACCGGCTCGCTAATATCGCCCATTGATAACAGCTTTTTTATGGTTTTACTGACTGCCGCCGTTGTAATTGGCCCGTCTAAATCAAGCTCTTCCATAACACGATGTGTGGCTAAGCCTATAAGTTTTGGGTCCACAAGACCACCTGCCTCAGCCTGGATTTCCACGCTTGCAGGTCTGCGTTCCAGTGCCTTTGAATAATTCTTCAGGAAAAATTCGTCGCTCGAATGCGTAAGTCGGCTTACGGATTCCTTTGCTTTCAGTTTGGTTAAATTGCTAAACGGATACTGCCACTTGATTAAAGTCTTAACTGTCGAGAGCTTCTCTTGCAGCGAGACTGAGGGTTTTGCCGACCTGAGTCCTGCCTTTTCCCTCTCGGATCTATTTTGCCAAAGAATCCTTCTTGATAATTGCTCCAGTTGGGCCCGTCCCCACAGCTTAACGGCAAACAAATCTTCATCCAATTCCTCGGAGGGGCTGGATTCATCGGCCAAACCGTAGTTACTTGCGGTCTCGAAAGTCTTGTGCAAATTCTGTTGCTCTGCCAGTGCGTAGAGAATCCATTCCAGAGCAGACCCGGATAAGCGCACCTGCCAATCAGGAATACACTTACCATAAAGCAGGTTACCTTTACGAAGAATATTTTGGCCTTTTTTCTTTTCTATTGAGCCGGTCAGAATAAGTCTTTCAGCTCCGCGGGTCATAGCCACGTATAAAATTCGCATTTCTTCAGCAATTGTCGTCGCCTTTCTCCACTCCGCAAGTACTTGATGGTCGAGACAATCGAGCTTGGTCCTGGAATTAGATTCGATAATCTGGATGCCTACTGTCCCATCCGAATCCACGAGAATATCGCCCTGGCTGTCTCGCATATTAAACCTGCTTTCAATCTCAGCCAGAAATACGACCGGAAATTCAAGTCCTTTACTTTTATGTATGCTCATTATGCGAACGCAATTCTCCTCCGGCCCGACCACGTCGGCTGGACCGTAGTCACCTCCTTCTTCCATCAGTCTTTCAACAAACTCGACAAACTGGCCGAGTGAGCCGCCTTTTACGCTCGTAAAGCCTTCAAATTGAATTGCCCTGTCGTGTAGTTTAACCAGATTGGCCCTGCGGGTCTTGCCGTTCGGCAGGGCCCCTACATAAGATAGATACCCTGTCTGGCGGTAGGTTCGCCAGAGCAAATCCGCCAGGCTGCCGCGCCGAGCCATCGTCCGCCATTCTTCGAGTCTGTTTAGAATCTCTGATAGTCTGCTCTTCAACCGCCTGTCCGGCCCTGACTGTGCATATTCGCGTACGCACTCGTGAAATCCCGGCTTATTTCTCTGCCCGGCCTGCGCTGAGTTATATGTCCTTATTCTTGCAAGTGCGGTATCACTTAACTTGAAGAACGGACTGCGCAAAACCGCCGCCAGCTCGATATCACGCAGCGGATTATCCAGTATTTTGAGTAGTGACAGACAGTCAACGACCTCGGTGGCCGCCAAATAGCCGACGGAGCTCTGGCTGTGGACCGGTATTCCTGCCAGGCTCAGCGTCTCGGCGTATTGATTGACTTTGCCGATAAGTGAACGCATCAGGATCACAATATCCCGGTACTGCACGTCGCGATATGAGTCGCTTTGTTTGTCATATACCTGAAATTCTGCCTTGCTTTTTTTGCCGCCGACCATTTGCTGTATACGGGCCGCTATTAGCGCAGCCTGTTGCTGGGTTTCACCAATGGCCTTCAGTGGTTCTTCGTAAGGCTCGGCTGTATAATCAGTCTCATCTTTTTCTTGAGAGATGTTGCTCACATTTCGTTGCTTTTCAATGATGTGCATTTCAACTGCAGGCGGTACCGGCCTTGTATTGCAAACTTCCTCGAGCCGCTTGTATTCCGCACCGGCTTTTAGTGCCGTCTTCTCGTCATAATCAACCAGCCCGACATCCGAACTCATTATCCGTCCGAACACCTTGTTGGCAAAATTCAGAATTTCCGCTCGCGACCGGTAGTTTCTGTTCAAATCAACCCTCAAATGCTCCTGGGCACTTTTCGGTTCCGGCGAGGCCTTGGCCAACTGCTTCAGAAAAATCTCCGGCACCGCACCGCGAAAGGCGTAGATACTCTGCTTGACGTCGCCGACCGCAAACAGATTCCGTCCGTCACTGATGCGCTTGAGGATTTCCTGCTGAACTGCGTTAATGTCCTGATATTCATCAACAAAAATGTACTTGTATCTGGCTCGCAGCCGCATTGCCGTCTCTGAGGCCTGGGGCGCATCAGCGTTTGAATCCGCTGCGGTCAGAAGCCTCAGTGCATAGTGCTCAAGGTCTGCAAAATCCATACAGTTGGCCGCCTGCTTGGCCTGCGTGTAACGCCTGTCAAATTCCTTAACAAGCTCAATCAAGACTTGTATTTGCTGCCTTGCTGCCGGGGCAACTATCCGCACGTAATCCGGATTTAGAATTGCAAGCCCTCTTAGGGAGCGAAAATTTTCCTTCGCTTTATTAATAGGCTCTTTGATGATATTGGCTATGTCCTCAGACATACCGTTGTAACGCCTCAAGCTGGTAGCCTTGAAGTTTCTTATCTCTTCGGCACACTCATTGAATCTATCTTTTTTGACGAGTGTCACACATTTTGTGATGGGTTTTATGTAATCACATTCTATTTTCACGGCCCATTTTTTTTCTTTGCACAGTTTCTGTTCGAGTTTCTGCGCAAATGCTAATTGTGCAAGGCACTGCTCCAGTCGGTCCAGAAGGATTTGTTTTTGTCTCTCGGCCGATTCCGGGGCAAGCCTTGCTGAGAGTTCGGCAAAGGCAAGCGCTCTTTCGTACCAGTTTTCGCGCCACGCTACCCCATCCAGAAAGTTACTCAAATCGATTATTCTGTTCAGGAAGTTATCCTTTGCGCCCCAGATATTTCGCCCGTACAAAAGCTGCTGAAGCCTTGCAGCCAAATTGCTTTGTGCCCAGGCCCATTCGATAGTCTCATCAAGTGTAACGGCCTTCAGCAGCCTTTGCTCATCCTCATCGATTATCCTGAAGGCCGGGTCGATGCCTAATTCGTAAAAATGCTCAATAATCAGCCGATGACAAAAAGAATGTATTGTGCTGATATTTGCCGCATCGAGCATCAACAACTGCCTGCGCAGATACGAATCACCGGTTTTCTCGAAGGCCCTTTTAAGCTCGCCTGCAATTCGTGAGCACAGCTCATCTGCCGCCGCATTGGTAAATGTCAGTACCAGTATGCCGCGCACATCGGTGCACTCACCGCAGTCGGCCACAACGTCAATACATCGGCCTGAAAGAACGGAGGTCTTTCCCGTCCCCGCCGAGGCGCTGACATACACGCCCCGGCCGCGCTCCTTAATTGCCTTTTGCTGCTGCTCTGTCCATCTGTTGTTCTCAGTTGCCATCGTCCGCACCAATTATTTCGAGCATCTGCTCCTTGCTTACGGCTTCCAAGTGGTTGTAGTCGTTTATCGGCCATTCGAACCTGCACACGGCCCGGTACTCACACCACGCGCACGGCGAGTGGTCCTTAAGCCGATATGGATTGACATCAATCCTGCCGGAAACGCTTTCCTCTGCCAGCTTTGTTATTTTCATTTCAGCAAATTCCAGTATCTTCTCAAAATCATCCGGTCTTAACGCACCACTGTAGTTGTAATAACCATAGGGTCCATTTTTCGTAAATGCGAAGTTATAGAATATGCTTCGTCCTGATGGGGTCTTACTGTCAAGTTGCCGGGTGAATTCGCCGTTAACTATACCCCTGGCTTTGTGTATAAACTTTTTCCCCTTCCCCTCAGTCGCCGGCTTGACCTCAATTGGCATATAAAATCCTCCTGCCGGCTCCAGCTTCTCGGCATCAGCAATCTTCTTATTTCTTAATGCGAGCAAATACACCGGAAGCTGCATATCCAGGCCGTGATAGAACTCTGCCCAGCTAAATTCTCGGCTGCTGCGTTTGTAATCAAAGACCACGGCCAGATTCTTCTCGCCGACTCGGCCGATATCAAGTCTGTCAATCTTACCCCGCAAATACAGTCTGCGATTATTTGACAATGGCAGCTCGAATTGGCCGAGTCCCTTGCCCGTCTCGCCGAAGACTACTTCCGTTTCTGCCGGCCGAAATTTACCCGCCCGCACCATTTCCGCGATTGCCACGACACAATCCTCCAGGATTTTGCAGGCGGTATCGACGATGAATGCATTATGGGCCGAACGCTGTATAAAGTTTGATATGAATGAATCCGACGTGAGTTGCTCGTATATTCCGGTGTGTAGAAAAGCCAGCAGCTCATTAACCGTTATTGTTGCGAAATCTTTGCCTTCATTTCTGAGTTGTTTGGCCAGGCTGTCGAGAAGGTTGTGGTAAAAGATACCTAAATCCAAAGGTTCGAGCTTGAATATTCTCCTGCTTCTAAGGCCCAGAGTATATTTGGAAAAGTGCTGATATGGACAAGCCGCATAGCTGGTAAGCTCGGTAATTGATTTTTTAATGATGTCCCCGGATTGCTCTTCAACGAAGTCCTTGTCCAGCCGGGCCGTATTATCATAATTTATTGCTTCACTGACTATTTTACCTATATGCTCGAGCTGCTGGTCTGTACTGAGTGCTGCCGGCAGTCCTTCAAGCTCGGTCCCGACAGGTCGTGGTTCGGTTGGTTTGTTTTCTGCGTCCCATCCCAATTTCGCGCAGACCAAATCTGTCAATTCCGCCTCACTGTGGACCTCATCCAAGCTGCAATCCTCTGCCTCGAAAAACTCTTCCGAGAAATCCTCAAACAATGACTCAACATCCGCCAGGAAATCCGATGGAGCAAGGGCGTTTCCCTTCTCGTCCGCCATCGGATAGGTTATATAAAGCTGCTGTGATGCCCTTGTAAACGCGATGTATGCCAGGTATTGTCGCGCAATTAGCTGTTGTTCGACCGTCTCAGCTAACAGCAGATTCTTTTTTTCTGCCGCTACTCGGTCCTGGTCTGTCACTATACCCTCAGGACTTATCGGCACAGGAAACCGCTTCTGCGAGGCGCCGATCAAAAACACGACCTTCAGTTCAGGATGTCGGCTTCGCTCGATAGAGCCTACGAGAACCTCTTCTAATCGGGGCGGTATAAAGGCCAGAGTCATATTGGAAAAAGCACTATCAACAACTAACAGATACTCCTCAATTCTCATCATTTCGCCTGAAAAAATCTCAGCCAGCTCCTCAAAAATATCTACAACTCGGCCGTAGCATTGCCGATGCTCGTTGGCCTTTTCCAAATCGTCCGCCTCAAGGGCCTGCTCAATCCACTCCGAGAGTATGCTATGAATCCCAAGCTTCTCCAGAAAACTAAAAACTACCTGGGTGAATTCTTTGGGTCTGATTTTCTCTTTCGCGCCGAGCAGATTCATATCGAGCTCGAGTAAGGCCTCTGTAGCTTCTCTTCGAATTTGGTTTATCTGCTTCTCGTCAAAATCACTTTCCTCACCGCCCGCGAATTGCCAGTCTGCCTGTTGTTTCCAGTCCTTTGGGCCGATGCCGAACGCCAGACAGTAATTCTCCAGCATATCCACATCGCCGCGTCCTATTGGTGCAAGGTCGGTCTTTAAAAACGCAAAAATGTCACTGTTGCAAAAGTCATAAGATACTGCCCGAAGTGCCGAGAGAATCAGCCCGATTAACGGATGTTGCCTGAGCGGCCGGCGCATATCGATAAAAAACGGTATGCCGTAGTCGTTAAACAATGCTCGTATGTAGTGCTGATAACTACTTAGTTCCGGTGCCACAACCGCGATGTCGCGGAAACGCAGTTTTTCTTTCTTGACCAGATTCAGTATTTCTCTGGCCACAAACTGAGTCTCGGCTCGCGCATTTGACGCTGATGCGACCCTGACCTTTTCGGCTGGTTTGATTTTTGCCGAAGAGTCCGGTTCAAACAAATTGTGCTCGATATGTCCAAGCTCCGGTGACGAGGCGAACCGCCATCGCTTTTCCAGGCAAATCGGCTCAGAGAGTCCAATTCCGCATTTTTTTATTAGTCCCACTAACTCTGTGTAAGTCCTTTCTGTCGGACTAAACAAACCGGTCCCATCAGACATCCGGGGACCGGTTTGCATTTGGTCAATCTTTTGCGGGTCAAGACACAAGGCGATTTGCGTTTCCCAGACTACTTTCAACAATTCCATTAACGTCGTCATTTCCTGGACGGTAAAGCCCGCGAAACCATCCACCCATAGACTGGCCCCTTTGATAAAGTTCGTTTCCCCCAGCGCCTTCCGTGCCGCGGTAAGCTCCGTGTCGGGATTGATGAATCTGCCCTCGATAAATCGCAGGTATTCACCATAAATCAGCCCGATATCGGCAAATTTCAGTCCGCTTATACTACCAGAGTCTTCCTTTTGCAGTTCCGCCGCCAGTTCGATGACTTCTTTCGCCTTCTGGTCATATCGCTGCAGCTCTTCAATCACCCGTCTCATCTCTGCTGCCAGCCCCGGCCTGTTAGCAGACGAGCCTAATAATTTCAGCTCTGTCTTGTTGGTTTGCAGAATTTTATGGATTAGCATTACTTTGCCCAGCTCGGATATTCTCGGCCCAGGGCTTTTTTTCCCCCGAACGAGAAATCCCAGCCGGTCAAACGACAGCACGTGCAGCCGGCTGTAACCTTCCACCCGCCCGTCTGAGAGGATTGCGCGCTCCGCCTGATATGTCGCCTGCTCCGGCACGAGGAAAAGCAGCGGCCGCATCTCGCCGGGCGACAAAAGCGCCTCGACTATTGCTTTTACACAGTGTTGTGTTTTTCCCGTCCCGCTTCTGCCTAAGATAAACTGAACCGCCATAAGAAAACCTCTTGTAACGCTTTCGCGATAGACTCTTATTACCACAGCCGGGCCTCTTTTTCAATTCTATCCCAAACTAATCTCTTGACCTTTGCTTCTGCGTTCTTTACAGTCTTTGATAGTGGATAAGTGAATTAAGAAGTTTTTCCATTACAGTGAGAGACCAAAAATGCCTCAGATTGCTCCACTTGTTCTCTCGGCGATTGTCTGTGACCGCGTAATAATAGACGCGGCGACTAAATCACCAAGCATCATCCACGTAATCCATAGTATCAGTGCCGTCAAATATCCCGCCCGACATTCACGTATGGCCTTTTTCTTCGAATTAACCAATGGCCACGGCCAGGTGGACCTTGCCGTAAGACTCGTGGATATTGAGCAGGATGAGAAGGTTATTGTTGAAGGCCGTGGCCGTGTCAAGTTTACCAACGTTCGGCAGGTTATCGCTAATGGACTGCATTTCGATAACATCATCTTTCCCCACCCGGGTGAGTATTGTTTTCAGCTTTGTGCCGGAAGCGAGCCGCTTGCCGAACGCCGTTTCACTTGCCTTCTGGTGAAACCCAGGCCGAGAAAAGAGCCAAACACTGACTGACCATCCCTAAAAACTCACAACCGCAGCGAATCTGCGACGCGCTCAGAATAACAGGATGAGCTTGCCGCGTCGCAATGACGCCGCAAGAAATCCAGGAAAAACTGGTGGGATTAAATAAGTTCTACATCGCGATGTAGTGTTATTTTTTGCTTGATAGAAGGGGGATTTGGGCTTAGTTTCTCGTGCATCTCAGAATCGGCGAGGGAAAATGGGCAACAGATGGTACAATATTACCCGATTCGGAGGCTTTGTCCACTTTTGAGAATAATATCAAGGGAACGGGTTTGAAAATCAGCAAAAAGAGAAGGCGAAAATTAATCATCTTGCTCGCTGTGGATGCAGCTATAGCAGTTATATTTTTTACTCTGCTGCTATACACACCCGGAAGGTATAATCCGCCCCGGCCAACCGACAATAACGAGGTCGGTCAATACCTGACGCACGAATTACTGGCCGAGTTATACAACAATGCCCAGTATGATGAGCCATTCGAGCTGGTAATCGAGCAGGCTGGCATCAATGATGCGATTGCACGTGCCGACTGGCCTGTTGAATTTGATGAGGTTTTATTTGAGACCCCCCAGGTCTTTTTTGTGTCCGAGGCCATCCTTGTGATGGAGCCGGTAAAGCTAAAGGGACTCGAATTTGTTATTACCGCCCGGATCAGCCCCTTGATTGATGAGCAGGGCCTGTTGCATTTGAAATTTGAGACGATGAAGGTCGGCGCTATGAATCTTACCCCTGTCGCCAGGATAATCGGGCAAAAAATGTATGAGCACCATATCGCTATGGCCGATATAAACACCAAGGACCTGCGAGCTTGTATTGCAGCGGCGTTGTTTGCGAAGACGCCGTTTCAGCCTGTGCTGCAGATGGGTCGAAGAAAGGTTCAGGTAGAGCGGATAGATATTGAGCATAGCAGATTGACGATAGGCTTCAGCCCGGTCAGCGAATCGGAGGTAGAGGCCTTGAAATGGTAAAGACCAGATAAAATCGCAATCGGCGGCGTAGAAAAAGGAGCTCTTTAATCCGGTTCTTTTGAACGCTACGCTCAGGTCCGTTGGGGCGTAAGAAAAGCCGATTTTAAAAGTTATATTCTTGACAGAGGAATCTTTTGAAATATAATCATAGTTTCAGAGTACGTTGAGCTGAGGTGCTGGATTGGAATTTGCAGGATATAATAGCCGTGCAGCCTTATAGCCGTAAAACTGGCTTTCAGCGCTGCGCGTTTTTCAGGGTGTTGGCCCTGGGATTTGTGTTTCTACTTCGTAGCTGCAGGACAAGTAAAAACAGGGCCCATTGGACGGGTTGTCTGCCACCATGTCACGGCCTGGAAGGCCCGGAAAATGGGAATAGGATCTTGGCTATACCGAGTCAGCTTAGGGTCCGAAAGCTGTGCACCGCTGCTGTGGAGAATGCACTATGAAAGGATAAGCGAGCTTATTTGTCCTCTACGAGCTGCTTATGGAAGTGGAAACCGGCTGGTTTCCATTTTTTTTGGTCTGTTGGGAGAATGATAAGCCGATGAATCAGGAACTCTTAAGAATTGTGGACAACATCGCCCGGGATAAGAATATCGAAAAAGAGTCCATATTCCTCGACCTTGAAGCGGCAATGGTCTCGGCGACCAGAAAGCATTTTGGCGAGCCTGATGGAAATATAATCGTCCAGATTGACCGTAACAGTGGCGAGATACATACTTTCAGGGACGAGGTTGAAATCGATATCAAGCGGCTCGGGCGCATTCCTGCTCAGACCGCCAAGCAGGTAATGATTCAAAAACTCAAGGCCGATGAGAGAAGCAGTATTTACGCCGAGTATGTTCAGCGAAAGGGCGAGATTGTGACCGGCACGGCGGTCCGCTACGAAAGTGGCACGCTGCTGGTCAATCTCGGCAAGCGCGCCGAGTCCATTATGCCCAAGAGCGAACAAATCACGGGCGAGACACATCACGCCGGTGAGAGGGTCCGAGGACTTATCCTTGATGTTCGGGAGGTCGCCAACCAGGTCAAAATTATACTTTCTCGAACTCACCCGGGCTTTATCAGAAGGCTGTTTGAGCTTGAGGTGCCTGAGGTGGCTGAGAATATTATCGAGATACGCGCCCTTGCCCGTGAGGCTGGTTATCGGACGAAGATCGCCGTTGCATCACTCGACGAAAAGGTTGATGCCGTCGGGGCATGCGTCGGAGTAAGGGGCAGCCGAATAAGAAATATCGTCGACGAACTCGGTGGTGAAAAGATAGATATCGTCAGATGGAACGATTCATCGCAGATTCTCATTGGAAATGCTCTTATGCCTGCAAAGGTTAGCGAGATCGCCTTGTGTTTCGAACTGGGCCGAGCCACCGTTGTGGTAACCGAAGACCAGCTCAGCCTGGCTATCGGGAAGCACGGCCAGAACGTTCGTCTCGCTGCTCGTTTGACCGGATGGGACATCGACATACTCACTCCCGAAGAATATAATCAGGAGGTAGAGCGGTTGGCTAACAGCCTGTCCAACATTGAAGGTCTTGATGATACGCTGGTTGATAAGCTTATCGCGCTGGGGCTGATATCCGTACTGGATCTCGAAGAGGTCGGGCCCGAGCCTTTGGTTAAGGAGCTCGGCATAGACGAATCCATCGCCCAGGAAATAGTCAAGGCCGCTGCCGAGGAGGCGAAAAAGCAGGCTGCCGCTGAGGCGGGGCAGGAGGAGCAGACGCAGGCACAAAGCATTATGCAGGAGCAGGAGCCGCCTGAAGAGGTCTCCCAGGTCGAGTAACCGGACAGCGGCCTGCCTGTGTATTTGTAGGTATTGTTGTAACGGAGAATTCATTTGGCGAGTACGAGAGTATATCTTTTAGCCAAGAAGCTTGGTGTTAAAAGCTTGGCTATTGTTGAGAAATGTCAGGCTGAAGGCCTCGATGTGAAGAACCATATGTCCACCATCTCAGCGGGTCTGGCTGCAACTATCGAGGAATGGTTCAGCGAAGGCGAAAGAGCCACAGCTGTGGAAGTGGCTGAGCGAGTTGACCTGACTAAAGTGCGCATTAAGAAGAAAAAACGCAAGGTCGCCAAGGAAAAATCCGCCGAGAAGAAAGAAACTGCAGCCGAAGTTGCAATCGAAATAGCCGAAGAGGCTATAACAAGCCAGGCTGTAGTTACAGCGCCTCCTGAAGCAATACCTCAGGTGGAAGCGCCTGAGGAGAAGAAACCTGCTGCGAAGAAGAGAAAGAGGAGAAAAAGGAAAAAGCCGCCGGAAAAGAAACCAGCTGAACCTGAGCAGATATTACCGGCCGGCCCAATGCTCGAAAAGCCTGAGCCGGCAAGATTGGCCGGGCCTCGTGTTGTACGCGTCGAGAAGCCTGAGGTTGCAGCCAGGCCGCCCAAGCCGAAAATAAAGCCAAAGCCACCGAGGCCAAGGTATGACGAGCCGGTTACTGAGCCTTTGATTTACGATGAACAGATTCAAAGCAAATTAGGCCTTAAGGGCAAGAAGGCACTAAAGACCGTCAAATCCAAACCGCGCGGCCGTCAACACGGTGTGGAGGACGAGGAGCTAGCCAAGCGACCAAAGCTGGTAAGAAAGTTGCGCCAGAGAGATATTGAAGAAAGACGTGCACGTTTGGAAGCTGCCGGTGCCGAGAGCCTGCGACTGCGGCCGTCCCGTAAAATTGAAACGGGCCGGCGCCCCGAACTTGCTGTACCTGCAAGGCCGGAAAAGGTCTCCATAGCCTCGCCAATAACGGCTAAGGACCTCTCTGCCGCTTTAGGAGCCAAGACCTCGGAAATAATCACGCGATTGATGCAGCAGGGTATTATGGCAACGGCAAACCAGATTATAAGCACCGAGTTTGCCGAGCTTATTGCTATAGACTTTGGGGTGGAATTGATTACTGAACCAAGGCTCTTACTTGAACAACAAATAGCTGAGGATTTCGAAAAGCTCGAACGAAAAGATATCCAAAGGCGCTGTCCGGTCGTCACAATGCTTGGTCATGTTGACCATGGCAAGACCAGTTTACTCGATAGTATTCGCTCGGCCAGGGTTGCTCAGGGCGAGGCTGGGGGCATCACCCAGCATATCGGCGCATATCAGGTCTCCTGGGACAGTAAAAAAGTTACGTTTCTGGACACGCCCGGACACGAGGCGTTTACCGCTATGCGGGCCAGGGGGGCGAATATAACTGATATTGTGGTGCTGGTAGTGGCTGCCGACGACGGCGTAATGCCGCAAACCATCGAGGCTATTAATCACGCCACCGCTGCGAGAGTGCCCATTGTTGTTGCATTAAACAAGATAGATTTGCCGGGCTGTGATATGAATCGGGTTTATGGGCAGCTTGCCGAGCATAATCTGGCGGCCGTTGACTGGGGCGGGCAGACGGAGGTGGTTAAGACAAGTGCCGTCACCGGTGAGGGGATACAGGATTTGTTGGAGCACCTCGACTACATCGCCGAGCTTCTCGATCTACAGGCCGATGCCTCCATTCCCGGCACAGGCTGGATTATCGAGGCCAGAATGGCACCCCACGAGGGACCGGTCGCCACGCTTCTCGTGAAGGAAGGGCAGGTCCGCAAGGGTGATATAGTTCTGGCTGGCCAGAGCTACGGTAGGGTCAGAACCCTGCGAGACTGCTTTGGCCGAGATATTTCAGAGGCTACAAGTTCAATGCCTGTGGAAATAACCGGCCTGAACGACGTACCGCAGGCGGGCGATAAATTCTATTGCCTTGATGACATTAACAGGGCTAAACAGGTTGTGGAAGAAAACAAATCGCGCTCGAGGGAGAAATCGCTGGCAAGACGCGAACAGGTCACTCTCGATAATCTCTTCAGTCACATTGAGGCCGGAAGCGTCAAAGAGCTGAACCTTGTTGTCCGCGCCGATGTTCAGGGTTCGGTCGACGTGCTGTCCGAATACCTGACCCGGTTGAGTATAGACGAGGTTAAAGTGAGGATTCTGCACGCCGCGGTTGGTGGAATCACCGAAGGTGACGTCGTGTTGGCCGAGGCTTCCCGGGCGATAATCATTGGATTCAACGTGGTTCCTGAAGATGAAGCGGCGAAGATGGCCGAGGCAAGAGGGATAGACATCAGACTGTACAATGTCATTTACCGCATCACCGAGGACCTGAAGAGCGCCGTTGTGGGTCTGCTCCAGCCCGAAGAAGAAGAGAAAACACTTGGCAAGGCCGAGGTCAGAAATACATTTAAGATTACCGGGGTCGGAACGGTCGCGGGCTGTTATGTGACCAGCGGCTTGGCGAACATTAATGCAAAGGTGCGATTGATTCGTGATAATATCGTCCTGAGAGACACCGCTACGATAGAGTCTCTGCGACATTTCAAGGAAGATGTTCGCGAGATAAAAGCCGGTTTCGAGTGTGGAATCAAGATAGCCGGCTTCGATGATGTTAAGCTCGGTGATGTCTTCGAGTTTTACGAAGTTGTTGAAGTTGCTCGGAAACTGTGAAAAGCCCCAGTGCCGGGTATCGGATGAAAAAGGTATTGCGTCTTTTGCAGTGAGCTTTTTCTGCTATGGTTTCCAGAAGACAGGAAAAAATGTCGCGCCTCGTCAAAGAAGCGGTCAGCGAGGTTATTCAGAATCGCTTGAGTGACCCGCGCATTGAGGGATTCATAAGCGTTACCCGTGTTACTATGCCCGCTGATTTACGCACTGGCGAGGTTTACATCAGCATCCTGGGGAAAACCGAGGCCGCACAGCGAAAGACCTTCAAGGCAATAGAGCACGCCGGAAGCAGGATTCAGTCGCTGATTGCAGGAAGGTTGCACACAAAATTTTGTCCGGTGCTGCACTTCCACCTCGATGAAGAACTGAAGAAAAGTATGGAAACAATCAGACTCATTGAGAAAATAAGAGACGAAGGTCCGGAGCAATAGCTCCGCTTGGAAGCGATACGTTACACTTTTTGTTTGCCGAGGGACCAATGAAAAACAGTCAGCACTATGCTTCTAATATACAAAGGCTGGTTCGATTAATGAAACGCGAGTACGGGAAGGTTCGTAAAGTAACCTTCGACGAACCGGTTGATGCGCTCATTAACGCGGTCCTCAGTGAGAATATGACGGACAGTGCCGCCCAGAGCTCTGCTCGGAAACTGGCCGGTTATTTCGTTGACTGGAACGAGTTGCGGGCCTCAAGGCCTGACGAGATTCTTGATGTTTTGGGAAAGGACAACATCGAGGTTGGCACAACTATATCGACACTTACACAGGCCTTGTATTCGGTATTCAACAAGTATGACATCGTGAGCCTTAAGGCGCTGACGCAGATGGGTAAACGGTCCGCCAAGCAGGCACTTTCGAAGCTGGAATCCGTAAGCCCGTTTGTTTGCGACTATGTTATGCTCACGGCACTGCAAGGACACGCTATACCTCTTACGGCAAAAATGATAGAATATCTCAGAGAAGAAGATCTCGTGCATCCCGAGTCGGACCAGGCGGATATAGAGGGTTTTTTGACAAGGCAGATTTCGGCGTCTAAGGCCTATGAGTTTTACTCGCTTCTGCGACACGAGAGTGAAAAAGGGGCTGTTCGGGCCAAGAATAAAGCCGCCCTCAAAGGGAAAAAGAAACTCAAATCAGTATCTGAAAGGAAGAAAAAAAAGTAACAAAAAACACGTAAGTAAGGAAAAAACGTTGCCCGAGAAAAAACTAAAACTGGGAATTCCTAAAGGCAGCCTTCAGCAGGCAACGCTTGAGTTGTTTGCCAAGGCAGGTTTCAAGGTCTCAGCCTCCGAGAGAAGCTACTTCCCCCGAATAGATGATCCGGAAATCAGGCTGATTATGCTCCGCGCGCAAGAGATGAGCAGGTATGTCGAAGACGGCGCCCTCGATGCGGGCTTCACCGGATACGACTGGATAAAGGAAAATGAGTCCGATGTGTACGAGGTTTGTGAATTACTCTATAGCAAAACCACCGCCAGCCCGACCCAATGGGTGCTGGCCGTGCCCAGCGAATCAAAGGTTCAAAAGCCCGAGGACCTGCGAGGCGGAATAATCGCAACCGAGCTTCTCAATGCCACTAAACGCTATTTTGCCGATAAGAACATCGATGTAAAAGTCGAATTCAGCTGGGGTGCAACCGAGGTGAAGGCCCGGCTCGTAGACGCAATTGTAGAGCTGACCGAGACCGGCTCAACCCTGCGAGAAAACAACCTGCGCATCGTGGATATCATAATGACCTCAACGACAAGATTTATTGCGAACAAGCAGGCATGGAAGGACGAATTCAAACGCGAAAAAATCGAAAATATCGCTATCCTGCTTAACGGCGCCATCGATGCAGGCACGAGAGTAGGCCTGAAAATGAACGTCAAAAAGGATAGTCTCGAGGAAGTCCTCAAGGTTCTGCCGGCGGAGAAAAGCCCGACAGTATCCAACCTTGCCGATTCCGATTACGTGGCCGTGGAGGTGATAGTTGAGCGGAAAATCGAACGGCAGATAGTGCCCGCCCTGAAGCGCGCCGGCGCTTCGGGAATTATAACTTATCCGCTTAACAAAATAATTCATTAACTTATGTTTACTTTTAGGTAGTTACGAGCCCCGACAAGTCGGGATTTTAACTCCGCGAAGCAATATAGAACTGTGGTGGTTAAAATCCTTTAGGGATGATACAAAAAAGCTGAAGGTAGTTGCGAATATGTCTGGTCATTCACACTGGGCGGGGATAAAGTACAAAAAGGCGGCAGTTGACGCAAAACGCGGCAAGCAGTGGAGCAAGATTGCCCGTATGCTGATAGTTGCCGCCAAAGCCGGCGGCCCGGATCCGGCCGCGAATTTGTCCCTGCGCTATGCTATCGATAAAGCAAAGGCGGCCAATATGCCCAAGGACACCATCACAAAGGCCATCAAGAAAGGCACCGGCGAGCTGGGCCCCGTGAATTTTGAAGAGGTGCTTTACGAAGGTTACGCACCCGGTGGTATTGCAATTATGGTCGAGGCGCTTACGGACAATCGCAACCGAACGGCCCCCGAAATCAAGAAAATATTCGAGAGCCGGGGCGCCTCGCTGGGGACCAGCGGCTGCGTAAGCTGGATGTTCAGCAAGAAAGGCCTGATTACGGTTGCTACCGCTGATATCGAGGAAAACAGGCTTTTGGAAATCGCTTTGGCCGCCGGCGCCGATGATATGCAGGACACGGGCGAAGTATTTGAGCTGACTTGCGACCCGACCGCTTATCAGCAGCTTAAGGATTCCTTGAATACACAGAACGTGCCGATACAGCTTGCAGAGATATCTATGGTTCCTGAGAATACCGTGCCTGTTAATGACCAGGAGGTCGCAAGAAAAATCCTGGGCCTGATGGAGGCGATTGAGGACCACGACGACGTTCAGAACACCTACGCCAACTTCGACATACCGGACGAGATAATAAGCCAGCTCGACTAACCAATGTAGCTCGAGTGGGGTGCTGGCTCTTGCTTGTTTCTATCATTCGGATTATCATACTTTTGTGCGGATTCCACTTACCAAATACGGCTTGCCGGAAGTAGCGTATATACCGGTTATAATAATCGGCTTGATGACTCTTGCAGTTTTGTTGGGCCCACATTTACTTCCAGCCTGGGCTATAGTTGTCTGCGAGGCGGTTTTGCTGGCCGGTTTTTTCCTGGTTTTGAATTTTTTCCGAGACCCATATCGTGAGGTGCCTGCCGACAAGAATGTACTGCTTGCTCCTGCCGACGGTAAAATAATGGATATCGAGATAGTTAAAGAGGACACCTTCCTTCAGGGCCAAGCCCTTAGAATCGGGATATTTATGGACATTTTCAATGTACATATCAACCGCTTTCCGTGTGCGGTGAAAATCGAGAAAGTAACGCACAAGCCCGGCCGATACAAGAATGCTATGAATTTGGCCTCGTCCCGGATAAATGAAGCAAATGAGATAGCGATAACCCGACTCGACGAGCCGACCGACAGGCTGTTGGTTAGGCAGATAGCCGGTGCTATAGCTCGCCGAATCGTCTGCGAAGCCCGGCCGGGCCAAAATTTTGGTGGCGGCCAGAAGTTCGGGATGGTAAAATTCGGCTCAAGGACTGAACTTTACCTGCCGATGTGCCAAAATGCAAAGTGCCTTGTGAGAGTCGGTGATAAGGTCAGGGCGGGCCTGAGCATTCTTGTCAAATATGAACATTTGGGAAATCAAGCCGGCCATACGAACGAGGAGGTCTGAAAAAACAAAATTTTAGGGTTTTTACGGGGGATAAAAAATGACGCCGTTGAAAACCGAATTTGCTAAGCGGGAATTATTACGTCGCGTCCGAAGGCAGCGATTGAGAAATATCACCGTTCTTCCTTCGCTAATCACGTTATTAAATGGGCTTTGCGGCTTCGCGGCCATTGCCTTTGCCAGCAAAGGCGCCGCCGCCGATACCGAGAGGTTTTTCTTCCAGAAGCCACAGCTGACTTACTTTGCCATATCCGGCTACATGATTTTCTTCGCGATGCTTGCCGATATGCTCGACGGCAGGCTGGCTCGAATGAGCCAGAGCACATCGAGTTTTGGCGGACAGCTCGACAGCCTGTGTGATATGATTAGCTTCGGTGTGGCTCCGGCGTTCCTGATGCTCAAGGTTCTCGAATATAAGCTGGTCGGCATTGCCGAGCCCAATCCCGCTTTTGTGGGTTTCCCCGGCAAATTCATCTGGGGCACCGCTGCCGTTTATATGAGCTGTGCGGCAATAAGGCTGGCGAGGTTCAACGTCGAAAATGAGGAGGATGAATCAAAGCATATGAGCTTTATGGGTCTGCCTACTCCTGCGGCCGGGGGCGTCGTTGGCAGCCTGATAATCTTTCATCAGGATATGTTGCCTCAGCTGGCCAAGGAGAACTCCTGGCCTTATCAGGTCACTGAGATGGCCATAATTTATTCGCTGCCATTTATAATTCTGGGACTTTCACTGCTGATGATTAGCAGAATCAGATACCCGCATATTGTCAACCAGTATATCAGAGGCAGAAAGCCGTTCGCACATTTGATTCGGGTGCTGGCTTTTCTGGTTTTAATTATCTGGAACCTGCAGGCGGCATTGGTTTTGATTTTCTGCGGCTTCGCGGCCAGCGGATTTCTCAAGTGGTTTTACTTTAAGGTGATTGCGAAGAAAAGCACCAGGCTTCTCAGACGCCGGCCGATCCTGATGGTTACAAATTCACCGGATACTGATACGGCAGAATAATAAATACACTGACCCGAGGTGTACTGCTAATGGGGGTCGTGTTCGGGGGATAGGCCGGGAGAACGCAAAAAATATCAGGATGTGAGTTTTTGGCACTTGTTTTTGTTAGTATTTGCGCCACAGCGAATTAAGAACCCGGCAAAAAACAACTCACAGCCCCCGGTCTCGGCGTCGAGCAGAATTTTGGGCAAATTTGCTTGACATACTATATCTTGAGCTTATAATGCTTCGAATTGGCAAATGTGGTATTAGTAGATTGTTGTGGACTTGTGTTTGGCCCTTTGAAAGTTAGGGTCTTGGGGAATTTTACCGGGGTAAATAAGACTGGTGAGATGTCCGTTTTGCAAGGAAGACCGGGACAAAGTTGTCGATTCCCGTGCCAGCGAGGCGGGCAGGGTGATAAGGCGCCGTCGTCAGTGTCTGGCCTGTAAGCGACGATTTACAACTTATGAGAAAATAGGTGAGAGCTTCAAGCTTAACGTGATAAAAAAAGATAACTCTCGAGTGCCTTATGACCGGGACAAAATCATCGCCGGGCTTCAAAAAGCCTGTTACAAAAGGCCGGTTTCTGCTGAACAGATTCAGCAGATAGCGGACAAGGTCGAAGAGGAGGTTTTCAAAAACTTCGACAGAGAGGTCAATTCAGCCTTTATAGGTGAAAGCGTGATGAAGCATCTCAGGGCGGTTGACAAGGTTGCTTATATTCGCTTTGCCAGCGTCTATCGGGATTTTACCGACGCTGGCGAATTCATTGAGGAGGTCAGCCAGGCTATTCAAGAAACTACCGCCTATGGTCAGCCCGGACTGTTTAACGACTGAGTAGAAGAGGCGGGCTGTTGCAGGTTTAGTAGGAAATGAAGTCTGTGCATTCTTTAGGTTAGCCCTGTAGGAGGGATGCCGGAAGGGAAGGACCTGATGCAACTTAAAGTTATCAAGGCGGATGGCAGCACAGAAGAGTACTTGCATACAAAAGTTCTCGGTACAATCAATCATGCCCTTGGGCTTGTAGACCAGGCAAATGTATTCATAGCTGAGCAGCTCACCGAGGCCATTACCTATTTCCTTTACCAAAGAGGACCCGGTTCGCGCGTCACCAGCAGCGAGATAAGTTCGATGATTGAGATTGTTCTTGCGGCCACTCCGTACGACGAGGCCGCTCTGGCTCTGGCAGAATACCGCTACAGACGTAAGATGAAACGGGACCGCGTCGAGGTAACTGCTATGAATATGGAGGATGCCTGCCGTGCTGCAGCACTCGGCCACGGCTTGCCGTTGGAGTTGGCCGACCGATGGGACAAATCAAGAATAGTACAAGGCCTGGTCACCAAAGAGAATCTTGACCGGCAGACTGCTCGTGCAATTGCCTCGATGGTGGAGGAGGGGGTATTAAAGCTGGATATTACCCGCATCTCGCGCGGCCTGATAAAGCAACTTGTCCTGGTGAATATGTTAACGATGTTGCAAGCCGAACATCAACTGCAGGCTGCCGTCGCCGAGGGTGAGATGCAGAAGAATCATCCGGACACGGAAGTCTTTTTCAGGCAGCAGCAGAAGGGACTCTGCAGCGTTGGGCTTTGAGTCGAGCAGGCAAATTCTGTCAAAAAAGAAAGGAGGCTTAAAAACAGATTTTCTGGACGACACGTTGCCCAAGCCTGCTGCCTGAAACTTTTTAAGTGGAAGGCCTTGGAAAACGGAGGAGTTTGGTGCTTTCTGTTATATGGATTTTTTATTCAGACACTCAAAACCTGGCCTTACCTTTGTGAATTCACATCGCAATCACATCCACATGTCGGCGGAAGTTTCTGATGACCGAGCCGATTTTGATTTTTACCTTGACGATATCGCCCCTGATAACCATACGTATCTTTCCTTTGCCCAGTACGATGTGGTCGAAATCGAGTCCATCGAGTTCGGTCAGTTTAGACGCCAGCACGGGCATATCGTCGAGTATCTGTAAGGCTCTTGAAAGACTTTGGTTTACCATCATCCCGCTGGCGGCAAGCTTTTTATTATCCTGAGTTACCTGTCCAATATCCTGCTTGAAATTCTCCAGTACGTGCCGCAATATGGCAATTCTCCTGGCATTTTCGTTTGCAAAGGGCTCATCGAGGATTTCCTTGTCCAACACCATTTCGGTATCGAACCTTATTTTCTGCTTTGGTAAGACCAGTAAGTCCCTCGGCCTTTCATCTTCGACAAAGAAATATTTGCGTTGTACGGTTAACTGTTCCTCATGAAAAGCAACCATATTGAACCAGGTCTTATAGCCTTTTTTCTTCTGCCCCCAGGAGGCAATGACGCTCTCACTCTGGCTGAGCAGTCCCTGGTCGGGTCTCTGGATAACTGCGAGCACCTCGGCCGAGGTGCTTTGCTTTAGAACCGTCCGGTAGTAGCTATCAAGAAGCTCGCTGTCGTAGGGCCTGCCTTCGGGCAGCATGCTGTGAATCCAGGCGCAGCCGCAGAGTACACAAAAGCAGGACAGCAGTAATATTGTGTTTACAAGTCTTACGTGTTTCACAGCATTTCCTTTTAGGTTAAAGGCCGGGATGCAATGATGAGCGCCGGCAGAATATAACCGATTCGCATAGCGTTTCAGCTCAGAGATTTTAAACCTCTTTTGCCTGGATCCACTTCATCATTTTACGTAGTTTCCTGCCGACCTGTTCTAACTGGCTGTTATAGTCTTTATCATAAAGCTGTTTAAACTTTTTCAGGCCGCCTTTATATTCTTCGACCCATTCTTTCGCAAAAGCGCCCGATGTAATCTCTGAGAGAATCTTTTTCATCTCGGCCTTTGTTTGCTCGGAGATAATTCTCGAACCTCGGGTCAGGTCGCCATACTCGGCGGTGTTGGAAATACTGTATCTCATATAGCTAAGGCCGCCCTGATACATAAGGTCAACAATTAGCTTAACTTCGTGCATACATTCGAAATAAGCGATTTCCGGCTGATATCCCGCTTCGACGAGTGTTTCGAAGCCGGCTTTAATAAGTGAAGTCAGCCCGCCGCAAAGCACCACCTGCTCGCCGAACAGGTCCGTCTCGGTTTCTTCCCTGTAGGTCGTTTCAATAACGCCTGCGCGTGCTCCGCCGATACCATTCGCCCAGGCCAGTGCGATGGCTTTTGCGTCGCCGCCGGGGTCTTGCTCGACCGCGACAAGACAGGGTACACCGCCGCCTTTTTCAAACTCGCTGCGAACCAGATGGCCGGGGCCCTTCGGGGCAATCATCACTACATTAACGTCCTTCGGAGGCACGATGTATTTGAAATGGATATTGAAGCCATGACAAAAACCGAGTGTCTGACCGGCGACAAGGTTCGGCTCAATCTGGTCCTTGTAAACCTTTGCCTGAACCTCGTCCGGCACCGTTACGATAATCAGGGCTGCTCCGTCCATAGCGGTTTTTATATCGCCCGGATTGAAATTATGCTCAGTCGCGAATTTGAAATTGTCCGTCCCCTCGAGCTCCGCCACCGCAACTTCGATACCGCTTTCCCGCAGATTCAGGCTGTGCGCGTGGCCCTGGCTGCCGAAACCGATAACCGCCACCTTTTTGCCCTTTAACGCATCTATCGGGGCATCATCTTCGTAATGAATTTTTAGTGCCATAATTTAAATTCTCCTAAACGCCTAAACAGCCATTTTTGTTTTGCGGATATGTCTAAACAAGATGATTATAGCGAAAAAACTAACCCGAGCAAGAAATTAAATCCGCCCCCGATTTATAGATAGGCAGTATGCTTGAAGTGGATTTATAGTAAGTAGTGAATTTTATATAACTTCCAGCCAGTGCTGAGCAAATATAAGAAGGTCCTGCCAATCGACAAAACCGTCGCCTCCCGGAGGTGCGATGTCTGCCCGGCCGACACTTAGTGCGAGCCAGCGGCCTATAAACAAGACCGGTTCAGTATAGCTTTGGCCATCCCAGTCGTCAGCAAGGAGTGCCCAATCGTTGAAATTAACTCGCCCATCCGAATTATAGTCCTGCTCGAGTTTTTCAAGCTGCCACCGATTGGCAAGGTAAGAATAGTCAATAAAGTCAACTCCGTCGGGACAGATCAAATCGGCCGGTAGTATTTGCCAGACAAACTTCGGATAATTTGTACCTTCGCAGATATCCCAGACGTCGTTAGCTCCGTTTACCGTTTCGCCAACGAAATCCCAGCCGGCATCAGTGAAGGTACTACGTTGTTGCATCTCGGCCTTCGGCAGGCCAATCACATTCGGGTCACTGCCGTTACCAATGCCATTCACATCCGGGATGATTTCCATATCCCAGAAGCAGGCAATATAAAAGGAACCATAATCTTCCATGCCCAGAATCCCGCCGATATATTCCAGCCCGGATACATAACCCGCCGAATAACAATTCTCGATGCCGGCGAGTTCCATTGAGCCGGCTATTCCGCCACATCTTGACCCGCCCTCAACGACGCCCCCGCTGTAGCAATCACGTATCAATCCGCCGTTGCTATGACAACCGGCAATACCCCCGATTGCCCATCCACCACCGGATACCTCGCTCGTGGTATAGCATTTCAGTATGTCACCATTATTGTTGCCTGCAATTCCCCCGACTCCTCCTGTGCCGGCAACAGTGTTCGATGTGCTGCTGCATTGTAATATAACGCCATTCCCAATCAAACCAGCCAGCCCGCCCACGTTATCTTCCCCTGATACGTCACATCGGCTGTGGCAATCCTGCATCGTACCTGATTGCATAAGTCCCACGAGCGAACCAACGCTGTATTCACCGACGACAAAGCCGTCGATGGAACAGTTTTGCATCGTCATCTCCTCGGCCCGTGCGACAAGGCCGCCTACGAACCTGCCGTTGGGGGTATTGACGTCCATGCTTGACATATTCATGTTCTTTATGACACCCGACAAAATCTGTCCGAACAATCCAGCCTTCTCTGTGCTGGAAGTTACATAGGTAAAATTGCCGACCGTATGCCCGTTGCCGTCGAAAACGCCCGTGAACTGGTCCGACAGATTTCCGATGATATTGAACTGCGTGCCGGTGTATCCGCTCATATCGATGTCCGAAATCATTTTAAAGTGCTTGTCCCAGTCGTTGGCATCCAGGCCGATTGAGTTCAGGTCGTTTGGACTTGAGATGAGATACGGAGTGTTCGGCTCGCCTGTCCCGCCGCTGTACTTGGCAAGGCAAGGGACGGCCGATGAGAGAATGAAGAATAGAATACAGATATATTGCGAAATTTTACCGTTCACTCAACCATCCTGAATCTTCCAAATTCCATCACCTGGCGGGATTCAATCAATATACCGATAAAGCAGCTTTAACCATTAAACCATAGTAGTCCGGAATTGTCAAGAATAAACCGGGGTGTATCGATTATATGCTAACCTGCACTACGGTGGTTGCACTTCTATTCTCGAGCTTCGGTTTTGGCGTGCCGGGCCATTGCGATTGTGCCGGTCCTTGCCAGGTTCTTAATTCCGTAAGGCCTGCAGACGTCGATGAACGCATCTATCTTTCTCTCCGGCCCGGAGACCTCGATGGTGACAAGCTTCGAGCCTATGTCCACAACCTTTGCCCTGAACATCTCTATCAGTGCAAGTATTTCGGCTCGTTTCTCCGGCGGCGCTGAAACGCTAATCAGCATAAGGTCCCTGGCAACAACCTGCTGGTTGGCAAAGTCCTGAACCTTAACGACGGAGATGATTTTGGCCAGCTGCTTTCGCACCTGCTCAAGGATTTTGTCGTCGCCGATGACAACGATAGTCATTCGGCTGAGGCTGGGGTCTTCAGTTCGGCCAACTACAAGCGAATCAATATTGAAGGCCCTGGCGGCAAACATTCCGGCCACATGCGCCAGGACGCCTGGCTTGTTTTCGACTAATGCGCTTATTATGTGTTTCATAATTCGTACCCTTCGACTATGCTCAGGACAGGTCTCGTATTTAATATGTTGTATTTTGACACCTTAAGCGAGCCTTTCAAATATGTCCAGCCCGTCCATCTCATCAAGGCTCTTACCGGCGGCAACCATAGGCCAGACATTTTCCTCGCGTTCAATCTTAAAGTCAACCACGCAGGGTCCTTTGGTGCCAAGCATCTGTTTAATGGCTTGGGTCACATCAGCCTTTTTATCAACACTGATGCCCTCGGCGCCAAAGGCCCTGGCAAGGACGGCAAAGTCGGGATTTTTCAGGGAACTTTTCGAGTATCGTTTATTGTAAAACAGCTCCTGCCACTGCCTGACCATTCCCATATATCCGTTGTTTAATATACAGACTCTAATTGGAAGGTTAAACTGGACAGCGGTTGAAAGCTCGGTGAGGGTCATACTAAAACTGCTGTCTCCGTCGATAGCAATAACGGTCTCGCCCGGACGGGCAACCTGGGCTCCGATAGCGGCCGGCAGGCCAAAGCCCATCGTCCCGAGTCCGCCGGAACTGATGAATTGTCTGGGTCTGCTGAACTGATAGAACTGAGCGGCCCACATCTGATTTTGACCAACGCCGGTGGTTATAATCGCTTTACCTTCAGTCTGTCGAGACAGCTCTTCAACCACATACTGGGGCTTCAGGCCTCCGGCGTTGTCGTATCGAAGCGGAAATTTGGCTTTCCAGTCCGCGATTTTAGTAAACCACGGAGTTCTTTCACGATGTGCGACCTGCTTAACCAGTTCGGTTAGTATCAGCTTCGCGTCACCAACCACCGGGATATCAACGCGTACGTTTTTGGAGATACTGGCCGGGTCGATATCGATGTGTATGATTTTCGCGTTCGGAGCGAATGTTTTTAGCTTTCCGGTAACCCTGTCGTCGAATCGGGACCCGATGGCAATGAGTAAATCGCACTCCTGGACGGCATAATTTGCGTAAGCTGCTCCATGCATGCCAAGCATATCGAGCGATTCGGGTTTTGACTGGTCAAAACAGCCGAGTCCGAGCAACGTTGTTGTTACGGGTAAATGGGCCTTCTCGGCCAATTCGCGCAGCTCATTACTTGCATTGGCGGTGATAACTCCGCCACCAATGTATAATACGGGCCGTTCAGATTCGTTTATTGCTTCTGCGGCCAGCGTTATCTGTCTTGGGTGGCCGTGTGTACGAACCTTGTAACCCGACAGTTTTATCGACTCGGGCTGGGTCTGCGGACATTTGGCGACGGAAACGTCGAGTGGGATATCGATAAGGACAGGCCCAGGCCGACCGGTCGAGGCAATCAGAAACGCCTCACGAATAGTGCGCGCCAGATCTCTAACGTCCTTTACGATGACGTTGTGTTTCGTGACAGGGCGGGTTATGCCGGTAGTGTCCGCCTCCTGAAACGCATCATTTCCAATAAGCTCGGTTCGTACCTGGCCGGTCAAAGCCACGATAGGTATCGAGTCCATCATAGCCGTAGCCAGACCGGTAGTAAGGTTGCAGGCACCCGGGCCGGATGTGACGATGATAACGCCGACTTTTCCGCTGGCGCGTGCATACGCATCGGCCATATGGCAGCCACCCTGCTCATGACGAGGGATAATAAAATTGATGGGCGCCTCGTACAACTTGTCGAACAACGGCAGTACGACACCGCCTGGATAGCCAAACATCGTATCAACGCCGAGCTCAATCAACGTATCAACAATGATTTGGGAGCCGGGTTTGTGGTTTTCCGTCGGGGCGGAAGACGCCTTGGAGGATTTGTTTGCACTCACTTTTTTTTCTCCTGATACACATAATTGTATATTCCAGCCGATTATGGCTTTTCTGGAAGCTGCCGACTATCCAATCGTCCTGGAACACCCAGGAGCGACCAGAAATGGCCGGCTTTTATCGCATCCCGCCATAATTCCGTAATTACAAATTCTCAGGTCAGGACTCGATGGTCCTGTGAAAAATATACCACAATATCAGCGTGGTGTCAATTATTTTTTTAGGGTGGCTTAGCTGTCAAGCAGGGCGTCGAATAAGAGCCGCTTGCATTGGGCAGGCTGGTTTTGTAGAATTTGGTGGTGATATTGGCCGATTTCGGGGTGTAGCTCAGCTTGGCTTAGAGCGCCTGCTTTGGGAGCAGGAGGTCGCTGGTTCGAATCCAGTCACCCCGATTTTTTGCCAAAGGCAAAAATCGGGGTGCAGAAGAGGGAAATTTTATTCCACACCGGCGAACGATAATTGATCCTGTTTTCATAGTAGATTATATCTGTCAAATCGGTACTCTTGTTACCTAATTACTTGCAGCTCGGGAAAGAAGCGGTTGCTCTTCTTCATCCGGCAATCTGCTTAAATTCCAGTATATATCAATTGTTTTCATCGCCTCGACAAATTCCTGATAGTGGACGGGCTTGACAATATAGCCGGCAACACTAACACTGAAGCTTTCAATTACATTTTCTTTTGCCTCAGAGGTGGTTAGAACTATCAAAGGAATTTTTTTCAGAGCATCATCGGCTTTCACAATTTTCGAGAATTCAAAACCGTTCATCCTCGGCATATTTAGATCCAGAAGAATAATGCATGGTTTTGTGTTATTCTCGTTTCTTAAGTATTCCAGCGCTTCTTCACCGTTGGACTTGCGAATCAGTTTATTCGCAATTTTAAGCTCATTAAGAGCGCGCTGAGTGGTCATCGCATCAACGTCATCGTCTTCAACTAACAATATTGGCCTCAAGCTTCTCATTTATCATCTCACTTTCTTGTTTTGGAAGAGAAAAGAAGAACGTACTTCCCCGGTCCGGTTGTGATTCTATCCAGATTTTACCCCCATAAGTCTCAACAATCTTTTTTACTAATGAAAGGCCCATTCCGACGCTTTTTGCCTCATCGAAAGGCGACAATGTCTGGAACAACTGGAAAACCTTTTTAAAATATTTTTCTTCGATTCCAGGTCCATTGTCGGCGACACTGAATTTCCAGAAGCCATTTTCTTCTGCACAACCTATTTTTATCCGGCCCTGCGGCTTATCCATATATTTCACAGCGTTACTTATGAGGTTCCTGAACACCTCGGTGATGGGGGTCTTTTCACATTTAATTACAGGCAGTTCATTTTCGATTGTAATCGTAATGTTTTCAGGCGGTGCAATCATATCAATGACTTTTATGAGAATCTCATTCATATCCAGCACAATCTTCTCTTCTTCAATGCGTATAAGTCTGGAATACGACAGAATACCCCTAATCAGGTTATACATTCGGTCTACGCGAGTTATAAGTAAGTTTATTTTCTCTTTGCCATTATTGTCGAGCTTGTCTGTATAATCGTCTGATATCCAATTAGCAAGAGTAGCAATTCCACGCAGTGGCGTCTTCAGGTCGTGCGAGGCTATGTACAGGAAATCATTCAGCTCTCGATTTGTCTTTTCTAATTTCTCGAGCAGTTGGGCCTGACTCTGCTCTGCCTTCTTGCGTTCGGCGATTTCCCGATTGAGATTATCTATGGAGGTTGTTGTCCTTCGTAAATCCTGGGTCATCTGGTTAAATGCCGCTGCTAAATCTCCTATCTCATCTTTCTTTTTAATTTTTATTTGTGTGTCTAGCCTACCTTCACCTATTTTAACCGCGGCATCTCTTAGTTTTATTATTGGTTTTGCAATTCTTTTTGAAAGAAATACGCCGAATACAATGGCCAAAGCAAAGCTTAGGAGCACAATTAATCCCGATATCGTAAGGGTTGTAATTACAGTTTTGTATGCTTCCAGAACCGGTAATTCAACCACAACCGCCCAGTCAGGCATGTCAAGATGCGCATGGTTAGCCACAACCTGGTTTCCCTGGATACCTTTTACTATCTCGGCACTGTCTTTATGGGTTGATGAATCCCCCTTTACAAATTCTTTTACCTCATTCAGATGGATTAAATTCTCTCCCCTTAAAACACGGCTAATATCGCCGGATGCGATTAGTTTACCCTGGTTGTCTACCACGTAAGCCAGGCCATTATTACCAATCTTCATCCCACCTACCAAATCCCACATAAATTTCAGGTTTGTTTCGGCTATCAATGTTCCCTTAAAATCGCCGAAGACATCTGTGACCGGAACCGCCATTATCACTATTGGTTCATTGGTTATTTTATCAATATATACCGAGCCGATGTATGTTTCCCCTTGCTTCACACGAGAAAACAGACCACTATCGATTGGCTTTAGAAATTTATATGAGACTAAACTTGATAGACGAGAGACTTTTGCCAGCTCCTGGTTTTGGTCGTTTAACAGGGCCAACTGGCGAAAGGCCGGTTCAATACCCAGCAGCCTCTCCAAGACTGGTTTCTGGTCTTCCTGAGGGATGATTACCAGGTTGCCTCGACTGGCTACCGCCTTCAATATGCTGAATTTCTCCTGGATAAAACCTTCAACGGTGTTGGCCGCATCTTGAGCAATAAGTCTCTGATGTGCGATAAGGTCTTTTTTCTGAGCTTTGAAGCTAAAATACATTTGTAAGCTACTGGCAATTAGCAGAATTACTATAATCAAAGCTGAAAAAGTAATAGCTAAAGTAACCGTTAAGCTCTGGAATTTTTTTGCTTTTCTTGTTTTGGTCTTCACAGACAATTTTTTATTCTGGTTTTTTATAATGAATTATTTCATCTGCTCTGCTAAGCAAACCTTCAGGCACCGTTATCCCCAGTTTTTGAATTACCTTGTAATTTAGCCGCAGGCGGTCTCTGGCTGTGACAACCATAATTGTGCCGGCCGGGGTGCCTTTGAAGATTTTGTCGGTCAGGGTCGCAGCCAGCGCACCTATTTCAAAAAAGTCGGGAACAAAACTGAACGTGGCCCCGAGGTCTGCCGTAAAGTTCGCGCCGCCTCCAATAGGTAATTTATGTTCGTTGGCGAATTTAACGATTGCGCCGAAACCATCGGGCGACTGGGATAAATCATCAGGCATTATCAGAATGGCATCAATACCTGTATCTTTTGACGCAGAACGAGCCTGCAAATCAGCCTGAATGTCTTCCATGCTTGTAATGGGAGCTTCAACAAGCCTTATACCCAGGGATGCTACTACAGGGCGCAGCACCTCAAGCGAAGCCTTATTAGCAGGATAATTTATGTTGTAGGTTACGTACAATCGTTTGATATTTGGCACTAACTCATGCAATATTTCAAAACGTTTAACCGTGTTTTCCGGACCAGTGTAGCGAACACCGGTAATATTCCCGCCTGGGTGATGCATGCTGTTTACCAGGTTATTTCCTTCTATGCCGGCCATGCTAAAAACCACCGGGATGTCTGTACCTTGGGTGGCCGCCTTAGCCGTAATACTGGCCTCAGTGGAAAAGGCGAAAATCAAATCAACTTTATCTTTCACAAACTTCCTGGCGGCTCGCTTCTCTCCTTTAGGGTCCATATGAGCTATCTGCAGGTCATAGATGATATTCTTACCCTCTGTATAGCCCAGCTCAGCCATTTTGGCCTTATATCCATCGGCTATATTGATAAAGGGTGCAAAACTGCAAAGAATTCCCACCCGATATACTTCTTTTGTTTTTTTACTACAACTGCTCAGAAACACGCAAAACACAACTAACAGGATTACGAGTAGTATTTGTCGTCCGAAACTAATTTTCTTATTTATACACATTTTAATCACCTATTTTTCAGCAATAGTAATTTAACGGATTATCCTATCTGCCCTGCTTAATAATCCTTCAGGTACCTTCACTCCCAGTTCCTGTGCCACTTTGTAATTGATTGTCAGAACAGGTTCAGCTGAAACCACCGGAATGGTACCAGGTAGGGTACCCTTGAGGATTTTGTCGGCCAGTGTTGCGGACTGCTTGCCAACTTGAATAGGATCAATTGTCAGAATAAAAATACACTTACCGCCTGTGCCGTGATAAGCCATCTTGTGTTCAGCCACAAACTCGGAGATCACCGCAGTAACGTCGGGCAACACGGCAACAGGTTCAGCTATGTGCATTATGGCATCTATGCCAAGATCGGCCGATTGAGCTCGCGCCTGCAGATCAGCCTCAATATCTGCCGCACTGGTGACGGGAAGCTCCACCAACGTTATCCCCAAGGACGCGGACGCCGGTCGCAATACCTCAAGCTGGTGGGGTACAGTAGGGTAACCTTTCATATAGGGTAGTAATATTCGTTTGGCCTGTGGTGCCACCTCAAGCAAAGTCTCAAGACTCTTAATGGCAATGTCCCGGCTAGGGTATTGAACACCAGTTATATGACCGCCGGGGTTGCGCACACTCTCGACCAGGTCGAACCCTTCGATAAAAGAAGTGGCGAAAAGCACGGGAATGTCAGTCCCTTGGGTGGCGGCTTTGGCCGCTAAGGCGGCCTCTGTGGGAAATGCAAAAATCAAATCAACCTCATTGGCCACGAATCTCTCCAGGATGCGCTGTTCCTTGGCCGAGTCGCAGTTCGTTTTCTGTATGTCGTAGATGATATTGTCCCCTTCGACGTAGCCTAACTCTGTCATTTCGGCCTTGAAGCCGTCGACTGTATCGGCAAGAAAATCTATACCGTACATAATTCCCACCCGATATACTTCTTTTGTTTTTTTACTACAACTGCTCAGAAACACGCAAAACATAACTAACAGGATTACGAGCAGTATTTGTCGTCCGAAACCAATTTTTTTATTTATACGCATTTTAATCACCTTTTTTCAGCGATAGTAATTTAACGAATTATTTCGTCTGCTCTGCTCAGCATGCCTTCGGGCACCTTTATGCCCAGTTCCTGAATCAATTTGTAATTAAGCCTTAGATGTGACGGAGGGGTTACTACCATAATTGAGCCGGCTGGAGTGCCTTTGAAGATTTTGTCGGCCAGGGGTGCAGCCATCCTGCCCTGCTCAATATTATTTGGAACCAAACTAAACAGTGCACCAAGGTCGGCTGTAAAGTCCATGCCGCCGCCGATAGGCACTTTATGCTCATTCGCAAACTTTAGAATTGCACCGAAACCATCAGGTGAATGGTTAAGAATATCAGGCATAAGTAGAATTGCATCAATGCCAATATCGTCCAATGCGGCCCGTGCTTTCAGAGCGGCTTGCAGTTCTTCCACGTTATTAACAGGGTCTTCCACTAATGTTATACCCAGGGGTGAGGCAGTGGGTCGTAATCCTCCAAGTGCCATAGGAGCGTTAGGATAATTGGGGTCGTATATTAGATAAACTCGTTTTGCATCTGGCAGTAACTCGATTAAAAACGCAAGACGCTTGACCGTCGATTCCGGGCCGGGATATCGAACACCGGTAATATTTCCACCTGGCTTGGATACGCTTTCTACTAAGTTATCCCCTTCTATACCTCCCATAGCGAAAACCACTGGTATATTTGTGCCTTTGGTGGCGGCTTTAGCGGCTAAGGCCGGCTCAGTGGGAAATGCAAAAATCAGGTCAACCTTATCGGCCACGAATTTCCTGACGGCTCGCTTTACTCCGGCATGGTCAGCGTTAAGTTTCTGGAAGTCATAGACAATGTTTTCGCCTTCAAGGTATCCTAACTCGGTCATTTTGGTCTTGAAGCCTTCTGCTATATTGTTAAAAGGCTCTGCTCCGGAGACAATGCCTACCTGATATACCTTCCGTGTTTTTTTGCTGCAGCTACTCAAAAACACACAAAACATAACTAACGGGATTACGAGCAGTATTTGTCGTCCGAAACTAATTTTTTTATTCATAAACATTTTAATCACCTTTTTTTCAGCAATGGAAATTTAACGAATTATTTCGTCTGCTCTGTTCAGCAAGCCTTCGGGCATCGTTACCCCCAGCTCCTTAGCCACTTTGTAATTTATCTGCAGAAAACTCTCGGAGGAAACCACGGGGATTGTGCCTGCCGGGGTGCCTTTGAGTATTTTGTCAGCGAGTACTGCCGCCTGTTGCGCTGTTTTTGGGATATCAACATTTATACCGAAAATAGAACCATAGCCCCCAACATGCATCAGTATGCCGCCGATAGGCATCTTATGCTTATATGCAAACTTGCCCATTACTTCAAAGGCATCGTCCGTACAACTGAGGGGCTCCGGTATAAACAATATTACGTCAAAACCAATATCCTTTAATTTATTTCTTGCATCCAGCTCAGCCTGAATTTCTGCTGCATCGTCGGCAGGGAATTCTATCAATGTAATACCCGCTCTTTCAGCAACCGGATTCAATGCCTCCATCTGGTTGGCTACGATGGGGTAACCCCGCTGATAGGGTACCCACATTCGTTTGGCCTGTGGTGCCAACTCGCGCATGACCTCAAAACGCTTGATTGCAAGGTCTGGACCGGGATAGCGGACACCTGTTATGTTCCCGCCGGGCTGACTTACACTGTCAACAAGGCCGGTCCCTTCTATGTTTGCAATAGCAAAAATAACGGGTATTTTTGTCCCCTTAGTAACCGCCTTTGCTGCCATGGATACTTCAGTGGGAAATGTAAAAATAAGGTCGACCTTATCTTCTACAAACTTCTTAAGGATTTGTCGTTCTTTTTCAGGTTCAAAGTTTGTTCTATGGATGTCATAAACTATGTTCTGGCCGTCTATATATCCCAACTCAATCATTTTAGCCTTGAAGCTGTTTGAGATGGTGGCGATATAATCCAGGCCGCATAGGATTCCTACACGATATTCTTTTTGCTTTTGTGTTTTTTTACCGCAACCACTGAAAAACACACAAACAACGACCAAAAGGATTGGAACCAATGTTTGCCACTTAGATTTAATTTGCTTGCTTAGAACCATTTTAATCGCCTTTTATTCAGTAATTTTAGTTTAACGAATTATCTCGTCAGCTCTGCTCAGCAGGCCTTCAGGCACCGTTATCTCAAGTTCCTCAGCCGCTTTGTAATTTATCTGAAGAAAGCTCTCAGAAGAGACAACTGAGATAGTACCAGCCGGAGTGCCTTTTAGTATCTTGTCTGCAAGTATTGCTGCCTGTTGACCTGTTTTTCGGATGTCAACATTTATGCCGAAAATAGAGCCATAGTCCCCAACTACCATTAACGCGCCGCCAATAGGTGATTTTCGTTCAGCAGCAAACTTTCCCATTGCTTCAAAAGCGTCAGGTGTCACGGCAAGAGGCTCAGCTATAAACAATATGGCATCCATACCAATATCATCTAATTTCCTTCTTACGTCCAACTCAGCCTGAAGCTCTGCCGCATCGTCGGCTGGAAATTCAATCAATGTTACATCCGCTGCCGCTGCCGCCGGGCGCAATACCTCCAACTGACTGGCTACAATAGGGTAACCCCGCTGAAAAGGTATCCACATTCGTTTGGCCTGTGGTGCCAACTCGCACATGACCTCAAAACGGTTGATAGCGAGGTCGGGGCCGGGATATCTGACACCAGTGATATTGCCGCCTGGTTTAGGTACACTCTCTACTAAGTTAGTTCCTTCTATGTTGGCAAAGCAAAAAAGTACTGGGATGCTTGTTCCATCTGTAATCGCCTTGGCGGCCATGGATACTTCTGTGGGGAAAGTGAATATCAGGTCAACCCTGTCTTTTACAAATTTCTCAAGGATTTGTCGCTCTTTATCGGGTTCGAAATTAGTTCTTTGGATGTCATAAACTATGTTCTGGCCATCTATGTATCCCAACTCAATCATTTTAGCCTTGAAGCTGTTTGAAATAGTGGCGATATAGTCCAGTCCGCACAGAATTCCTACACGGTATCCTTTTTCCTTTTGTGTTTTTTTACTACAACCGCTGAAGAACACACAAACAACGACCAAAAGGATTAGAACCAATATTTGCCACTTAGATTTAATTTGCTTGCTTAGACCCATTTTAATCACCATTTTTTCATTTTTTTGTTTTCTTGGACATCGTGCCGTCTATTACTATTTTTTCTTGTCAGCTTTTTTGTGCATTACTGTTTATAGCAAAGCACTATTTTTTTATGGTTCCAAAAAAGTTATATCATATGGTACCTGCCTTCCAGGATTTTGCCGATGTCTCTTTTCTGTTCCAGTAATCTATTTTTTATAATCTGCAGGTCGCGGTTATACCGCATCGTATCCGAAACCTAAGGCGTAAATGAAACCTTCACATCCATCGGTGGTAATATTTCTCCTACCGACCGACATATAGCCAGAGTAAATAGTATGAGGACTCTACAGGTCCCCTTAACCAAGTAAAGAATTCGGCATTTTTCCCCGATGATATAAGGTAAAAGAGCTATTTATCGGGTGATAAAATGTCAAATAGCTTTCATCCTGTGCGTTAAGATGGAAAGTCTTTGAATGGATTGTATATATTTTAATTTTACGGAGTTACACAATCTTAATATAGTGATGGATTTTTCAGCCCATAAAGAATATCGGACCCCAATACCCATCGTAAACTATAACTGGTATTTTTCCGCTCAGAAAATCTTTTATAGTCTTTAATGATTAAAGTTTCTTATCGAGGCCTTGACAAATGCACTAAATTAAACAGACAAGCAAGTCAGCGTTAGGACTGTTAATTGTTATGCCCATACGGCAAGTCCTGTCTAAGTACTCCTTGCGATAATGCTGCGAGAATAAAATAAGGAGGACTAGAGAGTCCTCCTTATTTTGTAGCGTTGGTTGCATTGATGATTTTTCAGGATACTACATGGACCTTTCGGCCCTTGAAGCGGATTGTGCCGTCTTTAGTCGCAAATAGCGTGTAGTCCCTGCCGACGCTGACGTTTATGCCGGGGTGATACTTTGTTCCGCACTGGCGGACGATAATTGCCCCCGCCTTTACAGTCTGGCCGCCGTATGCCTTAACGCCCCGAAACTTGGCGTTGCTGTCTCTGCCGTTTCGAGAAGAACCTTGTCCTTTCTTATGTGCCATAACTTATTACCTCTTTTCTGCTGAACCAATTAGCTTTAACCGGCTAATTTCCAAAAGATGATGATAACCGGCTGTGCAAATTATGTCCAGAACATTTTACAGAGCTTTTCGGTGACTTGGACGGTCTTATTCGGCCTGCAAAATGGCCTTGGTATCCCCGAGGTACAGTGTTCCCTGGGTAGCCAGCTTTATTTTCCCCTCCTTGTCCACAAAGAAGCTGGTTGGGATGCCTAAGACATGCCGAAAAGGTGAAGGCAGATAAGAACGCTGGTTGACGAGGACGGTATAGTTGATTTTATTTCCGGCGACAAACTGTTTCAATAAGGCTGGATTTTCACTTGATATCGCCAGAATCGCTAGTTTATCCTCGCCTATTATATTTCGCAACGCAATCAGGTGCGGGATTTCCTGAATGCATGGTATACACCAGGTAGCCCAGAAAAGAATGATGACGTCTTTTCCGCGGTAATCACTCAATTTGTGTTGTTTGCCGTTGATATCGGGCAGAGAAAAATCCCCGGCCACTCGGCCGTACCACGATTTAAATACCGGTTCCCAGGATCGGAGTCCTTTGTAGTTGATGATATCCTCAATTCTGGTGGAATTGGAGCTTTCCACGATAATAGATGAAGGATTATTCACCTCAGACGGCACGGTAGGTATATGTATATGGTCAACGGTGGGGGGATTCGAGGCCTGAGGAGGCGAAATGGTGATTTTATTTGAGGCCCACAGCGCAGCCAGAATCAGGATGACTATGCCGAAGCCAATCAGCCAATTGTTTATCGATTTTTTTCCCTCTGTCATTTTTCACTTTCACACATCTGAAGTCCTGGCAAGGGATTATTATAACCTGCCTGTGGTGATTTAACAAACGATTTGGTGTATTTTTACCGGGCCGACAGAACCGCTATGATTTTTCGATGGCTGTGTCCGGGTAAAGTCCTTTTCGCGGCGCAACAGGTGATTATAATAGTCGCATTATGAGAGTATTAGTATACGGAGGCGGTTCGGTCGGGCTTGGGCTGGCCAGCTGCCTGATAAAATCCGGTGCCGAGGTTGATATTATCGCCAGAAAACAAACCGTGGCGGCTTTACGCAAAGGTGGGCTTGTGAGACGTGGAATTTTTGGGCAGTATTATGCACCGCCAGATAAGTTCGAAGCCTTTACGTCACTGAAAGAGATTCTTAAGAGAACCTACGACTATATAATTGTATGTGTCAAATCATTCGATTCGGCCCAGGCGGCAAGTGACCTTGCCGAGAACAAGGCCCTGTTCGGAAAAGAAACAAAGATAGTACTGTTTCAAAATGGGTGGGGTAACGCAGAGATATTTACCTCGTTTTTCAAGGCTGAACAGATTTATAATGCCCGCGTTATTACGGGATTTCACAGGCCGAGTAATAACGAGGTTGAAATAACAGTACATGCCGAGGCGATTCATATCGGCAGTCTGTATGGAAGTAACTTGTCCTGTATGGAAAAGTTATGTGAATTTATAGACAAGGGCGGGATACCGTGCGAGAAGACAAGCAATATAACCAAGGATTTATGGGCGAAAATGCTTTACAATTGCGCTTTGAATCCACTTGGTGCCATTCTTGATGTACCATACGGAGCCCTGGCGGCCAACGAATTTTCTCGCGTTATAATGAACAACATTGTGGAAGAGGTATTCGAGGTTATGAAAAGGGGGGGCTATGAGACACATTGGCAGTGCGCGATGGATTATCTGGAAGTGTTCTATAAAAAGCTTGTACCCGACACGGCGGGACACAAGTCGTCAACGTTGCAGGATATCCTGGCAAAAAAGAAGACCGAGATAGAGGCTTTGAACGGGGCCGTGATAAGGCTGGCGGGGCAGTACCGGATGAGTGTGCCCCACAATACAATTGTCTACAATATGGTAAAGTCCATCGAAACTGGAAGATAGACAGAGGAATGTTTTCATGCTACAAGCACTTTTATAGGCAAATGTTATCGGAAGGTTATCGCCATGGAGGTGAAGATAATTTTGAGAATTAAACCGGAATTGACACGTTTTTGCATCAATTCGGCGAGTGTCCTGGACACCCCATAGAATCCGGAGGAAAGGCTTGACAAGGCACATAAGGTCTGATATAATTACGACTTACGATTGTCATTGTGACAAGACAAGATTAGCTAAGTGGCAGTGTTAACCACAGTCAATATTGGTTGAATAAAGCGAAAGGGTTGAAAATGCGATTCAGGATAGCTTTTCTGCGAGTAATTGTATTGATGTTTCTGGTCGGTCTGACGGGGTGTTTTTCGTCTAATCCGGCTGATATAAAGGCTTTCCTCAAACCGGCACAGGTTAATGTGACTGTAGAGAGTTATGTTTTGCAGCCGCCGGACGAAATTGAGATTCGCTGTTCGAAAGTGCCGGAAATCCATCTCCAACGACAGCAGATTCGTCCGGATGGCAAGGTGAGCTTTGAGAGTCTGGGCGAGATAGAAGTAGCGGGTAAAACACCAGAGCAAGTTGCAGAGCTCTTACGTTCGAAAGTTTTACTGCTCTACACATTGGCGGGAGATAAACCAATCGATGTTCGGGTTGTTGCATACAAAAGCAAAGTGTATTACGTATTAGGCCAAGTTTATGTGCCCGGCCCAAAAGAGTATACGGGACGTGATAGTTTGCTGCACGCGCTTGCAGAGGCCCAGCCTAACCCTATGGCATGGGTGGAACGGATACAGGTAATAAGGCCTTCAACGGATGAAAATGTTAAAGCTAAAATCTTTGAAGTAAATTTCGACCGTATGATTGCTCACGGTGAGGTGAGTAAGAATGTTCTGCTACAAGAAGGAGACATAATATATGTGCCCCCAACTGTGTTAGCTGCCGTAGCACTGAAAGTGGAGGAATTTGTACGTCCAATTGGGCGAGCTTTCTCAACTGTGAATATTGTAACGGGTGGGCCCAGGCCGTAAGTTACGTTTTCGTTATGGATAAGACAGTCAAGATTGTAAGGGAGCGTGTTTATGTCAAGAGGCCGCATTTTGAAGTCAATTCATCTTGCCGGGATGCTTTGGTTTGTGCTGTGCATTGGTTACATACTGGTTTTAGCGCTACGGCAGGCAGGTGTTAATTGGTGGATTATATTTTCACTGTCGGGGCATTCGGCACTACTTGTTTTTCTGCTGGTCAGTTTATATTTGTTCGTAATTTTCAGAGGCGTTGTACGAAGTCATAAAATAGAAATAGAGCATCCATTAACTATTACAGCGTACTATTCGATTTTATATGTAACAAGCCCTTTTTTAGGCGGCTTGTCGGGTTGCCTGGGAATGATGGGCGAAAGCAGAATCAGTCAATTCCTGTTAGGGGTGGCATTTGGAACTTTGGGTGCTACATTTTTGGTCTGGGTGATTGTTGACCCCCTGCTGGGGGTGCTTGAAATGCTATTACTGCCTGCAAGCCGAAAGCATCGCGCCGAGCGCTTGGCCCAGGCTAAGGCCCAATGGGAAAAGAAACAAAAGGACCGCGAGAATTTGTTGGCAGAGGTGTTGGATAAAGAAGTATTAGCTCGACGCCGCTGGCAGGAAGTCTTGAAGCCACAGGCTGAAAAACTCGCCGAACTCTTGGCAACCAACAGAGTTGACTTTAAGAGGGCGGAACATGAAGCAATTGACATAGGCGTCAAAGCGTGGCAAATTGGAGGATTGGTTTGTATGCGGCAGCTTCATGAGATGGCGATGGACTTATACAGAAAAAGGCATCAGGATTCGATGTTTGTTGATTACGTCTTGACATGGTGGGACGGGATTGGAAGCTGGCGAAATTTATCTTTTGGTTGAAAGATAAATTGCTGAATCCAACGACGAAAGCGGGGGTTTTATCAGAAGGAGCGAGGGTGAATAAAACGGGATTTTTATTGAGCGTAGTACTTGTTGTATTTATTGCTTCTGTTTCAAATGCGGGTAACGTTATTTATGTAGATGTCAACGGCCCAAATGACCCCGGCACCGGTGCATTTGATGATCCTTTCCTGAGAATCCAGGATGCCCTTAATGCAGCTATTGATGGTGATATTGTTGAGATACGACCCGGTATCTATACGTCAGACCCCAACAATTATAATCTTAGCCCCAACGGTAGATCTGTTACTATAAAGAGCATAAATCCAGAGGATCCTAATATTGTGGTACATACGGTCGTTGAGCCAAATAGGGTGGGCAGGGCGTTTTGTTTTTACAACCAGGAAGACGCTAACTGTGTAGTTTCCGGCCTTACTATCAGGAACGGATATTCCGCAGGTAACTCGGGAGGTGCAATTTATTGTGTTAATAACAGCAGCCCAACAATCAGCAACTGTATCATAACGAACAACGAAGCCGGCCTATACGGCGGTGGGATATTCTGCTACTACTCCAGTCCTAAAATCATAAGTTGCACTATCAGCTGCAATCTGGCTATAGACGGTGGCGGGTTAGAGTGTGATGGAGGAGCTGCCGAAATCACGAATTGTATTATTGCAGGTAACGAGGCCTTGGGCCTTGGTGGTGGCATAGACTGCTATGATTCAGGCGATGCGATACTGACTAACTGCACCGTAGCAGGAAATACTGCTGGAGACTTTGGCGGTGGTTTGTGCAATATTGCCAGTGGAGTAACAGTCAGAAACAGTATCCTGTGGGCAAATGCTGCTGCCGGTGAGAATCAGGGTCCACAAATTGCCCTGGTGGAGCGATTCTCCGGAATGGAGGCGGTGATTAGCTATAGTGATGTGCAAGGTGGCAGGAACGCTGTTTACGACCCCTGCGACGACCTGGTCTGGGGCGGAGGCAATATCGACGCAGACCCTTGCTTTGCATCATTTGATGTGGACGGTGACCCGAATATATGGGACTTTCATCTGCAAAGTGCTTACGGCAGATGGGAACCGGACATTCAAGGCTGGGTAATCGATTCTAATACAAGCCCTTGCATCGACACTGGTGACCCTAATTCATATTGGACTGGTGAGGCGTGGCCGAACGGCAAGCGCATTAATATGGGGGCCTACGGAGGGACAAATCAGGCGAGTAAGAACGGCAACGTAGCTGACTTCGATGTTAGCGGCCTGGTGGATTTTGTGGATTTCACCGAGTTTTCTGACAGGTGGTTTACACAGGGATTTTGCATTGAGGATTTGACGGGTAATGGGCTGGTAGACCTCGCTGATTTAGATATTTTCGCTGAGAACTGGCTCTGGCAAAAAGAATAAGTCACACACAGCGCATAAAAAAGGCCGATACGTTAACATCGGCCAATAACTTACACCGATAGCACGATGTCCCCCGTCCGCTATTGATGCATACTAACTTTAAAGCCTATAATGTTCTTCTTCTTCGAAGCCAGCCAACGAACACAACGCCGATACCACCCAGTAAAACGGCCCCGGGAGCAGGGATAACACTTGTAGTGATATCGAACTCGACGCCATTATTGTTATAGTGGCAGTCCGGGTCAATTCCAAATGAAATGAACCCGTCTGCAGCATAGATATTTAACATTGTCAGCAGATCCTCACCGTACGGTGGTGTGTGTGAGCTGAAAGTGTAGATTTTGGTAATTGGTGTATAACCAGTGCTCCAGTCATCGATTAGTACACCCTGACCGGCGAAATGGTCGATGTAAGCCCCTTGGTAGTCATTCCCATGCGTTAGTGTGTTCAACTCGGCAATATTATCCAATAGGTGAATAAACAGATGGTTTTCTGGATACGGCTGATTGTTCCAGATATCAGAAAATGTGAGGTGTGCCTCTGTAATCAATTGACCAGGGACGTAACCTTTTGATTTCAGGTCAATTCCCCATTCATAATACTTTGAGTGGTCCAGGTCATCCATATCAGGGTCGCTTGGCTGGTATGTATAAGCGGCCTGTATAGGTGCCGAAAGAGCACCCAATGTTAAGACGACAGTTAATAGCAAAATTATCTTCTTCACTTTAATATCCTCCATCCAAAAACGTCCCAAGGGCAGTACGCCTGCCCTGAACCTGATTGTATTTCTTTTATAGTGTTCTGTTTCTTCTAAGCCAGCCGACAAGGCAAACGCCTATACTGCCCAGCAATATCGCACCAGGCGCAGGAATGGGCTGGCATGTAGTAATACTAGAGCTGATACCACAGGTGGAGTAGTTGCAGTCGGGGTCAATACCAAAGCCGAAATTGGCCTTGCCCGTTTCGGTTGTGAGCGCAAAGGCGTTCAGGTCGTCAAGAAGAGTTGTACCCGGCTGGGAGCCCGGCAAAGTGCTGAATGTGTAAACCAAGTCGCGGGCGCCTGACTGGCCGCCAACGGGGTCCGACCAGTCATCGATAAATACTCCCCGGCCGGCAAAATTATCGCTGTTGCTCTGGTAGTCTTTGTATGCGATAACGCCTGGCGTGGGATTGTCCAACAGATAGATATACAGATTATCTACTCCATCCGTCCGGTCGTAAATGTCTTCAAATTTAAGTACAAACTCTGTGATTGCCTCACCTTCAGGTACGTCGAAATTTATTCCCCACGTATAGTACCATTGATGGGGCATGTCCTGAAGGCTTATTGGTGTTGGACTAAAGGTTGTAACCGTACCTGCAGCAGAGCCCACGATGCACAATACCAAAGCTACCACAAAACCTACCGGCAATCTTTTCATAGGACACTCCTTGGTCTTATATACCGATGACGGAACGAGTCCTTTAGTCGTCAGCAGCAATATATCATTCCTTATTACACCTACCTCATCTCCGAAAGCTCTCAGAGGGTAGGAAAGAGTCTCGCTTTTGGCGTTCTCCTTCCTACCTCCCATCAAGCTATAAGATTCTTAGTTAGCTAATCTCTACAGCGTTCTTCTTCATACGCAGCTTAGCTAATCTCTTACAGTGTCCTTCTTCTTCGCAGCCAGCCGACAAGACCTACACCAATGCTGCCGAGCAGAATAGCACCCGGAGCGGGAATGCATATAGTATCCACGATAATCCCACCCAATGCAGCCTCCATAGTGCCTATGGTATCTACTCTAAACCAAATATCCTCTTTTGACGGATTTGGCCAAAGTTTGATACCGATGTCAGCGTTCCCGGGGGGGATTAGCTCCCAATTATACGGGCCGTAATCGCCCACACCGTCTATGTCAATGTTGCTTCCGTATATACAACCGTTCCAATCGATGAGCTGGATGTAGATTTCTTTGTATGCGTAGGGCTCCGGGTAGTTTCCGATCTCCAACAAAACATCAATATAGTCCTCATTGGCGAGAGGATCAAAGCCACTGGAACCGTCCCACTGGCCGTGAATGTAAGCTTGTGCGATTCCGGAGTAGTTATCTTTAACCTCAGGAGTTGCCTTATTGTCATAGTAAGCGCCACCGTCTGTCTCGACGTTAGTGAAGTCCCAGACTTGATGAGTTGTGCGGGGATCGCCTATTTCCCACCAGCCAAGGCTGGGCACTGCCAGAACAGGCGTGGCTATTAGCCCAACCAAAATGCTTATTAAAATTAACTTTTTCATCACGAATATCCTTTAATATTTTTCCTGTGAAACAGGAAGTTTTCCAAAACAAACAGTTCAAACCTGAAGAGTGTTTCGCGAATACACTCTAAAGATTTTAAAGACGATATTCAGGCTTGTTTAGGAGGGCCGCGGGGCAGATTCTCAAAAATAAATGCGGGTGAGAAACGAATATAATGCCGGACATAGTAAGCCCAGCATTTAAATAGCAGATTTAAATTATATTGTTCCGAAAGGAGTGCAGATTGGGACTTGTTTATACTCGACGCTTCCGACTTCGCTGAAGCTTCGGCGGACAAGCGATGCTTGATGCTTGATGCTTGCGAGAATTGAGAATTGAGGATAAAGCCAAAGCCGGCATTTGGTATTCCGGCCAAATGATGTAGCAGGCCGATATACCGTGTACCTTCAATGTCACTACGCAGCCGTGAAAAACCTTCGGGGTAATAAGGATAGATAAGTTCTGCAGAGTATTGTTGCTCGATGTGATCTCTATGGCTAAGGCGCAGAGCCAACTGAGGAAGGGCTTGAATCCCGGTTTGGCCTAACCACAGTAGGCCGGTTAAAGCTGTCAGCCAAACCTTGCGGTCTTTAATCAATGAAACCCAAAGAAATCCCGTCAACGCCATTAAGAGGGCTCTGGGTACGGGGGGCAAAGACTTTACGTAAGGAAGCTGGTCGGCAGTTGAGATCGCAAAAATTGGGGCTGCAGAGATGACTGGAGGTGTTTTGAGTTCCTGACCGATTTCAGCAAGTTTAGAATCGACCGGTTTGATAGCTTCATTGCTGACTGACGCCTTGATTTGTAAATCAGGCACTCTTTGGATGGTAGGCACGATCGTGCTATCTACCGGCACCGTCGGCGAAGCATTTGCGGCTGTAACCGTTAGAAACAGTAACACCACAAAAAGTGGCTTTACCCGTAACAAAAACATTTCTCCCCTCAAAAGGCTTACAACACGAAACAGAGATTCAAAGCAAAATTAAGTCTCTTGGTTTTGGCTGGTGAGTACAAATCCCAGCACTTTTTGGCAGGGTCCTTCCTCAGCCGCTACTATCCGCCGCTACTATCCAATGATATAAATCAAGCGACAAGCTCCAATTGGTTAAATGATATAAGTTATTGGTTCGTGATTCAAGAGAAAAGTGCTAAGAAAAAGAATTTTTTCAAAAAAAATTGTGCCTTTTTGTTCTTAATTGTTGTATCAGGCGAAAAAGCCTATCCATACTGTCATTTTGGGCATAGTCCAAAAGTGGTAAATCCCTTCCAGTCACATAGATTTTTCGGGTCGGCTAAGAGAAAAGTACCACGACAAACGGGATAAACTGGAATCCATAAGTTGTTAAATGTTATAATAATCACTCTCCTTTATCTATATATCATGGCCAAAGCGGAGGATTATTGACCGATTTTTCTATCTCAACAACAGGAACAGGAGGAGTAATTCCTGATTTGGCGGAAAATTTGGTTGCCTGGTCCACAACCGTTAGCAGCATAGAGATTTTATTTTTAACGCGGATTCTACGATAAACATTACGCAGGTGGGTTTTTACGGTACCGGGCTTTATCTTTAGTTCCTTTGCTATTTCTCCATTGCTGAAACCTTCACAAACAAGTTCGGCCACCTGAATCTCGCGCTGACTCATATGGTACCGCCTTTGAATGTAAAACCAGTGCACTTGTTTGAGTAGGGCTATTCGAGGCGTCTTAAAAACAGATTCATCGACAGTTCTATCCTTGCCCTTTGTTTCTGAGTATTTCGGATGATACATTGTTAAACTCCTCCCGGTGATAATTTTTTAAGCAGACCTTGTGTCTCGGCAAGGTCTGTTGGAGATAAGCCCCCGGTTTTACTATTCAGCTCCAATGCTTTTTTTATGCTTTCTACAGCCTTATCTTTTTGACCGAGCTTGGATAACGCCTTTCCCAAGTGTAAATAAGAAGCTACCGCTGAGGGTGCCCCCTCAGGATACAGTTTCAAACATTTGGTGAAGTCTTGAATAGCTTTGTCGAATTCGCCCAGCCTATAATATGCAACGCCACGGGTGTCGATTAGGTCGATATAATCCGGAGCTTTTTCCAGTCCGCGCTGGGCAAGCTCAAGGGCTTGCTGATATTGTCCCTGCTCTTCACATAATATCCAGGCCAGATTGTTGATGGCGATTACATTATCAGGTTGAAGTGTAAGAATCTGCTGGTAAAATGCCGCCGATTCTGCAAAACGGCCGGTAACCTGTAACAGCATAGCGAGGATGCTCATAGCCTCAGTGCTATCAGAATCATTTTCCAGTATCATCCTTAGGATGTCTTCAGCTGTTTTTCTTGCCTGATTGTTTTCAACTGCTGCCAGATATCTCGCAATAGCGATGGGCGTATCAGTATTCTTTGGGTGGTTTTGGGACCATTGTAAAACTATCTGGCTTAACTGGTCCCAAAGCTGATCATCCTGGAGTAAACGGACTTGTGCCAGTAGCGGGCTTGGGTCATCTGGCGCGGACTGATATAGCGAGTCAAGTTCCTTTTGGGCCTCCACCTTGTTACCGTTCTTATGCAATGCTATGGCCAGGGCAATATTTATTTTTCGCTCTTCGGGCGTGCCGTTGAAGGCGGTTAATTGTGTTTTGACAAGATTTACAGCTTTTTCGGACTCACCTGCAGACAGGTATGCATTGGCCAAGCGTACCACTGCATCTGCATCATTCGGCTCGAGTTCTTGTAGAGCCTTCAAAGTTGGAATTGCCAGGGATGGTGACCTCGCTGCCTCTGTCCGGGCCTTTAACAGAAGCAAGGATTTATCATTGGGCCGATGGACAAGGCCTCTTAAAGCGATATCCATAGCTTTGGTTAGGCGATTTTGCCTGAAGGCAATTTCGGCCAAAAGCACCCAGGCATCGGTGAGCTTTGGTTGGTCTTCGGTTATCTTTTGGAGGATACTTGTTGCCTTTTCAATAGCAGGGGCCGTTCCTTCAGCAAGTAGTAAGCGTGCTTTATAAAGGCGCAATTCGACATCATCGGGATTTGTTGTCAGGGCTTTATCAAGAATATCTTTACCTTGGCGTACTGTGACGCGGTCGCTGGACGCCAGGAAAAGTGGAATTGCTTGTTTTTGAATGGCAATGGTTTCCGGGGCTACGGACATCGCTTTTTGGATGCTGATGATAGCCATATCCGGTCGGCCGATGGAACGGTAAAAGTCGCTTTGAGCCGCCCAAACTCTGGCATTATTCGGTTCTGTGATGGCAGCGCGTTCATAGTCTTTTTGTGCCTTGTCAGGTTGACCGAGCATAGTATATGTCTTGGCACGAAGAATATAAGCTGAAGCATCGTTAGACTTGTTTACTATTTCATTACACAGCAATAACGCTTCAGCAGGTTTATCTTGTCGAACTTTCAATTCAATTTGTGCAACTGTTACTGGTAGCGAATTTGGTTCTTGAGTGTTTAATTTACTCAGCAACTCGTCTGCTTCATCAAAATGATTTTGCCGCATCTTAAGTAGCGCAAGTGACAGGCAGATTGACCGGTTATTAGGATCATTAGCCAGCAGGTTTTCCAGGATATCACTGGCAGAGCTGAATTCACCGCGTCTAAGGTAGCTTTGCAGTTCCAGTCTTGTTAGTTCTGGGTGGAACAATTTTTCGTTGGCTGCCCGTTGAAGAATTTTGTCCGCACGGTCGTATTCGTTTGCCCTGTATAAAGAAGAAATAGTAGAAACGATTGTGCGAATATCCCTCGGTGAGCGATTTAAGGCCTCCTGATAGGTTGAAATCGCAAGCTGCAGCTGTCCTGCTTTTTCGTAGGCCGTTGCAAGAAGCATTCGGCTGGGTAAGTCATCCGAATTGATAAGTAGATTCTCTTTGAGAAGCGAGATGATTTGTGGATACCGGTTTTTGAAATTATCTTGCGCAAACCAGAGTTTTGCCTGCTCATAACGCCATTGCCAACCTTCTTCACCCTCAAGTGATTTAATGTTATCTACAAGTTGTTGGGCTTTTGCAGGGCTTTTGATAACCTGTTCGCATCTTAAGAGTCGCCGTTTAATAGGAATATCATTCGGTAGCTTCTGTGCAAGTGAGTTAAGCAATTCATATACGTTTTCCTGTTGTTCCCAGCGGTCATATAAGTCTGCAAGCAGCAAGCATAATTTACGTTGAGCGACGGGCTCTTCAATGCGTGCTAAAGCGTCTTTAATGGTAGCTTCACACTTTTCTTGCCCGTCACGGCGGGTTAACAAAAACGCAAGGTATTCAGCAAATTCAATATCTTGAGGAAACTGCCTTACAAGATTGTTTAACCTTAATACCGCCTCATCTTCTTTTTCCTGAGTAGCAAGTAATCTGACTTCGGCCATAGCGACTTTTGGTTCTGATGGATGGGATTCCTTCAACTCAGTGATTAACGCTTCAGCATCAGCGAAATTATCTTGTTGCACTGCAAGCTGAAATTGCAAAAACTTGACTTCAAAGATATCGTCTGTAGCATTTTCCAATATAGTCAGTTGTTTGGCTATATCCTGCCACATTATGGACTTTTTGTTTGTTTGGTTTTCGGCGAGCAGTTGTATTTGGGCTTGAATATATAGTAAAGCTGCATCGAGACTGCCCGGAGAAATTTGTTTGGCCATACGGGCCTGTTCTACTGCCTCGGCCCAATTTCCGATTTCAGTCAACAGTTTTGCGAGGTTCATGTGTCCAATAAACAGATTCGGTTGTTCGGAAACCAGTGTATATAATTGTTTGATGGCTGACTGTTTGTCATCTAAGCGTGACAGTGTAACGGCCAATGCCAATCGAGTTCTACCAAGTTTATCTCCCAGTTGGATTGCCCGGTACCAGCATTTAACCGCCTCATAGCTATGACCTTTCTTGTCGGCTACAAGGCCTTCCAAGAAGGCGGTAGTTGGGGGGACAATGTCCTTCTGACGTAGTTTGGAAATACAATCGCTGGCACGGTCAAACTCGTCGCATCGGATGTATAGCTCCGCCGCAGTAGGCATAAAATCCCAGGATTGAGCAGAAAGCTCTTTTAATCCGGTTTCAGCAACTTTTAGCATCATCGCTTTTGAGTTTGATTTCAGCGCAAGTTGCGCCCAGGTTTGCCATAGAGCCTGATTTGTCGGCTCAGCGTTCTGTACGGCCGCCAGATGTGTTTCTGCCTTGTCCAGGACGTTTGCATTTAAAAATTCTCCGGCAAGTCGCAACCGTACGGCAGGATCGAGCAACTCCAGTTTTTCGGCCTCTTCCATGTCGGTTAAGGCTTTCGTGTTGTCGTTGCTTCTCAGATAGAAACTTGCACGTATTATGTGAGCTAAGGCCGAAGATGGATTGTTTTTCACAGCCTCATTAAACCAGGATTGAGGAGTCTGCAAGAATTCTTCGGGGCGTTGCTCGACCAGATGGCCCAATGCCTCGTAAGCTAATATTTGCTCGGGATGCTCATTGATAACACTTTTTAATATTGTTTCTGCCTCTTCGAATTTCCGTTGGTTGATAAGAGAAATCGCCAACATTCTTTGAAGTTCCGGTGATTGGTTTGATTCAAGTGCTCGAATTGTAATTAGCTCTGCCTCGCCGGGCATCCCCATCTCTAAATACATTTCAACAAGCTGCGTGGTGGCTTCTAAATGGTTTTTTTCTATCCTCAAAACAGTTCGGTAAGCTGATATGGCTTGTTGAACATTGTTACGTTTGAGAGGCCTGATGTTAAGGTGTGCATCTGCATATTTAAGCAGTGTCGGTACGTCGTCCTGCGCGACAACGAGATAACTACCCAGATATCCTGCCGCTTCTTCCCACTTGTGCTCATTATATGCTTTGTTACCAAGAATTAGGCCTCGATCAGCTCTTCGGCTTCTCTGCCATTTACGAAGTCCAAAGGCGGTTACGCCCAAAACAGCCAGGCCGATTAATAAAACTACTGCCAATTTCCAGTTAAAGTATCTTCTTGGCATTTACTTATCCTTTCTTATCCATGTACCGTGATTTTTAGAACTGGCTAACGAAATTCTTAATTAGTTTCTTGGTTGTTAGCCAGCATATCCATAAATCCATTCTTAGTGACAGGTCTCTGACATATTTGGTGTCGTAATGTATCCATTCCTGAAAGTCTCTCATTGGTTGACGGGTTCTATGGACTTGCCAGAGTCCCGTGATGCCCGGCCGAACCGACAGCCGAGCGTCCCGCCAGAATGGACATAATGTATTCTCCGATTCCGGAGAAGGCCTTGGACCGACAATACTCATCTGACCGATCAGGACGTTAAGGAACTGTGGTACTTCGTCGATGTATGTGTCTCGCAAAAATCTGCCGATAGTACTGAGTCGCGGGTCATCCATCATTTTGAATTGTGGGCCGTCGGCCTGATTTAAAATTCTTAGTTTATCTTGTATTTTGTCAGCACCAACGAGCATGGTCCTGAATTTCAGACACTTGAATACTTTGCCGCGTAGTCCCTGTCGGGCATCTTTGAAGAATACAGGCCCGGGAGAGGTTAGTTTTATAACCAGGGTAATTATCGGGAAAACGGGTGCAAAAAGGATCAGCACGATTAAAGCTGCAACAATATCAGCAATTCTCTTAAAACTTCCGGCATAGGAAAATCTCGGCCAGGTTCTAAAATTATTGACGCGGAAATTTTTGTTAGTTGCCAGGCTATCTGTAATTGCCGGCGTACAGTTGTTTTTGGCTTGCTTGGTCTTTTTCTGGAACTGTTGCCCGTTGATGAGCACACGATTATAGACGATACAATTCGGGGGTACTGAGACACCAGGCCCAACAATTGACGCTTTAATAACCACCCCTTTTCCAATTATGACATTGTTGCCAATAATAGTTGGGCCCACAATAACTGCGCCTGGGCCGATGCTAAGATTTTGCTGGAACAACACTTTTCCTAATAATCTTGCACTGGGAGATATTTTAACGCCGTTCCTATCCGGAACTTCCTGCTGATATTTATTGTGTGAATTGTGATTGTTCTTTGCTGAGAGATTGGGCCTGGTTGCAAGAAATCCGAGTAAACCTTCCTCTGTTCCTAAATCTGATACGGTACCACCGATATTAAAACTACGTACTGTCAGCGAATTTGAAAAACAGTTGTCTATTAACTTGGTAAAAGACAAAGGTAAGGTCTCGTCAACCAAAAGCTTGTTGAGAATATCGGTTTTTATAAAAAGATAGTGTGGCCAATCAGTAGGAATTACGGCTGGTTGTGCGAAATCATTGTACAATCTTCGAAATCCAATAAGTTTGCCCTTTGAGTTAATCAGCACCTTTTCTTGGCCGGACAGCAATTCAGGCGATACATTGGCCGCTACCACATCTGCCTTAATGTCTCTCAGTATCTTGTCAAGCAGTTCGCGATTGATTTGCGTGAGGAAACGTCCGTTGGAAATTGTGAGCCATCGCTCTCGTTTCATTGATTGCAGAAGGTCATGAGAGAGTGCAATATCATTATCATAGTGCTCTATCTTTGGTAAGGTAACACAGGATTTAACATGCCATTCTTCCGGAACTGCGACCATCAGGCCCGTATCGCCATTTAGTTGCGAGTTTGTGCGTAATTCATTAAAAATAATGCTGGCGACAGGTTCGCTGGAAAGAGCGAACCGGAGCAGATTATCGGCGTTGCTGGCTGTGGAACTCTTGTTTTTACATATAATAATCAGCTGCATAAGTAAATGAAGGACCTAAGAGGATTAGAATTATTGTCTCACTAACAGTGTTTAGCAGGTAACTTTCTCAGGAGTTAACATCGCTGTTATCATCTTTATTGTTCTGCATGGGCAGCAGTAGTTTTGCGTCAGTTCGTTTGGATTTGCTCCTTCGCAGGCCGTCTTGTGAATAATAATTGTACCCGTAACGATAGTAACTATGATCGACTCGGACATTGCTTAGTACAGTTCCAAGTACACTGACGTTTATTTGGGTGAACCTTTCCCTTGCCTCCTTGAGATCCGGAGTGGTAGTATGACCGGCATAACTGGTCAGTATGACCGCGTCTGCAATCTTGGCCCACAGCAGGGCGTCAGGAAAAGCCAGCACAGGAGGAGTGTCAATAATTACGTGGTCGTATTTTTGACTGACTGTGTCTATATGTTGGGCCGTTGTAGGCAGAGCTAACAATTCGTATGCTTCAGCGGCATTGCGAGAATCAGCTGCAAGAACATCCAGGCCTGTTGAATCCATAGAGTAAACAACCTGGTCTAATTTCCTTCCGAAAAGTACGTCCTGCAGACCTCTTGAGCCCTTGGGAAGATCCAACAGGTGCGCAATGTCAGGTTTTCTCAGGTCACCGTCTATTAGAAGAACCTTTTTCCCGGATTTGGACATGCTCGTGGCCAAATTGATGGCAAATGTGGTTTTGCCATCTCGCATTCCAGGGCTTGTAACAACCAGTTTCTTGGGTATTCCTCCACTATCAAGTAGCTTTAAATTGGCACGAATAGTCTGGTAGTCCTGAGAGATTTGTCTTGGTAGAAGTGCTTTTCTGACGGTCCCCGGACTGGTTGTTGTTCCAATTATTCGGATACCAATGCGTTTAACCACATCATCGGGTGTACGTAAACTAAGGTCTGCTTTGTCCTTTAGGAAAGCTAACAGCATTCCACAAGCCATTGCACCGAATATAAGGGCAATTGTGTATTTGATACGCTTATCCCGGATGTAAGCTATGTCGGCGTTATAAGCAACCGAGATTCTTGCAGGGCGCTTTCGTTCCATTTCCATTTCTCGTATGCGTCTGCAAACTGTATCATACATTTCTTTGTCTAAATCTAATTGAAACTGCAAATCTTGAATGTCGAGCTGCTTACGGCCGAGCTGAATAGTTTCGGTGTCTTCCTTAGCCAGCACTTCCCTGAGACGTTCCTGATATGCTGTGATTTGCTCCAGTTCTGTTTGTGCTATGAGTAGTTTTTGGTTGCCGGCCTTGGCAACTTCTTGAGACATCAAATCGTCGAAAGCCTTGCCTGCCTCCTCCTTGCGCTCCTCAAGACGTTCCTTCAATGCCTCTAACAGTTCAGCTTTGTGTTTGAGCTCCGGATTCGTGGGTGCTAATGTCTGCCTGGCAACAATAAGTTGTTGGTCTAATTGCGCAACATTTCCTGTGAGTATATTTACCATTGGGTCCTTGTTTATATACTCTTGGCGCATTTCCAGTATATCATCCAGCGTAATAGCTTGGTCTTTAGTATGTTCGAGTAATTGCACCTGAGCCTCGAGGTTTATTTTGCGCGCCTCTAATTTAGTTAACTCACCCAGCAGGATGGTAACACGTTGCAGCATCATATCCTGGCGGCCTCCAAGGGATGTAGTTCCGTACTCTTGGGCCAATTGGCGAATTGTTTCCCGTTGGTTTTGTAATTTTTCGGCCAGCACCTTTCGTTCATCTTCCAGTACATTCAATTTTCGACCCTCGCTCTGGGCAGAGCTGGAGACTTCGACAGCCATATAGGCGCTTATGAAAGCGTCTACAATATGCTTTGCCTCTTCTGAGTTTGTGTTTTGCATAGTTACTTTTATTAGCTCGGTACCACGAGCAGGCTCTACGTTGATAACGTCGTCGTATATCGCCTGTTTTAATATGGATGCCGGCTCGGGTTTAATTCTGATGTTGTCCAATTTCTGTTTTAATTTTGTAACAGAGCCGTTTGCTTTCTTTTCAAAGAAGGACAGGTTCTTGTCTATCAAGTTGTCCGTTACTCTTTGTACAACCTGGTTGCTGGTTATCATTTGTGCCTGCGTATTCATAAAGCTTTGATAATTTGATATTTCGCCTTTTTCTGCTTCGCCGGTCAGTATGTTTGGCAGAATAGGAGCGACCCTTATCGCGCCGGTGACATTGTAGAGAGGTTTAATCAGGAGCCATATTGCGGGAATTCCAGCAAGGCAAAGAACCAAAAATGTGACCAATACTATGTGCCATCTTCTAAGTATGGCGGCAACTAAATTGGATGTGGTTTCACTGCCGGATTCAAATGGTATTTCAAAACCAGCAGTACTTTGTACAATCGCCTGATTGTGGTTTTTTTCTAAATCGTTCATTTTACACTCTCCCTCCAATTAGATGTTAAGTTGTTTGTTTTCTAATTACGATCTCTTGTTTTTTTGCCGGTAATACCGTAAGTTTTGTCAGAAGCCAAAGCTCAGCAACAATCATTGCCAAGGCCAATGGCATCATTGCATATCCACCAAAGTCATGAAATACCTTTTCCCAGTACTCAGCGGTAAGCATTGTCAGAGCAACAGCCGTGATTGTTAATCGCACAGTGTTACACAGCAGAGCCACCGGCAAGCTTGAAACAAGTACTATTAATTTCTCCCACCATTTTCGTTTAACTAACAGGACAACCAGGCCGCTAATCACAAAAAAGGCTGTAACCATTCTTAGACCATTGCAGGCTTCGGCTACGGCAACGGTTGTACTGCCGATGTGGATGACGTTGCCTTCCTGAACGACTTCGTAACCTATTATTTCCAGGCAAAACACGGCTGACGAAGTGGCCCAGCTTTGTAAGGGTAATGCCACAGCGGCCTGAACCCGGTTAGGCCAGGGCAGCATTAAACAGAGGAACAATAATACCGTGGACACTTTTCGGAAAAACTGCCAACCGAATAAAAGTAACACTAAGGCCGCAATACTGAGCACGATAGACAGTCTTTCGATGGAGCCATACATAAAGAATAGTCCAAAAAGCCTGATGATTTGCGCCGCCAGAAAAGCAAATAATCCCCAGAGAGAAGATTTTATTCGGAGTTGAGTAATATTATAACGCCTCGACCATAAGATATAGATAGCTAAAAAGGGGACCAAAAGACCGGAGGAGTACTCATCACTTTTTTGCCATGTATCCCAAAGCTCGACGAGATTAGGCCAATATGACCAAAGAAAAGCGATAAGAAGAAAACCGGCTGCAAACCAGGGAGCAATCCTTAGCTTGAGTGACTTTACCAAATCCGGCAGTTTTTCATTGATTTTATCTGTCTTTGATTGCAAGGCATATTGCACTTTGTTTGTCTTATTTTTACCCGCTTTTAATACCTTGCTGACAGACTTTCTTAACGTTCCCTCTTGTTTGAAAGGTATGGATTTTTCTTCTACAACGGTATTGGCTTGCACAGTTGCGTTGTAGTCAATTAAGCATCTTTGGATTTCGCAATTTTGGCCCACCTCCGCACCGTCCCACAGCACGCTGTTTATTACTATGCTATCTTCGCCGATACTAACATTACTGCCAAGTATCGTTGGCCCGAAAATAACTGCGCCTCTTGAAATCCGGGCGGCGTTCATAATTACAACCGGGCCGTAAATTCTGGCGTTTGGGTCGATGTTAGCGTCAGCTGCCTTCCATAAGATTTGCGAGTTGTTTTGCTTATGAAATTTCAAATCCGTATTTGGTTTTGGGGCGTTTTCAAGGTAATTTGTGATGGCACGTAAATATCCCTGTCTATCTCGAAAATTCCCAACGTGATGTGGCAATATTGCGGTATGAATAGTTTTCCCGACACGAAGCATTTCTGGAATTAAGCCTTCCTTGATATCAAAATAGCCTTCTTTCGGTATGTGTTCCAAGATGCTGGTTTCACAGATATAAATCCCTGCAGGTTCGCTTAATGATTTGCCATTTCCATCGTTCGGATTAAATACTACGGTCAATTCGGACTGGCCGTTACGATGAGCCTGCACTAGCTTATCAATTTGGGGTGGATTGAGCATACCAGCAGGCAATACCAAGAGTAATTTATCTTTTTCATTAATAGCAGCATCTCGAATAGCCCCTGCAGTACCAACAGGCAATTGTTCATCCAGAAACTTAATCTTCAAACGACTGTCCGCATTAATCGATTCTGCCAACAATGAACTATCGCCGTTAGAACAGATTACTATTTGGTCCACTCCCTCTTTGGCTAAAGAAATTAGAAGACGTTCGAGCACGGGCTTGCCTGCTACCGGCCATAACGCCGTTGGCAGGCGCGTTGCTGCCGCACACCGTCCAAAGTCACGACTCCCAACGAGTATAATAGCTTCAATATTTTGTTTCTTGTAGTTCATTAAGAAATTTAGCTATTCTGTCAGCTACTGCCTTTGCCTGATTGTCTCTCGGCCGAGGAACAAAGAATTTTAGTTTCTCGAGTTTTTCTGGCAAATCCTTAACATCGTACACAGCCAATATGTGACCAAGCTCCTCGAATTTTCTTGCAATAGCTACTTGATGATCGTTAACAACTTCGCTATATTTTTTTAACCTTGGCATAACAAGTAGTGGCTTTGTGTTATCCAAAGCCATAATTATCGTACCCATTCCGGCATGACTGATTACACTTGAGGCCTCCTTCAAGCGCTCATCAAACGCCTTTTTATCCAGAGAGACTACTGATTCAAAGTTGCGTGGCTTATATGAGCTTTTTCCTATTTGGGCAAATATTTCTTCGTCTATCATACCATCACCAACAATGTCATCTACAGCCTGCACGAGACGGTCGAACGGGAACTGTGTCCCAACGGTCAGGAAAATCATATCACTGCGCCTACGTATTCAATGTTATTATACTGCTCGGCAAGTTCCGCCCACTGAACTAGGAATAGATCACCTATGTAGCGGACTATCCTGCCGGATAGTGACAGTCTTTCCACGTTAGTGATGCTGTCAATCCAGATCACCTTCGCTCCTAATAGTTTCCCAAGAAAGCACACCATACAGCCCACAGCCGCGCCTGTACTTATCACAACATCAGGTTTCTCTGTGACGATAACCTTAGCAGACTTTAGCAACACTGCCATAAGCTTCAGTGGATGCTGCCGATTGCATTCCCCGACAACATACACCTTGCCGTATTCTTTAAGGTTCGCTCGAACTACTTCTGCCGTGGTAATGAAAAAGGTCTCGCGTCCCTTCCAGCTTTGAGCTAGCTTGAGCAGTTGTGATATATGTCCTCCTGACGACGCAGACAAGCAAACTCGCAGCTTTTTTCGCCGCCTAATCATTAGATTAGATCCTTAAAAATCACTGATATTGCCAAAAAGCTCATTCATCACTTGCTCAGCCTTGCTCTCCCAGGAAGCATCTTTCACCTTGCTACGCCTTGCAGCAACTCGCTCAGGATTATCTTCTCTCAAAGCCTTTTTTATACAATCAGAAAACTCTTCCGGCGTTGTAGCTTCGTAAATGACATCCCGATACTTGTGCAATTCAGCAAACGGCGTGCTGATTATGGGTTTACCTAAAGCTAGGTACTCCTTGAGCTTTATTGGATTGCAAGCCTCTATCCACCGATTTTGCCTCCAGGGCATAATCGCCACATCGAAACATTTGCCATAGTGCGGTATCCGCTCATAGGGTTTTTGCCCCAACATTTGGACGTTCTTCTTCGATATTAGTCGCGAGCAATCTGATGATGTTTTACCCACAAAGACAAAGGACATCTCCGGTAGCAAATCGACCACTCTTTCCATAAATTCAATGTCCGATGTGTGGTCGTCTATCCCACCGAAAAAGCCCACAATAGGCCTTGCTGTGTCGGTGATATCCTCAGGTTTCTCCGTATCAAGCGTGGCGCCGGCAAACATTGCATAATCGACGCCGTGGTCGAGATAGATTGCCTTTCTGCATTGGTCCGATTCTTCATCATATAAAGTGCTGTTAACGTATATTGTCAGATTAGCGTTAGCTTTTAACTTACGGTCATATTGGTTTATTAAATAGGCATCTACGTTAGGATATTCTTCAAACCGGTCGGTTCGCTGATAAACGAGTTTGTTCTTTTTCAATTTAATAGCTGTATCACAGGCTGCAGGACAGGCAACCCAGATTATTGGTTCATACATCCGCAGTTTTCGTATTGTCAGCCAGAGTTGGACCTGCAAGATTATCTCATTTAACGGTCTCAGCCACGCAATATGGTGAACCGGCAGCGAAAAAGGGCTGTAAACCCAAAAACCAAACTCGGTTTTACGCAGGCCTCGGAGTATGCTCTTCGTTTTACGGGCCAGCTTCTGAGAAAAGCTTTTCCCTCCTGCGGTTGCCTTTTTGAAACTGGGTTTTTGCATTATAATTGAATTAACGTAAAGCACTGTACCTTTTTTGCAGAACCTCCGCATCAATTGCATGTCGATGTGTCCGCGGTTATGATACCACCAATCTTCACCACCAAAGCAGAGGACACATGTGTTTTTAAGGTTGTTCATTTTTTGTACCAGGACCTTAAAAAACCGCAGGATGCCACTTTGGGCGATTTTCCTTACAATTTATTCTTGACTGCTTCTTTGTTCATAAGCAGATTTTTCCAGTCGGTAAAACAGTAGAAACTCCCGAGTAAATAGGTTTTTACGTTTTGGATTGATGTTTTCCTTTTGTGTTTACAAAGCGTTGCCATAGCAAACCAATATGGAATTCTTAAAAGGGAAAACATTGCTGTGAGAAAGCAAGCGACCAAAAATTCCAGCTTACTTCTGTGAAGTTTTACAAAAATTAACTTGCTTCCGAACAACTGCAGCTTAAACCTTATCGTCATTTGCTTTGTAGTTTGGCCACCATAGTGAATTATTTCAGGCTCGGGTGTAAACAAGATTTTCCAGCCATTCTTTCGAAAACGATAACACCAGTCAGGGTCGTCCCCATATACATAATACGTTTCATCCATTAGGCCTATTTGCTTTATGGCCTCTTTTCGTACCAAAGAAAAACAACCACATATTGTCTCCACTTCTCTAACATCACTAAAATCCCACCAAGTCATGTTTTCCCTTCCAAGAAATCTGTTTCTGGGAAAGATCTTATAGAGGTACGTGGCAGATAATAACATGTTTAATGCCGAGGGATACATAAAACAGGTTCTTTGTAACGTCCTATCAGGATTGAGGACCTTGCAACCAATCACCGCCACTTCCGGATGCGTATCTGCAAATTTAACGGCTTTGGCTATGGCATTGTTAAGGACAATTGTGTCGGAATTGAGCAGTAGAACGTATCTGCCTTGCGAAATCTCGATGCCTTGGTTATTGGCTTTGATGAAACCCTTGTTTTCATCGTTGACTATTATCGCAACCTCAGGAAATTCCTTCTTGACCATCTCAACGCTACCATCCCCAGAATCATTATCGACGTAGATAACCTCAAATCTAATGTCCTTAGTCTCTTCGTAGACGGATTTCAGGCAGTTATGGATTAGGTCTTTAACATTCCAGGCAACGACTATTACAGATACGTCAATCATAATTATCTTATTTAGCCGGATAGTTTTTTTATAGACATTAATTGTGATTCAGCTTCTTGAAAACTTTGATATTGTAGAATGCGTCGTCGTCATAATTTTCGAAGAGCGTTCTTTGTTCGTATAAATTCTGAACGATATCGGTAATACTATATTGAGGCTGAAAACCGATATTGGTTTTTGCCTTATCGATTGTGACTTTGTAATTGCGAAAATCCTCAATATTCTTGATAGTAATTCCTATTTTTGTTCCGGTGAGTTCTTCCACCTCGCGCTTGACCATGTCACCGACCTGACCGACTGTGTAATTGTCTGAAGCGATGTTGTAAACACCGCTTATCGAATAATCGGCTTGGAGGGCTCTTAAGTAGGCTGTAGCTGCATCTCTGATATCGAGAACAGGTCGCCAGATCGACGGATTGTTTATGGTAATGTGTTTTTCACTCATTGCACACTTGAACATGGTATTGACAATCAGGTCTAATCTCATGCGAGGACTAAATCCACTAACGGTACCTTTTCTAAGCGCTATAACTGAAAAATCTTCGTCCTGAAGCTGCAACACACCTCTTTCACCCTGTAATTTAGACACTCCGTATGGAGTTCCGCTGGTAACGGGGCTGTTCTCATCGTATAGTTCGTTGACAGTGTAGCCATAAACAGAACAGGATGAAGCGTATGTGAAACGTTTTACGCCTGCTTTTTTGGCAGTGAAAGCTAGGTATGAGGGCAAAGCAGCGTTAAAGACGAAATTCATGGCCGGCTCATATTCTGCCATGGGATCGTTTGAAAGACCTGCCAGAAAGATAATCTGGTCGTAGATTTCCAAATCTTTCTCCTTGCATTTAAAAAGGTCCCTTTTTGCAATCTTTACCGTTTCTGGCAGGTGGTTGCCAAACCACATTAAATCAATGACTTCAACCTCATATCCACGTTCGATTAGCACAGGGATAAGGTAAGAACCTATATATCCTGCTCCGCCTGCAATCAAAATTCTCATTTCTTTTGACCTTTCATTTGGCTTGTAGTTTGATTAGTTTGTTGTACTTGGAACAATTAAGTGAGGTATCAGCAGGAACATTAAAAGAGACATCGTTCACAGACAATTCTCCTATGTCTCTTTTTGGATTTAGACTCTTTGCATAGTCGAATACAGTTTTTCGTTTACCGCCCACGTGGACTATTCCCGTGATTTTTTTGTCGATAAGTTTGCTTATCATTAAAGCAATGACCGAAACACTTTCCCTGCTAGTCCACTGGTCAACAAAAGCTTTCTCGTAGGGAAATACGTTTGGACCGAAGCTTGTCCGGACGATCAAGGCCTTCTCGTAGAGCATTGTTGCACATTCACCACCCAGCTTTGACCAGGCATATTTGTTTGCCGGCAAGACAGGATCGGTTTCTGTATAATTGCCTTTGTCGCCGTTAAAGACGTAATCTGTAGAAATATAAATTAACCTCGCATCAAATTCCATGCATAGTTTTACGACATTTGATGTGCCAATGATATTCACTTCGAGAGCTTTCAGTGGGTTTCTTTCGACTAAAGGAGGCGATGTAAAGGCAGCGGCGTGAATAATGAGTTGACACCCATCTGGCTTGGCATACTCCTGCATTTGCGTATAGTTAATAACATTGAATTCTTTTGAGGAGGGGTAGTTTATGTCAGGCATCAACTTCTTAAACTCTGAGCCCAAAAGCCCGCTGCCACCAGTAAAAATGATTCTTGTGTCAGACATGTTTCAATCCCAAAAGGTTTATAATTCCCCGTAAATGAAATTTTGTGAGTTTGCGTTTGAGGTCCACTGGCTTATTGAGAAGCCATTTTTATCTTTTTCGGTAATCAGTTCTGTGTGAGAGGCGATATCATTAAACTGTTTTCTTAACTTGGGATCGCATAATGACCAGTCGATATCATCTGCTAAAGGCGATATGCCTGCCTCACTACCAGGACTGTACTCACCAGAGCAAAAGTATTCGATCATAGTATCTTCAGTAAAGAAATTACCATGTGCAAATCCCGGCGGGACCCATATCCACTCGCTGTAGTCGTTATTGTGGTTAGCAGGCATGTCGTATAAGAGTATCTTGCCGAATGTCAGGGAACCTTTTCTGATATCCAGTACTATGTCAACCATTCTACCAACTAAGGTCCGCACTAATTTTCCCATATATGGATTCCATTGGAAGTGTAAACCGCGGACCGTTCCTTTTCGTGAATAGCTCTCATTGCATTGGACAAATTCGACCCCCTTCATAAATCCCATTTTCAGGTTACTACCAAAATCGCTTTTGCGGAAATGCTCGGTAAAATATCCCCTATAGTCACAAAAGTGAGTGAACCTGATTACCTTTATAGCTTCGATTTGCAACGAATGTACTCCATCTATTTTCATATCATACCCTACCTAAAGCTTGCCGAAATAATCCAAATTGAATGCTTAGTTCTATACAATAAAGAAATCGATCCTCATTGTATATGGGACTTTGAATCTTCACCAGAAACCGCCACCTTCAAAGTGTAATACTGTTTACGAAATATTTCAAGTTCAACTATGTCCCGGTTTGTAAGAATTATGCATAAATCCAGGTGGCTTACAACTGGGGATCATTCCAATTTCTTGATTACCTTGGCTGGCACTCCACCTATAAGGCTGTTAGCAGGCATAGAACGCATCACTACGGCCCCGGCAGCAACCACGCTTCCTTCGCCGATGGTTACGCCCGGCCCAATGAGTACTCTGGCGGCGATCCATACACCGTTCTCGATATTGATGTCTTCTCTAAACAGCTTGCCACATCTTCGATTTGTCGGGCCAATCTCATGACTCCCCGTTATGAGGGCCACTTGGAAACCGATAACTACGTTATCTCCAAGTGTTATCTTACCACCTGCGTGAAAGAAAGTCTGAGAATTGATGAATGTATTCTTACCTATTCGGATATTTCGGCAAGATCCAATTATGCGCACTCGGCTAATGTTGGTTCTGGTGCCTATCTTCGCCCCCATGAGTTTCAAGACTTGGGGACGTAAGAATGTCCGTGCAAGCCAGTCATTCGGCAGGCAGAATAAAAGAGAATCACGTAAGCAATGGCCAATAGATTTCAGTTCAATTCTTAGAGCACCCATAAGAAATGTTCCAGGCTTTATTTCAATCAGTGCCTAAAAGCTCAGAGATTGTTAGTACCCTCATCCCAGTTCTTCTCGCTTCTAATAAAGCCAACCTAACCGAATCGAGAGATATATTATCAACATCGTTAGTTGTACGATCATAATCATGAACTAATACGACTGCACCGCCCATTTTGCTGGCTAATGATGCTGCCCGTCGACTGTCTCTTTTATTAGCAGGCCATGTATCACCAGAGACCAGTGTCCAGTAAAAAATTGGTATCCTCAGAATCCACAGATACAGCAGACAAACAAGATTCAATTTTCCGCCTGGCGGTCGAAACGCGTATACGCGCTTTTTCTTTCCCAATGCTTGGTCGATAGACTGCCAGCCACGTTTGATATCAGAGATAGAACAAAAGGGTGATACCTTCCAGTAATTCAGGTGGTTGAATCCGTGTGAACATATCTCATGTCCATCCGCAGAAATTTGCCTTACTATAGCCTCACGCCCAGCTATATTCCTGCCAAGCAAAAAGAACGTCGCTTTTGCATTATGTTCCTTCAGTATTTTCAACATGGCCGGAGTCAGATGGTCCCCCGGACCATCGTCCAGCGTCAAAACAAGTGCATTGGATTTAATAGCTTTGCGTTTAAGCAAAGCTTTGCTGTGTCTCCCCCAAATCCATGGTACTCCCAAGTAAAGAAAGACCGCTATACAAATACTTAAAATAAGGAAAGTTATGATTTGTTTACCCTAGTTTTATGTTTGTCATTTTTTGTTACTTATAAAAAATTATACCAGCGTTGTTTTATCCAATGCTCCCAGCCTTTTTTTATCTGATGACATTATCCCTCTCAGTTCACAAATCTCCGCCGACAGCAATAAGTGTCTCCGCCATAAATGTCACACGCTGTTTGATTATCTTTGAGCCTGGAAAGCATTGTTTCAATTCTCTTGCCGTCATAAGCCTTATGCCAGATTGCTTTACACCAAATACATACTTCTGTCGAACATGATTGTAGCTAATAAGGCTACCAACCCAAACATAACCGTGTCTGGGAAGCCAAGTGATGAGCGGAAGTCGCATATGAAACTCAAAAGGATACCAGCGATTTGGAGTTGCGACAAACCATCTTTTGCTCACCCGCATAATCTCAGTGGCCATCTGCTTTTGCTTCACCAAATCACCAACGTGTTCAATCACAGCATTGCTGTAAACGGCATCGAAATATTTGTCCGGCCAAGGCAAACTGAGAGCATCCCCAACTCTTGCATCAACTTGCGGATAGTGTTTCTTTATGCGTGAAATGTGCTCACAAGAAAGATTGACCACGGAAAAGTTCTTTTTCCATGGATACAAATCGATGAGTTGGAGACTACTGCCATCACGTGGATTCACTTCACCTCCAACGTCTAATACTTTTGTTTGTTCTGATGACCCGATCATATTGTTAAACAACTCAAGCTTTCGCTTTCGGCTTATATAAGATAGCTTTGAAAATAAACCCATCGTTATCCTGCTTCTAAAGATACACTGACTTCATTTGAGGAATTCAGTAATCCACCTAGCTACCAATTTAAGCTGCCTTACTTGATGTCTCCGCTCGTTTCAATTACGGAAGGGAATCTATCAATATTAGTATTGATTATTGGATAGAATTCTTTAGCCTGTATCTGATCCCACACTTGTCGTAGGATTTCTATGTTTCCCTGATTCCTCGCCACAGCTAGTTCCAAACCGTCCTGTAAATTTGTGCCGTTGGACCTGACTAATGCCTCGGGGGGTATTTCTAATCTGCAGCAGATTACGCCAGCATCGTTTTATCCAACCAACCAAGCCTGTCTTTTTCAAAATATACTCCAAACCCACGTTCAGTCCCATCGTGGATGTTCGAACCATATTGATAAATATTGGGTAAGCTCTCGGCGCAAAAATGTAAACAGAGGCCTCTTGCCAAACCTTAGTTCCAAGCCTTTGCTTATAAGGAGCATCCCCGAAACCGTAGTCAAGCACATTAGTTGCGCTGTGAGTACAAAGATCTTCAATGGCCTTCACCCAAAGTAAGGCACCTGGACCGAACGAACTCCATGCCCGATCATAACCCATATATTCCACAAAAAAGGTTTCCCCATAATGAAGGCCAAATTCGAAAGCACAGGGAACTTTGTTAACATACAAGATGTAAGCTCGCAACGAGTCCTTTCTCGCCGCTTGGCCCAACAATGCTCGTGTACAGGCATCATCAGTAATTCCCACATTCATCGCATGTTTGTATGATCGCTCTGAAATATCGCATGCAACTCTCATTATCTGATTGATTTGGCTCTCCTTGCGAGAGCACAAAACTTCTACCGGCCCCTTACATTCTTTGGCCAGTCTTCTTTCACATCGCCGCCACTCCCGTTTGTGTTTACTGGGTATCCTTTCATAAAATGACTCAACATTCTCGGGTATGTGTGTCTGCCAATGCGATTGGATTCTTGGAAAATATCCACGACTCAGGATACCGGGTATCTTTCGGGCACGCTGATATAAGTGAGAATCCACTCTTAGATTATTGAAGAAAAGCAAGTCAACTTCATGACGGTGAAACATCTTCATTAACTTACCGATCAGATAGGAACAAAGCTCTTTTTCAGGCTGGCCCAGGATACCTCCATATACGATTGTTAAGCACTTCAAATTAGGACTCAGCAAAGTCTTGTAGCCCAATTTAAGCTCTACCGGATGCTTTTCAAGGCGACCAATTATCATCGCTCTAGGCTGGCCATTTTGTTTAACAAGGACAATGTGCGGCCGCATGCTATCACCGCCTGCTTCAATTACAGAAAGGAATCTATCAATATCAGCATTAATCACCGGATAAGGTTCATTATGCTGCATTTTTTCCCAGATAGGACGTATCGCCTCAATCTCGTCCGGACTTCTTGCTATGACTATTTCCAGTCCTTCAAAGGAATACTTCTTATCGCTGCTTTTCATATAGTTTCCGAGTTATTCATAATTCAACAGACAGTTACACTATCAAGGTCTGAGACATCTCTATGCTTTATTTGGACTACAAAAGAGTAAAATTTTCTGTAAACTTGTCTGGCCTAAACACAAGTTAGGCATTGAACCAACCACGCCAAGGATGCAGTAGAATATGGTTTGTGTCTGCCCAAAAAAACCAACACCCATAAATGTAATTATCACGGCAACAAGTACAGTGGCCAGGGCCCAGCACCAGGATTTTAGCACAGGCTCATGTGACCGGTTGTACAATCGAACTAACATTCGTATAGCACTGGTAAAGATGGCACAAAGACCAATAACTCCAAGTATGCCGTAATTGACGCCAGCCAAAACAAATCCATTGGTTACATCTGTCCAAGTCATGCCCATATTCGGCCCCCAGCCAGGGTCCTGACCACCATACCCAACCAGCCACCATTTGCCAACATCCTCTATCGCACAGTCAATAATCTTGGCACGATGCCAGCCAGCACCCCCAAGTGGATTGGCGTAAGATACAATTACATGATAGAAAGGCCTATTACTGGCTACTTCGGTGAATATACATAAAAATACAAAAAATATTAACAGCGGCTTGACCCAATGTTTGTATCTTTCCAGTGCGAGGAGGAGAATGACCACTATTACCGTATTCCAGGGACCGCCGGACATACTACTAAGTACGCCTATGATTGCAACACCCGACAATAAATAAGCCAGCTTTAGCCAACAGCCCCCCTCATGTCGCAGAGACCAAAGACACGGCAGGAGTATTGCAAACACTGTCCCAAACATTATGGAATGACTGAAAGCCCCGACGGCTCTGGCCAAACCAAAACGTGATTCTTTAACCATATCTGCGTCCGGTCGCCAAAGGCTGTAATGACGTAAGGCTACATATGGATGCCAGTCAGTTGCAGATTCCAATACACCCAGGATTGCCAAAGGAACCAATATAACACCTACCCATTTCACCACACTAATCAGTGCAGCTCGGTCGTTAATGCATAAACGAGCGGCAAGATACACAAGCCATGTGTCCATCAAGAAACCGCCTCGATTTTCCAGAGCTTCCAATGGCGGACGCGTAATACACATGACTACAATGCCAATAGCCATATAAAATGCTACCCACCCATCGAGCCGGCACCACTTGAATCTACTCCGCAAGTTGTTATCGGCTAAGAATTTGAGCAATAATACGGCTATCACAATTCGGCTGGCCGATATGTCAATTGTGCCGAGGCTCACAACGAGATAGGTCGGATAAAAAAGCAGAGCTGCTATATAAACAGCAAATGCCCTGGTCGGCCGTAAGAATAGCACCAGCAGCGATGCTATCCCTGCAATACCCAAAGTCATGTTATCCACTGTCTGCGCCTAACTTTCTTGGTTCCTCAACCCCCTTTTCAACCTCACTGATGCAACTAGATGTCGTCCATCATCCGGAAGAGATCGCCACAATCGTCGTGTAATAATACGGCGAAAAGTACCGAGAACCGAACTCATTTTTTTTATTACTGGTAATCTAACCCAGTTTCTAAATAAAGCAAAACCCCTATAATTAGGAACAGGTACTCGCAATATTCGCATAGCCAGTAATCGCCCGAATAGGTTCTGTCTCTTGTTAAGCAATGACTTCTGTGAAGCCGCCAGCACCACCGGCTGGACCCTTTCCAGCCCAATATATCCGGCTTCCATTGCCCGGTGCAGAATTTTCCGCCCGCGCTCTGTTCTGACTAATACCAGCGACCGCCCCGGCTCACCCGACCCAACCTCTCGATACCATGGGTCTCCACAGGAAATATCTGCGAACTCGCCCGTTGAATCGGGACATAGACGGCATCTCAATTGAGCGTACTTGCTCAAGATGCCACCCCAGGATTCCTCATAAGTCATATTGTGTGTTTGCTCACTTCCCTTTACTTTTACAGTCGTCATTCCGGGCCAGCCGCAGCCGCGATATCTGAATTCTGCGACTTCCTCCGGCCTAACACCCAGTGTTTCCAGAATTTTATGTGTCCCGGCTGTGCTTGACGTACCGGCACAAAAAATACTAATAGCCAAATTCACTTTCTCTTTTAACGCTGGGTTTAGAGTTTGAGCTTTCCGTAAGGCCGCAACATCACAGGGTTTTCCAATAAATACACTTTGCGAATCTGCGTTTTCAATCCAGTCAAAATTTTGGCATGGAGCAGCAGGTGAATAACGGGACCCAGTACATGCCAGAAGTTCTTCTTTGGTTCTGCTAAACACTGGGACATTCTGTAAAGGATTTTCCAAGTCGGCGCCTATGTGAAGCACTCCAGAAATTTGTTCGTTTTCAAGACAAAAAAGAGCCAGCGCTGTGGCTGCCCCACCGGAAGAACCCTCAAAGCGAATTTTGGGGTTAGCCGCATAACCTTCCAATAGTTCAAGTACTGGTCCCCACGCTTGACGTAGCTCACGTATTGTTTGGCTGTTGAAAGGTTGATGGGATATCTCAATTCCGGGACAAACTCTAAGACAGTTGCCACATCTTTGGCATTTTGAACCATCCACATTAGGCCTTATGCCGCGCTCGGGAATATCTATTAACGTTATCGCCTCATTAGCACAGGCGTATTTACACGCCCCACAGCCCATACAAAGCCGCCACGAAACAACTTGGTCAACTCGCCTAAAGGTATTCATTTATTTGTGACTTGTAGTAAAATTGGAAATAACATAAGAAACCGAATTTAACCCTTCGGCACACCCGTAAAACTCCATTGGGAAATCATTAAGCCCCATTGATATTATTTTGGTAAATAACTACCCTTTGACCGTTTGACCGGTAATAGTCACGTTCGGCCTGGAGCCAGAGAAACTCCTCAAACACATGGGCACAGGTTGCGTTTACATAGATAATTATTATTCGAGACCGCGAGATATTGTGAGAATTCTGTATATTTTCAAGCACCTTTCTTAACGTTTCGGCACCGAAAGGGTTAAACATAAAAAAGACATTGCCTGTCACCAGATCGGTACTCACTACGTCTGCATTGCGTATTTCAACAGGGGCGCGTTTCCCTCGTAATTTTTGCACATTTTCTTCAGTCACACTGACCAGTTTACCGGAGATTTCGATTCCGGTCACTTTGCGGAGATTTCGCCGAGCTAAATGACATACAACGCGTCCCTTGCCACACCCAAGAACAAAAGCGATGTCTTCTTTTTTAAGCTGCGCCTGACGAATTACCTTCTCAATGACAAAATGCGATATTGTTTCAAAATCAAACGCATCGTGATATTCCCCACGAGGTTCATTAAAGTAAACTGAACCTCGGGTGTTTACTCCCATGATCCAATCACCTAATGCTGATTCTATGGATCTAACAAATTTGCGCAAGTATTTTGTTACTCTTGTGTTAATTCTATTTCCTCCCAGAGAACTGTTATTTCAATTCGTTGAATATGCTCAATGCCGTTTTAGCAATTGAGGGGATCCTTTTTTGCAAATGCATTTGGATATCAACTCTCTGGCTGTATGCGGACTCGATGATCTCAAACACCCTTTTAATATCTGTATTTCTAGCGTCAACTACGCAATATCCAACTCCAACACTTTCAAAGACGCCGTAAAACTTCTTGCTGTAGGCAATTCCAACTGCCGGAATATGCTGCGACAATGCTGCAACATCACAGGGCTTGCCAATGAATACGCACGATGACTTGGCTTCTTGTATACAATTCAGTTTTGCGCACGGAGCCGCCGGTGAATATCGGGACCCAGTACATGCCAGGAGCTCTTCTCTGGTCTTGCTAAAGACAGGGACATTCTGCAAGGGAGCTTTGGCCTTGGTACCTATATGCAGCACGCCTGAGAAGTTCTCCTTCTCCAGACAAAATAACGCCAGCGCTGTGGCTGCCCCACCGGAAGAAGCCTCAAAGCGAATTTTTGGGTCGGCCGCATAACCTTCCCATACTTCAAGGACTGGCCCCCAGGAGGCGAGCAACTCGGGAATTGTTTTACTATTAAACGGTTGATGGGACAGCTCAATCCCAGGACAAACTCCAAGACAGTTGCCGCACCTTTGGCATTTTGAACTATCCACATTAGGCCTTATGCCGCGCTCGGGAATATCTATTAACGTTATCGCTTCATTAGCACAGGCGTATTTACACGCCCCACAGCCCATACAAAGCCGCCATGCAACTGCCTGGTCAATTCGTATGAAGTTGTTTGTCCCGTTCATCTTCAACATGGACGTGTGAACTCCTCCAAATCCTTCCGTAGTTTCTCAATATCCTTATTCCACCATTTTGATGACTTGATTTTGAGTCGTGTTTCCTCAGAAAAACGATATTTCACCACCCTTGCGGGATTGCCTGCCACGACAGCATAATCAGGTACATCCTTCGTGACGACAGCACCTGCACCTATTACGGCGCCGTCACCTATTTTTGTAACGGACGGCAAAACCAAAGCATTATACCCGAACCACACATCGTTTCCTATCACTATCTCACGCATCGGGATCAGTTCCTTCTTCACATAAGGCAGACGTGTACTGAAGAAGTAAGGATGAGTCGATTTGAATTCGATGGGATGATTTCGGTTCATTATACAGACACCTTCTGCGAAGGAGCAGTATCTGCCAATCTTTGTGTATGCTGCTATCCGGCCAGGGACAAAACAACCGTAACTGTGCAACCCCACGTCAATATGATAATAATTGCGGTATATTCGGCGAAGAGTCTGTGACGCATGTTGCCCTCCCTCAAGCTTTGTAACGAGAAACAATACAACTTTCCTCAGCTTCCATATTCTCAGAGCGTAGAGTTTCTCCAAGAGCATGGACAACACTGGCGTGCCACTAACCATTTGAATCCTCGAATATGTTCATTACATTTTCTTTAACCTGTGGTATAGTCTGCTTCAAATGTTCCCGGATCTTATCTCTGTCTTCAAAAACAAGTTCAACCTTTTCAAGTACTGCCTTTCCACCGCAATTTCGCGTGTCTGCCACACAATTCTTCAGCCCGATGCAGCCAAAAATCCCCCGAAACTTTTTGCTATATGCCAATCCAACGGCCGGAATATTCTGCGACAATGCTGCGATGCACGAGTGCATCCGGGAGCCGATGAAGAAATCACATAATCCTATTATGTATTTGATCTCATTGTGGTTGTAACAACCTCGTGTTAGAAATATTCTTCCGGGGTGCTTTCCCTGCAATTCTTCGTATACCTTCAAGCATGCCTGGGGATCGCTTTCACCTTCATTACATGCTGGCGGAAACACATGGGGAACTAGAATAACCGCCACATTTTCATGTTTCATAAGTAAATCAATAATCTCATAAACCAAGCTGTGGTAATTGACTTTAAGACCAAGCGCCCTGTCTCGATCACAGCCGCCGTTAAAAAGCCATCCACTGATATTCAGGCCGACCACTATCGAGCTGTGCGCTCGTATATCTGCCGATGGTTCTATACTGACGCGTTCCGGTTTGCGAGCGTCCAAAACAAAGGCGACATCGGGGGCGAATTTGACTTTACCATTCCTTGTGCCTTTGCCGAGCAGTTTGTTGACATATTCGATATCTGCCTGGTCTCTTGAATAAACCAAATTCGCACGCCTGAGAACGTACTTGGCCATGATTTTTGCAAGGCGTCTTCTAAATGGGCCATACGTCTGAGGCAGCATAATCAATTTCTTTCCATATAGCAGAACAAGCCATTTACGTAGAAAACCCAATATAAACCTGCGCATACCATAGATATCGCTGAAACTGTCACCGCCGGTGATATCAGCAACCAAATCCATTTGAATTATGCAGTTCAGGCTTGCATTTCGCCGTGCACAGAGGCGCTTGAATCCCTCCCAGCGAAACAGCTTAAAAAGCAGCGCATACAAACAAAGTACAAGAAAATGGTTGCCTCGAAATACATTCATACAAAAACGAATAGGCATTTTTTTTATGCACAGGATCCTATCGCCTATTCTTAACCGCTCTTCACTTACAACCCGACCGCTGTCTAACAATGTTATCTCAGCATCATGCCAACAACTGAGAATAACCTTTATACTCGACTCGGCCAGAGCGCTGACTCCCATATTGCCGGTCTCGAAGGATGCACCAAGCAGACATATCTTTCTTTGTTTCTTATTTGGGCCTGAATTATTTATCTTTAATGGCACCTCAACTCCTTTTCCTCAAAGCCAAAGAGATATTATCTTCAAAACACAGCAACTGAAATTGTTTTTCTGCCAATTCACTACCTCTGTGATAAAATGAGCCACGTATCCTTTCGGCAATCAATCGCACAATCTTCGCAGGCAAAGTTTTGCCGTGCAAACATGCCTTGCAAGTCGTATGAATTATACTGTCACTGGTCCGTGTTGTCGTGACCTGTTATAACGGTCTTTACTTGGTCACGAAGACGAATTCTTGCCCTCCAGGTTTGCAGCAGTTTAATCGCCGGCTTAGGAAGCAACTGCCGAACCAGCGACCTGGCATAAGAGAGCGGGTGTACGAGAGCTTCGATGAGTCTGGGTCTGAGAAGTTTTGGATAATACCGAAAGATTCTTGCCCTATCAATCATGTTAATGATAGGCCGGGAGTGACGCGTGAACGAAGCGATCCAAAACAGACGGCAGTAATAGTCAAACATTGAATCTTTCTCCGAATCTTCAATTTTGATGCCATTGCGTTCCATCTGTTCGGCTATCTTCGTTCCGGGCAGCACGTATAACTTGTTGACAGCCATTCTATAACCGCCCCCCATCTCCATCAGGACCTCCAGGGTTTTCCTGAGGTCATCTTCCTCCTCATACGGATTGTATGTAATCACGTCCGTATAGAACGCAATACCCAATTCCTTACATAAACGAGCCGTATGGATTAGGAGGTCCCGGTTGTATACCCGTCGAAATACTTCCTTGTTGATACGTTCGCTGCCCGACTCTAAAGCCAGGCAGCAATAGCTCAGACCAGCGGATTTCAGGAGTTTCAGGATATGCTCTATATTGTGGGTAGGATATATGTACGCCACAAATGGCAGACCAGTCTCTTTCTTGTAAAGCGGCACGAATTTCTTGAGCCACTTGATGTCAATTGCGAAGACTTCGTCGTCAAACCAGATGTCGGTGATACTAAACTGCCGTTTGGTTTCTGCCAGTTCTGCAACGAGATCTTCAGGTGACCGACGCCGAAGAAACTTCTCTCCGGCATACAATTTCTTAAATGCCGCTTCGCAACAATACGAACAGTGATAAGGACAACCGCGAGCACTCATGGCTTGGTAGTAACCCACGGCCTTATCGGTTATTCCAGAGTAGTCAACCACTAAGTGGTTGTCTTCAATAAAGTACTTGCCTTCAGGGGAGTTATCCCGCCAAGGATAGTTATCAAGGTTTTTCTCCAGCGGATGCAGTTGGTTCTTCATGACCGTGCCATTCCGCAGGACTGCTAAATTACAAACGTCATCAAATTTACGACCTGCATTGATTCTTTCCGCTATATCCAGGATTGTCTGGTCGCCTTCGCCCACACATGCGTAATCACATATCTCAACGCAATCGGCAGCGTTGACAGTAGGATCGAAACCTCCCCATATCACCGGAACGGCGAAATGCCTCTTGATGAATCGGGTCACTTCTGCGGCTTGGAACCGCAAAGGAGTATTGACTGTCAACCCGATCACTTCGGGCTGAAGTTCTTCTAAGGTTTGGCGCAAAAGGTTTAATTCCTTGGCAGTAATGCGAGAATTGGACGCGTATTTAAATGTACGGCCACTTTTGTTAATCCCCATCCATGGATATTCCCCGGCTTCTGAGTCAAGTTTGTACGTGGGCTCCAGAACGTAGCGTTTGAGAAAGATGATGTGGCATTCATGTCCGTGTTTCTTTAGGTTTGCGCACATCAAACGGAGTCCATACGCGTTACGATCATAGAGGGAAACGAAAGTCACATTTGCCATAATTGATCTCCTTCGTGATTTAGCATCTTCGGTTTTCCGTTTGACTCGTATTTCCCAGATTACCCGTGTCAAAGGATGCTCCGAGTAAGCCTATGCTCACGCGCTGGTGCTCGTTTCTTGAGCGTTCGGGCTCAGGCACTTTCTGTCTCCTCCCCACGTACGAGATCGACTGCTGTAGCACCTACTTGCTCGTGCCGTTGCCGCCTATCAAAAAACTTGGGTAAAAGCACACCAATCGCGCATACAATAATGCACGACAATGCACCAATTATCAAATGCGCCATCGGCAAGTCCGGCGTAAGACCTCGCACAGCCACAACCACTGCCAATACGGGAATAGATAGGGCTAGGCCCGGCACCCAGGAGATTGTATAGTCGAAGATATTCAATCCGATCGTCTTACGTATGACGGTAACCTGCAGACACATAGCAGCAAAACTTGCCAGCACTACGACCGCTGCAGCGCCCGTAAGCCCAAAGAACCTTATCCCCGGATATATCAACGCCGCCAAAATAACGACACGAAGGCCAACAAAGGCGCGGTGTTTGCCCGGTTGCCCGATGCTGAAGAATACCATTCCAAGTATCGTCCCTTGCATTAAGAGCAAGACATAAACGCATGACAGACCAAACGGAACCGCAACTGCTGAATACTCTACGCCAAAGACAAAAGCCAATATCGTTTTGCTGCAAATTACGGCCAATGCGGTTGGGGGAATTACTAACAATGCTATAACTTTCGTGATTTTCAAAACCGCACTGCAGAGAGATTCCCTGTCATCCTGCTTCTCAGCAAATGCCGGGAATAGAATCGGATTTATTATGCGGGTAAACAGGTCACGTGGTGTAAATGCCAGTGTCAAAGCCATGCCATAAAAACCCATTAACGAAGTTGAAACAAGTTTGCCTGCAACCAGCACATCTAGATTGAGAGCGATGTATGTCAGCACCGGTAGGCCGACCATCCCCCTGGCAAAACGGTATAACCCCTGAAAACTTTTGCTGTCATAAGCAAATTTTGGCATGAAAGGGCATAGAACGTATGACATCAGACATCTGGTAAAGCCGGTCGCTGCAAATCCTATCACTATCGCCCACACATTTCTTATCAGAAAAGCCAATGTGATCGTAACAATCGCCCCTAAGACAAAGCCACCCTGCGTTATTACTACCGCCCTGCCAAATCTAAACTTCTTTTCCAATACGTGTGCCTTAGGGCTGACAAATCCGTTGAAAAGTATGCTAAGAAAAGCCACCCGAACCAAAGTTGTCAGTTCTACCATTGAATAACGGGTCAGCACCTCGGGCCTGCTGCGGAAATAAAATTCACACAGCCATGGTGCCATGAGAAAGGCAACTGCATACAGGCCTATTCCTCGCAGACTTTGAAACCACCAGGCCATGTTAAGATATTCAGTATCAGCGCCGTTTTTGTGCTGAATCACCGATTGCTTGATACCTACCTCTGTGAGGACTTCAAACAACGCTGTGAGGCTCAGTATCATCACCATCAGCCCCATATCCTGAGGTACGAGCAACCGCGTTAGGACAACCTTGCTCCCGAACCCAAGAAACTTAGCAATGAAAGCTCCGGTCCCTAAGACAACGCTGCTGCGCGCACACCGTGCCTTAAGATTATCGCCTCGGAATTGGTCGGCTATGGCAGAAATGCTCATCCTCAAGCAGAAAGGTTCCTTCAATTTGCGTGCAGATAGAAATTTCTTAGTGTTAACATATCGCATTCATAGAGCGATGTGATTTTCATCCACAGATTAATTCCGTTCAACTCAACGAAAAAAACAACCAAAGGCGCAGAGAAAAACCTTTGCGCCTTGGCGCTTTTGGTTTACAGCACGACCATCGCCGTGTTGCTCGCTTTCGCCAGTCTTGTCGACAGCGACAATGCGGTATTCAGGTTCTTTGCCACGAGTCTGCTCCACCAATGTCATCTCTGTGATAACTGCCGTTGCCAGCATAATGGAGTGTTTAGCTTAGTTCCGGACAAACTCCGTCCCTCTCGGTTACATTGAAAAAGCAATGTAACCTTTGTTATAACAACCAGTTACAACAACAGTTGTTAGTCTTTAGTGGTTAGTTGTTTCGAATCAGCCGCTCTGACCCTGCCGTTTCCATCAGGGAAAAAATCTAAGACCAAGTCCGTCATATTCTCAGCTGCGGTTCTAATCGAATTCTCCAGTATAGAGCTTATTTGAACCTGGGCTACATACTGGGCTGGATCGCCGGCAATATTGGGTTTCCGGCCGAGAGGGCCGGAAAAATTATCTTCGTTTGTGGTAATTTGACCGTTCAGGATGTAGAAGTTCAAGACAACGATTTGGTTGTACGCTGGGGCTGGCTTGTGGAATCGATGTATTAAACAAGGTATTTGCCGACCGGCTCGCGTGATAAATTGCGTTGGTTCGGTACTATCGTGTATCCAACCGTATCCGGGATAACACACCAAGGGCTGGTGGCCCAGTATACCACCAGGTTTTGACGAACAATATACGACATAAACATCTGACCAGGTATTACTTTCAGCGTTAATATATCGCCGGCTAAAAAAATCGTTCGCAAAGTTCTTCTCCATATATTCTTTAGTAGTGTTTGCGATGGGAAGATCTTTGCCGACCCAGTTGCCGATTCGTACGGGAAAAACACCCAAGGATACAGGTAGATTAATGGGGGTTCCAACGACAAGTCTTAATCGGGAGGCCAGGACGCGGTATGCTATACCCGAGAGCAATACCAGAATAACTGCAAGGCCCCAAACCATCGAGGTTGAAATCTTGCCTAACCTTGTCCATCTCGTGCGGTACACTCTTGTTTCCTTAGATTACAATGTTTAGTACAATAATAATAGCTCTTGAGATTACCAGTATAGACATAATCCAAAAGTGGTAGTCATCATGTAAAAAAAATTGTTTACTTTGTCTATTCTTCTTTCAAATTGTGTAAACACTGACCGCTATTGATTCATTAGCGGTAGCCTTACACATAGCCCCCTACTTTCTGAGTAATCAATCCCTTTGAGCTAATTTAAGATATGGCCCCTCCATCCCTGTGAGGTTTGCCAAGGAATATTACGTTAAAAAGCTGATTTTATCCGTTTTTGGGTTTAAAGTCAAGCATTTTATTCTGAAAAAGAGAGTTCAAATCTGCAAAGAATTCAAAAATTCTGGACAATGTCCGATAATAGCTTGAAAATCAAGCTAAGTAGCGTAATAGGTGAGGTTATATTTGCCTGCGTCAGAATTTATTGTTACTATTTACAATAGGAAGAGGTGCGATAAGGTTTTTCCTTTTGGATTCGGATGTTATATGGAAAATTCGGTAAGCACATTTCGCTCGATGAGCAGGCGACAAGGCGAATCTTCACGGGTGCCTTTTATATTCTGTTTGCTGATTACCGGCTTATTTTACCTTACTGCTGTGAGTAATACAGTAAGTGCAGCAACTTACTATCTTGATGATGCCAACGGCGACAACAGCAATCCAGGAACAAGCAGTGCGCCGTGGAGGACACTCGACCGCGCTTACACTTGGTATAGCGGCGCAGATCCGAAAGTACAGGAAGGTGATACCGTATACCTTCGCAATGGCAACTACGGGACTTTTGCTGATGCAACCAGTAATCGCTCCAATTGGATAACGTACAAAGCCGAAAGTGGACACACCCCGATATTTACGAATATAGCTCTTGGCCGATGGGATGGCCCATACAATCTCTACTTAAAATTCGAGGGGATTCATGTTGTAGGCGGCCCAAATCCTGGCGTTGCATTGAATAAGTGCATATCTGTAGCTACTTGTTCTTATGTCCAATTCCTTAATATGACTATATATGGTTCAGAGGACTATGTTCACGAGGACCACAGTGCCGGTATTTATATTAGAGAGGGAGTTGAAATAACGATACAAGGATGTACGATATATAACTTTAGTGCTCCGGTTCATTCACATGGTGCAGTTGGGGAAACCAGTACGGATATTTTAATTGATAGTTGTACTCTGTATGATGGCACTTGGGGCATACTGGCATACGGGGCAAGGTGGACAATTACCAATAATGATATTTCTCAGATTTATGATGGTATGCAGGTTGTTTGTACGGATACGACCATTGAAGGAAATATCATCCACAATTTCTGGCCTAATGACGAGTTCCATGCAGACGGTATCCAGCTTTTTCCGGCTCCTGCTTATCCATTAGCATGTGACAATGTTGCTGTCAGAAGAAATACCATTAGCGGTACTCACGACCATTCAATATCCGCACGCGGGACTGATGCAAGCGACGTTGTTACAAACTTGATTATCGAGAACAACTTGTGCTACGAAGCAGCCGCTACAGACCTTCAACTTATATGGGTTGATGGTAGTATAATATACAACAACACATTTATTACATATTTAACTGATATTCGTAGTAATTGTAGTAGTCTTAGTATCTCTGGCAATATCTGCAAGTATTTATCTATTTGCAGTGACCAAGAGTATAGTTACGCATCTACTGTTGATTATGAGGAATATAATATTTGCTGGAAATGGTGGACTGCCGCTGTAGACGCTATCGCGTCTGATACTACGTTGGATTTGGATGGCAACACAGCAGCATACCAAAATCTTTTTGAGGATTATGACACTAACGACTTTACATTGGCTTCTGGTTCAACTGCTATAGATTTTGGAAACGCAAATTATTCTCCTATCTCGGATATTCTCGGCGTTTCCCGCGTTTTCCCACCCGATGCTGGATGTTATGAATATATCTCGTCGGGTTCCGGCAATCAGGCTCCGGTTTTGGCGGCAATCGGTAATAAATCAGTTAATGAAAACAGTGCTTTGAGTTTTTCAGTAAGCGCAACTGATTCCGACAGCAATACAATCACTTATTCAGCTTCAGGTACGGCTATTAGCGCGGGCGCTGACTTTAATGACCAGACACTGACCTTTACCTGGACGCCGGGGTATGACCAGGCAGGTACATATGGTGTGACGTTTACTGCAAGTGACGGTACAGCTTCGGATTCTGAGACAATTACAATTACGGTAAACAACGTGAACCGAGGACCTGAACTTGCTTTTATTGGTGATAAATCGGTAAATGAAAACAGTGCTTTGAGCTTCTCGATAAGCGCAACCGATGCCGATGGAGATGATATTACCTACTCTGTCCAAAGTTTGCCTACTGGAGCCGTATTTGTCAACCAGACATTTTTTGCATGGACACCGAGTTACAGCCAGGCCGGAGCACATCAGGTAAGCTTTACTGCAAGTGACGGCACAGATTCGGATTCCGAGACTATCACCATTACGGTAAACAACGTCAATCGAGCTCCAATATTGGCTGCCATTGGCAATAAGTCGATTTTTACAGAAACTTCTTTGTCTTTTACCGTCAGCGCAACCGATCCTGATGGTGATACAATCACATATTCGGTGGAAAACTTGCCCAGTGGTGCTACGTTTGCCAACCGGAACTTTAGCTGGACACCAAGTGATAGTCAGGCGGATAGTTACGAGATTACTTTTACTGCAAGCGATGGTCAGACTCAGGTTACAGAGACGATTACGATAACCGTAACCGTTGATACCTCGGCGCCCACAGTTACTAATCTCTCGCCGGTTGCTAACTCGATACAGGCACCACTAAATTCTCTGATTTATCTGGATGTTACCGACACCGGCAGGGGGGTTAATGCTTCTACGGTCACCATTGAAGTTAATAGCAGTCTTGTATACACAGGAAATACGACCGACTACCACAGTTCCTATGGACATTGCCGGCGGATAGGCAACAGTGCAGCTTATACATATGTCTACCAGGCAGATGAAATGTTTGATTATGATCAAACCGTGACGGTCACGGTAAACGCAACAGATTTAGCAGCAAATCCAATGAACGAGTATTCATACTCCTTCAAGACCGAAATGCGTTCATTTGGCGCAAACAAAAAAGTCAACTCAAGCTCTAATAATTCCAGTGAGCACAGCGTGACAGCGTCGGACAGCAGTGGAAATATCTGGGTAGTATGGCACACAGGCCAGGTAGGCAGTAGAGATATTTACGCTGGTAAACTTACGGCCGGAGCGGATAGTTTTGGCAACAGTGTTCAAATTACAAATGATAACGCCGACCAGTGTAATCCTGTCATTGCAATAGACGGTACTGATAAGCTGTACGTTGCATGGCAGGACAGTCGGAATGGAGAATGGGATATTTATCTATCAACCTCAGTAAATGGAACAAACTGGTCCACTGAAAGAAAAATCACAGATCCAAACAGCAACCAGGTTAATCCTGCTATCGTCATCGACGGTTCTAACAGGGCATGTATTGTCTGGGAAGACGATCGCAATAACAACAAGGATATATACATAGCTTCCTCAAGTGATAGCTTTGCGAGTAAAACGACTTCACAGATAACGTCCAATGCTTCTGGTCAGATCACACCAGCCATTGCCGTAGATTCCGGCAATACGGTTTACGTTGTGTGGAAGGATGCCAGAGGTGGCACAAGCGACATATATGGAGCAGACTCAGACAATGGGCCCTGGACAAACGTGGCGGTGGTAAGCAACGCAAATAATCAGTCGAGTCCTGCTGTCGCCACCGAAGCTGCGGGCTCTATCTTGCATTTGCTTTGGGTTGACGATACACCTGGGAACGATGATATTTTCTACGTAAAAACGACCGGTGGACTGCCGGGAAGTCCTTTGACGGGCAGCAGCATTATCGACGATAGCTCCGGCGCGGACCAGTCGGCGCCGGTGATAACTATCACAGGTAGCACGGGAAATGACTTGAAGGTGTTTGCCTGCTGGAAGGACGAGAGGAATGTTTCCGGTGGCAATGGTGATATGGATCTCTATTTTGTCGAGGTGAATTCCGGGTCTGGAACAAATGTGTTTGTAGGTGACAGCGGTACAAATTCGGCACAAAGTTATCCCGTGATAGCAGTCGATGCAGATGAGTATCCGTACCTTGTATGGACAGACGACAGGAATACAAACACTGACATTTATTACGCCGGCAGCAGCTTTGTAGAGTCTTCAGCCTTAGAATCAGAGGATATCGTCATTTCTTCAGGAGCGATTGTAGGGACTGAACTGACGAGTATAAACAGTGCGACGGACGTCTCGGTGACCGTACCGGCCGGAGCGAGCTCGCACGATGTAACAATTACAATCTCAAGGATAAGGAATCCTAAGAGGATTTCTCTGGATTATATCAGTTCATTATATGAATTTGGGCCAAGTGGGATAGAGTTTGATGAGCCGGTTACAATAATTATACCGTATGATATTTCAACTGTGGGCGGTTCTGCCTCGGCATACTGGTACAATCCACTTACCGACCTACTCAGTCAGGAGGGAATAACAGACGTTGAGGTCATTGAAATATCTTCGACCTTGAGGGCTGTGCGTTTCAAAACTGACCACTTTACACAATATCTTATCGGCGGCAGTGGTAGCGTATCTGGTGGCGGAGGCGGCGGCGGTGGAGGCTGTTCGATGTCTCGTAACAGCCAAGGCAGCATAGCGGAATTCTTATTGCCGTACATTGGTCTGGCTATTGTAATGGTAATACTGAAACGGAGAGATGCGCGAAACCAAAGAGCATGTGATATTACGAGAAGCAAATGTTAGACAGGAGTAGTCTGACCAGACAAGTAAAAATAGCTGATTTGCTGCCGACTTCCGGGTCGGTTCAATTTTTTATCAACAGGTTAAAGCAATTCGATATATCTTTGAGGGTTCCCATTTTACGATATTTTTGCAGAATGGGGACTTTGTTTATAGAGACCGCACTCGTAACAATTGCTGCAATCCTGGCAATCGTAGCTTTCAACAGCGGCTTTCTCTCCGGCTCCGCCTGGTTTGTGACTCCAGGCATTCTGGTTGCTGCTGCAATTGCTCCGACGGCGATTAGAAGGAGGAAGTTTGCTAAGATTGGCTTCAACACCAGTCAAATTTGGTATTCGCTTACACTGCTTGGCTGGACCTGTATGGCTGTTTTTCCCGCTGTCTTTTTTGGTTGCTGGGTGCTGAAGTCCTATGGATTTAACCTGCCTCTGCGGCCGGTGCTGCCGGCGGGACAAAGCTGGGTTTGCTGGCTATTTTATCAGTTTATGTACGTTGCTGTAGCCGAAGAAGTGTTTTTCAGGGGTTATGTGCAGGATAATATCCTGAGGTTGACAAGCGCGGTGATGGAGAAACGGCGGACGTTGCAATGCTGGGTGAGCATAGTGGTATCAGCTGCTTGTTTTGCAGTTGCCCATATGATAATTCAGGGTCAGATAATATCGGTCCTGACATTTCTGCCCGGGCTGATTTTTGGCTGGTTGTTCGTTCGTACCAGGTCGCTGCTGGCGCCAATTTTGTTTCACGGCCTTGCTAATGTCTGCTATTTCGTGACGACTGCCGCGTTTACTTAAGCCCTGACCCAAGGAGATTATTTTATTGTGCGGGGCCATCTATAAGTACTGATATAGCCCCATAAATAGCTTCCCATCATAACTCCAACCTCGCTGTGAACGAGTGTACAGGGCTTATGGAAGGACTCACTTAAGTCCGGGGGTTATCAAGGCGATAAATTTTGAGGTGGAGAAGGTGTGTTTAAATGAAGAAAGATGAAAAATTGTATGTTCATAAGGTCTTGTTTATAAGCAAGTTAGGGCTTGTACTGCTGCTGGGTTATATGGTTGTAAGGACAGTGACATTGTTTGGTCACAAAGAAGAGGATTTGGCCCCGGCCTCGGCACTTGGCGGGGACAGAGTCTATGTGAGTGAAATGAGTGAACCATCGGTTTTATCGTTGGAGGATTATGCTCAGGTCATTGAAAGGAATATGTTTGGTGCTTCAGGCCGAACAGCGGGCGGAGACGAATGGGCATCAACCAGGAATTTTGCTAATTCCGAGAGCTCGGTTTCTGAGGAATTAGGGTTGGCATTGTTTGGTACCATATCCGGGAACCCATCGGTTGCGAGAGCTATTATAAAGGACCTTAAAACCGATGTGTTTGACATTTACGGGGTAGGCCAGGAAGTCGGAGGTGCTCGTATTGAAGGCATATACAAAGACGCAGTAATTTTTATGCGTAATGGCGAAAGAAAGATACTAAGGTTCAATGCTCCATGCTCTGTCAGCAACAATAGTAATAACACTCAGAGGCCTTTGTATCAAATTATCTATAGAAGGGACGAAGCTGTGCAGACCGGTTTGCCGGATAAGCAGACCTCTGTTGATATTCAAACTAAGATTGGACGAGTAAGGACAATGTTGCAGGAAGCGGTTGTTGAGCCTTATATTGCCAACGGCAGAGTAGAGGGACTTATGATAACAGGCTTGGAAGATATAGAGGGAGCGGAGGACTTCGGTTTGAAAGACGGTGATATTCTTCGCGCAGTCAATGGACACCCATTGACCAGTAAGCAGAGGGCTTATCAGATTTTAAAGAAAGCAAGGTCACAGGCAGTGATAGATTTAGAACTATTACGTGGCGGTGAAACTAAAAGACTCTCATTTGCTTTGTGGTAAATTACACAGATGTCGTTAAAAAAAATGAATAACGATACAAGTATACAAAAAGCTCAAAGGTTTTTAAGAGGCATTGTTTGTATTACATGCATGTTTTGCCTTACTATAGTTGCGGCAGAGCAGTACCCGGGTATGGCTGAGGTATCCCAATCTCGATTTGCCGGGATTGGGAATCCTGATGAGTTTATATCTGTAAATTTTGACCAGGTTGATATTCGGATAATGCTCAAGACCATTGGCGACATAACCGGCATTAACTTTGTTGTGGACGACAGTGTTCGCGGCACTGTTACAGTGATGTCCCCTACGAAAATACGTCTTGGTGAGCTTTATACGGTTTTGGAATCAATTCTGGAGGTGAAAGGCTATGCCGCTGTGCCGGCTGGAGACCTTGTAAAAATACTCCCAAGAGCAGAAGCTGCTAAGCGCAACTTGGAGGTCCGCATTGGCAGCAGTCCGTCAGAAATCCCTAAAAGCGATTCTATCGTCACCCAGGTTATTCCGTTGAAGTACGCCAGTGTTGCGGATGTAAGTCAGATTATTAAGCCCCTCTTGGCTACAGGCTCACATATGGCAACATACCCCCGGACAAACTCGATTTTGATTACAGACACGTCTTCAAATATACATCATATCGCTAAGATTATTCAAAAGCTTGATGTAACAGGTTCAAAGGAAGAAGTTATTGTTCTTGGATTAAAGTATGCTTCCGCCCAGATTCTCAGCGAGCAGATAACCCGCATAATGCAGAAAAGCAGAGCCACTTCTTCGCACGTTGCGCGCAGCGTAGAAATCTCACAGATTGAGAGAAGCATCCAGATTTTGCCCGATGTGAGAACGAATTCTCTTGTCATTGTCGCCAATGCTCAGGATATCGAAACAATCAAAAAATTGGCGGAGCAGCTTGACATACAGCGGCCGATCAGGGCCGGTAACGTTAACGTGATGTACCTTAAGAACGCACCTGCTAAAGACACTGCTGGGTCACTCACCAAGGCCGTTGCAAACTTACGAATCGCCGGCGCACTCGAAGGTACCCAGCAGGTTCAGGTTGCCGCTGACGAAGGGACAAACTCACTAATCATCACTGCTTCGGCCCAGGACTTTGAAGTCATCTCGGAGATTGTACAAAAACTGGATATAGTTCGCGAGCAGGTCCTGGTTGAAATGCTAATTATGGAGGTGACCGAAGAGGGCTTAAGAGAAATAGGCATCGACTGGGCGACGCTTGATGAAGCTGTAGCAGGTAGCGTTCGATTTTTTGCGGCAACAAATTTCGGTCCGCGGGTGGATTTTGCCGGCGGAGACCTCGAAGGACTGAGTGTCGGAACATGGAAAAAAAGCGGCTCAACTACAAACATCGGTTCAATGATAACCGCTTTGGAGAAACAGACCGGTGTTAATATTCTTTCGACACCGCATATTATGACCTCAAATCATCACAGGGCCAAAATAATCGTCGGTGAGAACAGGCCTTTCGTTACCGAGTCGAGAATTACCGAAAATACCGACTTACTTACTCCAACCGTGATAAAAACATACGAATATAAAGACGTTGGAATCAGTCTGGAGATAGTACCACATATAAGTCAGGGCGGCCTGGTCAGGCTCGAAATCGACAGCGAGTTCACAAAGCTTGTTGCATCCACTGCTTCCTCCGATACCCCGACAACGGCTAAAAGGCAGGCACAGACTGTTGTTTCTATGAATTCCGGCTCAACCATCGTCATCGGAGGATTGATTCGCGATGACAAGACTACCGCTGAGAAGAAAGTACCTCTTCTCGGCGATATTCCTTTACTTGGCGGCCTGTTCAGGTACGAAAAAGACGAGTTGCAGAAAACGAATCTGCTCATATTCATAACGCCGTATGTTATGACCAATCAGCAGGATTTGGAGAGCGTAACCGAGAGAAAGAAAGATGAAATGAGGCCGGAGATTGAAGAACTCCGGAAGAATACAGCCGACAGGGACAACTCGGTGGACTCTGATAACTCCGAGGAGACTAAGCAGTGAGCAGAGAATCGAGTGAACAAACGGCAAATCAGTATCTGGAAACCATATTGCCGGAACAACTGAATCCGCAGCTCGTAAAGAAGCTGCCGTTTGAGTTTCTTAAAAAGCAGTGTGCTATTCCTTTTCTCTTGGAAGACGACCGAGTTGCAATAGCCCTGGCAGAGCTGCTTAATGTAGAAGCATACGATGCGATTGCCTGCGTTCTGGACCAGCCGTGCAGCCGTGTTATCTGTCCTGCCTCAGAAATAGAACAAGCCATAAGTCGCTGCTACTACCAAAGCACGGGTATCAGCAACGAGGGCCCTAATGATAGTGAAAATCTCAATGGGGATAATGATATTAATGAGGCTTGTATTCAAACCCGGGCCGAAGACCTGCTCAATATCGCCAACAAGGCCCCGGTCATAAAATTAGTAAATAAAATCTTTTTCCAGGCGGTAAACAGCCGGGCCAGCGATATTCACATTGAACCGTATGAAAACGAGGCGCGAGTACGTTTTCGGATTGATGGAGTTTTGCACGATGTATTTACTCTGCCGAAGCAGCATGTTGCGGCGCTTCTGTCGCGATTAAAAATTATGGCGAATCTCAACATCGCCGAAAGGAGATTGCCGCAGGATGGTCAAAGCCGAATTAAGATAGGACAGAACTTGGTGGATATTAGAGTTTCTGTCATCCCGACATTGGGCGGCGAACGGGTAATGTTGAGGTTGCTGGATAAGAGTAACTGCAGATTGGGCTTGAGTGAGATAGGATTTTGCCCGGACGTGCTTAATCGCTTCAGGAATCTGATTAAGTTGCCACACGGTATAATTTTGCTCACCGGCCCTACGGGCAGCGGCAAGACAACTACACTCTATGCAGCTATGAATGAGCTTAACAACGAAGAACGAAATATCCTTACGGTTGAAGACCCAATTGAGTATCAATTGCCCGGTGTTGGACAGATGCAGATAAAATCCAAAATAAATCTTACATTCGCCAGTGCTCTGCGTCACATTCTCAGACAGGACCCCGATGTGATTATGATAGGAGAAATTCGCGACGTAGAAACCGCAGAGATTGCCATCCATGCCTCCCTTACAGGTCATTTGGTTCTGAGCACTTTGCACACAAATGATTCAGCCTCAGCCATAACCCGGCTGATTGATATGGACATCGAGCCTTACTTGATTTCATCATCGGTCATTGCGGTTATGGCTCAAAGGCTCTTGCGTGTCATCTGCCCGCAGTGCAAAAGGCCTTACAGACCGGAGGATGAAATAATCTCTTTATGGGGTGAAAATGAGAAAGTATCGGCGCCGGCCGCGCAGTTCTACAAAGGAATTGGCTGTGAGAACTGCCTTGAAACGGGGTATTTGGGAAGGACGGGAATCTTTGAACTTTTGCTTATCGATGACGACGTTAGAGAACTAATAGCTAAAAGGCAGGGTTCACACATTATAAAAGAGGCTGTCATTGAAAAGGGTATGTGCACTCTGCGGGAAGATGGTTTACGTAAAGCACTCGCGGGCCAAACTACTCTTGAAGAGGTTTGCAGGATTACACAGGATAGTGTCCGAACCAATACAGGAATAACTGAACGTGCCGGTAGCTGAGTACAATTTATTAAAAGGTAAGCCGGTTATGATGCGTCCGGCAACTGAAAACGGTGTTTATGTCGATACAAAGAGGCGAGTATATAAGAGGAACACCTCAAGAGTAATCCGCACGAAAAACCTCTGCATACTCGCTCGCCACCTGGCAACTCTGTTGCGAGCAGGATTGCCCCTTGCGCCCGCTCTGTCTGCAATGGTTGAACAATTGGGAGACAATCCGCTTGCCCAGATTATGCGTCAAGTTGCTGATAGTGTTAACGCAGGCAGCACTCTGGCTGATGCACTTGGCAAACATCCGGGTGTTTTTTCGAGTCTGTTTGTCAGTATGGTAGCTGCCGGGGAGGCAAGTGGCGCTTTAGAAGAGGTTCTCTTGCGTCTGGCGGAGATGACGGAGAAACGTATGCAACTTGCAAATAAAGTCAAATCCGCTCTTGCTTATCCGCTGATGATGGTTGTGGTTGCAGCCGGAGTTGTGGTGTTTCTTTTGTCTTTTGTAGTGCCGAGTATAACGCAGGTTTTTCTTGAAATGAATCGGGCTCTTCCCTGGCCCACGAGACTGCTTATCTCGATGAGTGCTTTTATAAAAACTTACTTTGTGTTGATTGCCGTTGTGGTTTGTGCGGTATTATTTGGAATTAGAGCCTGGCTAAGGACTAAAGAGGGAAGGATTATATGGGACCGCTCTAAACTTAAGCTGCCTCTTTTCGGCGCTCTTTTTCTCAAGTTGGAAATAGCACGCCTGACAAGAACACTTGGGATACTTCTGGTCAGCGGTATCCCGATACTTAGAGCCCTGGAAATTGCAAAAGGGGTTATTCAAAATAGCTTTATTGCAGATTCCCTGGATTCTGTAAGGGATTGGATTAGCAGGGGAGATACTATTGCAAATGCAATAAGGAAAACCGGCTTGTTTCCCTCGATAGTGTTTCACATCACGGCTACAAGTCAAGTTAGTGGCAATGTGGAGGCCGGTTTCATAGATATTGCCGATATGTACGAGGGCGAGGTCGAGATGACAACCAAAACACTTACTTCACTGCTTGAGCCTGCAATACTTCTTGTTATGGGTATCATTGTGGGTTTCATAGTGCTGGCTATTTTATTGCCTATATTTGAAATAAATCAGGTCCTTTAACGGAGCTCTATAGGATGAGAAAAAATATGCGACAATTACACAGAGCTGGTTTTACCTTGATTGAGCTTATGATTGTGGTCGTGATTTTGGGTATTTTGGCTACCATAATTATGCCGAGGATATTGGGCAGGCCTGAACAGGCTCGGCGAATGAAGGCCAAAATTGATATACGTAACATCGAATCTGCGTTAGCCCTGTTTAAAACCGATACGGGCCGTTTCCCCTCCACTTCTGAAGGTCTTGAGGTGCTTGTTACAGACCCGGGTATAAAAGGCTATAGCAGTGACGGTTATCTTGACAAGATGCCCTTGGACCCCTGGAGCGGCAAATACATCTACATTTCTCCAGGTGTGAATGGTAAAGACTACGACCTGGAATCTTATGGCAAAGATGGTGAGGATGGCGGCACGGGGGACAACGCTGATATCGAAAGCTGGAATCTTGATGTATAGGCATAATATGGCCGTTAAAGGTAAAAGCCTGATAGCGTCTAATGTGCGGACAAGAGCCTTTACTTTTGTAGAGGTTATCGTAGCACTTGCAATCGTCTCAATTTCTATGCTAACACTGCTCAAGCTGCATCTTATCAGTGTTAGAATGACCGAGACGGCAGAGACAACTTTTCAGGCTGTTTTCCTGGCAAATGAGAAAATCGCGGAGATGCTGGCTCTCGGCTGTCCGGAGGAGGGGACTTATTCCGGCACTGTGGAAAAGAACAGCTTAAAATTGAACTGGCAAACCGAAGTTACAGACCTGCAGCTGCCCCAATTGCAACAAGCAGGTATTACAGGATTACGAAAAGTACTGGTTGATGTTAATTGGAAGCGGGCCGATAGCCGCAGGCACCTGCAAATGTCAACTTATGTGGCTGAGACGAAATTAAATGAACTATAAGTCCAACAAAAATGGATTTACACTGCTCGAGATCCTCGTGGCAATGGCGATAATCGTCCTTATCGTCTCTATGGTATATGGCAGCTATTTTGCAACATCAAAATCTACTCAGGCATGCAAGACGAGGATAGCTAATTCCCAACAGGGACGAAAAGTGCTGGAGCAGGCGGCCCGACAAATACGTTGCTCGTATGCCAACAATGCCGAAAACTGCACATATCCTGTGAAATGGGCTGGCCGGGACGCAAAAACCGCACCTGAAAATCCGGTTAATTATTTTAATGGTGACCCGCAGAACCCGAGCGGAGAGATTTTGCAACTGGTAACCACAAGCAGCTTTTGGACCGGACACAATCCGGCTGACGGCTTATTTGAGGTTAAATACAAATTTGATAAAAGCAATAGATTGCTTTTTTTGAGCCAGCGAAGGTTCGTTGATGTACCTGAAAGAATTCTCGAGAAAGGAGTTTGGCAACAGGTTGCAAGAAACATCGACCGTTTCGAGTTGGCGTTTTTCGATGGGCAGCAATGGCTGAAAAGCTGGGATCCCGATTCATCGGGACTGCCCTTTGCAGTGAAAATTGATATCACTTGTGGGGATGGAAATAATCAACAATGTCACTATGGGACTGTTGCGTATGTATGTTGTCGGAAGAATCAAGATATAGAAAACACTACTAAGGCAATAGTGGCGGTTAAAAAGCGATGAGACCAAAACTGCCAAAAACAAGCAAGAGAGGATTTATAGTTGTTGTTGTCCTGTGTATGATTATTCTGCTGAGTGTTTTACTACTTGGCTTTAACCATAAATCTCGCGCCAATCTGCGTGCCGTGGATAATTTCCACAAGTCCCAGCAGGCACTAAATTGCGCCGGGGCGGGTCTCAATATTGTAATTGCAGCTATCAGGGATGCCGGTGATATCTATATGAACAAAAGTTTACGTGATCTGTTTTCAGGGGAAAACGACTTCGATGTTGGCGCCGGAAAGTGCTCGGTGATTGTCACCGAAGAAAGCGGCAAATTAAATGTTAATCTGCTCAAAGACAAAAATGGCAGGTTAAATCGAGCGGCAATAGACCGATTACTTAGGCTTATCGATTTGCTGAATCAACAAAGCGCCGGCCATCCTCATATTGGTTATGGCCTTGTATCATCGATTATTGACTGGACGGATAGCGATGATGAGGTTACATCTTTGCCCTTTATAAAACACGAGAACTCAGGAGCAGAGTCAGGCTATTATGAAATGTTAGCAACACCTTATACGTGTAAAAATGGGCCGTTTGATACAACTGAAGAGCTTCTACTGGTCAAAGGAGTAAAGCCGCAGGTTTTCGAGCGTATACGTGATTATGTGACGGTCTACGGCGATGGAAAAGTTAATATCAATAGCGCATCGAAACTGGTAATTGAAAGTCTGTCGGAAAAGATGGACGCTGTTTTGGCTCAGGTTATTATTAACCGGCGAAAAATAAAACCTTTTAACAGCATCACAGAACTGCGCGATGTTCCCGGCATGACGGATAGTATCTATTCCACTATTAAAAAAACAATCACCGTCAGTCCGACGGATAGGTATTATCATGTTACATCGCAGGGAAGTGTTGACAATATCGGCCGTACAATGGTTGCGATACTTACAAGAAACACGAAAACCGAAAATGTAGATGTGGTTTTATACGAAGAGCACCAATAACATAAGCTCAAGATATTTGTAATGAAAAAGGGCCAAAGAAAAGATAATGGTTAAGCGGTGTATTGGCATAGATGTCGGCTCTTCTTATTTGCGAGTGGTGCAGATTTTGCGCGCGGGCGAAAGATTTCATATTGAAAAAGTCTTTCGTACACAAACACGTCGAAGCACAGATTCGCTGTCAGATATACTTAGAACGCTTACCAGACAGCATGGTTTCGACCGGCGTGCGGGCATAGCGATTTCGATGCCGCGTAATTCCGTTTTCTTTCGAAATCACCAAACCGATTTCGCCGGTGCCGAACAAACCTCTGGTCCTGAGAGTTCTGCGTTAGAGCATAATTTTCCTATACAGCCGGATGAAACTGTGGCCCAGGTATGTTCATACTTCCGGTTACCGGGTGATAAATATTCTGTTCTTACCGTAGCGGTGTCAAAAGAATCACTGCACGAAAGGTTGGGCATCTTGGCCGGGGCGAGGATGCGTCCTAATCTCATAGATGCTGCAATCTTTGCAATTCATTCGGCGGTTACGGTCAATCACCCCGAAATTAAAACCGGTCAGGCCATCATTGCATATATAGATGAATCTTACCTTACTCTGGCAATTACTGAAAACGACAATATCTTGATCGTCAGAAACATCCCGATTGTTCACTACTCTGACGATAATGTTGATTCGGTTCGAGAGCAAGTTGCAAAGGCATTTTCGCACGAAGCAGAAATAAGCTGGCGAAAAGTCTTCCGGCGGGAAATTGGGCAAGACACGAAGATTTACCTGATAAGTGGAGACGATGCCTTTGACGGCATCGAGATGCTCATCAAGAAAAACCTGCATTGTCAAACAATCATTGTTAATCCTTATGCAAAGGTGAAATGTTCTGTCGAACACAATGGCGATGCCGCAATATGTATTGCTGAGGGTCTTGCTGTGAGGGCATTGGCACCTGAAGAAACTACGGGCGTCAATTTTCTCGAAGCCGATAATGCTGATACAAAATCGGTGTTAAACCTGAAAAAGGAATTTATGGTTTGTGCAACGCTTATAGTGGCGATTGCCGTTGTCTGGCTTGTTGGTTTGTTTGTGCAATTAACGAGTTTGGAGGCGGAATATGCCCAGGTAAAAAACGAAATCAAGGAAGTTTTTCAGCGTGTGTTACCTGAGGAAAAAAATATTGTAAATCCACTTGTCCAATTAGAGCAGAAGTTACAGTCACTACGCGCCGATTACGCATTCTTCGGCTCTACCTCAAACGCCGCTATTGGGCCGCTTGAGGTATTACGTGCCGTTACTAACAGCATTCCTTCAGGCGCAACCATTGAAAATATGTTGATAACCACTGAGACTGTTCGATTGGCAGGTACCTTTCAATCGTTTGAATCAGTGTACAATTGGCAAAGACTGTTGCAAGATGCTCCCCAATTTTCAACTGTGGATGTTCAGGATATTCGCAGAGAACCCCAGAGCAAGTTGGTCCGGTTTACTATTTTGGCATCATTATCAGCACTGGAGTAAAAAATGGTACGGCTGATACGTAAGAAATATTGGTTGGTTGCCGGCCTGATTGCTGTCGCCGCTTGGACATCGTTTGCGCTTGGTATCAGGCCTGCTATTGAGCGTATAGAGACACTCACAAGGGTAATCCCGGAAAAACAAAGGATGCTTGAAGCTCTTCGAGTGAACAGCACGCAATATCTTGCTTTGCGGGCCGGATTGGATGATTTAAAGAAACGGGCTGCTTCGGAGGAAAAAGATTTCGAACTACTTACCTTTTTGGAGGCAATAGCAAGTGAGTTACATCTGGCAAAAAAAGTTGTGGTAATGAAACAGGAAATTTTGCAATTGAATTCGACCTACAGCGAAATAATTGTTGAAACCGAACTGGAAAATCTGACATTTGAGCAGCTTATTGAGTTTCTTCTTAGAATCAAACCTTCAAACCACCTTTTGTGGGTTAAAAGTTTGTATACTAAAAAGAATACGAATAATCCGGACTTGCTTGATACCGCAATACAGATATCAACTCTTAAGACCCAATAAGGCAATACACCCTTAAAAGAGATTTCCTCTTGTTCCTATGGCAGCCCCTTCGACCATCGGAAGGCCTTTGTCTTGTGTAGTGGCTATTTTCATATCGGCACTCCTGCAATATCGTTTAGCAGGATTCTATCCCTTGCCAAATGGCTGCTGAGAAAAATCCAATAATTTGCTTTACAAGAAAGACAAGGCTGTTTAGAATGCCACAGCAGAATTGTAAGAATCAAAGGAGTTTTCAAGTGTATGCGATAATCGAACAGGGTGGAAAGCAATACAAACTCGCTGAGGGCGACGTAATCAATATTGAGCTGATGGACGTCCCGGAGGATGCAAAGAGTATCGATTTGGACAAGGTTCTTTTCGTAAGTGACGGCCGGGAGGTGAAGATTGGCCGGCCGTATCTACCGGGAGCGAAGGTAGTGGCTAAGTTTGCCGACGGCACGGATAACGCTGTGGTTAAGGGGCCGAAGCTTTATCCTATGCACTTCCGCAGACGCAAAAATAGCAGGAAGCGTATAGGACACCGGCAGAAATATCTGCAGGTGGTAATCGAGAAGATAGAGGCTTGACGGGTCTAACAGAATAACCAAAAGTTGCTTTTAGCCCTTCGCTTTGCTCAGGAGAAGACCCCCCGCCTTTCATTCCCCAAAACCGCTTCTGGTGTTCAAGGCTTGTCCTGAATAGACGAAAAGATGAAATATAATACGTTTTCTGAGATGAAGAGGTAAAGGCATTTGGGACAAAACTCCGGAGCTGGTATTCATTTTCTGGGAAATTTTCAGCCTGATACAGCCCTCGATTGGTACTCGCGAATCACTTCCTTGGCGTACTCTTGCCACCGGTCGGGGCCGTGCTCGACAAAATAATCGAATGATACATCGTCAACTAACTGCCCGAGTATAGCCTTGCGCTCTGCCGGGTCGGCAAGTTCTGTTATGACCTGCTTCCGCAGTTTCATTAATTCGCTGAGAAACTCGCCGTGTTGGGCGGTGAAGGTCTCTTCGAGCTTTCTTCTTAGATGGCCTGCGTAAGCTGGACAATGCCCCTCAGTGGAAATGGCTATCTGCAAACCGCCTCGGTTCACCACAGCCGGGATGAAAAAGTCACAGTGCTGCGGGTCATCAATAATGTTACACAGCACCTGCAGCTGTTGGCAGTCCTTGTGGATTTGGCGGTTCAGTTCCCGATTATCTGTAGCCGCTATCGCAAGCAGCGCGCCGGCAAGATAATCTTTACTGTACCTTCCTTTGATTAGTTTGGTATTTGTCCGGCGGCAGATTGCCTCGAGGACGGGGTCTATTTCCTTGGCGACGATTATCAGCCGGGCTCCCGCCGCAAGCAGCGACTGAGCCTTACGTACCGCGATGGTTCCGCCGCCTATCAGGATAACACGCTGATCGGCCAGCTCAAGAAATATGGGATATTTAGACATAACAGAACCTATTGTAAACGATAAGCGCAAAATCTACAAGAGACATTAGATATAATCAGTCTTGTGGGATATGTGTAATTTAGGCTGACCCGGCGAGGCAATCTGTACGGATATCTCCGGGCTATAGGCCGAACTGAGCGGCTCTTAGCTTTCTGGGAAATGCGGCAGGATTACTTTTCCTTTGGCTTACACGTACATTGTGCCGATGGCTTGCCGCAGCCGGAGCAGACCTTGTTTTTAATAGGCCGGCCGCATTTTTCACACGCCGAACATCCGCAACTCTGACACATCCTCGGTTCTCCTTAAAAGCACCGTGGTATTCTATCAAGTAAAGAGCTGCTTTTCAACCTCATTATTATATTTTCTTTTTTCCCCTATGCTCTGTTGAAAAAGTGTAAAAATTGTCATTCTGAACGAAGCGAAGCGGAGTAAAGAATCTCTTCAAGGCTCGGAAACGAGATTCTTCGGCTTCACCTCAGAATGACACTGTTGGTTTTTAGCAGAGCATTTTCCTTATATAATGAAAGTCAGTAAATACCCATCCTTATTTAACCTTTTTTTATAGTTAAGCCGTTCTAAGTTAATGTTCTTCTAAAATACAATACAATTGGGGTCTTCCGGGTTATTGCAGTTGAGCCAATCCTCAAGAAAAAGTTTCAGGTCCTCGAAATTGACATAACAATCCTCATTGATATCGCCGGCCAACCCGTAGCCGTAGGCTATGACATCCGAGCAAAGATCCATATCAAAACTATTCTGAGTGTACATGTGATGAAGCTGAAAGCCTTTGAGCTCGAAGCAGGCCTGATTTGCCTTAATTTTGAACCTGTGTAACCCCTTAAAGAAGTTAAAGTAGAGATAGCCAGGCGCCGGATCGCAGGTTAGGTTCGTGCTGTCGGTGGACCAGTAATACAAGCTGGGGTCTACACCATCATTTACTTGGACTGTCATATGACCCAATTCAGAACTATTATCGATATAAATCGAAAAGTTGGCGGGACCGTGCAGGCACCTCACGAGGAACCTTACCCTGTAGTAACCATCTGAAATATCATCGATAAACACGTCGTAGTCCATCACCTCGCCATAATCGATATTATGCACAGTGCCGGTGGTCCAGTTAACGTCAGGCCCGTCGTAATCGGATTCACCACCCCGGCCGTTCGTCTCGTAAGCACTGCCGTAGTCGCCGGCAAACACATTCTGCTTTTTACCCGTTGTCCCAATGTATATAGGTGTTGCTTCCGACCAATAAGCAGCGGTATTACCAACGGCATCAAAGTTAGGGTCGTTAGGGGGCACACCGCGCTCGTTCATTATTCGCCTCTTTACGCTTGCGAACTGGATGCCGTTAATCACGTTGCTGTAGCTGAGGAAGGCACAGTTGGGGTCGCTAAGGTATCCCCATGCTACGTAATTGGGGTTCGGCCCGCCGGCATCCCGACTGGCGGGCGTATTAATCCAAACATCGCGGAACACAACGTAGTTGCTGCCCTCGACCCAGGGCGGGGCGCCTCCTCCGGGAATGGTGTTCGGTCCGTGAGTGGTCCCATTGGAATCTGTAAGGATAAAGGTTCCGCCCCCGCCGGACAGAATATAAACATCGTAGATGCCTCCATAAGCCATTGTACCCCAGATGAACAGGTTAGGGTCGTCACCACCGGGTTTCTTTTGGAAACCGTCACCAAGCAGGTCGCCTGTCCCTGTTGCGGGAATATGTGCAGTGGGATTGGGGTCGGCAATAAAGATGGCCCTTGCGTAGGTTCCCGGGGTACAGGGCTCGCCGATATCCTTACATCTGGGCGAAGTCATCAGCACACCTTCGCCCAGATAAAAGCCGTTCCATTCGCCTATGACACAATTAGTATCTACTGCTTCAGCAAATGCTGCTTTTCCACTATAAATTGGGTCGTTGGGCCCGCCATTCAAATCGACGTTAATCACATTGTAATGGCTTTTGCAGACATATTTTGAAGGTAACCACGGATGTTCACAACTGGCATCACCTCCTGTCGTAGGAGGATAGCCGTATCGCATGCATCGCCACCAGTTGTGGGCTATATCATTAGAGTCAATGAAATTGACATAACAGTCACCGCTGAAATCGTATGGCAGGCCCCAGCCGCACTCGTAAACCTCCTCACAGTTTTTCACCGATGGGGGAACTTGACAAGCACCGCTTAAGTTTAAGACCACTTCGCCACTTTTTGCCATACAGCAATTCCTGATTTTGCTACACGGCTCAATGTCTTCTTTCACCTTGACTATAAGCTTAATGTGTTTTGTATCTCCGGGCTTCAACGTCCCAATATTCCAGGTGACGATGTGGGTAACTTCGTTGTAGTCTCCTGGAGGTAAAGATAATACGACGTAGTTTACTTCATTTGGCAGGTAGTCAATAATGTTTACATCATAAATGTCTCCACAGTTAGGCCCATCGGGGTAATTACAATCGATTATATAAGTTATCTCATCATTTGGGTCGGCACAATCAACGTCATTTATGTCGACTTTTTGGAACACCACAATACGAAACTCATAAACTCCCATATCCACTGGTATACAGTTACCGGGATCGTCTGTGCACAGGTCATCTATGTATCGCGGCAGGCCGTCAAGGTCGATTGGAATCCACTCGTGTATGTTGCCGTCGCCATCAAAATCAAGTATGTCAGGAGGAAGCGCGAGGTTGTTACCAACGTCAATACAAGGTGAACCAAAAGAGAGACGCAAGTTGTCATCCACAGTTCCCGGGGTGCCATCGGGTCCGTTGGGGTCGACAAAGCACGGGTCAGCGTTGATGTTGCCTTTGCCTTTCCAGCCGCCCTGGATATCGCTATAGGTAACTGAGCCGCCGGAGCCTGCAATTTGTCCGCTCTCATTGTCCCATAGGATGCAGTTCACGACTATCGCGTCACCGTATATTCCACCGCCACCGGGTCCCATGGATCCGGGTGCTGAGTTTCCAACAAACGTGCAATTGGTAATTGTCGAGCTGTCGGATTCGTTGTACATTCCGCCACCGAAGTACTCAGCCGAATTCTCATTGAAGATACAGTTGGTTATGATTGAGCTGCTGGAGAAATTGTACATCCCGCCACCGAAGTACTCAGCCGAATTTTCATTGAAGATGCAGTTGATAACCATTGGATTCCCGGATTCGTTGTACATCCCGCCTCCATAATCTGCTAAGTTTCCACTGAATGTGCAGTTGGTTACGGTCGGACTGCCGGATTTGTTGTACATTCCGCCACCACGGTCGTAATTGTACTCGTAAAGTCCATCGGCATAGCCGCCAGTTACTGTAAAACCATTCAGCCCGGCCGTTTCATCTGTATCGCTGCCGGTTACGACGTGATAGCTGTTGTCCGTATTTACATCCGCTACGCCTATATCGCCGCTGAGGATGGTTTCGTATTGCTTGATATCCCGGGCATCAGGATTTTCTGCACCGTAGCCGGCGTAACCGCCTTTGATGGCCGCGCCGCTTATAAGCTGAAATGTGGCTGCTCGATTGCCTGTGCCGTTATGTTCGACAGAATTCTGGTCTGGCTTATACATCCCCTCAGCCACCCGTATTTCTACATCATTCTCACAAGGGCAGTTGTTTGCATCTATCAGAGCATCCTGCAGGTATTTGTGAGCATTCTGCCACGAAGTGCCGTCATTAGCGCCGATAGCATCTGCATCAACATAAATTGCATAAACGGACCAGTTGCACACAGGGCTCTGTTCATAGGAGATGATGTTGCGGATGTTGTGGATAACGTCTCCCGTCATTTCGCAGTAGTTTGTTATTGTACTGCCCGGCTCAGGGCATTTCACCTCGACCGTTAGCGTAAAACAGTTTGCATCGCCGGGCGAAATTGTTCCGATTGGCCATGTGTAGGTGTGGTCGTCAGGATTGTAGTTGGGATCAAAAGGATTGTTAGGTTCTACCTCCTCCGACAGATGGTCAACAATACTCACATCGTTGATAACCGGCAAATTCAAGTCATCGGGATAGCTGTAACAAATCGTGTACGTTATCTCATCACCCGGCCCGACACAATCACCATCATTGATATCATCAATCTTTTCGAGGAGTAAAGGACCAACAAGATGGATAGCATCGAGCTCATTATAAAGGTTGTTTGTTCTTATTAAGGTACCATTGCTTAATACCCTGTAAACAGTCCAGTTAGTAGGATCTGTGCCTGTAACCTGAACATAAGGGGGAGTTTCCCCGATATAGTCCCCAGTAAATTCAAAATTGTGCAGACTGCCGTGATTAGGGTCTTCATCCCATACTATAAATACGTCATTTGGTTCTAAGTCAGCTACGTCTCCTGTACCCCCTCCTTGTGGGCTGGGATAAACAATGCATTCATAGAACACATTCGGGTCAAGTTGTACGGTCAGATGTCCGCCATCAGTACCATCTCTATCAATGACCGTAACCCAGGGGTAATTAGAATCGGCATTTATAATGCCCGACGTAATAGTATAAATTCCTTCGTGCCTACTCCCGATTCTGAAATCGGGATTGTCGTTGCCATAGTCAAAACTTCCAGTTTCTAAGGCCTCGGTTGTTGTGCAAATACTGCTGATGAGAAGAATTAGTGATAGGACAAGAAATGATTTGTTCGCTGACATTTTCGTTCCTCCTTGTTCAATTAACGGTTTGTAGTTCTGTAAAATTACAGTTTCTTTTCTCCTGCTTTCGTCTAAAAAGCGGTTTTTGATACTCCTTATTGCTTTGTTGAAAAGCCCCGTGTCATTCTGAGCGCAGCGAAGAATCTTGCCGTTTCCAGGTGCGAAAGAGATTCTTCACCCCGATAAATCGGGATTCAGAATGACGTCTACCACGAGCAAATCCTTGTCTTACAATTTGGCCGGTTATCCAAGAGATGCGCCAGATTGGTCTTCTGTTCCATAAATTTTATCTTTTGTTAGATTTTTTATTTTTAATTGCCTCTACTCTCACAGAAAAAACGCATTTATCAAAGAAAATAGAAGACAAGCACAGTAGTAGCTTTCTCTTTAAAAACCTTTGACTTTGCTTAATAAATGGTTTCCCCGTGGGTGCATTACAGAGATTTACGGTATTATTATATGTATGTCAAGAAAATTCCCTGACTATTTTTATATAAATTCAGGACAATATTTTACTTGATAGTTTATCAGGCGGAAAAGGCCTGACAGGGATTGATTGATAATAGCCCAGTGTGTATTTTATCGCAAAAAACCACTCAATCCGGAGCGATTCGCTGTGCCTGCTTTGGGCGACTATCGTTATTTTTCTCAGGGATTATCGCGGGATTTCTCACAATCGGCCACGCCCGGTTCTGGCTTTAGCTTGTGTTTTCGTCTATAGGAACAAACCCATTTTTCCAACGGTGCTAAACCGAGCAGGACGACAAGAGCAGCAATTGTTGAGGTAACAGCCAGTAGCGAAAAACCCGCACCACAAGCCATTCCGATGCTCGCAACCATCCAGATAGTGGCTGCTGTGGTTAGGCCGTGGATACCGCCTGTATCCCGGATGATTGCACCGGCACCCAAAAAACCCACTCCTGTAACGATTTGCGCAGCTATTCTTGCAGGTGAAGCTCCTGCTGTATCAGCGATTTGCCTGGATATAATCGTGAAAACCGCTGCACCGAGGCATATCAGAGTATTCGTGCGCAAGCCGGCAAACTTGCCTCGGACCTCCCTTTCCAGTCCGATTGCTCCGCCAAGGACAACGGCCAAAATTATACTGGTTATATTCTCCGGCAAGACCATAGTTTTACTTTTCTATCAAAGTTTCATCGACCTTAATACCGAAATGCCTGCCTGCCTTTTCAATGTGGCCCAGCACTTTATCGCCCGGTTTTAGGCTGGTAATGGAAATTGCTTTGCCATCCGGACTAACCAGTCGAATCGTCTCGGCATTCTGCATAACCAAACTGATTGGCTCACCTTCTGCCTCTGCCTCGATAAGGATCATAGGCCTTTTCTCAATCTTGTTTCTGCCTAAGTATGCCGTTTGGCTATTGCCCTTAAAATCTACCACAAGTACCTCGTCGCCGGCCTTCAAATCAGCCAGGTATTTTGTTTTGCCGTCCGGTGCCAAGGTATATGCGTGAACCGCACCGGCGTTGACACGAAACGGCCGAGATGCCACATAGGGATTATCGATGGATTCGGAATGCACCAAGAAGAAACCCGAAGCCGTATTGCCGACAAGCATTCCCTCACCCAGCCCCATTTGTGTGCAGGTATCGATGCAGGCCCGGTCGCCCATCCCTAATTGTTTGACTTTCGTTATAGTTGCTTCGAGAAGCACGACTTTCTCACTTATGCCGTGAATGATGTCTGCGGTTTTTTTAATCTCGTTTATATTGGTTGTGTTTAGCAGAACGCCGTCGACTCCTTTTTCGAGTATCTCAACCATCAATTTGGCCTGCTCACTGTTTTCCACCTGTACTATAATATTTTTACCGCGCCTGGCGAGCAGGTTTTCAATCGGGATAATCGTCCAGTCAAGCATTCTAAGGACGACGATTTTATTACCCGGTATGGCAGCGGCCTTGTCCTCATCGGCTTTGCCGGTAATATTGATAAATTCAACGTCCACGCCGGGCCTGATATCACCGTTTTTTTCAATGGTTTTGATTTTGCCGAATTCTCGAACGGTCTGGCTTTGGTTATCCGGCAGAACTATGGCCTCAGCGCCGCTTTCAAGGGCGGTTATCACAATATCCTTTTTATAGGGAACAGCATTAACCCACAGCTTTTTCATTATTTACCTCATCATTTTTTATAAGATTTAACGTAGATTCTCAAGGTCTTCTTTTACTTTTAGAAGTTTGTGCTTGAGGTCGAGGATATCCTGACTGGCCATTTTCCAGGCACGGCGCAGATTCACGCCGAAGTACTCGTGTATGAGTATATCTCTCAGGCCGGCAATGTTTTTTCCACGGGATATCGGGATACCTGTCGCGGAAGTCGTTGGGAATATTCTTTACCGCCTCACCCATGATTTCAAATCGCCGCAGCACAGCATCCTGTACTTGGGTCTCGTCAAGAAAGTCCTGTTCGTTAATGACTTTGGTATATTGTTCAACTTTTGCAATGCTATCCAGAATATCCTCGATGTATAATCGCAAATCTCTGGTCATAAAATCACCTGCTGTTGCTTTAGAATCGTTTCTTTAAGGAAAGGTTTAATAGTGTCGTACTCTACAACGTCAACGTTTCTTTTCAACGCTTGCTCCAATTCGAGTTTAAGTCCGACAAAATCGAGGAGACTGATGTCGCTGTCAATCTGGACAAGTACGTCGATGTCGCTGTCAGGCCTCATTTGGCCCGTGGCAATTGAGCCGAACAACGCAGCCTTGCTAACACCATATCGCCGGAGAATTGGAAGTATTGATTGTTTTATCTGACTGCTGTATGTGTTCATAATTACTGCTCCAGTTACAGCGATTTGCTTACTGTAAGGAACGGTATTGCCCCGTACTTTTTCATTGAACTTATCCTTTATGTATCATACGCATGAGGAATTTAGTTTCGCAGTATAGCGGCCGCTTCTTCTATTCCGGCGTTTTTGTGGGCCATTTTGCAAAGGGCCTGGACCATTCTTTCCGGGTTTTTGTGCTGGAAGGCGTTTCGGCCGATTGACACACCCGCAGCGCCGGCTTTAAGTGCGCCATCCACCATTTTGAAGATGTCTTCGTCGCTGTCCATTTTGGGCCCGCCGGCGATAACGACCGGCACGGGACAGCCGTTTACTACCTCGGTGAAACTATCGACGTTGCCGGTGTAAGTGACCTTGACGATGTCGGCACCGAGTTCGGCCCCGACCCTTGCGGCGTGCTTGACGTTTTCCACGTTATACTCATCTTTGATTTTTGCCCCCCGCGTGTACATCATCGCCACAAGCGGCATCTGCCATTCGAGGCATTTCTCGCTGACCTGTCCCAACTGCCTAAGCATCTGCCTGTCGGTCTCGGCCCCGAGGTTTATATGCACCGAGACCGCGTCTGCGCCAAGTTTGAGGGCCTCTTCTACAGAGCAGACCAGCTCCTTCGCGTTCGGGTCAGGGCTCAGAGATGTCCCGCCCGAGAGATGTATAATCAGTCCCACGTCTCTGCCTGTCCCCCTGTGGCCGGCCCGCACAATACCTTTGTGCATCAGGATTGCGTTTGCGCCCCCGTTTACAACCTTGCTTACCGTTGAACGCATATCCTCCAGCCCTGCAACGGGCCCGACTGAAACACCGTGGTCCATTGGGATAATGACCGTCTTGCCTGAATCACGGTCGATTATTCTTTCAAGTCGTATTGCTTTGCCTATCATAACTTAGTCTCCATAAATTGACCTTTGGCGATAAATCTAACCTAAACAGCCGGAAAGGCAAGAAAAAAGATTTAAGAAGGCAGGATACAGAAGTCGGGAGACAGGAGACAGAAGTCAGGAGCCAGGAGACAGAAGTCAGGAGCCAGGAGACAGAAGTCAGGAGCCAGAAAGCGGAGGGCGGGTTGTCGGGAATCGGGTATTCGGCCCCGGATATCGGGTTTTCCCTTTACTCTTGTCCGGAAAGTCCTTATAACACCGAAATATGAAGAAATCCCTTTCACATCTTCCGAAACATAAACGCGAGGAGCTTCGCTATATCACCGACTTTATCCGTCAAAAGAGCAAATACGCGGACATGCTCATCCTTTTCGGCAGCTACGCCCGCGGCGACTGGGTCGAGGATACCTACGTCGCCGGCGGCGTTACCTACGAATATAAATCCGATTACGATATACTCGTCATAAGCGAGAACGAGACAATCGCAGGCCGATACCGCTACTGGTATGATATTGCCCAAAAGGCGGCCCGCGGGCCGGTCAATACACGAATTACCATAATCGCCCACGATATCGAACACATCAACAATTCACTCAAAAAGGGCCAGTATTTCTTCACCGATATCAAGAAGGAAGGCATCCTTCTCTACGACTCGGGCAAATTCAAATTAGCCCGCAAAAGAAAGCTCGACCCCAAACAGCGACAGGGAATGGCAAAACGGCATTTCGAGGAATGGTTTGAAAACGCGAATGAATTTTATGACGGATATGTTTTTTATGTTAGTAAAAGTAAATACAAAAAAGCAGCCTTTCTTCTCCATCAGGCAGCGGAGAGTTTCTACAAGACTGTTTTATTAGTCTTTACGAACTATCTTCCGAAGGGCCATTATTTAGACAGTTTAGGTTCGAGCGTTTGTGCGTTTAGTCCGAAGTTTCTGACGGTCTTCCCGATGGCGACTGATGAGCAGAAGAGATGCTTCGATTTACTTAACGAGGCCTACGTCCGCGCCCGCTACGACAGCGGCTACAAAATCACAAAACAGCAGTTGGAATACCTCGCTGCGCGAGTAAAAAAACTCCAGAGGCTAACAAAAGCTGTTTGTCGGAAGAAAATAGAGAGTTTTTAACCGCTAAGGACACGAGAGCTAAAAAGCACACTTTTGTACCTATTCTTTGTGTTTTTGAATATAATTGATTCTTCTTCGCTGTAGTGGTATCCCGTGGGGCGTTATTCTACCGGAACTTTTGCGGATGCAGCTTGACTCCATTTGCTAATAATATCCAAAATCTTTGGGTCACAATTTGGAGTTGCCCATATAGAAAAATTATCCACAGATAGAAAATTCGGATTGTCTAACTGTTCTGAAGAGTAAGAAGTTTCTTTAAGAAAATCAAAAAAGGAAGGTTGGACATCTTTACGTGTTGTTTGCACAAAATCTCCCATTGGCTGAAGCCCGTTTGTAAAGCGTTCCAGAATTGCCCTTAAAGCCTCTATACTGTTATCTACTGCTACCCAGTTTCTTCCGAGCTCATGTGCAACAGCGGGAGTCGTTCCAGATCCTGCGAAGCAATCGAAAACCAATCCTCCTGGATTTGAAGACGTCTCAATGATTCTTCTAAGCAGGTCTGGATTCTTTTCTGTCGGATATCCTGTAATTTCGACATTTTGGTTGTGAGCGTCCTTGAAATCCATCCAAATATCCTGAACCCCAACCCCTACATGCTCATCCAGGTAGACTTTTCTTCTCGGATTTCCGTTCTTTGACCAAAATATTTCGCCTCTTTCGTCCATTTCATCAAGTGTTGTAGGGGGATATTGCCAATGTTTTCCCGGAGGAGGTAACATGCCTCGCCATGGTTTTCCTGTTTCACCATTTCTTATTCCAGGGGCATGAATAGGAACCTTCATAAAACGTCGCCCCGTTTCGAGTTCTGTATAACGGTATTCTTTTGTTGAATCCTCAGACAGGGGTTCAATTGGACGATTCCAGATATATTCATTGGTCTTAGTATAAAACAAGATAAAGTCTACGATGTTTCCATAGGTTTTGCGCGTATAATTCTTAGGATTACATTTTTTTCTGACAATGATATTTCTATAGTTATTATTTCCAAATACTTCGTCCATGACAATTTTCATTTCGCATATCATTTTGTTGTCAAGATGAAGATATATCGAGCCTCGATTTGATAGAAGTTCCTTAAGAAGAATTAATCTTTCCCGAAGAAACTCTACAAATTGCCCACCTGTAAGGATGTCCGAATAAGCTTTCTTCTGTTTTCTAGAAACAAAAGCACTTTGTGTTGCAAAAGGTGGATCAATATAAACAAGTTCCACCTGTCCAGCTAGTCCTTGGACTTCAAGGAGGAATCGTAATACATCAAGATTATCCCCGAAATACAAGTGGTTCGATGTGTTTTGTTTGTGCAGTTGCTGATATATAGGGAATGACCGCTGCAATATTTCAGAAGTAGTCTTTTTATCAGCGTATGTAAGATGGATTTGAGTAGCCTTTCCGTTACTGCCATTTTTAGGAATTCCAGTAGCCATTTTTATACTCTACGATAAAAGCCAATCTAGAGAAATACGTTCTTTTACCATCCGCAATGTTACCACTTTTACCAAGCCAGGCCAACGGTCTTCGATATAAGCATAATCTCGCCACATAGACCCCAGGAGAAGACCTGGTCCATCATTTAGAAAAATAACCTTTAGATTTAACTCTTTCTTGCGAGTATATTCTAGTATTTCATTAGCACAATCACGGTATTGGCCAGTTCTGTCGTCCTCTTGTGCTCCGCCACGGTCTGAGTCATACCTTGCAAGCCCAATGGCTACAGGAACATCTTTATGGAACAAAACAAAATCAACGGGACGATCAGGTTTCGGATAATCTGAAAATAATTCCCCAAGGATAACATCCTTGCCTGCTCGTTCTGGCCCAACAATTCTTATGCTAGGAAACTCTTCTTCAATGATCGTAAAAAGCCTTTCCGTCAAATCGTAACCTTTCTTACCTCGGTCTTTGTATTCCCACAGGATTGCGCATAATGCTTCATCTGGCATCGGGCGAGCATCAAAACGCTTCTGGACTTCTGTTATTTGTCGGAAAGTTTCTCCAAATCGCTCACAAATATGTACGGCCGCAGATTTCTTTTTCAGCATTTCGACCGAGGTTTCGGGGCTAACGTATTTCCTGAAGACACGACATAATTGTATTCGCATCCATTGTGGCTTAATTTCAGAGATACCTAAAAATAAGTCAGTCGATGAATGAGCAGACTTCAGCAATTGACCAAACATAACAAGCACCGGCCTGTATAATTCGCATGCCAATGGAAGAATGTCTGGATAATAATCGCCTGTTGACAATGTAATCCAAAGATGCCCTTCGCTTTGGTATTCGGAGAACTTTTTGTCCTTTGTCACGAGAACACTCCCTTGTTTCCAAGCATACGCACTTAAAATGAAACACTACCATTTATAGTTTTATTATTCAAGACATTTATCAAACAACGAAGATTCGCCGAATATATTGTGGTTGGGCTACAATCCAATCTTTCTCTCTAAGCTATTCTACCGCAAAACGGCGATTACGCCGAAATGAATGTGATCACCTACCTGTGAAAAGCCTCCGCGGCGATTGAGCGGGGATTCAATTAAATGCGCAGGGGAGCTAAGAACAAAAATCTCTTTTTTAATATTTTTTATCTTTTGTGAATTAACCGTAACTCTAATTCTATGGCCCGTGGGAATAATATTTCATTCTCAAGATTGATATGTTCACTGATATTGGTTTCAATATCTTTCAAGCCTTCATAAAGAGCCTTTAAAGCATTGCCGGCATTCTCTGGCAATTGATAATTGCTGGTTATAGTGCCAAGTTTAGCAAACATAACTTTTTCAGTCTGGTCATGGTCATATTCTATCTGGCTAATCGGGTTTTTTATACTGCTTCTGTGAAACTCATGCTTAATACCCGGATTCCTATCAGATTCATCCATCTTATGAATATAAGGAATAAGTATGTGTTCTTCTTTCTCAAAATGATTTTCCATTTCAGTCTTAAAGACGGGATAAAATTCCTGTAAAGAACCGAGTGTGCTACCGTACGTGTCCTTCTGCTGCTCGGTAGCCTGCTCAATCAACGTTTGCAATTTCAGCAATTTTTCCTTTATTTTACAATGTTCCTGCTCAATATATTCGAGTAATTCCATCATGGATGCGTCTGACCAATTTTTACGATACATGCGAACCTCGAAAAGTTATAATGCGTAATTTCCCATATAATGATGCAGTTCCTTACTCGACGGCGTAGTTAAGCATTCTGGCGAGGCAGCTATTCGGGGATAAATTGTACTCCAAAAACCAATTCAATCAAGAATCAAAATCCAGGAATCTGCTCAATCAGCGCCAAAAACCAAGCCCCCGCGGCGAGTGAGCGGGGATTTAAGCCCCCGCGGCGCCTGAGCGGGGATTTAAGCCCCCGCGGCGTGACCTAAGGCCCCCTAGACGGGGAGCGTGGATTTATAGAACCACTCGAAAGCTAAAGCATTACCACTCGTATAATTTGTGTGAGGAGTTTAGGGATGGATGCAATTCATGCCATAGGTAGGCCCCGACCGTCCGCCAACCGCAGATGTATTGTAATACTTCAAGGATGTGGCGTGGCGGGAGGAAACACCGCAGACACCCTAAAGAACCACACAAAGCGCTTTCGCGAGAGATTAGAAATTTGAGCAGTTGAGCAGTAGAAAATCCGTGTCAATCCGTGTCTGATACAGATAGCGGATAGCGTTTAGCGGTTAGAGATTCTTCGCTTCGCTCAGAATGACAGGTCTGGATTCCTGCCTCCGCAGGAATGACAAATAATGAAATCCGTGTTCATCTGCGTTAATCGGTGGTTAATTAACTCTGTGTTCTCTGTGAACTCTGTGGCTAAATCATAGAATAACTGAAATAGTGTTAGATGGATTTGACTCACCCGAGGAATTTATCGCCTTGACCCTGTATTCCGACCGGCAGCCCGCGGGCTGGTCCTTTAGCTCGAATTCGGTATTCAGGCACATCCCCGACAACTGCCATTTGTCAAACCGGCCTTCATCAGTCCGAAATGCTTTATTGGCTTAAAAACAGCGTTCTTGAGGGCAGCGGATGCCCCGTTCCTTGGAGCGGACGACCTACTCCTTGGAGCGGACGACCTACTCCTTGGAGCGGACGACCTACTCCGTGGAGCGGATGACTTACTCCGTGGAGCGGATGACTCACTCCCTAGAGCGGATGACTCCCTCCGTGGAGTGGACGACCTACTCCGTGGAGCGGATGGCTCGCGGAGGCCAGCGGATGACCCGTGGAGGCCAGCGGATGACTCGCGGAGGTCAGCGGATGATTCCCGGAGGTCCGTGGATGGCCCACGGAGGTCAGCGGACGACTCCCGGAGGTCCGTGGATGACTCCCGGAGGTCCGCGAATGATACCCGGAGGTCCCGCAGAGCCCATATGCCATAGGTAGTCGTGAATCAGGGCAACGGAAAATCTTGTATTTCCTGATTATTGAGGTATCATTATGGTTCGTTAACAATTACAGTTTTTTTTGGGAAAAGCTATAAAATTGAACATAAGAAAACTCGGTTTAGTGTTGTGCTGTTATGCACTACTGATTTCTCAATCGGCCTTGTGCAATGTAAAGCTCCCGCGTTTGGTAAGTGATGGAATGGTCCTGCAAAGAGGCGGCGCAAAGGTCTGGGGCTGGGCCGACGCGGGTGAAAAAGTAACAATTAAATTTAACGGCAAAACATACGCCGCCGCTGCCGGCACAGATGGCAAATGGGGAATAAAGCTTTCCGAGACAAAGGCCGGCGGCCCCTACACGTTGGAGATTAATGCCAAGAATAATATCACCCTGAAAAATATACTCGTAGGTGACGTATGGATATGTTCCGGCCAGTCGAATATGGTCCTGCCTATGAGCAGGGTGAGTCCCCTTTACGGAGATGTGATTGCCGCGTCCAAGAACGACTCAATAAGGCAGTTTCTCGTTCCGATGGAATACGACTTTAAGGAGCCGCGGGAGGACCTGAAGTCAGGCCGATGGGAATCGGCAAATCCACAGACCGTTTTGAATTTTACAGCGACGGGTTATTTTTTCGCGAAAGCACTGTATGAAAAGTACCGCGTACCCATAGGCTTGGTCAATGCAAGCGTTGGTGGGTCACCTGCCGAGGCGTGGCTGAGCGAGGACGCCTTGAAGGAATTTCCCGAACATCTGGAGACAGCGAAAAAATTCAAAAGCGATGGTTACATAGAGCAAATCAGAACAAAAGAAAAAGCCGCTAACGATGCGTGGTATAAGCTTATAAGAGAGTCTGACAAGGGTTTGGCTGCCGGCGAAAAACGATGGTATGACCCGGCTTATGATTCCTCGAACTGGCCGACAATGAAGCTGCCCGGCTACTGGGCCGACGGTGAGCTGGGGCCCGTGAACGGCGTCGTGTGGTTCAGGAAAGATATTGTCGTGCCCGATTCTATGGCCGGTAAACCTGGAAAACTTTTGATGGGTAGAATTGTCGATAGTGACGAGATTTATGTTAATGGCAAGCTTGTCGGGACAACTTCATACCAGTACCCACCGAGAAGATATAACGTCCCCTCGAACCTGCTCAAAGCGGGTAAAAATACTATTGTTGCCAGAGTAGTCAACACTTCCGGCCGTGGCGGCTTCGTTAAAAATAAACCCTACGAGCTCACGGCTGGGAACCAGACAATCGACCTGAAGGGCCAGTGGCAATATAAGCTGGGCGCGACAATGGACCCGTTGCCGCCCACGACTTTTATTCAGTATAAGCCGGTCGGGCTGTATAACGGGATGATTGCGCCTCTCCTGAATTACACCATAAAAGGCGTGATTTGGTATCAGGGCGAATCCAATACATGGAAGCCCCTTGAATATCGCAAGCTCTTCGGCGCCCTGATAACCGATTGGAGGAAAGAATGGAACCAGGGCGAGTTTCCCTTCCTGTATGTCCAGTTGGCCAATTTTATGGCGGCCAAGGACCAGCCGTCCGAAAGCGGCTGGGCCGAGGTTCGAGAGGCACAGCTTAAAACACTTTCAGTTCCTAAAACAGGGATGGCCGTTATAATCGATATCGGCGAATGGAACGATATTCATCCCCTGAATAAGAAGGACGTTGGCGAGCGTCTTGCCCTCGCGGCCCGGAAGCTTGCTTACGGTGATACAAAGGTAGTCCATTCAGGCCCGATTTACGAGTCTATGGAAACCGCCGGCAACAAAATCATTATCAGATTTACAAATACAGGCGGCGGACTGGTCGCCAAAGGGGGCGAGCTGAAACATTTCGCGATTGCCGGTACGGACAAAAAATTCGTCTGGGCAAAGGCAAAAATAAGAGGTGACAAAGTCATTGTCTGGAGTGATGATGTGGCCAAACCAATAGCCGTCCGCTACGCCTGGGCCGACAATCCCGAAGGCGCGAATTTATATAATAAAGAAGGCCTGCCGGCGTCACCATTCAGAACCGATGATTAATCTTTTTTCGGTTGGTTATGGTTATCTCACTTGATAAATCCTCATAAATATGCTATAATAATAGCCTTTGTTTATTTAAAAATTTAGGGTAAGTAAGAAGGTAAGGTCGTGAAAAGGGTAAATGCAATTCTATTATTGGCTGCTGTTCTTATCGGGGGCAACGTGGGGTATTGTGGGACCGTCGACCCTAATTATGAGGTCGGCACCTGGTCAGGATTCAGAACAGCGGCCGTTAGCTATGTCTCCGATGCCGCCTATCTGTCAAATCTCTACTCGATAGCAATCCCTATGTTTAACAGTTATGGTTATAAATTGTCTATGTTTGAAATTCCGGACTGGAACCCTCCCTGGTCAAGTGTTCAAGCGGCAGTTGCGCAGGGGCACGAGGCAGCCAGCCTTCTTATGGACCATTCAGATATGTTCACCATCGATGAAGCCGAGGCAATATATCAGCTTTCTCAATCTCAGATAGTAATTAATTCATATATACAACCCGAAGGTCAGTGTTTAACAGTTGGTTATCCGCAGTGTCATGTGGCTTACAAGGATATTGTTGCCCAATATTATATTGCAGCGCGAACTTGCAGTTCTTCCATTAACCCAAGCACTCCCACAGACTTTTACGCTATACATTCGTTAATTGTCGGCAGTGCCGGGTCGCTAAACTCAACGGCGAGTATTGTCGCCAAACACAACCAGGCCGCAAGTTCCGGTGGATGGGTTGTTTATCTCGTTCACGCTATTGACAGTGAAAGTGGCTATTCGCCAATTTCGTCCACAGTTCTCAATGAAACCTTACAGTATCTTGACACCCACAGGAGCACGTTCTGGGTGAATAACTTTTTAAACGTTGTAAAATACATAAAAGAACGAAATAACGTGTCGGTTTCGGAAATCTCCAATACAGGCGACAGTATCACTTTATCGGTAACAGACATCCTCGACGACACGATTTACAATTATCCGGTAACCATACGCAGGCCTGTTCCCGAGGGCTGGGGTTCGGCCGACGTTAACCAGAACGGCAGCCCTGTTACTTCGTCGATTGTGCTGGTCAATTCAATCGCTTATGTTATGTTTGACGCAGTGCCGGACGGCGGTAACGTCGTTATATCAAAAGGCACTTACGGTGACGTTGTCAGTAATGGAATCGTAGAAGTAAATGACCTTGACTTTTTTTTCGACTTCTGGCTGGTAGAGGATTGTAACGTAATCGACTGGCTTGACCTCGACGAAGACTGTAACGTCAATTTCCACGAATTTTCCGCTTTTGGGGAAAACTGGCATATTGCCCCGTAACCGGCGAATGGAATGATATTCATCCCTTGAATAAAAAGGATGTAGGCAAACGCCTTACCCTCGCGGCCCGGAAGCTCACTTACGGCGATAAAGATGTAGTCCATTCAGGCCCGATTTACCAATCTATGAAAACCGATGGCAATAAAATCATTATCACATTTACAAACGTCGGCGGTGGACTGGTTGCCAAAGGGGGCGAGCTGAAACATTTCGCGATTGCCGGGCCTGATAATAAATTCGTCTGGGCAAAGGCAAAAATAAAAGGCGACAAAGTCATTGTCTGGAACGATGAGGTGGTGAATCCGATAGCTGTCCGCTACGCATGGGCCGACAAACCCGAAGGCGCGAATTTATATAATAAAGAAGACCTGCCCGCTTCACCTTTTAGAACAGATGAATAGTGTTTTCGTGGTTGTATTTGGTGAATCCGAATGAATGTGCTATAATACCGCTGTATCTATTTGAGCAAAACAAGCATTCTCAATATTTTTTTAAATAATTACTGGAAACCATTTTTGGAGGTAAGGTCGTGAAAAGAGTAAATGCAATTCTATTATTAGCTTTCTTTCTTATTGCGGGCAATGTGGGGTATTGTGGAACAATCGACCCTCCTTACGAGGCAGGCACCTGGCGTGGATTTCGCTCGGCGGCAATAACTTACACCTTTGACGATCACTGCTCCAACCAGTTTGCCATAGCGGTCCCCCTGTTCAATCAATATGGTTACAAGCTGACGCTGTATCCAGTTCCAGACTGGGGACCTCCATGGACCAGTATTGAGAGCGCTGGCGCCGCGGGTCACGAAGTCGGCAGTCACACTATGTCGCACACTAATTTGTCCGGGATGAGTGACGAAGACCAGATTTATGAGTATTCCACTTCTCAGAGTACCATTAACTCGCATATACCAAGCCAGCAATGCGTCACAATCGCCTATCCCGAATGCCAAGTTGGCAAGCAGTCGCTAATTGACGATTACTATATTGCCGGGCGAGTATGTTCTCTGGGGACTATTGAAGCAACCACTCCCTCGAATTTCTACCAGATAAACTCAATGATTTGCGGCAGCTATTCAGGGGCTGTGAACTCAACATCGGCCTTTGTTTCAAAATTTACGAGTGCCGCCAGTTCAAACAAATGGTGCGTATTTCTCATACACGGCATCAACAGCGACGGAGGGTGGTCGCCGCTTTCATCTACAATACTCACAGAAAGCGTTCAGTATCTTGACGCTAACAGGGATATATTCTGGGTAGAGACCTTTGGGCACGTTGTGCGCTACATAAAGGAACGCAACGACGTCTCGGTTACGGAAACGACCGTTCTAAGCGACAGCATTACCGTGCAGGTAACGGACACCCTCGATAACGGGATTTACGATTACCCGGTAACCATTCGCAGGCCTCTTCCCTCGGGATGGTCGTCCGCTACCGCTTCACAGAACGGCCAGCCGATAGATTCGAGCATAGTGGAGGTCGCCTCGGTAAAGTATGTTATGTTCGACGCGGTGCCGGACGGCGGGGACGTTGTGCTTACAAAAAAGCTGGCGGTCCCCGAGAACCTGACGGCAAGCGCGGGCTATGCAACGGTCGCGCTCGACTGGAGCGACGTTAACGACAGCAACCTGGCGGGCTATAATGTATATCGCTCGACGAATTCAGGAAGCGGCTACAGCGCACTGAACGGCTTGCTTTTGAGCAGTTCGAATTATGACGATGCTAACATTCCTCACGACACGACCTTTTATTACGTCGTTACGGCCGTGGATACGAATTCGACCGAGACCGGCAACTCGAACGAGGTATTCAGCGGGCTTTACGGCGACTTTACCGGCAACGGCATTGTGGCAATGGATGACCTTTCTGTCTTTCTTGACCTCTGGCCGGTGAACGATTGTAACGCAACTGCCGGAGTGGACCTGGACGAGGATTGCATAGTCAATTTCAACGAATTTGCCGTTCTGGCGGAAAACTGGAAATAAGCGATTGATCGCCGCTTCTAACACCACATTACTTGGAGGATTTACGGGCGTATCGCAGCCTGTCCACTTCTTTCAGAAGCTGTTTGCGGATTCGAATCGAATTGGGACAAATCTCAACAAGCTCGTCTTCCTGAATATATTCCATCGTTGCCTCAAGACTCATCTTCCTCGCAGGCCTGACCTTTGCTGAGTCGTCTTTGCCGGCCGCCCGGATATTGGTAAGCTGCTTGCTTCTCACAACGTTTACGGGTATGTCTTTTTCCTTGCAGTGCTCCCCGACCACCTGGCCTTCATAGACTTTTTCACCCGGCTCGACAAAAAAAACGCCCCTGTCGTATAAGGCATCGAGTGCATAAGCCGTTACATGTCCCGTAGTGGTTGCTATCATCACCCCTGACTTGCGCTGTGGTATCGCTCCCCGCTTCAGCTCATACCTTTCAAACGTATGATGCATAACCGCTCTGCCGCCGGTTGCGTTCATCATTCTCGCATGAAGACCGAACAGTCCGCGAGAGGGTATCAAAAATTCCATATGAACAAAATCACTTGCCCCGCTCTTCGCGTCTATTTTAGCTATTTCGCTTCGCTTCTCACCCAGAAGGCTCATCACCGAATTTTGACAATCATGCGGGCAATCCACCACAAGTATTTCAATCGGCTCCTGTTGCCTTCCGTCAACTATCCTAAAAATCACATTCGGCTTTCCGGCACAAATCTCATATCCTTCCCGCCTCATATTCTCCAGCAAAATCCCGAGATGCATCAGCCCTCTGCCCGAAACGATGAATTCCTCCGGTGTCCGGCCGGCTTCGACCCGAAGCGCGACATTATGCTGAAGTTCTTTTTCAAGTCTTTCTGCGATATGCCTGCTCGTCACGTATTTGCCGTCTCTGCCCGCAAAAGGTCCGTCGTTGACCCTGAATGTCATTGACATTGTCGGCTCATCGACGGCTATAACGGCAAGCTGTGAAGGATTGTCCGCGCAGGCGATAGTGTCGCCGATGTCAACGGGGTCAAGTCCGGATATGGCACATATATCACCCGCCTGAACGTTTGAAACCTGCTTTCGGCCCAGCCCGTCAAATTGATGAATCTGCAAAACCTTCTGCTGGGTATGCAGCCCTTCCCTGTCGATTACGGCTACTCTCTGGCCCTCACTTACCTGTCCTGCAACAATCTTGCCTATCGCTATACGCCCGACGTAATCCGAATATTCCAGACTTGACACCAGCATTTGCAGCGGGGCGTCGGGGACGGCCTCGGGGGCGGGAACATTTTTTATGATAGTCTCGAATATCGCCTGCATATTGTCGGTTTTTTTGTGGACATCCGTCGTTGCCCACCCCTCTTTTGCCGATGCGTAAACAAGGGGAAAATCGAGCGATTCATCATTGGCGCCGAGCCGAACGAACAAATCGAACACCTCGTTGACGACGTCATCGGGCCTGCTGTTTTCACGGTCCACCTTGTTGATTACGACTATAGGCCTCAGCTTATGCTCCAGCGCCTTGTTCAGCACAAATCTTGTCTGGGGCATAGGCCCTTCGAAGGCATCGACCAGAAGTAGCACCCCGTTCGCCATTTTCAGGACGCGTTCGACCTCACCGCCGAAGTCGGCGTGGCCGGGCGTGTCGATTATATTGATTTTATATTCGTCGCCGTGCGAATCCGTATAGTTAATCGCGCAGTTTTTGCTCAGGATTGTTATCCCGCGTTCTTGCTCCAGCGGGTTGGAATCCATAATCAATCTGTGCTCACCGCCCGCCAGCTTGTCGAGCTCATTCCGGCGGAACATCCCCGACTGGTACAGAAGCTGGTCCACCAGCGTCGTCTTGCCGTGGTCAACGTGGGCGATTATCGCTACGTTACGAATATAATCCGAATACATAACAGGTTCTCGAAATGGATTAATGTATATTCAGGACCTGGTGTAATCCTTGTCTTGAAACACTGCTACTATGTAATAGTGTTTTTTGGAAATGTCAACGCAAAACCGCTGCCAGCAAATTTACTCTCTGGCTAAGCGTTGTTATGCAATCAGCTTGTATTTTCAACATGGGCTTGGTATTCTATATGCAAACTTGGCTTGGTGGTAAAGCCATACCGGCTATAACTCTGATAGGATTATTTAATGCCATTTAAGATTTTTGGTCTTTCCGACCCGCTGGTTCAGGGAATTCTTGCTTCCGGCTACACCGCCCCAACCGAAGTTCAGTCGCAGGCGATTCCGGCCGCAATTGCCGGCAAAGACATCATCGGCTGCGCCCAAACCGGAACCGGGAAAACCGCCGCCTTTGTCCTGCCAATCCTGAATCGCCTCTCACACGAGCATCCGCCAAAAAGAAGATTTGTCCGCTCCCTTATACTTACACCGACACGTGAGCTGGCTCTGCAAATCGAAAAGTCCATTCGCCGCTATGGCCGTTACCTGAATTTACGAACCATTGCCGTTTATGGCGGCGTAAATATCAAACCTCAGTTTACCACGCTTCATCGCGGCGTTGACATAGTTGTTGCAACTCCGGGCCGGCTCCTCGACCATATGCAGCAGCGGACCATAGACCTCAGGCGCGTCGAGGTGTTCATTCTCGATGAGGCAGACAGAATGCTTGATATGGGTTTCATCAGGGACGTGCGGAAAATTATCGCTGCTCTGCCGAAAAATCGCCAGACAATGCTCTTCTCCGCCACCGTAACTCCGGAAATAAGCTCCCTCGCCGCGGGCGTTCAGAAATCTCCTCTGATGATTCAGATTGGCAGGCCCAGAAACCCCATCGAAACAATCACCCAGAACATCTATCACGTCGAGAAAGTGCGGAAAATCGAATTTCTCCTGCACCTCCTTCAAGATGGCCAACTCTCCAGCGTCCTGGTCTTCTCTCGAACCAAGCACGGCGCAGACAAAATTCAACGACACCTCGAACGAGCGGACGTCGTCTCGGTTGCTATCCACTCAGGACGAAACCAGGGCCAGCGGGAACGTGCAATGGATGGCTTCAAAAGCGGAAAATACCGCGTTATGGTCGCTACTGATATCGCCGCTCGTGGAATCGATGTCACGGACATCTCCCACGTTATCAATTTCGATGTCCCCGCCTACCCCGAAGACTACATTCATCGCATCGGCCGAACCGGAAGGGCCGAGGCCACGGGAGATGCGATTACATTTGTTTCACACGATGAGCACAACTACCTTCGTCGAATTGAAAAATTCATTGGGCGTGATTTTACTCCCGTGGAATATCCCGGCTTTACATACATCAAATCGAAACCGACGCACAGGCCAAGGTTTTCAAATGCCGGCAGAAAGTCTCGCTTTATTTCTCGCCGCCCGCGGCGAAAACGTTAATCGCGCAACCTTTCACCTCGCCGGCTTGTCCTGTAGGCAATGTTCTAAAAATGATTAACCCCCGGCACCTGTCCTCCCCCGATTCATCGGGGGAGTCCATAGGACTGAGTCCCGGCGCGCCGGGACCGAAGGATTGTCGTGGGTTTCTTTTTTTCGCCATCGCGGCGAGGTGTTCAGGGAATGTGTGAAAAATCTTCCCTAAAAGTGACTCGTGTCTCATGACCCGTGACTCGACAGTTGAGTCCGGCGATCCTTCGACTATGCTCAGGACAGGAGCCGGAGGGATTTTTTATAGTTAGCGGGTAGCCCTTCGACTGCGCTCAGGATAAAAAACACTTAGCGGGTAGGGTGTAGAGGGAAGTTTAGCTCTGTAGCTTACAACTTTTTGAATTTCTTCCAATCATTTTAACCAATGATAATACCATATTTACATTGAATCTATGAGGGTACACAAGTAGAAAGTATGGTAACCAATGTTCGAAGTGGTTAAAAACGCCGGTCTTTTTAATATGAGAATTTGCTTCTTTGTACAAATTACTCCATCTTTCAGGACGAGGTAACATCTTCAGAAACATCTGCCCATTTCTATTATTCCAAAGTAGAAATTGATACTTACACACAGGTACAAATTCGTGAAAAATCAAAGATGTTATCTTATACCACAATAACTGTAGATCTTGTTTTAATAAGCGGCTTGCCGAGATGAGTATCAAAGTATAACCACTATATGACTGACGTGCCCATGTTTTAGGTAGAAAAATATCTTGTGGCTTTCCTATGTCGCGCAGTATTGCTTGCTCGATTGGCATATATGGATCCCATAAAGGCCTACTAGTCTCGCCTTCAACTTTTCGTAGTATAGATTCTTGAAGCAGTTTTTTGAAAATCTTGTTGCCTTCAGGAATTCGTCCATTATGTCTGAGAAACTCGGAGACGAGGAACTTTGCGGGCACAAATGCTTCAGATGCCAAAAACATCATGTCACTTTTTTTTGTCATCTCCTTTGCCAAATCTTTTCGTATTGAGTCAAACCACGAAGACCTACCACCAAGCAAGCACCATAGTCCATGAGCCGCTAAAGTACCATACACAAGTGTGTTTCTATATGGCGCGATGACCGGTTCAGTCATAGGGTCGATCAGATCTTTGTTGTTTATTGTCGCATCCCAAAGATTTTTCACGCAATCATCCACTGCATCCTCTATTATTTTTAAAGTCTGGCCGAAATTTTCTCTTCGGATTTCATAGCGTATTTTTAATGCTAAAATGTAGCAAGTGAATAAAACATATGCCTCAATCTTCGCAAAATCATTCTCTGACTTGTCAAAACTGGCTAATGCAAACTCCACGATTACTGCTGCGGCTTTTACCTTTTTAAGTACCTCCTTATGTGTAGTACCTTTGATTTTTTTCTCCCCAAAGGGAAGAATAGATTTTAGAATAAGGTCGAATTCATACTTGTCGAGTTGACCTTCACCACTTTTTACCATCATTCCAAGAAGACGATGGAATTCCGGAACAGGCTCTGGAATAAAAGAACCTGTGTGTTGGATGAATTTCATAAGTAATTCTGAACCAATCCATGTCTCAAGCCTGGAAAAACCTTTACTTTTCCAACGAATATTCTGGCCATCTATTCTGCTTTGAACATGTTCATTAATGAAACCAGTTGTGACAAGAACCGGTTGATGTTTTATATTTTGTTTTACAGACGAATGACGGATAGGCAGTTCGACCAATTCTTCGATTTCAGATTTCATTTTTCGCCACTCAGCAACATTGATGTTGCCACGTTTTAATTGAAATGCTGTTACTTTCCCCTTGATATCCTTAGCAATTACATCTTTTCCTTCTTCGGCAGGGCCATGGGTTGTACTTTGTATAACTGAATAGCCCATAGCGTTCAATAAATGACAAAAAGCTGTTTGATAACTACGTTCCGTTGCATTAGTCAACCAGTCTTCGATTGCTCTCGCGGTCACGCCACTCACTGTACTTGCGCCCGAGGATTTCGTTGTATCTCTTGTTTTGCTCATTAGTAGGTTCCAAGTTCTTGGCTTTATTTATTATTTGAGAGCCCGCCATAATAGTGGGCATTGAAGGCTGGCCATGTTTATCAAAATCAATATCTAAAGTTTCGAGTAGATCCAAGATGGTGTCAAACGTAAACGGACGCCCTTGGTTATCGTATACTTGTCCTGACTCCCTCGTTATTTCGTCGAGGCGTTTGATAAATTGCTTAGTTTGTTGATTAGCCATTTCAGTAGCAACTTGTTCAATGGCATCAAGTACTGCACGTAGGCCTTTCTCTTCTAAATCATCGCATCTTATTCTCATCCCGGCACCAGAACGCTTCATAGGTAAATCATCAATTGTACCATCATATCTTTGAAGAGTAGTCTTGTTACCTTCGAGGATTATCTCCGGCTGGCGCAATAACTGCATGAAACCAGTTTTTTGGACTATACTCATATAAAGAAAATGCATCAAAGACTCTTGAGAAAACTTCTTGACCTCTGGGAAATCTGGAAGCATTATTTTAATCCTTAAAACCTAACACTAAATGTAACCCTTTATTATACTCCTTTACATTGTGATTTATTGTAATCAGCAACGCCACATTTTCAAGTCACACATTACCAAAATCGTCTGCTCAAGTCAAAAAATATGACATTGGCTATATCCTCTATTCTTTTGCTGCCGGAGGCCGCGATGAGGAAACAAACGGTGGCACGCTGAAAGCGTGCATAAGAAAGGAATCCGAACCGCAGGCAGCAAGCCGATAACTGATTTCTCTGTGCCCTCTGTGCTCTCTGTGGCTAAAAAAATTACTCCTGTGTTTCACGCATTTGCTCGTAGAACTCGGCGTATTTGTTCTTGGTCAATTTGGGGTAAAGACCGTTTTATCTAAAATGAGAAAAGGGCCGCAGGCCCGAATCCGGCCGGTACCTGCAGCCCTTTTATTATAGTTCAAATTCGTAACAAGCTTATGGTACACCCACAAGCCAGTTGTTGCATAAAATACTAAGGTCGATGAGGTCAACATCACCGTCGCCGTCCAGGTCCCCGAGGTAAATAAACCCGAACTCGTAAGCTCCCATATCTATGATAAAGGAGCCATTAATGTCACCATCTTCAAACCTGTGATGGTTGTCAAGGTCCAATGGCGTTTGCTCTGCCGTGATGTTGTCAATGTCAAGGTCTGCTGTATCGGGAGGAACAAGTATGTTACTACCTTTGTCGATACAGGGTGAGGTCCATAAGAGTCGGAAGTTGTCGTCCAGCGTACCTATGGTGTTATCTGCACCGTCGGGGTCCACAAAACACGGGTCGGCGTTGATATTGCTGGTGCCGGCACCCCACCAGCCGCCCTGTACATCGGAGTAATTAACAATTGTCCTGCATTGTAATGTATCCCATATCTGCGCAGCGGAATTGTCCCAAATGATGCAATTGGTAATTATCGTGAAGGATCGATTGTAGCTGTTTATTCCGCCGCACCAGGCAGTGGCCAAATTGTTACCGACAGTACAATTGGTTATTGTCGGGAAACTGCTGTTGATGCTGGATATGGCCCCGCCATAATCCGCCGAGTTATTACTGAATAAGCAGTTCATCACCGTCGGATGGCTGATTATGTTGTACAATCCGCCGCCGTTGTTGCTGCTGTTGAATCCTTTGTTGGATATAAAACTGCAGTTGACCAGTGTTGGGGAGCTCTCGTAATTCTTTACGCCACCGCCACCATTTCCTCCCGCATTTCTGAAGAAGATGCAGTTGCTTACTTGCAGCTTACTTTGGAAGTCATTCCGCATTCCTCCTCCGCCGGCACTTGAGGAATTCTCGACGAACTTACATTTATTGACTGTGCAGTTTGCGTTACTGTTCCACATTCCCCCGCCCTCATTATCAGGCCATGCACCACTGTTTGCGTTTCCTGCCGTGATGGTAAAGCCATAGAGAATAGCCGTCGCATCGGTATTGCTGCCAATGACGACGTGATAGCTGTTTTCTACTCGAGTGGGCTCGGTCACTAAATTAACGGGGTCGGCCACATAGATATCATTGCGGGCCAGGTCACCGCTGAGGATTGTTTCATAAAGCTTGATGTCCCGCGCGTCCGGATTCGGTGCTCCAAAACCGGCAAAGCCGCCGTAGAGGGCCACACCATTTTTAAGTGTGAAACTCGCAAGTTGGTTTCCAGAGCCGCCTGGATTGGCTGTAGTAGTATCCGGATAGTACGTCCCGTCGGCTACCCAAATCACCTGAGCGTTAGGGTCAGCCAGGGCGTCCTGAAGATGGTTGTAGGCATTGAACCAACTCGAACCGTTGTTAGCGCCCGGTGCATTCACATCAACATACGTGATAGGCGGAGGTAGCGGCTCGGGTTCGTTGGAAAGCGCAAATGCCAGGTCGATAGAGTTTCCGTCGAACGGATGGCCTGTCGGATACCGCAGCTCGTTCCATGGCCCGTGACCGCCGGTCCAACCAATAGCCCAGACGGCGTCATCTTTCCAATGGTTAATCGAGGATTTCCAGCCAAACCGCACATTCGGATCCCAGGGAGAAGTATATGGTAAGGCCTGGACGCCCAGCCAATAGATGTTGCCTTCGTTCTGAATAAACGCATCACATGGGTCGATTTGAAAGTGATACAGCCAGCAGATAGTATCGCTATCGTCCTCATATAAGCCGGTGCAGGGTGAGTAGTAGCCCTCTGAGAGGCCCTGAGCATAAGGGGTAACATCAAATTGCCCTGCATAGAAGGTCCGCGTCCATAGCCACTGATTAGGCTCCGACCAGCCGTTGGGTCCGGCCGGGTTATCACTGAAAATATCCAGCCAGAATTCCACACCGTTGGGGCCGGTGGTGGGCAGCATATCATCGTAAAACGAGCCCCAGATGTAAATGTCCGTAATTGGTCCGGTCTTGGTGCAGTAGAAATCGTCGGCGAGAAGCTGCATATCCCATAGTGGTAAGTATGGGCCCCAATGTGTCGCATCCACATCAATACCATTTATGTCTGAAAGGTCCGGCCACTGAATCCACTTATAGTTTATCGGCTCGTTGGCCAACGGTACATGGACACGATAGCCGGAACCATCCGGCTCACCTTGGTGATTGGCCGAACTGTCCACGACCTGGGCATACGGATTCGAGCTGGCGTCGATTGTGGTGGTCCAGTCACCCCATGTACTTGGATTGGCATTGTCGAACTGGAAGCGGAACGTACTGAAGATAGCGCTAGTACAGCCCGGATTCCACCATGAGGCCCACCATTCGTTTCCCACCTGATGGACGGAGAACTGCCAGTTAGGGTCCGGAAGATTCCAGTTCGTATAGTTGATAGTATTGGCGTCGAACACTCTGACATGAAAGTCGCAGCGGCCGAAGGCACCCGGGGTCACATCGTACCAATAGGTTGGCGGATGGGTGGGATTCATTCCACCCTGTGGCTCGCAAACCACTGTGTCGGCAGCTTGTGTATTAGTGACTACTGCTCCAGCTACGATGAATGCCACAAGTACTACCGGCAACCAATCAATTTTTAGTTTCAGTTCTCTCATTTTAAGCCCTCCTGAAGATGAATTGTTTTTCTTTCGCAACAGGAGACAGTCAATGAAGAATTTACTAAATATACTGTTTTTGTTTTTCATTCATTTTCTTTCTCCTTAAAAATGTTAAAATTTTGTGATGCCTTTAAGTTTGTGGATTTCCTCCAAATGTGAATTTGATAAACGAAAATCCTATCTCCGATATATAATAAGTCAAGAAAAATTTAGAGATTTTGAGTAATTAATTTTATAAGTGTGACTTACTGGGTTTTTATCCTTGCTTTTGGGGCCTTTCGAGACTATATCTCATTGTTATGACTTATCTTACCGTTCCAATCGCGGCTTCAGACGTTAAGCAGGCGCGTGAGCAGATAAACTCAGCCCGGCTTGGGGCAGCCGAGATGCTCGAACTGCGGACCGACTATCTGACCGGACTTAATACAAGCATATTAAGGCAGCTTATCGAGGATGCGAAGCAGACAGAGTTGCCGGTAGTTGTTACCTGCCGGGACAAACGGCAGGGCGGGGCGAGAGAATATTCACTCCAGCTTAGAAGCCAGATACTTGCCGAAGCAATAGCCGCGGGCGCCGATTTCATCGACTGTGAGTATGAAAACTTTCTTGTTCCTGAAATTCAGGAGAAAATCAAGACGGCTTTGACCCGAAGCCCCAGAGCTCGGCTGATTTTATCCGCCCACAATTTTGAAGGCCGGTTCGCGGATATTAACAAGCTTTACCGTGATATTCTGACAGTCTTTCCTGAGTCCATCCCTAAGCTTGTTTATACCGCAAATCATATATCAGACTGCTTCGATGCCTTTGACCTGCTGAACAAAAAGGGTGGTGATCCCGATAAAATCGGGATTGTGTTCTGTATGGGCCAGTCGGGTCTTATCAGCAGAATCATCGCAAAAAAGCTCGGCTCTTTTGTTACATTCGCGAGCATAGACGATGAGAGTGCGACAGCACCGGGCCAGCTGACGATTGAACGGCTTAAGCATTTCTACAGATATGATTCCATAAATGCAGAGACCGGACTTTTCGGCGTGATTGGCTGTCCGGTGGGCCATTCACTCAGCCCGGCAATTTTTAACGGCGCTTTTGAAGAGGCCAGCCTGAATAAAATATATTTGCCGTTACTGGTCGATGGCGGCAAGGCCGGTTTTGAGAGCTTTATGGGTGGTGTATTTTCCCGGCCGTGGCTTGGGTTTCGCGGATTTAGTGTAACAATCCCACACAAACAAAACGCACTTGAGTTCGTAAGGGAACACGAGGGTTTTGTCGAACCTTTGGCAGGGAAAATCGGCGCGATAAATACACTTGTCATCGAGTCACGAGCGACGAGCGACGGGCAACGAATTAGCGGTTACAATACTGATTATGCTGGTGCGATGGAAGCAATTACTTCAAGCCTGGGTGTCGGCCGGGGAGAATTAAAAGGCAAGTCAGTTGCTGTAATCGGTGCAGGCGGCGTGGCACGAGCCATTGTAGCCGGTTTGAGTGACGCCGGTGCTAAAATAGTTATTTACAACCGTACTGTGGAAAGGGGCGAAAAACTCGCTGCTGAGTTTAATTGTGATTTTGCTCCACTGAATGATTTATCAAACCTTAGTGCGGAATTACTTATAAACTGCACAAGTATAGGAATGCATCCGAATACCAATGCGACGCCGGTTGCTAAAGAATATATTAAAAATGATATGGTGGTTTTTGATACGGTTTATAATCCTCCTCAAACATTACTATTAAAGCAGGCAAAGGATAAGGGTGCTAAAACCATTGACGGCCTGTCGATGTTCGTCAACCAGGCCGTCGCACAGTTCAAATTCTTCACCGGCAAAGACGCCGACACCAAACTTATGCGAAAGCTTGTTTCTGGTTCTCTAGGCCGACAAGAGCGCGCATAGGGTTACTAGTCCAGTTTCCTTCCTTTTCCTTGTCTTTTGGATTGTTTTTTGTGCTGAGAAGGTGTATAATTTCGCACCTTAAGACGATAGTTTTTGAGGTGAGAGATGGCTAAACGGGAAAAAGTTGTATTGGCGTACAGCGGCGGGCTGGATACGAGCGTGATTCTGCCGTGGCTAAAGGAGACGTACGGCTATGATGTGATAGCATTTGCCGCCGACCTGGGCCAGGGAGAGGAACTGACGGGCATTAAGCGAAAGGCCATTCACTCGGGAGCAGTCAAGTGCGTTGTGAAAGACCTGAAACGCGAGTTTGTCGAAGAGTATCTCTGGCCGTTGCTCAAGTCCGGTGCGGTTTATGAGAACGGCTACCTGCTTGGGACGAGTATTGCCCGTCCTTTAATTGCCAAGCATCAGGTCCTGACGGCCCACAGCGAAGGAGCGACGGCGGTGGCTCATGGAGCGACCGGAAAAGGCAACGACCAGGTGCGTTTCGAGCTGACCTATATGGCGCTTGGCCCGGACCTTAAAATCATTGCGCCCTGGAAAGACCCGAATTTCACACTGACTTCGCGGGAAGCAGCCGTTGAATACGCCGTTAAACATAAAATACCTATCGAGCAGAGCAAAAAGAAGATTTATTCACGGGACCGTAATCTCTGGCATCTAAGTCACGAAGGCGGGGACCTTGAAGACCCGGCCAACGAGCCGAAAGATGATTTGTTTATGATGTCCCGGCCGATTTCAAAGACGCCCGACAAGGCCGATTATGTGGAAATTGGTTTTGAAAAGGGTATCCCGGTAAAGCTCAATGGCAAGGCGGCAGATGGTGTCAAGTTGATTCAAACGCTGAACTCAATCGGCGGTAAGCACGCCATCGGCCAGGTCGACCTTGTGGAAAATCGTCTCGTGGGCATAAAATCCCGCGGCGTTTACGAGACACCGGGCGGAACGATTCTTGTTACGGCTCATAAAGCGCTGGAGAGTATCACACTCGACCGCGAAACGGCGCATTACAAGCAGCAGATTGCTCTGAAATATGCCGAGCTTGTTTACGACGGCCTTTGGTTCTCGACATTGCGAGAAGCTCTGGATGAGTTTATAAACGTAACTCAGCTTAGTGTGACCGGCTCGGTGAAGCTGAAGCTTTTCAAAGGCCGATGTACACCGGCCGGCATAAAAAGCCCGAAAAGTCTGTACGACACGGGGCTGGCGGGTTTCAAGATGGGCGGCGATTATAATGCTATGGATGCGGTTGGTTTTATTCGTCTGTTCGGTCTTCAAACGAGAATTGCCGGTATCATGAACAAAAAACGCGCTAAGAAGCAAAAAAGTAGTTAAGCCGTAAAATGATAGAACAAAGGATTTGTTAATCTTAAGTCCGGAGTGGCTGTGGGCGTTCCAGTTTGGATTTGGATTGTATTTGTTTTTGCAATCGGCTGTTGTGTCGGCAGCTTTCTGAACGTTGTGATTTATCGCATGCCGCGTGACATCTCTCTCATAAGTCCCGGCTCGGCCTGTCCGGCCTGTCATAAGCCGATTCGTTTTTATGACAATATACCGCTGGTTTCCTGGTTAGTGCTGCGGTGCAAATGCAGGTATTGCAAATCACCGATTTCTCCGCGATATCCGGTCATCGAGCTGCTGTCTGGTTTGCTGTTTGCCGGTGTTTTCGTGCTTTATTTTGTAGTCGGACTGCGCCAGTTCGAGATTGATTCTCGATTTGGCACAGGCTTATTCTTAAAGGGAGGCTGGCTTGTCTACCTTGTGCACATTATCCTGCTGGCTGCGTTTCTGGCAGCTTCAGCAATTGACCTGGAATTATGGGTAATTCCTCTTGCACTCTGCTGGTTCGTGGCCGGCGTAGGTCTTTTCACTTCGACAATCGCTGCTTACGTAATCGAGCCGCGAGTGATCGAGCACTATGGCCTTTTCCCAACCGCTTCTGCCGGTAGTGCGGCTCTGGCGGCCGGGGCAGCCATCGGACTGGCCTTATCCCTGGTGCTTTTGTATACGGGCCTGATAAAGCGAAGCTATCTATCGGACGAGTTGCAGGAATCCGGCCCACCCCGGAACGGTTCCGATCGGCAGAGCGGCGAGCTTACTGAGCCGGAGTTTAACCATCGCATCGAAATGCTCAGGGAGCTGGTATTTCTGTTGCCTATAATCGTGTGCTCGGCCGTTGCCTGGTATATACTCAGGAAGAATCAGGTTGTAGCGGATTGGTGGCTTGGTTTTTCTCAAGTCCCTGCTGTAAAAGGATTTTTCGGCAGCTTATGGGGCTTTTTTGTAGGTGGGGCGGTGGTCTGGGCGGCCCGCATTATCGGAACCCTGGCTTTCTCGAAGGAGGCGATGGGCCTCGGTGATGTATATATGATGGCTGCTGCCGGGACCGTAATCGGCCCTGTCTTTGTCCTTATAGCATTTTTTGTCGCTCCTTTCTTCGGCCTGGTCTGGGCCGTCTACCAGATGCTTTCAAAAAAAACCAGACAAATTCCTTACGGTCCGTTCTTGTCTTTGGCCGTCTTTGTGGTTATGATTGGCCATAATCAGGTTTTAAACTACCTGCAGTTTGTGTTGTTTCGATAAATCGTCAGTCGTTGCTTTTCTCTAAAGGAGGTAGCAAATGCATACGGACAGGAAGACAATAATTCTAATACTTCTGGCGACGGCGGGATTTCTGCTTCTGCCCGGCTGTACCAATTGGCAGAAAAAATATGAGGCCTTGAACGTCGAACACCAGAATCTTAACGGTTTGTATGAAAATTGCCGTTCATTGCTGGGACAGTCCGTATCCGACAAAGCTGAGCTGGCTGAACGGGTCTCAAAAGGACAGCAGACAATTGATGAGATGCAAGAGAGGATTATGAAGTATGGCCTTTCGCCGGGTGAGGCTTCCGGGTTCGGCAAAGAATACCAGGTCGACGTTGACGCCGCTGCTGGAACTGTCACCGTGACATTGCCTAACACCATACTTTTTTCTCCCGGCAAGGCGGATTTGAAGAAACAAGCTAGCGGTGATCTCGATAATATCGTATCGGTGTTGAAGATGCGGTACGAAGGTAACAGAATAGATGTGCTTGGACATACCGATTCCGACCCTATAAAAAAATCAAAGTGGAAGGATAACTGGGAGCTCTCGGCACAGCGTGCGCTGGCAGTGGTCAGATACCTTGAATCTCAGGGTATAGAGGGAGACAGACTGCGGGCCGTTGGCTGTGGAGAAAAAAGGCCCGTGGTCTCCAATGCGACCACAAGTGGAAAGGCAAAGAACAGAAGGGTCGAAATTGTGGTAAATATGAGGGGCTTCTGAGAGCAGGTTACAAGGCCTTGGCTGCGAATTTAATTGCGCCGTCTTTGGTGATGTAAAGAGTAATTGCTCCATCTTTGGCTGTATAGAATCCTTTTCGAAATTTAGCGTTCACTGTTCGATAGTTGCTATTCCTTGTTCGATGTTCATTATTTTCCTGATGTCTTTCATAGTCTCTTCGACCACAGCTGCATATCGAAATTTCCGCATCGAGACTTTCGAGGAAGCCATCTTCTAAGGTTTTGACTGAGCCGTGATGAGGAACAACCACAATATCGACTTTGAGATTGGGATATAGCTGCAAAAGTTCTTTTTGTGCGAAATTCTCAATGTCGGAACATAAAAGTATTTTCCTGCCGGCAAATTCAATCAGGCAAACCGCTGATTTGTCATTATCGCCCAAATTTTCATTTACTTGTATCTGTTTATTAGGCCAGAGGACTTTTATTTTTGCGTTACTGTGCAGGTTCAGTTCTATACTTAAGGCTTGTATTTCGAAGTCTTTTTTAGCTAGTGATTCTCCGAGAAATTTCGCTGTGCCCCATTGGTCTTTCTGACTGAAAAAAGCATCATTGGCATAAACGCCACCTACTGCACAATGCTCTACAATCTCAGGTATCCTGTTAATATGGTCTATATCATTATGGCTTATGATAATTGCGTCGATTTTATTTATTCCGCTGTAGTCCAGAAAGGGCGCTACAATTCGACTGCCGACGTCATTTTTGTGTAACGAACCTGCATCAAACAGGATATTGGCCTTGCCCGGCAACCGGGCTAATATCGCCTGGCCGTGGCCGACGTCCAAAGCGGTAAGAATCAGATTGTTCCGATGTGTCCTTTGCCATTTGACTGCGCCCAGAAAAACAATTATTGCCAACAACATCACTGTGCAAACCACTTTTTTGATTAAGGGATTTCTAAAATGAACAAAGAATGCAAGAAGGATAAAACAGTAATACAAAATTATCAGTTTAGCCGAGGTATGCCCTATTAGTATTTGCGAGAAATCCAATTGTGCTAAAAGCTTTACGATCCATATCAGCGAAACAGACAGACCATTTACTATTAGCCCCAGTATTGCTGCTGCACTCGGCAGTAAAAAAGAAAGGATTATTTTCAGGAATCCAAGAGTCAAAATTCCTGCGACCAACGGAAACGTAATTACCGTCCAAATGCTTGTAAGGGGATTAATCGTGTAAAAATGGTACAGCAGGATTCCTGCCCCGCCCAGCCAGGCGGTAATGCCTGTGGAAAATAACCGCAATAAGTAGGGCCCCGGCCGTGAAATTATTCGAAAAACCAGTTTTGTTTTTGGAGCCTTCTTGACCCAGGGAATACCTGTTATTTTCTCGTATAGGAAAAAGTAAGTTCGCTCACAAAAAAGCAAAATTCCAAGCACTGATGCAAACGAGAGCTGCCAGCCGGCCTCGAACAGATTTGTCGGCCTTATAAGCAACAAGATTATTGCTGCCAACGACAGTGTGTTAAGGGGGTTAGATTTTCGGCGGAAGAAGAATGATATGCAGAAAGCAAAGCATATAATAGCTGCCCGCACTGTCGGCGCCCTTGGCGGGACAATCAACAAAAAAATAGCTATCACGATTATACAAATAGCAGCCCTGGCGCGCTTCATCAGGCCTGCTACTTTACATAACCACCAGATAGTCCCCGCTAAAATACCGAGATGCAATCCCGATAGGCTGATAAAATGCAAAAGACCTGTTTTATGAAATACTCTGTAAGTCTCGTTATCGATATTCCCTCTATAGCCCAAAAGCAACGCCTCAAGCAAACCACGGCTTGGGTCCTCCGGCGAGGAGCTGTCCAGTAGTGCCTGTGCGGCTTTTTTCCGCATTTTTCCTTTTATTTGTGTAAAGATTCCCGACCGTTTGTCATCCTGAGAGAAACGAAGGATCTCAATGCCGTCCCGCGATTGCACGTGAGCTGCAATGAAGACATTTTTTCTCGCCAGATATTGGCTTACATCGAATTGGCCCGGATTAGTTGCTTTTTTGAACCTGTCCAGCCAGCAGTATATCTGTATATAGTCACCGGTTTTTAGGTCCAGTATAGGTTCTGAAACCTGTACGCGCACTGTGCCGGCCACCTTAACCCAGCCGGTCTTAGTTTCGGCTTCTTTTACTTTGAGGTAGAAGCTGCTGGCCGGGTCGGTGAAGGCAAATTTTGCAAATTCCCAGTCACGGTTTTTATTAATGTAAGGTTCGGTAATAATCAGGCCACGAACAGTAGCTAACTGCCGCTCGACTCTTACAAGATTGCGAATGTCGTTCGGACCGGCCTGATGGAATGTTGTTAGCCGAATCGCGCCAAGGCATGTAAAGCAGGCAAATGCCAAGTGGGCAGTTATATACGGGTCATTGATAAATGGATGTTTGATGATAAATAAGAAAATAGCCGCTGTTGTAAGCAAGACGAGGAATGTTAACCAGATAAAGACTGATAAACCAAACGTGTTTTGTATCATAATTCCCGCGATAAGGCCGATAGCGATAAAGAGCAGCGGGCTGGTGCTTATGACTCGCCGGTAGGAATTAATGAACCCCCCGGAAAGCTGTTTATCAATCAGCTCTAATTTGCGTTGGATTTCGTCCATAGCGGAATAGACTCAAAAGGCAAGACTCAAGTGTAATTTAGCTACAGACTAACTGTTCACATTTCTTCAGGATTATCAGGCAAGTAATGGCTAAATCTTAATACAGTTTCCGTAATTTGGTATCACTCCTCGCCGGCGATGATAACCCGGCTGATAAATACGTTAATGCTGGGCTTTTCTATTAGAGATCCATTTTTATGAGCATTGAGGTGCACGCGCCAGCGTTTTGGGGCTTTCCAGATTCCATAAGCATACTTGTCATCGTGGGATACCTCCCAGCGACCAATAACACTGCCAGCATAGAACCCGTCCGTCGGCCGTTCAATTTTAAACACCCCGCCGTTGGCTTCGACGCCGCGTGTGAGCTTGGCGATCACCTTTTCTACCAGAGTATCAAATTTGGATTTTTCCGTGTTGCTAAACTGTTGCCATGATTTGTTGTATTTTTTATCGACGCTCCAATTGGCGGACAGCTGGACTGTTGGTATAATCTTTCGCGCTGTGTCAGTAACATCCCAGATGTCGAATTCGCCTAGTTCCACCAGTGGCTCAAATCCAGGCGGTATGGATGGAACTTCTAAACGTTCTGTGTTTATCGATGTTTCTTGTTCAGCCGTAACACTGTTTTCATCTTTCTTCGAACAACCAAAGATCGCAATTCCCAACATCAACATCCATAACCACACTCGCATAAATAGTTCTTTCTATTTAATTCTTAACGATTCTTTCTTTCCCGCCCATATAAGGCCGAAGGACCTTCGGTATCGTTATCGAGCCGTCGGTGTTCTGATAAAGTTCCAGAATCGGTATCAGTATTCTTGGGGATGCGATTACGGTGTTATTCAAAGTATGGCAGAATCGTGTCCCGTGCCCCGTGTCCCGTGCCCCGACTTTTTCTTTGTAGCGCAGGTTTAGTCGTCTTGCCTGGAACTCGTAGAATTTGCTTGCGCTGTGCGTCTCGCAGTAGTTCCCTCGCGACGGCATCCAGGTCTCTATGTCATATTTTTTCGCCTGGCCCCGGCCCAGGTCGCCGGTACATACGTTGGCAACCCGGTAGGGCAGCTCCAGTGCCTGCATTACCGCCTCGGCATTGGCGAGGATTTCCTCGTGGAATTTGTTGCTCTCTTCGACGCTGTTTTTACAGATGACTACCTGTTCGATTTTGTCAAACTGATGGATTCTGTAAAGCCCGTACGTATCCTTGCCGGCCGCCCCCGCCTCGCGCCGAAAACAGCTTGATAAGGCCACGTATTTTAACGGCAGCTCTTCGCCGTTTAGTATCTCGCCCATATGGTAGGCCGTAAGCGGCACCTCGGCAGTCCCCGCAAGGTTGAGCTTGTCTTTTTCCATCTGGTATGTCTGGTCTTCCGAGCCGGGGAAAAAGCCAGTCCCCGTCATTGCCTCGTCTTTCATTAAAACCGGCACCGACATCGGCACATATCCCTTGCTAACCATTTGGTCCATCGCGAATCGAAGGACCGCCCAGTGTAGTAGCGCCCCATCGCCTTTTAAGACGTAATTTCTCGTCCCTGCTAATTTCACCCCCCGCTCAATATCTATAATCCCAAGGGCCAGGCCCAATTGCACGTGGTCTTTCGGCTCAAAATCGAATTTTCTTATTTTGCCTTCTTTTCTTATCTCAACGTTTTCCGTATCGTCTTTGCCGATCGGCACACCATCATCGGCCGGCTGGGCTACCTGCAATATCAGCTTATCAAACTCCGGCTGCAATTCTTTTATTCGCTCCTGATATTCAGACTCATCCTTTTTCAAATCTGAAAGTGTTACGAGCGCAGAATCCTTTTCATCACCTGATAAGGTAGGAATAGATTTGCCGATACGGTTTTTGTCTGTAGTAGTATTTTGTAACATTGCCTTGGTATAACGAAGTTTGGCATCCACTTCGAGCAATCTGTCGACATCGGCTTCTAAATGTTTATCTTTTGCGGCCTTTTTGAATTTTTCAGGTTTTTCTCGTATTTGCCTTATCTCTATCATAGCCTAATTCTCTTAAAAACGTTTGATGATGACAACATTATTCTGCCCGCCGAAGCCGAAAGATTCACTCATTGCTATGTCCACCCGGGCCTTTCTGGCCCGGTTAGGCACATAATCCAAATCAAGCTGTGGGTCGGGCTCCTGAAGATTGATTGTCGGCGGGATGATATTATCTCGTATCGCCAGAACGCAGCTAATCAGCTCTGCCGCACCCGCCGCACCAATCAGATGTCCGAGCATACTCTTTACACTGCTTGCCGGTATCTTTTTCGACACTTCCCTGAGAACGGCCTTGATGGCCTTTGTCTCTATTGAATCGTTCTCCATTGTACTCGTGCCGTGTGTGTTAATATAGTCGACTTCCCTGTAGCTGATATTTGCATCTGCCAGGGCGGCTTCCATCGCCTGGATAGCGCCTCTGGCTTCTTCGTGCATATCGGTAACCCTGAAGGCGTCAGAACTGCTGCCGTAGCCGATGATCTCGGCGAGTATTGAAGCATCTCGCTTCTTGGCAAAGCTTAGCGATTCTAAAATCAGTATCGCTGCCCCTTCGCCGAGTACGAAGCCGTCTCTGCTTATTGAGAACGGCCTTGAGGCGGTCTGCGGGCTTTCGTTTCTTGTCGAAAGAGCGGTCAGGCGGTTGAAACCCGTAAGGCCGAGCGGATGTATCATCGAATGCGCTCCGCCGGCAATCATTACGTCCGCGTCACCTCTGTGGATAATCATTGTTGCCTCGCCGATGGCCTGTGTACTGGCCGCACATGCGGTAAGACAGCTTCTCGTCGGGCCGCGGGCACCGGTCAGCAGTGCGATATGAGCAGCCGGCATATTCGATTCCTGCTCAAGCTCGCGCATCGGCTTCATTGTGGCAAGGGCTTCCCGTGACCATCTGGCCCAGTCCATTTGACCGGTTTGGTCATTCCACGCCTCTACTAGCGCGCCGAAGAAAGCGATGTTATCGACCGAGCCCTCGCCGGCACCGAGATAAATACCGAGTCTATCTCGCGCTATGCCATCAGCAGGCTTCTGTGTCTCGACGTCAATTCCTGCCTGTCGGCACGCCTGGGCCGTCGCGCCAATGGCGAAGGAGCTGCCGCGATTGCTATGTTTGTGCAGAGCTGGATTTTTTACATATTTTGTAAAGTCGTAATTCTTTACTTCGGCGCTAAAAGTAGTGGGGAATGTGGAAGCGTCGAAGATGGTTGTTTTTGCGGTTCCGCTTTCGCCCGCAATCATCTTACCCCAGACTTCTTCCACCGTATGTCCCAGTGGACAAACAATTCCCATTCCGGTTATAACGACTCGCTCATTCATTTGTCTGGCCATCTAATTTCTTCAAAACCAGCGCCGCAGTTTGTCCTCCGTATGTGTAACTGCAGCACAGTGCATAACGTATATCTTTCTGCTGAGGCTTGCCGGTGATGTTTAATTCACAGCCGGCGGCTTTATTTTCACAGTTTTTCGCTGCCGGTATTTTCCCCTCTTCCATTGCGCAAACGGCCGCGATAACATCCAGCGCCCCGCTCGCGGCGCCGGTAGTGCTGAGCATACTCTTGGTCGGCCAGGTGGAAATTTTGGCGGCAGCCTGACCAAGCACAGTTTGAATTGCCCTTGCCTCGGCTAAATCATCGGCCGGTATCCCCAGGCCGTGCGGGATAATCAAGTCCAAATCCTCAGGTGTAATTTGCGCCTCGGCCAGGGCTTTTTCTATAGCGATTTGAAGCCCTTTTCCGTCCGGTTCGAGATGTTCGTAAACGGGATTGATGTTATTACTTTCGCCAACGCCGACAAGCTCCGCGTAGATTTTTGCACCGCGGTTTTGAGCGTATTTGAGGTTTTCCAAAACGATTATTCCGGCCCCTTCGCCGAAGACTGAGCCTTTGGCGTCGGCGTCGAACGGTCTGCAAGCTGACTCCGGCGGGGTATGGTTCTCGGTTCTTGCTCTCTTGATAAGGCATTGCCGAAGCATAACAATTGGATTTACTTTTGCCTCGGCGCCCCCGGCCAGAGCAACGTCGGTCCAGCGGCGTTGAATTATTCTGCCGGCCTCGCCGATTGCTATGTGAGCAGCCGCTTCGGCGCAGGTAATTGTATTGCTCGGCCCCTGTATGTCGTGAATTATGCCGATGTGGCAGGCCAGCATATTCGGCAGGTATTTCAAAAGCCACAGGGGTGTAACCGCTTCCAGGCCTTCTTTGCCCCACTTACGGATGTCAAATTTGCCGTCAGTAATGCTTTTTGCTATCGCCGGCCCAAGCTCGACAAGCTCGCAGCTGATAAGTCCCGCCCCCAAATCGATGGCCATACGCGTCGGGTCAATGTTGATATTGTTCTCATCGATACCTTTTGTGATAAGGCCGCTGCTTTGCACCGCTTCTTTCGCAGCACCGATAGCGAGTTGAATATCTCTGCACATCAGTTTAACGGCTTTGCGATAGCTTTTCGGCACATATTGCTGCGGCTTGAAGTCCGGCACCTCGCCGGCAAATTGGCAGGGGAAATTGGTGGTTCCGAATGCTGTTATATTTGATATGCCACACCTGCCTGCGGACAGGCCCTCCCACATTTCCTTTACGGTCAGGCCCAGCGGACTTATCGCCCCAAGGCCCGTTATTACCACCCGAGGTGTGTTCATACCTTTCGCTCCGAGTCGGCCTTACTACCCAGATAGCCACGCAAAAGCGACATAAATGTCTCGGTGAAGACGAAGTTTTCCTCGGGAAACTGTTTGCCGGCAAGATTCCGGTCTATATGGCTAAACATTAAGTCAACCTCGGCAATGAGTTTCTCGCCGCAGGTAATTCGGCCGGTGGTTCCCGCCGCTTCCGGGGCTATCGAGTCTATTTTTGCGTGCAGCTTTATAGTATCGCCCGGCCGGACATAATCGAAAAAGACCGCCTTCTTGATTTTTGCCAGGATGACCTTCTCTTCGAAGTTTTTTGCCTCGCCGACGAGTATCCCCGCCGTCTGCGCCATTGCTTCAATCATTAAAGTCTCCGGCATAATCGGAAAGCCGGGGAAATGGTCGTGGAGATGCTCCTCGGCCAGCGTTACGTTCTTGACCGCCACCGCACTTTCGCCCGGAATAAAAGACTCAAACTTATCTATCCAAATCCAACGCATTTTTGCATCCCCATCGAAGACAGTCGGTGCTGCGGCGGCCGCTGAGAGTACCGATTCTATCGGGATGGATTAAATGTGAGTTACAATATTCGCTGCTGTCCTTAATGTTTGATATTCACCATTTCACGCAACGTTTAACTTGCTCTCAACGAAGTTTACAATGGAATTGACGGTGAACAAATCACCGAATTTGTTAATGTCTGGATCGTTCTCAAAGCTGCCGAGCTCTGTGTGAGGCATTTTATTCTTCAGCTCCTGCAGCCCCTTCTTGGTTAGTTTGCCGTTGTTAACGAGCTCCGGATTATTCATCAGGCTCTCGGCCGGGAAAAGCTCCTCTCGAGGTATTTTTATGCCGAAAGCCTTCTCTAAGCGAAACACCATATCCAGAAAATCAATGCTCTCAGCACCAAGGTCTCCCATCAGTGTTGCGTCGGGGGTGACTTCCTCATCATCCACCCCTAAGGCCTCGACCAATGCTTCCTGTACTGTCTGGAAGATATCATCACGACTCATTGCCATAATCCTGTACCTCCGAGATTAACTTGCCTTCCTTAACAGAGAATTCCATATTCTCTTTTTTTAGTTCCTAATATATCCGGCACCCAAACTAATAGCTATGAACTCCAAATTGTAAACTCTATGCTAAAAACTCACAAGCAGCTTCCACCTTCTCTTCATATTTTCGATAATCTGGGCATCGGCCGCTGCCAATGCCGCATCTGTATCGGCCAGATTAAAATGGCGAAGCGTGATGTTAGCCTCGACGACAATCTCGTTTTCTGCACTGCCTTGGCCCTTAAAGCTGCTGATGTTTTGCTCAATGGTTTTGGCCTTTACACAATATTCCACCATTGTGCCCGGCAGCACGAAGCTCTTATATTTTACATTTCTTGCCTGTTCAAGCAATATCATACTGTGGGCAAAGTTTTCTTTCTGCCGTACTAACCAGGCGGCCGACTCTATGAGTCCTTCGAGCAGCAGCACACCCGGCAGGACCGGAAATTCCGGAAAGTGGTCCGCTAAGTATTCCTCGGCCAGAGAAACACTTTTTACGGCCTTGATCTCACTACCGCCTTCAATTGAGATGATTTTGTCCAGAAGAACAAATCTCATAACTGCCGCCTTTTGACCTCTAATTTGGTCTCTTCGCTTTCGTTATTCACTCTGCTCTGTGGAAAAGGCGTAAAGACTGTCTTTCTGAACCCCGATTTAATCGGGTTGAAGAATCACTTTAAGGCTCGCAAACGAGATTCTTCGGCTTCGCCTCTGAATGACACTATCCGGTTTTCGACAGAGCATATTCAATCTACAATCCCAGCCGGAGCTGTTAGCGTTTTATTGCTGTTTTGTCCGCGATATTGTATTGATATTGTAATGCTTTTCCAGCTTTTTTTGTCGCCTTGGACCTGGATAACAAGAATTGGCCGGAAATAGGGGAGCCCGGCCGGAAGAATAGCTCTCTTTTGTTGTAATACGCAAAACTTTTGATTATACTTCCCTTAACTATGAACATCAGAGATGCGAGAATATCGGACGCTCAGGAAATTCACCGTTTGGTTAACTACTATGCGGAGCTGGATAAGATGTTGTTTCGCTCACTTGCTGATATCTATGAGAGTCTTTTGTCGTTTATGGTTGCCGAGTCTGACGGCAAAGTCGTCGGCTGCTGTTCGCTCGAGTTCATCTGGGCCGACCTGGCTGAGATAAAGTCATTGGCCATTGACCAGGCCTTCTCAGGCAAAGGTGCGGGCAGGGCACTCGTAACGGCCGCCTGCGAGAAGGCAGGGCAGATAGGCATAGCTAATGTCTTTGCACTGACGCTGGAACCGGAATTCTTTACTAAGCTTGGTTTTACCCGCGTGGACAGAAAGGAATTGCCGATGAAGGTCTGGAGTGATTGTGCAAGGTGTCCGAAGCAGGAGAAATGTGATGAGGTGGCTGTCATAATCAAGGTGTGAAGAACAGCCCAAAACATACCGAGCAGTTGGTATCTATAAACCAATAATAATTACACGCCGATTGTTTCTTGAGAGACCAAACAGCTTAAATCGATATAACATACGTTATTACAATTAGTTATGCATAGGGTATTTTGTAGCAGGCCGGGTAGAGACTATACACTTTGGGACTATATGAAGCAGGAAAAGGCACGTTATTTGGGGATTTAGGTTGCAAAATAACAGTGAGTTTAGACTTCAGCCGACTTGGCGTCTCTGGAAAAAGGCGATTGCAAAGAAGAGGGCTGCTCCTGAGTAACAAACCGCGTAAGAAGATGCGATCAGGATGTATTTGGCTGGGACAGGATTAGCCTCATAAATGGCATCGCTTATCCAAAAAACCTGGAGATTTGGTACTATTACTCGGCCAACGCGGGCCCAGAGGTGGGCCTCAGCGAATCGTCCAAAGGCGTAATCGCTTATAAGCCCCAGAAGAAAAATCCCTATACAACAGCCGAGGGTTACTACGATGTTAAATCTCGTGGAAAAGGCCACCGCAAGTGCGACTATTATAACTACAGCGAGCAACAAAAGCACTGAGGCATAAATATCAAAGGCATTAAAGCGGTTTTCGGCTGGATTAAATTGCCAGTCGCGGTCGATAAAAGATAGAAATACTAAGGCAAAAGTAACGAAAAGACTGCCCAATACGATGGCAGTTGAGGAGAACTTCCAGTCGTAAAAGTAGTTTAGAAAGGCAGTTAGGAGCAGTGTGGCCAATGCCGCTCCTGCGGCGGCACAAATGACCGTCCAGTCGTGAGTTGTGGATACCGAATCGATTACGCCATGGCGAACGGTCATAAGCAATGCTGCTGTGCAGATGTAATGGGCCAGCGCAACTGCCGCTGTTACGCCCAGAAACTTGCCAACAATAAATATCGGACGTGGGATGGGTTTTGACAGGACGGTAGTAATGGTTTTCCGCTCGATTTCTTCAGCCACAGCCCCTGAAGCGGAGAAAATTGCTATGAACAATCCGGAAAGGAAAAGCGTAGATAGCGATAACTCGCGCAACAGTTTGTTGTCATCGCCCATCGTGTACATTGTCAGGGAGGGGCTGAGAAGGAACATCAATGACGCTGAGACTATAATTAACGCGTAGACCGGCTGCCTGAGCGTTTCGGTAAAAGTATTCCTGGCGATTGTCAGCAATTTGTGTAACATATTTTTCCGATTTTGACGCTATGTTACCGGCGGCATTTGTCGTTATATATTGTACTGTTCGGCAATTGTAAAGTTTTATTGTTTTTAATACTTGGCTGGTGTTATTGCTGTTCGTTACTGACAGATAAGGATTCGAAATGAAAGTCTCGGCCAAGCGGGCGGAATATGTTGCTCTGACGGCTTTGATTGTAAGCATTGTATTCTTCATGGTTAGTTTTTTCCTTGCCGGCTGGAGCGGCTCGTTCGCCATTTTTTCGCTGAGTTGGTTGATACTTGCAGCGGCGTTGATTTGGCTGGTCCTCGTTATTCAGTTTCATCAAAGATCGCTGGTCGAGCAGGAAAAGCTGGAGATGGCTCAGCTTGCCAAGTCCGGCCAGGAGGGGACTATATTCCGTTCATCCGAGGGGCAAGCCGGGCTTTTTGCCGTGGCTCAGCGACGGCTGGAATTATTCGAGAAATGGTTTATCCCTGTCTTTTCGGGGCTCATCGCGATTTATGAGATTGCTTTGGGACTTTATCTGTGGAGCAGGGTCCCTGAGCCGACCCAGATAGAGTTAAACAGGCCGTTGATATGCGCCATTTATATGGTTGCAATGGCGTTCGTGAGTTTTCTGATTTCGCGTTACGCTACCGGTATGGCTGCTCAAAGCCAGTGGATGCCGTTGCGAGGCGGCGGGGGGGTGCTTTTTGCCGTTGCGCTTTTGTGCTTTGCCACTGCGGTGGGACTGGCACTGGTCCAGTTTAAGGTCAGTGTGGTTATTGTTGTCATAAGATGGGTGGTACCGGTTTTACTCGTAGTACTTGGGGCCGAGGCGACTTTAAACGTTATCCTGGACATATACCGGCCAAGGCTTAAGGGGCAGTACAGCCGGGCGGGATTCGACAGCAGATTGTTGGGTCTTATTAACGAGCCCGGTGGAATCCTTCGGACCGCCGCCACTGCGATTGACTACCAGTTCGGCTTTAAGGTCTCGCAGACCTGGTTTTATAAGCTGCTGGAAAAGGCAGTGGTTCCTTTGCTCTTGTTTGGCGTAGCGAGTTTGTATTTAGCAAGCTGTCTCATCGTAATCGGACCTGACGAGGAGGCGGTAATCGAACGCTTTGGTCGGCCGATGGTGGTTGACGGCAGCAGGACATTAGACTCGGGCCTTATTTTCAAATGGCCCTGGCCCATCGACATTATCTATAAATATCCTGCCAAAAAAATCCAGCAGCTTGATATCGGCTTCGTTGCCCATACGGACCCGCAGCTTGTCGATAAGCCTTTGTTGTGGGGTTTGGACCACTACAAGGAAGAATACAATCTGCTGGTGGCCACGGAGTCCCTTGGTGGTGAGCCCCGACAAGTCGGGGGCGCGGTTCCGGTGAGTCTGATACGGGCCGCGATTCCCGTTCAGTATCGAATCAAGGATTTATATTCTTACGTTTACCTGCACAAAGACCCGGCGAAGACACTTGAGGCCATCTGCTACCGGGAAGTTGTTCGCTTTGCGGCCAGTGCGAAGATAGAAACCGGCCGGCAGGGCTCATCCGAAAGCGAAATGGAAAGTTTGCTTGGTGCCGGCAGGGCACAGGCGGCAGCGATTTTGAAGCGAAGGGTCCAGGCCAGGGCCGATGAGCAGCAGCTTGGCGTCGAGATTGTCTTCCTGGGATTGCCCGGTTTTCATCCACCTCCGAAGGTGGCCGATGATTACCAGCAGGTGGTCGGCTCCGTTCAGAACAAGCAGGCGCTCATTCTCGAAGCCCAGGCTGAACGCGACAGGATTTTAAGCTCTCTTGCAGGTTCTGTCCATAAGGCGGGCGAGCTTTACAGCCTTGCTCAGTGGTATCAGAAGGCCCGGGCCGAAGGGGATGTGACGGCCGTTGCGGAGGCTGAAGGTAATCTTGACGCGGCTCTTGAGCGGGCCAAAGGCGACATATTTGCCACTCTTAGAGAAGCCCAAAGCTACGGATTTGAAAAGGCAAGGCTGGCACGGGCGACCGGTGAGCGGTTTGCGGAGCAGCTTAAGGCATATATGGCGGCGCCGGAAATTTACAGACGGGAACTGTTGCTTGCCGTGCTGGAGGAGTCCTTAGAGAATATAAGGAAGTATGTTGTGGTTGCCGACCCCAATGATACTCAGGTTTTCATAATCGACGTGCAGGAAAAGCTGACTCCAAGTCTTTATGAGCTGAGCGGTCTTGAGGCCGAGTGAAAGGAAACTGGCAGGTAAAATATGGCACGGGCTTAAAGCCCGTGAGGACACGACGACACGGTCAAGCCTGCCCTGAGCAAAGTCGAAGAGATGGCCGTGCCACGAAATTTTAAGGTAAGAGGAAAATGAAAAACATTGCCATTACATTTTTCATTGTATTGATTGTGCTGGTTTTGGTTTTGTATTTTGTCTCGTTTCAGGTTCGCGAGACCGAATCGGTTCTTGTAACCACCTTTGGCCAGCCGAGACGGGAGATTATCAAGCCGGGATTGTACTGGAAGTGGCCTCCGCCGATAGAGATGGTGCACCGGTTTGATTCGCGTCTCCAGCTTTACGAAGGCATTATGGAAGAGACAACAACCAAAGGTGGAGAACCTATTATCGTGACCAGTTACGTGCTCTGGAAGATTGCCGAGCCGAGAAAGTTCCTCGAATCTCTCAGCACTATCAAAGGCGCCGAAGACCACCTTCGCAGTCGTCTCCGGGAGAAGCAGAACTCTATAATCGGCCAGCATTACTTCAGTGAATTTGTTAATACCGACCCGGCCAAGATAAAGTTCGCTGATATAGAAAGGGATATTTTCGAGACTCTTAAGGGGCCGATGCGCCGGGAGTATGGCATTGAGGTCAAGGCAGTGGGTATCAAGCAGTTGGGAGTAAGTGAAAAGGTTACGGAGGATGTCTTTGCCCGGATGAGGGCCGACCGCAAGCGCATCGCCGATGCAACTATCTCCGAGGGCCGGGCCGAGGCGACGAAGATAAGAAGTGATGCCGAGTCCAAACGAAAGGAACTGCTGGCGGCGGTGGATGCGCTTGCCAAGTCGATAAAAGGCGCGGGCGATGCGGAGGCTGCAAAGTATTATAAAATGCTTGAGGAAGAACCGGATTTTGCAAAGTTCCTTCGAGACCTTGAGGCACTGAAGAAGATATTGAAGGAGCGTTCAACGATTGTTTTGAGCGGCCAGACCGAGCCCTTCAAGCTTCTAAGGGAGATGCCGGATATCGAACCTAAAAAATAGTTTCTCAGTTAAAAGTAACTACGATGGCCAAACAAGATAAGACAAGTATGACTCAGCAGACGGGCCCTGCTGAGTCAGGTATTGTCGATGAGGGACTTGATGCCGGTAGCAAGTCTCTGGCCGAGGCACTGCGCATAAGTTTTGCTCTGCTGAAACTGGTGATGGTGTTGCTGCTTATTCTTTTTGTGGCCTCTGGCTTTTTTACCGTAGGGCCTGACGAGCAGGCGCTTGTCTTGAGATTTGGCAAGATAAGCGGTATCGGTGAAGACCGACTGCTCGGGCCGGGCCTGCACTGGTCGCTGCCGTATCCAATAGATGAGCAGGTAATAATCCCCGTAAAGAAGGTGCACATACTGCCGATCGAGCAGTTTTGGTATTTTGAGACTGAGAGCGAAAAGCTTGGGGCCCCGCCGAAGCGTGTTCCAAAGGCGCTTAATCCCCGGGTGGACGGCTACTGTATTACGCGAAATGAGAGCATCACCGGCCCGGCTGGGAACGACTATAATATAGTCCACTGCAAATGGCAACTGACCTACGTTATCGACCGGCCTGAGCTTTTTTTCCGAAATATTTATCTTGCCAATCCCCAGCCCGGCCAGAGTTTTGCCGACGTCATACCGGAAAGCATCGACTCCCTTCTGGAGTCCTTAGCGGGCGATGCTATTGTAACCACGATGGTCAGTTTCAGTATTGATGATGCCATTTTGAGTAAGACGGAGATTGCCGATGATGTGAGAATTATGCTGCAGGATAAGCTGGATGAGATTAGCAGCGGAATAAAGGTTGTCTCTATGCAGCTTAGCCCCGTTACCTGGCCCAGGCAGGTTAACGAGGCATTCCTGAGGTCCATAAAGGCCGAGCAGGAAAGCGAAAGGCATGTTACCGAGGCAAAAGGACACGCCGAGAATATTATGAACGAGGCAGGGGGCCCGGCGGCGCATGAGATTCTTAAGGCCCTGAAAGACCTGACCTTAAGCGAAAAGCCCGGCTCACAAGTTTGGTCACAATTGGCCGGGACGGCTCAGGAAAGAATTGCCGAGGCCCGGGCTTACCGGACAAAGGTTGTTGAATCAGCCAAGGCCGACGCCGAATATCTGCGGAAATTGCTGCCCGAATACCGCAAAAGGCCGGGCCTTGTTATACAGGAGATTTATCAGGATGCCATCGAAGAGGTGTTTGAGAACGCAGATGAGAAGATAATCGTACAGCCCTCTGCAGACGGCAGATCCAGAGAGGTCAGGATTCAGCTAAACAGAGACCCTGCAATAAAATCAAAAGCGGCGCCACAGCCGTGAGTATCAACAGGAACCGGAACCAGAGAATATGGTGCATAAGCATTTACATTTGAAGGAGCACGAGTTGAGCGGCGAAGAAGCCAAAGGAAGACAATTCCAACTGAGTTTGGCACTGCTGGGTACATTGGCGGGTGGGGTATTGCTGCTCAATAGTTTGATAGCGCCGCTTTTTTACGGTAAGGACAGCCAGGTCAGCGAGTTTTTTGCTATGCTTGGCGCTATTTTGCTTGGGGCGCCCATACTGCTGCACGCGGTAAAAAGCCTGATAAGCAAGCAAATGCATATGGATGAGCTGGTTGCTCTTGCAATAATCGCCGCATTTGCCTCCGGTGAATACCAGACCGCGGGCGTTGTGGCGTTCTTTATGCTTTTAAGCGAGCTGATGGAGACGCGGACTGCTTTAGGTGCCCGGGTTTCAATTGAGTCACTTATAAAATTGACTCCTAAGAAGGCTCACCTTGTAGGTTCCGGCGGAGTTGAAACAGAAGTAGAGGTCAGTTCTCTAAAGGCCGGTGATGTGATTAGGGTTCGTCCCGGCGATAATATAGCCGCCGACGGCGAGGTGATAACCGGTTTTAGTTCCATTAATGAAGCGACTATCACGGGTGAGTCACTGCCCGTCGACAAGGTACCGGGAATGCAGGTCTTTGCCGGCACAACAAATCTTACCGGTGCCCTTGATATTACCGTCACAAAGGCCGGCAAGGATACTACATTGGGTAAGGTTCAGTCCCTGATTATACAGGCCGAGCAGACAAAGATACCCATTATGAGGATTATTGACCGCTATGTTAAATGGTATATGCCTACTATCCTGATGATTGCGGGTATCATATTATACTTTACCAATGACATTGACCGTGCAATTGCCGCTCTTGTTGTCTCCTGTCCTTGTGCCTTAATCCTTGCCACTCCCACCGCGATGGTCGCGGCACTATCGGCCTCGGCCCGGCTGGGAATACTTGTCAAAAATGTCGCGGACCTCGAGGTCGCCGGTAAAATAACGGCGATGGTCTTTGACAAGACCGGGACTCTGACAACGGGCCGGCTGTACGTGATGAAGCTCACCCCGGCCCAGAATGTGCCGCCTGGGGAGCTGCTTTCATTTGCGGCTGCCGCTGAATTGATGAGTAAGCACCCCGCTGCCAGAGCAATCCGAGATGTGGCGAAGGAGGCGAAATTGTCTCTGCCCAAATCAAGTGATTTTCAGGAGACGCCCGGAAAAGGGGTCACGGCTACAGTCAATTCTTCCCGAATTATAGTCGGCAGAGACAGCTTCCTCAGAGAAAATGGCGTAGAGGTAAGCGGCGTTAAGGCCCCTGCATTACATGAGGGGCAGGGCTTCAGTACGCTTTATGTTGCGAAGGATTCGCAGTGCATAGGCTGGATTGGCCTGCAGGATAAGACACGGCCTGAGGCTCAGGATGCCGTCCGTGAGCTGATGGATATTGGTGTGAAGCGGCTGACTATGCTTACAGGCGACCGGAGTGAGGTGGCACATCGCGTGGCCGGGGAGCTGGGCTGTACCGATGTTAAGGCCAATTGTCTGCCGCAGGATAAACTGGCTATCGTTGAGAAGATAAGGCAGGCAGGTCATACGGTCGCCGTCGTTGGTGACGGAATAAACGACGCGCCCGCTCTTGCGGCAGGCGATTTAGGGATTGCTATGGGAGCGGCAGGCAGTGACGTGGCTATAAATTCGGCCTCTATCGCGCTTATGAGCGATGACCTGAAAAGATTGCCTTTCCTCGTTCGGCTTTCAAGAAAGACCAGGCTGGTGGTAAACGAGAACCTTGGCTTTGGAATTGTCTTTATCGTACTTGGAGTGACGGCTGCGGCGGCGGCCTGGCTGCCGCCGATATATGCGGCGATGCTGCATTTTGCCGGTTCACTTGTCGTGATATTTAATAGCGCCCGTCTGGTCCGCTATGGTGAAGAGCTTCAGGGCTGAGAATTATTTCTCCATAAGGAGTACCCAGGGACAACGGTGAAAGATGGTTAATCGAAATTTGCAATCTGAGAGTACTGATTCGCAGTATGCAATCGAGACTTTTACTCTTACGAAGATTTTCACCGACTGGTGGGGCCGTAACAAGGTTGTGGCCGTTGATAATCTGGATTTGAAGGTCAGGTACAATGAGGTTTTCGGGTTATTGGGGCCGAATGGCTCGGGCAAGACGACTACCATTAAATTGTTACTTTCGCTGCTGCATCCCACTAAGGGCAGGGCCTTGGTTCTTGGCGGAGACAGCAGAGAGCCGAAAATCACCGCGCGCATCGGATTCCTGCCCGAAGAGTCGTACCTTTACAGATATCTAAGTGCACGCGAGACGCTGGACTTCTACGGCCGACTCTTCGGCCTGAATGCGAAATTGCGAAAGATGCGTATCGAGGCGTTGTTGGAGATGGTCGGCCTGCAGGCGATGGCGCATCGAGCCGTGGGTACTTTTTCAAAGGGTATGGCGCGTCGAATCGGATTAGCCCAGGCCCTTATAAATGACCCGGAACTCTTAATTCTGGACGAGCCAACCACAGGCCTTGACCCCATCGGCACCAGACAGATAAAAGACCTCATTAAACAACTTGCCGACCGCGGCAAGACAGTATTGCTGTGCAGCCATTTACTTGCCGATGTCGAGGACGTCTGCGACCGAATTGCCATACTCTACGGCGGCAGACTGCAGTCGCAGGGCAGGGTGGCGGCGCTCCTGGAGCGAGCAGATAAAAAACAGATCACCACCGGCGCCCTGAGCGCGGATGCAATCGAGAAAATAAAGCGGGTAGTTCAGGCCGAGGCCGGGCAGTGCGAGATAACCTCGCCGATGGAAAGGCTTGAGACGTTTTTTGTCAGAATCGTTACCGAGGCGGAGAAACAGGCCCAGCCGACCAGCGGCGCCGTCATTTCGAAGAGTATGGGATTTCTTGCGGCCAAGTCTGCTGAAAGCATTCTGGATAAGCTGGTCGCGCCGGAAGGCGTCATCCACAGTAAGCCTGACGGCGCTAAGCGGAATATGAAGGTTCCCGGTCCGAGTCCGGGCGCCGCCCACGGCCTTGAGGAGGTCCGAGACATTAAGCCGGTACAGGATGAGGAGGTTTTGCGAAGCTTGACGGATGCTGTTGAGCCGACGAGCAGGCCCGTGAGAAAAAAAGAAACAAAACCGCCGACTGTTCCGGACGTCGAGCCTGAGCAGGCTGGCAAAAGCATCTTGGAAGAGCTAAGCGAGGCTACGGAAAACGGTTCTGAGGAGTCCTTACGGAGAGATTCTGATGCCGGCGGGCCGGATGATGAGCCGCGGACAGGAGAAAAACAAGATGCGTAGCCTCTGGGCTGTTGCGAAAAACACCATAGCTCAGGCCGTGCGGATGAAAGTCGCCGTCATTTTTATCATCCTTCTTATTGTTCTGTTGCCTCTTATGAGCATGGCGATGCCCGGTGACGGGACCTTAAAAGGCAGGTTGCAAACCTTCGTAAGTTACGGGCTGGGTCTTACAAACCTGCTGCTTTGTCTGTTGACCATAATTGTCTCAACCTATACTCTGGCCAGCGATATAAAAGAGTGTCAGATTTATACCGTTCTGACCAAACCGATTCGTAGATTCCAATTCCTTTGCGGCAAGCTGTTAGGTGTTGTATTACTGGATTTGGTTCTCCTTGCTGTGTTCTGCGGGGTGATTTACGGGCTGACGGTTTCGATTCCTGCGATGTCCGGCGCCGGTGTAGAGGAAATTGAAGGTGTAAACAACGAATTCTTCACGGCAAGAGCCGCGCTTGCCCCGATTGTTGTGGATGTCAGTGAAGAGGTCCGCGAGAAATATGAAAAGTTGCAGCAGCAGGGTCAGTTGCCTGCGCAGCTCTTGCCTGCGAAAGTTCTTGCGGAGCTTACCCGGCAGAAAGAGCTTGAGAAACGTGCAGCCGCCCCGGGCACGGAATTGGTCTGGGAATTTGATAATGTAAGGCCCTTTGAGCCGAACGACAGAATATTTGTGCGGTTTAAATACGATGTTTCCGTCAATCCGCCCGACCTTAACGTGTACGGCAGATGGCTGGTGGGTGATTACAGGCAGTATCAGTTCGGGGCCATGGAAATGAAAACGCCCATTTACGTTTTTGACCGCAAGGACATAATTCGCACCTTTCACGAGATAATTGTCCCCGGCGATGCGGTGGCCTCGGATGGTTATCTGGCCGTTGTCTTTCAGAATATTCCACTTAACGATACGGTGGTCATTTTTCCGCTTGGGGAGGGTCTGGAAGTACTTTACAAGGCCCGGAGTTTTACCTCTAACTTTATCCTGGCCTGTCTGGTTATTGCCGCACGATTAATTTTTCTCGCTGCTTTTGGTATATCTGTTTCCACCTGGCTGTCTTTTCCGGTGGCGATACTTACCTGCCTGGTTATTTATTTTACCGGCTCGATGAGTGAATTTGTTTTCGAATCTCTCGACTTCCTCACCGTCGGCTGGGGACGGTTCTATAGTTTTGTTATAATGCCCGTCGTCAAGCTGCTGCCGCAGTTCGACCAATTCAATCCCACTGAGAATATGGTCTCCGCCCGCTTGTTGAGCTGGTCGTTTCTTGGTTATGTGTTTGGTATTATGATATGTATAAAGGCGGCGATTCTCTGGATTTTGGGAGTTGTGATTTTTACTTATCGGGAAGTTGCGAAAGTTACAGTTTAAGGCCGCCGCCCGACTATGGCCCGGAGCTTCGCCGGGACGAAAGCTCACCGAAGTCCGGTTGGGATAATTTAACGTTAAACAATGCGCTTGCGCGATATCATAATCTGTTTCCTTTGTTTACTTATTGCCGTTGGTTTGCTGCTGTTTGCAGGCGAGAAGCTGGATTACATTAACGTCGCCCGCAAAGAGATGAAGCTGGTAATCAACGAGCCGCTCGAAAATGCGCCTCCTTCGCTTGCATTTGCCACTATCGCTATGGGCGCGTTTCGCGGCCTGGTGGTTGACATCCTCTGGATACGTGCCGACCGGCTCAAGGAGCAGGGGCAGTTCTTTGACGCTAAACAGCTTGCCGAGTGGATAACCGTGTTGCAGCCGAGGTTTATTTCGGTCTGGGATTTCCACGCCTGGAATATGGCATACAATATCTCCGTAGCCATACCGGCAAGTGAGCCTGAGCAGCGATGGCGGTGGATTAAAAACGGTTACGAGCTGCTCAGGGACAAAGCCATAGTTATTAATCCGAAAAGCATTCTTTTGTACCGCTCGCTTGCCTGGATTTTCCAGCACAAGATGGGTGGGATAACCGATGATAACCACAAGTATTACAAGCTGCAGCTTGCTTTGGCAATGAGGCCGTTGTTGGGTCCGCAGACGAACGAATTTTTCCAGGCCCTTGCCCAGTCGCCGCAGGACTGGGCAGGGATAATGAAAGACCCATCCGTCGGCAGGCTTGTTGACGAGCTTAAAGCTGCCGACCCGGCATTTGAAGAACAGGATAAGTTTGTTGGCAATTACCTGGCTCTGAGAAGTGCTCCTGCAAAGTACAAACCCGAGGCATTCGATGTGATAGATCGGTTTCGAGGGACCGCGGCGCTGGAGAAATTTGACCTCTTTGCAAAGGCTTACGAATTACGCAATACCTGGAAGCTTGAGCCTGCCTTTATGTACCAGCTCAATCAAACTTACGGACCGCCTGACATCAGTGAGCCTAACGTACGTTATCCTTTGAATTGGGAGCATCCCGATGTGCACGCAATTTATTGGGCCGCGATGGGCCTGAAGGTTGCCGGTAAAGAAGAGCTTTCCATCGATGAGGTTAATACCGACCGAATCATATATCACAGTCTGCAAAATCTTTTCCGGGCTGGTAAAATATTTATTTATGAGAGTCCCGCTGCTGTTCCGGATTCTGCTGGCTTCCCTGACGGCGGTGAAACACGCCAGGTTATAAAAACTGTATTTGTTCGTCCCGACCTGCTGATGTTTGAGCCGTACGACCGGGCGATGCTTGCCGTTATCGAAAAATATAAAAAACTGGGACGTGATGTGATCTCACACGAGATTGCTCACAGGAATATGATGGTGAATGCGGTTTTTTCCTTCTATCAGGCCGGCCATATTGCCAAGGCACAGCAGATATACGACCGGTTGAAGAAACTCTATCCCAGAGATGAATTCAAAGTGCCTCTTGTCATTTTCGTGAGGAATCGACTGCGCGAGGAACTAAAAAGAATAGGCATAAAGGACGCTACAGAAATGGTTATGCTGCTTTTAAGCGAAGCCTATTTCAGGTACGCTATGCGTGATGATGATGAGGCTTTTGGCAGAGAGAAGATGGCGCGAGAGGTCTTCGAGTATTATAGCGAAGAGTTCAGCGATGAATCAACCGACAGGATGAAATTGCCGGACTTCGCGATGTTAAGATACCTCGCCCTGGATGGATTTCTGAGGGATGAGATGTATCCACCAAGGCTGCGGCAGAGTTTGTTAGGACGGATACAAATCGAAAGGCCCGACCTTTTCGAGCAGTTGGAAGCTCAGCGTCGATTATTACTTCAGAAGCTGAAAGAATCAGGATAGCAGACAATGTAAAAAGGTCCGTAGCCTTTGCCTTCTATTCTGTATTGTCTGCGGGTTCGGCAGAGAAAAGAGATTTCCGATTGGAACAATCAGCCGAGAGCCTTACCCCTGCACAGAAAAAAGCGGTCTATCATCTCGAAGGCCCGCTGCTTGTTCTGGCCGGCCCGGGAAGCGGAAAGACAAGGGTGATAACGCATCGAATCGCCGCTTTGATAGATGCCGGTGTTTACCCGTCCAATATATGCGCGGTAACTTTTACTAACCGGGCCGCCGATGAGATGAGACAAAGAGTGATTGCCTTCGGGTCCGCGGCGGGGGCACATATCAGTACCTTTCATTCTCTTTGTGTCAGGATTCTTCGCAGATATGCCGAGCAGGCGGGCTTGAGAGAAAATTTCAGCATTTATAACGAGGCCGACCAGAAAAGTTGTATGAAGCAGGCTCTGAAAGATTGCGAGATTGATTCGACTAACTTTCCGCCCGCCCGCATGCTCGAAGCGGTCTCGCTTCTGAAAAATGCCCTTAAGGACGTTGATTTCATCAAGAACCATTCCGACGATTTTTTTACGAAGGTAGTAGCCCGTCTTTATGCGCGCTATCAGGAAATTATGGCCGCGAATAATGCACTCGATTTTGACGACTTGCTCCTCAAGGCCGCATTTTTGTTAAGAGACACCCCTGATGTGCGCAGCGAACTAAACCGGCGGTTTAAATTCCTGCTTGTCGATGAATATCAGGATACGAACAAGGCGCAGTATGAAATCGCACGAGAGCTGGTCATCGAGCACGGTAATATCTGCGTTACCGGCGACCCCGACCAGTCTATATACCGCTGGCGAGGTGCCGATATCGGCAATATACTGGCCTTCGAAGAGGACTGGCCTGATGCTGCCGTAGTCAGGCTGGAGGAAAATTTTCGAAGCTCGCCTAATATCCTGACTGTCGCCGATAAGCTTATCTCCTTCAACATAAGACGTAAAGCCAAAGTACTCGTTCCGACAAGGCCGCCGGGCCAAGAGGTTGTCTTTGAAAGCTGTGACGATGAGACCGACGAGGCTTTTTCAGTCGTCGAGCGGATTGCTAAGTTAGCCGAACAGGGCGCCAAATTAAACGAGATGGCAGTCTTTTACCGCGTTAATGCTATGAGCCGTGTTTTGGAAGAGGCCTTTATTGAAAGCAAAATACCTTACCAAATCGTTAGAGGCGTCGAGTTCTATAATCGCAAGGAGATTCGCGACCTTATTGCCTATTTGAAGGTCCTCGTCAATCCCAGTGATGAGAAGGCACTGCTGCGGATTATTAATACTCCTGCTCGCGGCATAGGCAAAACCACTATTCAGAGAGTTGCTGCTTACGCGACCGTCCAAAAAATAAGTTTTTATGAGGCGCTTTGCCGGGCCGAGAAAATCGAAAGTTTCGGCCGGGCCGCCAGGACCAAGCTTGCCGTTTTTGGGAAGATGATGGAGGAATTCAGGAAAGACGTAAATGACCCGGAAATAAAGGTTGCTGAGCTTATGGAGCGTGTTTATAAAGGGTCGGGAATGGCTGCCGAGCTGCGGGCCGGGACAAGTGAACAGGGCACGGCCGCCGACAATGTCAATGAACTGATAAGTTCCGCCGTCCATTATGATAGCATAAGCGAGGATGGTTCACTGCTCGATTACTTGCAGCAGATTGCCCTTTTCAGCGATTCTGATGCGTATGACGCAACTCGTGGCAGTGTAGCCTTAATGACTCTGCACTCGGCAAAGGGCCTTGAGTTTGAAAACGTCTTTATCATCGGCCTTGAAGAAGGAATCCTTCCGCACGCCAGAAGCAGCGATAATGACGAGGAACTCGAAGAGGAACGCAGGCTCTTTTTTGTGGGAATAACGCGCGCCAAGGCCGGGCTGTATATAAGTTATGCCAAACATCGCCTTCTGCGTGGCCAGCTTACCAGAGGTATTCCTTCTCAGTTCCTTTACGATATTGAAGCCGATTCGGTGCTGTGTGAATCTAAAGAGACGAATTATTATGAAGAAGTTTCTCAAATAAACCAGGCACAGGCCGGTTTCACTCCCGGTGATTTGGTAAAGCACGAAATCTTTGGATTTGGAAGAGTAAAGGAATTCGTCGATATGGGTGAGAATAGCGTCATTGTCGTCAGATTTGACACAGGACAAATAAAAACGCTTATGCTAAAATACGCCAACCTTTCGAGGATATAGATAATGGGCAGTATTTGGCCTGTTGGCCTGCCGCAGGTTTGAATTATCAATCAGGGAGCACATAAGTGTCACAACCACAAATAAAACTCTACTATAAAAATGTTACTGCTAAGGTAATCGGTCGGGAAGATGGTATTACAAACGAGCAAATGGCTGATTTGGCCGAGAAGACCAATCCGTTAATTGCCAAGCTGAATGCCCAAAGGAAAGCCGGGAAAACTCCCTACAGAGACCTGCCTTATAATGAGAAAGCCGTTCAACAGGTCAAAGAACTAACTGCTGAGCTAAAAGGCCGATGTGAAAATCTTGTTGTGCTTGGAATCGGTGGCTCGGCACTGGGTAATATCGCTTTGCAGACCGCACTCAATCCCTATATGTATAATCTGGATGATACCCAAAGAGGCTCAAGGCCGAGACCATTTGTTTTCGATAATATTGATCCTGCTCAGTTTGGTTCATTTCTGGACTGGCTTGATGATAAGCTAAATAAAACAATTTTCAATGTCATCAGCAAATCGGGGCAGACCGCAGAGACTGCAAGCCAGTTTCTGATTATTCGGCAGTTGATTTTGGATAAATTAGGCCCGTCTGGTTATAAAAATCAGGTAATCGCGACAACCGACCCTACACAGGGGACACTTCGCAAGATTGCGGATGACGCCGGCCTGCGATGTCTTGAGGTACCGACCGGCGTGGGGGGCAGGTTCAGCATACTAAGTGCAGTAGGTTTATTCAGTGCAGCTATGTGCGGAATTGATATCGATTTGCTGCACGCCGGCGCTCGTGATATGGACACAAGAATTACCAATAGTGATTTTTACAAAAACCCGGCTGCCATTCTGGCTGCTACAAACTGGCACTACTACCACAACGGCAAGAAAATATCCATAATGATGCCTTACAGTTACGCGCTCAAAGATTTGGCCGATTGGTATCGCCAACTTTGGGCTGAAAGTCTTGGGAAGGCAAAGGACCTGAACGGCAGCGAAGTTCACATCGGCCCAACACCCGTAAAGGCACTCGGCGCGACCGACCAGCACAGCCAGCTTCAACTATATCGAGAAGGGCCTAACGATAAGTTATTTACCTTATTGCAGGTCAAACAATTTGGCAGAGAGGTTAAGATACCGCCGCCGCCTGAATGTGCATCGGAGCTTGATTATCTTGCCGGGGCTGATATGGGCCGGCTTCTTAATGCCGAAAGACTGGCCACCGAATACGCGCTTATACAAAGCAGACGTCCGTGCTTATCGGTTATCTTCGATAAGGTTGGCCCGTACAGCGTCGGACAGTTTATTTACCTGTATGAGGTGACAACTTCACTTACAGCCTTGTTGTTCGGGATTGACGCGTACAACCAACCGGCCGTTGAATTGGGCAAGCATGCAACTTTCGCTTTGATGGGATGCGCCGATTATAAGCAATTATCCGAGCAGATACATCCATTTGCACAGATTGATGGGGATTTTCTGGTCTGATGTTTGGCATGCTTACGAGAGTGTGGGGCGTGCTGCCTGCCTGAAGGATTACGTATCCTTGTATTTTACGCCTGGTAAGGTAAAATTCCTTCTGACGCCCTTGCAGTATCGCTGTTTAAGAGCTGCCTGCGTTAGCGGGCTGAAGCCCGGGCCGCTACTTTTGCTGTTGTTGTAGTTCCGGTTTTGTTTTTACTTAATTGGAGAGCTGTTATGGACTATGCGGTGATAATGGCAGGGGGGACGGGCAAGAGATTATGGCCTTTGAGTCGACAGAGTCGGCCCAAGCAGCTTCTGAGGCTTTTTCAGGGCGAAAGCCTTTTGCGTCGGTGCTTCGATAGGCTCAAGGCGTTGTTTGATCAGGAACATATATTTGTCTTAACTAATGCCCGCTTCGCAGACCTTGTTCGTCAGGATCTTCCGGAATTACCCCATAACAATGTAATTGCTGAGCCGGTCGTGCGAGATACAGCCGGCGCAATAGGCCTGGCCGCCAGCATGCTGGCCAGTGCTGACCCTGATGCGACACTGGCCGTTGTCACTGCCGACCAGATTATAAAGCCGACTGAGATTTATCAGCAGGCCCTCAGGGATGCGATTTATTTCGTAAACATTAATTCTCAGGCTATGGTAACCTTTGGTGTTCAGCCGAGTTTCCCGAGCACCCAGTTGGGCTATATCAAACTCGAGGCCGGCCGGAAATATCCCGGTTGCGAGAACCTTATACACCACGTCGAAGCGTTCAAAGAAAAACCTGATGAAAAGACCGCAAAGGAATATCTTTGCGGTAACCAGTACTGCTGGAACTCCGGTATGTTTGTATGGAAGGCAGAGACTATCCTAAGCAATCTGTTTAATTTTCTTCCTTCCTGCCGAGAGCCTTTAGAGAAAATTCAGGCTGATTGGAGCAGTCCGCGCCAAAAGAATACTATCGATGAATGGTTTGTTAAGCTTCCCAAAATTAGCATCGATTTTGCGGTGATGGAAAAAGCCGAAGATGTTTACGCTGTGAAGCTGGCCTGTGATTGGCTGGACCTGGGTTCCTTCACGGCCCTTGCTGATGTTATCAACGTCGATGAAAATAACAATATCGTTGTGGCTGACTTTGCAGAACTTCTCGACTGCGACAATAGTATCATTGTTACCGAAGACCAGGGCCATCTTATCGCGGGCATTGGTTTGGATGATATGGTGGTTACTCACAGTCCTGATGCCACCCTTGTCTGTCGTAAGGAAGATTGTCACAGATTGAAAGAGTTGCTTGAGCTGGTAAAACGCCACACAAACGACAAATTTTTGTGAGCATTTCTCTACATAAACCGTCGAGGATGGATAGAACGCCACAGGAACTATGCGATTTTTAGCGATTGACTATGGTGATAAACGCACGGGCTTTGCAATTTGCGATGCCGATGAGACGATTGCCACACCTTTTACTGTGGTAAAGGGCAGGGCTCGTCTCGTTGAGAAAATAATCGGTATAATCGAGAGTGAGGATATAGGTGCAGTTGTCCTCGGCCTGCCCCTTAATGCCGACGGGTCTGAGGGACCTCAAGCCAACCGTGTTCGTCACTTTGGCGCACAACTGGTTGAGAGGATTGGTAGACCACTTTATTTTCAGGATGAACGGCTTAGCAGCTTTTCGGCCGAGCAGAAACTGGCCGATGCCCGGCTGACAAGAAAGAAAAAAGCTCGTCGTCTTGACGCCGTCGCCGCTGCCGAGATTTTACAGACATTTCTCGAACAAAAAGAGGCCTGAAGTAAAACCTCAATCCTATTTAGGCCCGAATTTCTTGCGGTATTCCGATGGATTAATTCCCTTTTCTTGCTTGAAATAGCGTGATATATTACTTGAATCCGGATATCCCAATAATCTTGCAATTTGAGATATCGATAAATTTGTGCCGATTAACATATTAGCCATCTGATTAACACGATGATATTTAATCTCTTCAAGCACCGAGCGCCCAAGTGCTTTTCGGAAACGCTGCTCCAGGGTCCGGCGGGACAGGGCAACAGCTTCCGCAACATCGGTGACTTGAATCATTTCTCTGGAATGGTTGTGAATAAAATTGACCGCCTCTGCGACCAGTTGATCTTCTGTTGCTATAATGTCTGTTGACTGTCGTGTTGCGATATGCAATGGGAGTATTGAGACTACTTCTTCACTTTTTACTATTTTTTGCCCCTTCATCAGCCTATCAAGAATTCTTGCAGCCTCATACCCGGCCCTTTCAATACTCAAAGTTATGCTCGATAGCTGCGGATGAGATAGGTCACAAATCAATTCATCGTTATCCACACCCAGAATTGCCACCTCTTCCGGCACCTTGATATCTGAGATTTTGCAAGCAGCTAACACATCTATGCTACGGTCGTCATTACTGGCCATTATCGCTATAGGCTTAGGCAATGACTTAAGCCATTTGGCAATGATGGTTTGTTCCTTGTCCTTGGTACGAAGTCGTTTTGCCTTGGGCTGCCGGTAGAAAAATGTTTCAAAGCCATAGTCCGCGACTGATTTGCTGAAACCCTCACCGCGTTGTTTTGACCATTTAAAATCGTCGAAACCACAGTAGCCAAAACGCTTAAAACCCCGCCCGACGAAATGCTCGGCGGCCAGCCGGGCAACCGCAAACTGGTCCATTATAAATCGAATCGCCTTTGAGGTTGGTTTTTCCGGACTTCCCATTACGGAAGGAAGCCTTAAGTTGACAACCATATTAAAGATATCTACATCCCACGTGTAACCAATGATTCCATCGACATCCAGGTTTCTAAACCACTTATATGATTGCTTACTGTGTCCATAAACTGCCGGTTTTATGTAAAACAGCCAGGGCCCGTGGAGGTTGGAATACTGGACAATGCCATGGAGCAACCCCCTTCCGTATGCTCTTGACTTTTCGATAAGTAATATAACTTTGGGAATTTTTGACATAATACATTCTCATTTTATAATATCTCGGTTAAATTTACAAGGACGATGCGCAAAATGACGTTTTTTTTTGCGCAAAATAACGAAGCATTTTATATTGAAATCGGTTAGTATCGTAGATTCTAAGTAACTATCGGACTTTGCGCTGTTCGGAAACACGTTACTTAGGGTATATTTTTGATATTGTAGATATTTCACTGGATTGACTTAACCGGATTCTTGGCCAACGGGGGAGGGAACGGGTATATGGCGAAGTTGATAAGTGAATGTTTTAATCCTTCCTTAACTTGCTGCCCCGGATACGGGCGGTTGAAGTTTCAACTCTCTAATCAGAAATACGGAATCGAATACTATATACAGACGGACAAAGACGTTTACTAATAATAAAAGGGCCTGGACATTG